>Ga0302325_10011867_pt1 | contig 18738 bp, 16 predicted proteins | sample Palsa_T0_2_FD_201948 | JGI IMG/M metagenome (GOLD analysis project Ga0302325, IMG submission 201948) | Peat permafrost microbial communities from Stordalen Mire near Abisko, Sweden - Palsa_T0_2 | ecosystem: Environmental > Terrestrial > Soil > Palsa > Peat permafrost | place: Sweden: Abisko...
CCCGGCCCCCAACGCCGAGATCGTTGACGAACAGGTCCGGCTCTACTACGGGGACTCGGGCGCACCGATCCTGGAACTTGCGCCGATCAGGCTGCGCGATGTTCGGTCAATCGCCCACTAACAACTCGTCAAGCGCGGTCGGAACTGGCGATGGATCGGGGTCGGAGCGAGTTTGTACACCGCTAGTCAAGACCCGTCTGGCGTGGGAAGGGGGGCCGTGGCCGTAGGCGCGCGAGGCCTTTCTCCGTCGCGTTGATCACAGCCGGTGCCGGGGCGCTATCGCCGGTGACGAGGTCGCGCTCGGCTCCGATGTAGCCCTCGGCATAAAGCCGCCCCAGGACAGCCTTCGTCTCCCGATCTCCTAGGGGCCGGCTGACTGCTCGGCACACGTCATCTGGTGTGACCGACCCAGCGTTCGTGAGTAGCTCGTATGTCCTCTTCAACACAGATTCGGCAAGCCCGTACAGAACCATAGATCCAGCGTAACCGGGAACGCTATGAACTGGTCTCGAGGGGCGCGCCCGCGAATCCCAGCTCGTTGCCGTCGGGGTCGCGGTAGATCGTCTTGCATACGCCATTGGTATACGTCTCGCGCTCGTCGGGCTCGAGGCCGCGCGCCGCTATCGCGGTCACGTAAGCGTCCACATCATCGACGAAGACCGTCACCACACAGCTCCCCGCGCCGTCGGCGTGCTCCACGACGTACACCGACCGGTTCTCGGCAAGCGTCCACACCGCCTCGGTGGCATGAGGGAAGAAAGCCGGCTCGCCGAGCAACCGCTCATACCACGGTCGCGCCGCTTGGAAGTCCCGCACCCGCAGACCGGCGAAGAGGTGCAACGACATGACCGCGAGTCTAGGTCACACCCTCGCGCATCCGTTGTCTTGTGACGTCGAGGTGGTCACGGCCGGCAAGTCCGTGATGCAGCATCGCCAGCTTTGTAGGCAACGTTTTACCCGGATACCGGGCGAAAGGTTACCTTCAACGCCCGCGCCACTCGCCCGGCTAATGGAGCTCGGCGCTCTCCGACATGCCCGCGTGCTCCCAGTTCAGAGTCGAGCCCGACAGGGTGAGGCCGGTCAGCACGTCGGGCCCGGTGCCCGGCTCGCTCGTCGTGTCGAGGAAGTGCAGGCCGGAATGATCCTTGGCGATGATCTGCTCGGTGGTGCACGAGGTGCCGGCCGCGCACGGGTCTCCGTCGATGAGGGCGGGGGTCCACGTTGCCGCGCCGCCGGCGGGGTCGGGCGAGGAGACGATGTTCCCGACCGCGTCGCCGGCGACGCACAGGGTGCTCGAGGCGCAGGACACGCTGTGCAGGTCATTGTCGCTGTCGATCTGGTCGGGCATCCACGTGGCCGCGGCGGGGTCGGTCGAGACGTCGAGTGCGCCCTCACCCCCGACCGCCACGCACAGCGACGACGATGGGCAGTCGATCGCGTCCAGAGCAAGGCCGCTATTAGTCGCGGTCCAGGATCCGGCGGTGGTTGGGCTCGTCGAGGTGAACACGTCGTCGTCGGGACCGAGTCCAACGCATAGCGCCGTGGACGGGCACGAGACGATCTGCGGTCCCACGCCGCCGGCAGGGGTGGCGTTGACCGCTTGCCAGGCGCCGGCGCCGCCGGTGGGATCGGTGGAGGTGATCACGTGGCCGTCTTCGTCGGTGGCGACGCAGAGCGAGACCGATGGGCACGAGATCCCGGGGAGCTCGCTCGTCCCGCCGACGTTGGCGGCGGTCCATGCCGCGGCCCCGCCCGTGGGGTTGGTCGAGGTGACGACGCTGCCGGAGTCGTCGGTGGCGACGCAGAGCGAGACCGACGCGCACGAGATGTTGCTGAAGGCATTGTTGGAGCCGTCGGCGGTGTAGCCCGCGGTCCACGCGCTCGCTCCGCCCGTGGGGTCGGTCGAGGTGTAGATCAGGGAGACCGTCCCCCCGAGCGCGGGGATGGCCTGCGTCACGCCCACGCACAACGAGACCGACGGACACGAGACCGCCTCCAGGCCGGGCACTTCGGTTTTCGTCCACGCACCGCTGCCACCCGTCGGGTCGGTCGAGGTGAACAGGTGCCCAGCGCCGTCGACGGCGACGCACAGCGACGCCGAGGGACAGGAGATGCTGGCCAGGGGAGAGGAGCTCGACCCGGGGGGCACGGTCGAGCTCACGTGAGCCGCGGACACGCCGCCGCTTCCCACCACGAGCTGGTCGATATCGGGGCTCAGGCAAGCCTCGCCCGCGAGCTGATCGGAGCAGCTCACGTCTTCGCCCCCCATGTTGGGAACATCCGCGCCGGTACTCAGGTTGAACACCTCGACGGTGTCGCTGACGTCCCCGTAGTGGAGGTCGTCACTCACATTGGCGAGCGCGGCGTAGCCGTCGCCGACCGCGGACGCGGAAACGGCAAAGCTGAACAGCCCGGGCTGATAATTGAACCGCTCGAGGAAGCGCTCGCGGCCGCCGCCTCGTAGACAACCCATGTACGCGGTGCTTGCCGCGTTCGAGTCGCTGGTCAGGACCGCCGACGAGGAGCTCGCGAGGACCTTCGAGCCCGCCGGTACGGCGCAGGCGGAGGGCGCCTTCTTCGGCACCGGCTGCCAGTCGGCGCTGAGCCCGCGCACGCCGCCGACCTGGTGCGCGGTGCCCCCGGAGGCGGGCACGATGAGCAGATGGTGACCGGAGCCGATGAAGGCGATCGAGCGCCCGTCGGGCGACCACGCCGGGGCGCTGCCGCGCACCAGCCGTCTCGCCGCGTGGCCGACCACGCTGACCACGACCACCCACCCGCCGCGGACGGTCGCGAGCTGCGACCCGCCCGGCGACCAGGATGGCTCGCTGCCGGCTCCGATCCGCCGCAGGTGTTGCGGGGCGCCGGCCCATACGCTCGCACCGCGCACGACGGCGAGCTCACCGCGAGAGGACCACACGGCGTCAGAGAAGTTGCCGACCACGGCGGGCGCCTTGCGGATCCCGTCGATCCCGTCCTCGACCAGCCGCCCGCCCGCCTCGAGGGTTATCAAGGTCGGATTGTCGGTGAACGCCGGCGTGCCGGCGCCGCCGATCGTGCAGTTCAAGCATGACCCGTCCGGATAGATCAGGTGGATCGTGGTCGAGTTGAAGAGCAGCGCGCGTCCGTCGGGGGACCACCGCGGCGCGCGCGGCTTGCCGCAGCTCGAGCTGTCGGTGCAGATGCGTCGCTGCGCCCCGCCGTGGGCGTTTACGAGCAGCACGCCGGGACCGCTCGCCGGCTGGACGGCGAGCAATCCGTCACGGCCGGGAAAGGTCGCCCACGCCGTCGAGGCCAAGATCGCCCCCAGCATCAGGACGGCCAAGGCCGAACACGCACACCTCAAGCTCCTCATGACCATCTACAACGATCCCACACTCGCTAAGTAGCGCAAGGCGCCCGTGTAATAAAGCGGACGGTGCCGGACACTTTGCCGGGTATGGACCCCGAGCCACGGTTCGAGCAGCTCTACCGGAGCTACGCCGATCGGGTCCACGCCTACGCGCGACGGCGCTCGGACGCGGCCACGGCCGACGACGTGGTGGCCGAGGTCTTTCTCGTGGTCTGGCGGCGGCTGAACCAGGTCCCGGAGGAGCCGTTTCCGTGGCTGCTCGCCGTCGCGCGTCGCGTCCTCGCCAACCGCCGGCGAGCCGAGGGACGGGCGGCGGCCCTCCGCGACCGGCTGGCCGGGGCGGGTCCCGTTTCCGGGGGGCCGGTCGCGGCCGGAGATGAGCGCGTACTGCGAGCGCTGGCGGGGCTCGGCGACCGCGACCGCGAGCTGCTCTTGCTCATCGCGTGGGAGGGCCTGGACGAGCCGGAGGTGGCCGAGGCCCTGGGGCTGCGCGTCAACACCGTGGCGGTGCGGCTGCACCGCGCACGTCGACGCTTCGCCGAGGCCCTGGCGGCGCAGGATGCGGATGTCTTGACCCCGATGGAGGTACGGCGGTAACGATGACGAGCGACCCTTTCGACCGGCTCCGTGCCAGCAATCCCGCGCCGTACGGAAGCACGGCGCCTCCGCTCGAACGCGTGCTCGAGCGCGTCCGGGCCGAGGAACACCCCGTGGGTGCCGCCGGGCGCCGGTCGCGCGCCTGGAGCGCCACCCTCGTGCCCGTGCTCGGCATCGCGGCGGCGATCACCGTGGCGGTGGTGGCGGTGGTGGCACTGCACCACCACAGCGCAACCACGACCACGCGCCGCGTTCCCGCGGCGCGGCGCACCCATACACCGGTCCTGCCGCGCGGAGGGATGCTCGGGAGCGTGTTCGTCTCCGGGATCGCGTTCCCCTCGCCCGAGCACGGGCTGATCTCGCTGCTCCAGTGCCAACCGTGCCGCGCGGGCGGTGCCGGCCGGGGGACCCGGCACGCCGACTGGATGGCGAGCACGACCGACGACGGCGCGTCCTGGCACGTCGCCCGCCGGCTCTGGTTTCCGCAGCAGCAGGACCTCATCTTCAGCGGCGCCGACGGCTGGGGCGAGGGCGTGCAGGCCGGTGCCGGTGCCGGCGGAGTCGTCCGCTTCTTCGTGAGCCACGACGCCGGGCAAACCTGGGCGGTGGCGCCGAGCTCCGCGCCGCCACCCGGCTTCGGGGGCATCACCATCGCGAGTGGCGAGGTGTGGTCACTGGGGAGCGGCTGTGGGCCCAGCGGCTGCACCGACACCGTCCTCCACGCGCCCGTCTCGGGCAGCCGCTTCACGGCTACGGCCGCCCAGCCGGCCCTCGACGGCGGCACCAACGTCGACGTCGTCGCGGCTGCCCGTGGCGTCGCCTACGTCGCCAACTCCGACGCCCGCGCGCTGATCTTCGCCACCCACGACGACGGCGCGAGCTGGCAGCGCCTGACCCCGCCGTGTCCGCGCGGCGCCTTCGGCCGCCTGGCCGCCGGCGCCCCGAGCTCTCTGTGGGACACCTGCGAGCCGCGGCACGGCAACACCCTGGTCAGCCGCTCGACCGACGGCGGCCGTCACTGGCGGAGGCTGCCGATACCATTCGAAGCCGTCCTCGGGGTGCAGCCCGCCTCCTCGCTCATCGCCTGGGCGCTGACCTCGCACGGGCAGGTGGTGCGCACCACCGACGGCGGTCGAAGCTGGGCGACGGTGTGGTCCTCGCCCCGCTCGGAGCCGGCCGGGATGGTGGGGATCTCTCCGATCCTGACCACGCAAAGCGCCACTTCGGCCGACGTCGTCGTCGAGGCCACCCGCGGCCGCGTCGACGGCCACGCGCGGTACACCAACCTTGTCGTCTACCAGACCAGCGACGGCGGGGCGACGTGGCAGCCGAGCGTGGTGGCGCTGCCGAAACGCTAGGTCGGGGGCGCCAGCACCGGCGTCCGCCGCCGCCACCCGGGAGTGAACCCACGACGCTCGGAGCTGGCGCGAGGCGCCACGTGGCGCAGCAGGCGCGAGCTGTTGGCGACCACGAAGGTCGAGGAGAGCGCCATGGCGGCGCCGGCGATGAGCGGGTTGAGCAGGCCGCAGGCGGCGAGGGGGATGGCCGCCAGGTTGTAGAGGAAGGCCCAGGCGAGATTGCCCCGGATCGTGCTCAGCGTCCGGCGGGCGAGGCTGATCGCGGTCGCCGCCACGCGGAGGTCGTCGCGCACGATGATCAGGTCGGCGGCGTTGATCGCGACATCGGTGCCCGAGCCCACGGCCAGGCCGAGGTTCGCGGAGGCCAGGGCGGGGGCGTCGTTGACTCCGTCTCCGACCATCGCCACGCACCGGCCCGCGTCCTGAAGACGCCGGATCACCGCGACCTTCTCGGCGGGCAGGGCCCCGGCCAGCACCTCGTCGATGCCCACCGCCCGGCCCACAGCGCGGGCCGTGGCCTCGTTATCTCCCGTCAAGAGGATGCAGCGCAGGCCCATCTCCTGAAGCTGGCGCACGGCGGGCGCGGCGCTGGGCCGGACCTGGTCGGCGAGCGCGAGCGCGGCGACCACCGCCCCGTCGCTTGCGACCACGACCACGGTGCGCCCCGCGTTCTCCCAGGCGGCGCAGCGCTCCGCCAGGGCGGACGGGATCTCCGCCTGTGCCCGGCCGACGTAGATTTCGTGCCCGTCGACCGTGCCGCGGGCGCCCACTCCGGGCAGGGCCACGAACGCCTCGGCCTCGGGGAGGTCGCCGAGCCGGCTCTCGGCCGTGGCCGCGACGGCGTGCGCGACGGGGTGCTCGGAGGCCCGCTCCACCGAGCCGGCCCAGCGCAGGACGTCATCCTCCTCGAGGCCTTCGACCACCTCGAGCTCAGTCAGGGTCATCCGGCCTTCGGTCAGGGTGCCCGTCTTGTCGAGGAGCACGGTGTCGACGTGGCGGGAGGCCTCGAGCGCGCGGTAGCCCTTGAAGAAGATCCCTCGGTTGGCTCCGGTCAGGGAGGCAACGAAGAGCGCCGTCGGCGTGGCAAGCCCCAGCGCGCACGGGCACGCGATGATGAGCACCGAGATGGCGGCGCTGAAGCCGGTGGTCGGCGAGCTCCCGGCCAGCAGCCAGACGGCGAGCGTGACCGTCGAGATCACGAGGACGGCGGGGACGAACACGCCGGAGATCCGGTCCGCGAGTCGCTGGACGGCGGCCTTCTCGTTCTGAGCGTGCTCGACGAGACGCATCATCTGGCCGAGCTGGGTCTCGCGCCCGACCTTGGTCGCCTGCACGACGATCCGGCCCGTGAGCGAGACCGTACCGCCGAGGACCGCGTCGCCGGGGCCCGCCGCGGCGGGTCGGGACTCCCCGGTCATAACGCTCTGGTCGATCGACGACTGACCGAGCACGACCTTGCCGTCGGTGGCCACGGTCTCTCCGGGGCGGACCACGAAGCGCTCGCCCACGGCGAGGCCGGAGACCGGGCGGCGCTCCTCGCGCCCGTCGGCGTCGAGGACGGCCACGTCGCGGGCCGCCACGGAGGCCAGCCCGCGGAGAGCGTTCCCGCTCCGCTTCCTCGACCACGCCTCGAAGTAGCGGCCGGCGAGCAGGAACATGATCACGCCGCCGGGCACGTCGAGGTAGATCCCGCTCCCCGACGGGTGCGCGGACCCGGTGTCGAGGACGAACATCGAATACAGCGACCAGCTCGTGGCCGCCAGGATTCCCAGCGAGACCAGGGTGTCCATCGTGCTCGTTTGGTGACGGGCGCTGCGCACGGCCGACTGGTAGAAGGGCCAGGCGGCCCAGGTGACCACGGGCGCGGCCAGGACGACCATGAGCCACTGCCATCCGGGGAAGCGCTGGGCGGGATGGTTCGAGAAGGCGATCGAGTAGTCGCACAGGGGCATGAAGAGCGCCGCGGCGAGCAGGAGCCGCCGGCGCAGCGAGCGCAGGCGGCGGTCGACCTCGGTGGTGTCGGCCACCGGCGGCTGCGGGTCCTCGCCGACGAGCTCGGCCGTGTAGCCGGCGGAGGAGACCTCGTCGATGAGCCGGGCCCCGGTCACGCCCGCCGGGACGAACGCGGTGGCCCGCTCGGTGGCGTAGTTGACCTGCGCCTCGACGCCCTCGAGGCCGTTGAGGGCGCGCTCGACGCGCGCGGCGCAGGCACCACAATGCATCCCGCCGATGGCGAGCGTCAGCTCGACCGCCTCGGAGGCGGAGGTGCCCGGCTGTGGTTGCATGCCCAAGGGATTACGCACGTCGACACGGAGAGGATCACAGCGTTGCCCGCGTGCAGCCGCACGGCGACCTCTGGCTGCGTATCCTGTCACGATGCACTCGGGTGCGAGTTTCGCGTGCGCTGGGCGGCGCGGAGGAGCGCGCCGTGCCGGGCTACCGCGCTCGACGCGCCTGCTCATGCTGGGGTGGCTCGCGCTCGTGCTCGCGCCTTTGGCCACCGTGGGAGCAGCGTCCCTCGCGCACGCCCTGCTCTTCCTCGTCCCGGCCCTCGTCTTCCTGGTGCCGCTGTGCCTGAACCGCGATCCCGCCGGTGACGTTCTCGTCGCCCTCGCCCGGCGACGCGGCGGCCCCAAGCGAGCGGTTTCTGCGCGCGGTCACCGGGCGCCGTGCGCGCGAGCGCCGGTGCGGCGCGCCGTGGTCTGGCTCCCCCGGGGAGGGCTGCTCATGGGGATGGCGCGGGCCGAGCGACCCCCTCCCGCCACGCTGCGATCGGCGGTCCCAGCGCTGGGCTCGTAGTTGCTGGTAGCGCCGATGTGATCCGACCCTCGCGTCTCGGCGTACCAACCTCTTAGTGCAAGGGAGTGTCCATGGCCAGTACCACGAGTTCCACCGCGCCCCCTGCTCGGGGTCATCCTCCGACCCTCGAGCGCCTGCGCGCCTACTTCTTCTCCGACGTCCGGCGTTCGGTGCAGACGGTCCTCGGGCTGATCTGGCTCCTCGACGGCGGCCTCCAGTTCCAGTCCTTCATGTACGGCAAGGGCTTCATCCAGATGCTCACCGGGATGGCGCCCGCCCAGCCGCACTGGCTGGCCAGCAGCCTGCTCTGGGGCGCCCACACCATGCAGAGCCATCAGGTGCTCTACAACACCCTGTCGGCCCTTATTCAGGTCGCGGTCGGCCTCGGGATCCTCTACCGCCCGACGGTCAAGCAGGCGCTGGTCGTGTCCTTCGTGTGGGTGCTGATCGTGTGGTGGTTCGGCGAGGCCTTCGGGATGCTCTTCATGAACATGGCCAACCCGCTCACCGGTGCCCCCGGCGGCGTCATCCTCTACGCGTTCGTGGGCGCACTGGTGTGGCCGAACGAGCGTCCGGGCGGCCTGCTCGGGGTCTACGGCGCCCGCTTGCTCTGGGCCCAGCTCTGGTTCCTGATGGGCGTACTGTGGCTGCTGGCGGTCAACTCGAGCGCGAACGCCACCTACACCATGATCAAGACCGCGCCTGCCGGGATGGCCTGGCTGGCCAGCCTCCAGAACGGGTTCATGAACATTACCAAGGGCCACGGCCTGATCATCGCTGTCCTCCTCGCGGCGCTCTCGATCACGATCGGGCTTGCGGTCGCCTTCAACTGGCGGCCGAGGACGTTCCTGTGGATCGCCATCGTCCTCAACCTCGTGTACTGGGTCGTCGGCCAGGGTCTCGGCGGCCTCTTCGCCGGGGGCGCCACCGACCCGAACGCCGGCCCGCTGTTCATCCTCCTGTCCGTCGCGGTCTACTCGCTCGTGCCCTACCCGGCTCACGCTCCCCGGCGCGAGCCGCAGACCGTGCCCGCTTCGACGACCGCCACCGCGATCGGCTGAGCGCGGGGCCCCCGACCCTCGCCGCGGCGAGGGTCGGGCCGCCTCGGCGGGCCAGATTGGTAAGTTCTCGTTGATGGGAGGCGGCATGCACATGAGCATGGGAAGCGGGCACGCGCCGAGCACTAGTCACGCGATGACTGCCGGGGGGATGTCGATGAGCTCCGGGCACGGCGCCACGAACATCCTCCCCGAGTGGCTCGCGGTGATCTGGACCCTGGTCTTCCTCGCCGTCTTCCTCATCCACCTGCGCCATCTCCTCGACACCCGCGGCCAGCGGCGGCTCTGGCACTCCGGGCACGTGCTCATGGCGATCGGGATGGCCTTCATGTTCGCGCCCGCGTCGATCGACCACCTCGACATCCCCACCAGCTTCTGGCAGCTCGCCTTCGCCGGCGGCGCGCTCGTGATCCTCGCCTGGGTGCTCACCGAGGCGCTCGAGCGCCACGCCATCAACGTGCTCTGGGTGGTCATGGCCACCGACCTCGCGGCCATGGTCTACATGTGGTCGCCGAGCGGATACCGGACCCCGGTCACCGTGCTCCTCGTGGCTTACTTCGCCGCGCAGTCGCTGCTGTGGGCGACCGACCGCATGCGCACCATCGACCACTACACGCTGCCCGGAGGCTCCTTCTCGGTCACGGCCGAAGGCGCGGTGACCAGGGCGGCGGCCCAGCCGCTCATCTGCTATCGCGACCTACGCGTGTCGATGTCGGCGATGACCGTCGGCATGGTCTACATGCTCGTGGCGATGCAGCTCTTGATGTAGGGCGCGTAGCGCGCCCGTCCTCACTCGTCCGCGTCGATCAGTCCGCGCGAGGCGGCCCAGTGGGCGACCTCGTGGCGGGAGGTGAGCTGGAGCTTGCGCAACACGGCGCCAACGTGGGATTCGACGGTGCGGGCGCTGATGTCGAGGCGCGCGGCGATGCGTTTGTAGGAGTAGCCGCGGGCGAGGTGGTGCATGACCTCGCGCTCGCGCGGCGTGAGCGTCTCGAGGCTTGGGTCCTGCACCCGCGGGGGCTCCGGGGCGGAGAACTCCTGGAGCACGAAGGCGGCCAGCCGCGGGCTGAAGTAGGCGTCGCCCGCGGCGACGCGCTCGATGGCGGCGATGAGCTCGGCGCCGCCGATGGTCTTGGTCACGTAGCCGAGGGCGCCGGCCCGGATCATGGGCACGACGTCCTCGGCGGCGTCGGAGACCGAGAGCGCGAGCACGGCGGGCGGGTGCTCGGCGCCTTGGAGGGCGCGCAGGACCGCGACCCCGCCGCCATCGGGGATGTGCACGTCGAGGAGGACGACGTCGGGCGATGTCGCTGAGATCACGGCGATCGCCTCGGCGGGATCGGCGGCCTCGCCCACCACCTCGCACGCGGCGGTGAGCTCGGCCTTGACCCCGGAGCGGAAGAGCTGGTGGTCGTCGACGACGACCACGCGCAGGCGAGGCTCGGTCATCGCCCCGCCTTGCGGGGGCACAGGCGCAGCGCGACCTCGGTGCCCTCGCCGGGTCCGGACTCGACCGTCGCCACCCCGCCCGCCGACGCCATCCGCCCCACGATTGCGTCGCGGATCCCGCGCCGCTCGGCGGGCACCCCCTCGGGGTCGAAGCCGGGCCCCTCGTCGCGCACGAAGACCCCGACCGAGGACGCCGTGGTCTCCGCGAAGACGAACACCGGTGCCCCGCCGCCGTAGCGGGCGGCGTTGCGCAGGGCCTCGCGGGCGGCGGCGACGACCTCCTCGCCCGCGGAGTCGAGCGGGCGGTCGCCGATCGCCGTGAGCTCGACGGTGATCCCGTACTCGTCCTCGACCGAGGCCACGGCGTCGCGCAGAGCGGCCACCAGCGTCTCCGAGAGGAGCTCGGCCTCACCCGCCATCCACGCCCGCAGCGCGTGTTCCTGGCGGCGCGCGAGGCGCGCGACGGCCACCGGGTCGTGGGCCTGGCGCTGGACGAGGGCCAGGGTCTGGAGGACCGAGTCGTGGAGATGGGCGGCGAAGCGCTGGCGCTCGCGCTCGCGCGCGCTCCCGGCCTTGTCGCGGTCGACCCGCATCAGCGATCCGATCGCCACCGGCATCCCGATCACCACCGCCGCTCCCGCCGCCACCAGGAGGAGGACGACCACCTCGAGCTCACGGTGGCCGGCGTCGTGGCGGCCCGCGAGGCCGATGCCCAGGACGGCCGCCAAGCCCACGAGCGCCACCCCGAGCAGCGCGCGCCAGGCGATCCCCCCCGAGCGCTCCTCGGTCGCGGTCATCTCGCGCCAGGGCGCGCGCTGGTGGGGCGCGAAGCCCAGCCAGACACGCACGGCGTCGGCACCCAGGACGAGGCCCGCGGCGGTGGCCAGGAGGATGGCGGCCAGGGGCAGGAGCGGTGCCCCGCCTAGCCGCAGCAGGGCGTCGGGGCGATAGCCATCGGGCTGGCTGGGGAAGGCCTGGCCGTAGCCGGGCTGGATGTCGGCCCGCGAGAGGTTGAGCGCGACGTAGAGGACGCCGGCCATCAGCGCGAGCGCGAAGACGATCAGCCCGCGGTAGCGGCGCGCCGTGGCGAGCGCCCGCGGCGCGAGGATGTAGGCGCCGAGGAGTACGCCGGCGGCGGCCGCCAGCTCGCCCACGAGCATGAGTGAGCCTCCGGCCAGCGCGAGCGCCAGGGCGCCGAGCTGAATGCCCCCGGCCGCGCCCGTGAGCTGCCAGCCGCGGTCCGCGACCCGGGACCGGGCGGAGACGGCGCTCATCCGAGCGCTCCGGCACGGGCGCAGGGGCCCGGCATGAGCGAGTCGACCAGCCGCTTGGAGCGGAGCTCGGCCCGGCGACGGACGCGCCAGGCGCGAACGAGTCTGCGCGCCGCGCGCTTGGGGACCCCGGTGGTGTCGGGGCGCGGTTCGGGGTAAACCTGGTAGCCGGGCCAGTCGGGCTTGGCGTCGGGATCGACCGAGGCGGGGTAGTCGCGGACGTAGAGGCCGCCGCCGGCCGAGGTGAAGTCGATCTTGAGCGTCGGCGCGGGGGCGAGCCAGGGATTGACCGCCTGGCCGGAGAGGGTGGGCTGCACCTTCCCGAAGATCACGGCCGCCGAATAGGGCTCGGGGCGTCCGCTGAGCTGCGCTGCGAGCTCGCCCACGATCGGACGGATGTGGTAGCTGACCTGGACGCGGACGCATTCGCCGGCGGGGAGCGCGACGATGGTGCGCCGCACCCCACCCTCGATCCGCATCCGCACCACGCCGGGACCGGGCAGGTCGGTGCGGCGCAGATCGACGAGCATGGTGCCCAGGCCGCTGCGGTAGGTCACACCCTCGTTCAGGCTCAGGACGCGAGGCGCGAGCACGGTCTCGCCGGTCCGGGGCGCGATCGTCAGCCCGCTGGCCGCCACCGCGACCGAGGGGAGGACGAGCGCGGCGATCGGGAGCAGGGCCCAGCCGGGACCGAGGCGCGGCCAGGACACGAGCACGCCGACGAGCACCGCGGCCGCAAGCGCGGCGACGACCCACCCGAAGCCGAAGAGCGTGGCCACGGCGCCGAGGACGGCCAGGACCGCCACCCCCACGCAGGCGGCGCTCGCCTGGGCCAGCACCACGATCCAGCGCGAGGCCGGGTCCCCCGGCTGCTCGCCCTCACGGGGGATGATGAGCCAGCAGGCCAGGTAGGCCAGGAGCCCGAGGCCGCCGGCCAGCGCCCCCGCCACGAAGGCCAGCCGGACCAGGCCCACGGAGATCCCGCGTCCGCGCGCCAGGCCGGCACACACGCCTCCGAGCCATTTCCCCTCGTCGCTGCGCGCGAGCGGCGGCGGCGGCGGCGTCGTCGGCGGACCGTTCATGCGGGGGATTGTCGGCGCTGCGGTCGGGCCGCGCCAGTCGTGATCGCCCGGAGGCGTCTCCGGGATGACCCGGAGAGGTCGTTACTTCTCAGAGGGCACGACTCACCCCCAGACCCTCCCTAGACGGTCGGCTTCTTGTCCTTGGTCTGGCGCCGGTAGGAGGTGAAGTGACCGACGGTGTCCTTGTAGACGATGCGCGGGGTGCTGATGATCCGGCGCACCTTCTGTCCCGTCTCCGGGTCCTTTTCGAGCGCGTCGTCCGAGAACGGCTGGCGGATCTCGAACCGAGTTCCGTCCTCGCGCTCGTATTCGTAGGTGGGCATGGGCGGGACAGTACCGGGATTGCGCCTCCTGCGAGTGCGTCGGCCTCTTACCTCGCCAGGCGGATTCCGAAGGGGCCGATCATCAGGGCCCGCCCGGGCCCTGGTCTCGCTCCGCCCGGAACCCGGGAGTCGTCGACGATCACGCACGGTTGGGCGCACGTGCGCTCGAGCCCGGGGCCGAGTCCGAAGGGCCGGTCGACATCGACGGGCAGGCGCCGCAGGTAGTAGGCCACCACGGCGCTGTTGGTGAGCACGGCGCGGGGATGGAGGGCGGCCACCGCGGTGCGCACGGGGGCAAGGTTTGGCTGGTATTCGCGGCCGTAGCGCTGGACGAACACGGCGACGCCGGCGGCCGCCACGAGGACGGCGGCGCCGCGCCACAGCCAGCGCGCGTTGGCCCGGGCCACGGCGGCGGAGAGCAGGGCCGCGCCGATGGGGATGAGCACGGTCAGGTAGCGCTCGTTGAAGATCTCGAAGCCGAAGAGGGGCGCGAGTGCGTGCCCGGCGAGGACGAGCGCCCCCGTGGTCGCGATCACGGGTAGGGCGGCGGTCGCCGTCGCCGTCGCCGTCGCCGCCGCGGTCGCGGTCGCGGGCTGGCTGCCGGCGCCGCGCCGGAGCGCCACGACGACCCAGCCGAGCACGGCGAGGAGGGCGATGAACTCGAGCCAGCGGACCCCGGGGGTGGCACCGGCTCCGTGCTCCCCGAGCACGAGGCGGACGGCGACGTCGCGCAGCGAGCTCGGCGAGGGCCCGGGAAAGGTGGGGGAGATCTTGGTGTGGTGCAGAGCGTCCTGCCCGCGCTCGAACTGCCCGAGCCAGGGGAGGAGCGCGGCGAGGGGGAGCAGGCCGAGCGCCGCCGTAGTCAGGCGCCTGCGTCGGCCCCAGGCCAGCGCCGACAGCGTCAGCGCCACGACGAAGATGACGGCCAGGTACTCGGAGTAGAGCGCGAGAACCGACGCTCCCAGGTACACCCACCACCATCGCGGCGAGGCTCCGTCCGCCAGGCGCAGCATGGCCCAGAGTGCGATCACGCACGCGAGGCCCTCGAGCATGAAGCCGCGCGAGTAGTCCGAGTAGGAGACGGCGAAGGGCGCCACCGCGGCCATGCCCGCGGCCAGGAGCGCGGCACGGGGCCCGAGCGGGCGGCGCAGGGCGGCGAACAGAGCGAGCGGGATCAGGGCGCCGGGGACGGCCGCCGGCACGCGCAACCAGGCCGTGTGCCCGAGCGGCAGCGGCGTCAGGAGCAGGTAGAAGAGCGGCGGCGTGTTCTCGTACGCGGCGAGCCGGCGCAGGAAGGCCCCGGCGCTGGGCGCCGACCCGACGAGGTAGGAGTAGCCCTCGGCGTCGGAGAGGTGGGCGCCGATCCCCTCCACGCGCAGCACCGCCGCGACCACGAGGATCGCCGCCAGGACCATCCACCACGCTCGCCTCACGGGCGGCACAGTAGCTTCGCCTTCCCGGTCGCGCTACGCCACACTCCTCGGTGTGCGACCGACTCGGCGCGCCGTCGCGACCGCGCTCGCGGTGCTCGCCGCGGCCGGCGCCGCGGCCATCGTCTACGCCCTCACGGCGAGCACCTCGCGCTGGCGCCTGACCTGGGAGCAGGAGTTCACCGGTCCGCGCGGGGCCCGCCCCGACCCCCGCGCGTGGGTCTACGACCTGGGCGGCGGGCAGTGGGGCAACCAGGAGTGGGAGTACTACACCGACCGGCCCGAGAACGTCTCGCTCGACGGCCACGGCGACCTCGCCATCTCCGCCGTCCGTGAGCAGCTCCCGGGTATGACCCCGTGTGAGTTCGGCCCGTGCGATATCACCTCGGGGCGGATCACCACCAAGGGTCGCTTCGCCCAGGCCTACGGGCTCTTCGAGGCCCGGATCAAGGTCCCCTCCGGCTCGGGTCTGTGGCCGGCCTTCTGGATGCTCGGCAATCTCCCCGGCCAGCCCCCCTGGCCGACGTCGGGGGAGATCGACGCCATGGAGGTCCTCGGCCGCTATCCGATGACCGTGTACGGAACCGTCCACGGGCCCGGCTTCGTCGACCCGGGCATCGGCGGTCACCTGACCTTGAAGTCGGGCGCCTTGGCCGATGCCTTCCACGTCTACGGCGTGCAGTGGAGCCCTCGCGCCGTGACCTGGCTCTTCGACGGGCGGCCCTACTTCCGGTTTCTTCGCTCACAGCTTCGTGCCGGCCAGGCGTGGCCCTTCGACCATCCCTTCTACCTCATCCTCGACCTCGCGGTGGGCGGAACCGAACCGGGGACCCCGACGGCGGCCACGCGTTTTCCGGCGCGGATGCTCGTCAACTGGGTGCGCGTGTACGAGCCGAGCTGAGGGTGAGGGCGCTTGCGCCCCGTGGGCGGGGCTGGCCGAGACGACTTAGTCGGCCGCCTGCTCGGGGCGCGCGGGGCCCGGGACGCGCGCCGACAGCGAACGCCGCGCGAGGAACTGCTGCATGGTGATGGTCCGCTCGGCTCGCCCGCGCCCGATGAAGCTGACCGCCCAGTGGAACACGGTGGTGACCCGGTTCTTGAACCCGGTGAGGAAGGCGAGGTGGACAAAGAGCCACAGGACCCAGGCGAGTAGTCCTGTGACCTTGATCGGCCCGAGCTCGGCGACGGCGTAGGAGCGCGAGATCGAAGCCAGGGTGCCGAGGTCGTGGTAATGGAAGGGCTTCGGGGCCGTCTCGCCCTCGCTTACCCGCCGGGTGATCTCCACGGCCGCGTGGCGCCCCGACTGCAACGCGACCTCCGCGACGCCGGGGAGGTCGTCGAGCGCCATCATGTCGCCGATGACGAAGACCTCGGGGTGACCGGGGAGCGAGCAGTTGCTCGTCACCGGGACGCGGCCGCCCTTGGCGAGCTCGAAGCCGCCGGCCTGGGCCAGGATCGCCCCCAGGGGCGAGGCGGTGACACCCGCGGCCCACACCTTGGTCCGCGTCTCGATCCGGTGACCCAGGGTGGGGTCCTCGCCGCTGAACTCGATCCAGTGCTCGTCGACCCCGGTCACCCGAACGCCGAGATGGAGCTCGACCCCGATCTCCTCGAGCCGCTTCGCCGCCTTGGCGGAGAGCTGGGGGCTGAACTGGGTGAGGATGCGGGGCAGCCCGTCGACGAGGAGGATGCGGGCGTCGGCGGGATCGATCTTGCGGAAGTTCGACCGCAACGTGTGGTGCGAGAGGTCGGCGATCTGCCCCGCCATCTCCACGCCGGTGGCGCCGGCGCCGACGACGACGAAGGTCATCCACGCCGCCCGCGCCTCGGGGTCGTCCTCGATCTCGGCCATCTCGAAGGCGCCGAGGATGCGGCCCCGGAGCTCCAGGGCGTCGTCGATACTCTTCAGGCCGGGGGCGGCCGAGACCCACTCGTCGTGTCCGAAGTACGAGGACTCTGCGCCCGCGGCGACGATCAGGCTGTCGTACTCCCTGACCACCTGGTGGTCGATGACCCGCGAGGTGACGGTGCGTGCCTCCAGGTCGATGTCGACCACCTCGCCGAGGAGGACGCTCGCGTTGCGCTGGTGGCGCAGGATGTCGCGCGTGGGCGGGGCGATCTCGCCCTCGGAGAGGATCCCCGTCGCCACCTGATAGAGCAGGGGCTGGAACAGGTGGTGGCTGGTGCGGGCGATCACCGTGACCGAGACCGGCGCCCCCTTCAGGCGCCGGGCCGCGAACAGGCCGCCGAAGCCCGAGCCGATGATGACTACGCGATGAGGATTCATATGTGCCCTGAATATTGACGGTCCCGGGCTCGGGCCAGCAGTCCGCCGAGCGTGCGCGTGGTCTCGGCCTGGGTTCTGAACACCATCCTCCAGGTCAGGCGCAGGGGTAGCCACCCGGCCTCGGCCAGCAGCAGATCGCGTCTGGCGTTCTCCTCGCGGGCGCACGGCGTGCGGTGGTACCGGGGCCCGTCGGTCTCGACCACCACCCGCAGCTCACGCCAGAGGAAGTCCGCTCTGACCACTTCTCCCCCGCGGAGCGTGAGGTACTGCTGGACCTCGGGGCGGGGGAAGCCGGCCGCGTCGCACAGAGCGAGGAAGCCCTCCTCGAGCTCGCTCTCGGTCAGGGTGTCGAAATGGGCCTCGTCGCGCTGGTATTCGTCGAGGACGGCTAGGACGACCGGCGCCCCGCGGAGCGTCGGATTGCGCTCGAGGACGTCGTCGAAGGCCGCGAGGTCGAAGATCTCGAGCGTCTCAGCCTGGTCGATGGCGCGCTCGACGGCGCGGCGCGGGACGAGCGGGGCGAGGTCGAGCACGGTGCGGGCGACCGAGGTACACGGGATGCCGTCCTCCTCGGTAACGTCGGCCGCGGCGAAAGTGGTGGCCCGATGAGCGTCGATGCCGTCGAGCTTGCGCCCGCGGTTGCCGGGCGCCGTGACGTCTGTTTTCGAGCGCGCGGTGGGACGCAGGCCCCAGAGCGCGGCCGCGGAGCGGTGCGAGAGGACGGCGCCCGGACCGCAGGCGAGGACGCCGGCGAGCCAGCGGGCCTTCCGCGGCAGGAGGACCGGGGGCGTGGTGGAGTAGACGGTCGGGTGGACCCGGTAGAGGCGGCCGACCTGGGCGCGGTGGCGAACCGAGCGCGGCGCGAGGCCGACGTCCTCGAGCTGCTCAAGCGTCGCGAGGGTCCTTTGGCCGGCGAAGAGCGCGGCGATCGCGCGCTCCCGGGCAGGCTGTGTGCTTAACGGCCGCCCTGCTTCCGGAAAGAACACCGGCTCCGCCACACACCCGATGTTGCCCGAGAAAACGTCACGTGTGGGTGACGGGAGTGACAATTCTCTGCTCGGATGTGGGCCGCCCGTAGGATCTCGACGGTGTCGACGCGCCGCCGCCGCCCCCGCGTGCCCGCCTGGCTTCTCGACGCCGAGCGCGTCGATGTCGCGGTGTACGACGCGATTGCCCGGACCCCGACGCCCAGCCTCGACGGGCACATGAGCCGGCTCACCCAGGCGGCCGACTTCTCGCGGCTCTGGCTCGGCTCGGCCGTCATCCTCGCGACCACCCGCGGGGCCCGCGGTCGGCGCGCGGCGGCTTCGGGGCTGGCCTCGGTCATCGTCACCTCGGCCGTGGCCAACCTCCTACTCAAGCCGCTCGGCCGTCGCCGGCGTCCGGACCCGAGCGAGGCGCCCGCCGCCCGCCGGGCCCCGATGCCCGACAGCACTTCATTCCCATCCGGCCACGCCGCCTCGGCCTTCGCCTTCGCCACCGGGGTGGGGGCGGTTCTGCCTCACGATGCGATCCCGATCCGGGGGCTTGCGTCCGTCGTCTCCTACTCGCGTGTGCACACCGGGCTGCACTACCCCGCCGATGTCATCGCGGGCGCGCTCCTCGGCACCACGCTGGCCCAGCTCACGACCCGGGCGCTCGACCACTGGTCATGACGTCGCGCCGGCCTTGGGCGTGCCCGCCTCGGGGATGAGCTCGGCGGCGCGCATGGGCACGCCGGCGGCGGCATAGG
>Ga0302325_10011868_pt1 | contig 18738 bp, 13 predicted proteins | sample Palsa_T0_2_FD_201948 | JGI IMG/M metagenome (GOLD analysis project Ga0302325, IMG submission 201948) | Peat permafrost microbial communities from Stordalen Mire near Abisko, Sweden - Palsa_T0_2 | ecosystem: Environmental > Terrestrial > Soil > Palsa > Peat permafrost | place: Sweden: Abisko...
CCATCTCTGGCTTCCTACTTGCGGCGAACTTTTTAAGTAAGGTGTCTCGACTAGCGTAGTGTGGTAATTCAAGGGTTTTGATGGTCTAGGAGCCTCTTGGAGAGTGTATTATGGCGTTGCGAAAGTCTCCGTCAATGTCTCCAGCAAACGCTCCGCATATCTTTGCCTCAAAGTACCCCCAATGTCGACACTTATTCCCTCACCATTATGATGTGATCCGTCTCGACACACTAACGCACTCACCACTAAACGCTTGAGTACCTAGGTGAAAACAAGATTGCACGTGACCTGGAATTTACTCCACCCCCTTTTATTTTTGGAGGTCGCGAATAGCCTCGCTCGCTTAGAGAATCGACCCAAAAAACGCAACAAAACACCAAAACGTAATATGTCCAGACCGATGATTTAAAAGCCCTCACAGATTGCTGCAAACTACAAATTCAAAGGAGTAAAAAGTCGACGGCATAAGGGCTTACTATAAAAGCTTTCTTGAGGATGGCTTCAACGAAAAAAATCCAAACGTCGAAAACAGTAAAACTCTAGTCGCAGCCTAGTATTAACCTAGGCCGCTGTCAGAGAAACCCCGGACGATTTTTTTCGCTCCCCTCGCTCGTGAGGAGGGGGTGGTCGACTCTTATTTAATGATTTGATGTTGTCGCCTGGCAGTTGCTGTTTGTTCGAATTGATTTTTGTCGTCTTCACCGTTGGTGGCCATCGGTCCTCACTCTTAGAATTGTCCAGAATTAAGTGTCCACGCTGGTCCACACTTAACCGCCATCTAGAGCTTGTCGTACTGAAAATTCTCTTATTCGGCTATATATTGTTTAAATCGACAGCACAAGCGAGATCGAGGTACGGGGTCGGGAGTCAAAAACGTCGTGAGATCAACATAGGTACAGATACGGTCTCTCTGCATGCTTAATGCGCAATTTGCCTAGAAAATGTTTTATAATTTTGATCTTTCTCATAGATTAACATTTAGGCAAGCTGACCATGTGGTTTTTACCCTAGGCGCCAAAAATTCCAGGAAACGAGATTCGAGGTCCCTTCCCTTTTTGGCGATGAAAGGAACGCTCTCCCATTTCTTCGCCCCGAATCTTAAAAAATCAACCTTCCGCCATCGTCAACGCCGGGTCATTATGAACACCCTTCACCGTTGATTTTCGATTCTCACGGCGGATCATCAACCTCGACGCCGTCAAGATTCAACGTCATCACTGTTTGACCTGCTCGCTGCACTCCATTCGAGGTCAATCGAACCTTCTTGTCTATCTCATCATCCCATCCGCCAAGCCATCGTGTCGAGCTTATTCCAAGATGGCCCAAGGAAGTACCGTCCCATGCCGCTACTGGGTCGTCTGTGGCAACATAACAAAGGACGGCGCTTTCAGAAACTTCAACTTTGAAGCTGAAGCACCAGCAGCACTCTGCGTTCCGCACCTCGACAACGGTCCTAAGCCAGATCCTGATGATAATGGTGTTTTCATAGCCACCCTGGTCGAACGCCATAATAACGAAATCCTCTTCAGCCACCCATGGCGGTGCGTCACATGTAACAAACGGGCCACGGAGCTTCTTCACGATGCAGTAGCTATGCTCTCTCCTGGCCCTGAGGCAGATTTCGAGAAATTCTTCCCTGCAGTTGTCGATATTTGTGCACCGATCTGCATCTCTGGTGGGGCGTGCGACCGAGCTGCCTATAAGGTGGCGCAAGATTTCTTGAGGAGTGCTTTGATTCAGGGAATAGTTGAGGACTCGAAGACCTGTGACACGTGTGGAAAGAAATCCGGCGTCAAAGTCTGTGGTGGTTGCAAATTCATTGCGTATGTGGAAGCTGCCATTTCGAAAACTCGGAATACTGACATGCTTTCAAGGTACTGCTCGAAGGAGTGTCAAGCTAAGGGCTGGCCAACACACAAGCGCCAATGCAAGCATGCATAGAAAGAAGCTTGGAGAGCCAAAGTCGCTCCCAGCTGAAGGAATCGTATGGATGGCTGTGAAGGCAGGGCAAATATTGCTGAGCATCATGAGGGCGTGTCCACAATAAGTCAACGTTAACTTGCAGTATTACAACACGAGCTGAAGAATATGCTATGGAGGATAAGAGTTCCGGGCAGATATAACCAAGAATCAGGACTTCATGTCTATAGCTAACACCAAAATCGAGAACATACATTGCAGCAGTACAAAAACCGCGGATGATGCACGGAGCGTGATGTGGCTCGCACCATAATCTCCACATGATTTGTCAACTGTGTTTCGTACATCGCTAGAATCTGGAAGCGTTTGGAAAACAGAGATGGAGTGAAGTGAAGCACGCCCCTTCAATCCCGTGTCCTGGAGTCTCACTTCTTTTGACACTGAACTGATAAGCGCGAGGAAGCTTGTACTTTACTCAAAAATAACTCTTGAAAGCTAGCTATGCTCTCAACATACCCTTAACAATAACAACTCCAACGATCGAGCATGAGATAACGTAGCAAAAGGCAATGATGGTGTGGGCTGGAGCTCCTTCGACTTGGATGATAACATTGGCGTTTGGTCGGTTTCCAATACTCGGAACAATGACACCATATTTGCCTATGAGTCCACCGACGACGAATTGAAATATTCCCATTCCGATTGCGCCAACCCTCCGATCTTGTCGATAAAGAAGAACATGACTGTGGTCAAAATGAGAATAGTGCGTACTGTACACCGGATGAGATGAGCTTGATGTTTCCAGTGAGACCAACCATTTCAAAGACGTAGAGAACATAATAGGTCATCAGGTTTGCAAACAGACATTTTTTGTCATGCTCTGATGAATATTATTATGGCTGCTTGGATTGAATTGAGACCTTACTTACTAGACAGACATCCCAGCCAAGGTTCGTTTCCACATGCTATTGTGGATAAACTTGCGCCACCCCTTTCCACCTTCACTTTCTGCCTGAAGCACGGTCCAGATCTCTTCCCATTCCGCGACAACTAGGGGGGCCATCCTGGTTACCTTGAGCTTGGAGCACGCGGGGAACAAGGTTTAGATCGGAGATATTATGAGCTGGGATGGTAGAATGGACGATCCTATTCGTGCGCAAGAAGATTTTGTTGATGGGGTCTAATGCACAGGTACTTGGAACCGCATGTACTGCGGCTTGAGATAACTTTATCCAGAGGTGCTTCCATGCACAGATCAGAGTCTTATGTGACTAGCCTTCGAGAAACGGATATCCTTATTAAACAGCATAAAAACTTGAAGCAGCAAATGAAAAGAATTGTATTGAAAGACACGAACTTCCCATGTCATTTTCAACTCAAAATGACTGCATCGATGGTGCCCAAGTTTCTTCAAAAAAAATTTGTTGATAATTTGTAGGGTTTTAAATAAGATATGCGTAATCCAACACCCTCAAAATGCTCCTCTATGCCTTGACGCCCAACATTCGATCGCTAAACCTCTCCAAACGCCGGTCAAAAGACCCTTTATGCATGGCAATATCGGATTTGCAAGTGCAATAATTGCAAAAGCAATGTTTTGGGCTCAGGCCTTGGCAGGTAGTTCGCCTCGAGGAGGGAGAGCCTCGGGCCCAAAAGACAATGGGAGCAACTTGACGACAACGTCAGCATACTTGTGACCTCATCTTGCTTAAAAGAAGACATACCTGCTCCAATTTCATGACCACAAATGCACCGTCTTTATCGAACATGAAAACGGGGGTCGAGAGCTCGCAGAACTCGCGAATGCTGGTATCCACATATCAGCAATTTGCCCTTTAACAACCGCCTCTCCAAATTTAGACGCCACATTGTCCTGATGCCTCCCCCAACATGACTATGGCACTCACAATTGCCTACACATCCCGCAAGGACTCGCCGGCGGACTGATATCTGTCGCAACAGCTATAGCCCTGAACTTCCTATGCCCGTCCGTAACCGCCTTCCCAAACGCCACTCTTTCCGCACATGTTCCTACTGGGTACGACGCATTCTCGACATTCGCGCCGTCAATATAATGGCCATCTTCTGTGAGGATCGAGGCTCCGACGCGGAATTGGGAGTACGGGCAGTAGGCTGTAGCTTTCGCGTCCCGGCTGCGTGAGTGTAGGGCGTGGAATTGGGTGATGGTAATAGAGTATGTTTGGCAGGCCTTGGAAACGTGAGATTCGTCGGCGGATTGGAGGATAGTGGTTGACATATTGATATGGAAGGAAGTGTATGAGGGAGGAGAAAGAGGAGCGGAGGGATGCAGGAAGTTTTGAAGCGCAGCCTTGGGTGCGAGGCTTCGGCCAACTCCGGATTGCTGCGTTCGGAAGGCCCAATGACATAATTGTGTTTTCAAACTACATCCTTTCTTTCTACTGCAACTCCTATGAAATTCCAATTGGCTTACTGAGGCTGTTGGTGGTCGTAACTTATAAGTGTATTGTAATAGCCGGTTAAGTACAAAAGGTACGCCAAGTCTATGCAGAATCTATGTCATTATTCATACACCGTGAGGTTCCATCTTCCCATTCCGACTTGCCTTGTTTCCTTGAGCCTTCCGATGATAAGCCAGAAATTTAATCCAGTCTATGCAACGCTGATGAACAGTCTCTCAAAATCTCTAAATCGCATTTCCCAGCTTGATTTTATCAAACTCCTTCACTTTATCGCAGCCACCTGCTGAGAAAAGATACCTGCAGTCACTCTTATATCTGAGGTACCTCTCAAGGCAATAAGAATAGCCAGAGTACTTTGTAGATATGTTTGGGTGGGTGTCGGCATCCTTGTGATATACATCGTATAAAATCTCCGAACCATCCGGATCATTCTCTGCAGGGTGGTCGAAGATCTCTGTATTGTCTGATCGACCGTCCGTTGCAAGTGTGCACGATGTGCACATGCCCTTGATTCTTGTTTTTACAAGGGAGAATAGATTCCTAATCATTGAAGTAATAGAGACTATATGATGTCTTGTAATCTTACCAATATATCTATTCATAAGGTATTGATGGCGGTACGTTTCTTAAAAATTACTGGATGCGAAGGTGTACGCCTCAGGAAACTATGGTTTACAAAGTTGCTAGATGGGTACAGTCAACGGATTCATAACACTACAGAACATTAGTGTAAATCCACAGCTCATGAGTAGAGACAACTCACCTCGCACCGCCATCGACTACCAGATTCGCGCCTGTGATATAGCTGCTGAAACCACTTGCCAGAAATCCAGCTACACGACCAACTTCGATGGGCAGGCCCGCACGCTCGAGTCCGATATCCTTTTGCTGATTCTAATGTTCCGTCAATTTCTGCAAACATGAAAGGGAAGAAATGCCTACCCGTTTCGACTGCAAACTCGCAGGTGGAAACTGCGCTGTCATGCCTCGCATATCGAACTACCACAACTCATTAGTATGTAAAATAAATAGGGAAAGGAGAGCAGGTACGTTGTGCAAGTCAACTCCGACATCAATCTGTCCAGGCGAGATACAATTGATCCTCACACCGGTGCCTGCATCTCATCAGCATCACCACTCAACTATTCCGTCCTCAAACTCACCCTTCAAGACCGCAACACCCGCCCTCACGACCCCCAACGCAGCATGGCAACTCATCGTATACCCTACTCCCCAACACCCACCATACCCACTCGCCACACTACTAACCACAACAATAGACCCGTATGCCTGTCCTTTCACCTCAGCATTCGGATAATTCCCCTTCCCCAACATCAACTTCCCCATCGCAGGCGGCGCATACTTCAGCGCAAAGAAAGGCGCCATGCTGTTCGCTTCAAAGCATTTCTGCAGATCATTTGGTGTAGTTGCGTCAATGGAAGGAGGACCTAGGAGACCGGAGCTGCAGACCCAGACGTCGAGACGGCCGAAGGAGTTTAGGATTTCGTCGATGAGGGTCAGTGTTTCGGCTTCGGAGGCAACAGTAAGGGGATAAGGGATTATCTTTGTGTTTGGGGAGGTGGTGGAGAGGGTGTTGATCAGCGCATCGTAGGAGGCTGAGGTTGCTTGGTCGCAGGCTGAGAGTTGTTAGCTGTGTAAAGTGGATGAGGGAATGTGTTCAATCTACCATAAATACAAGCAGCTCCATGTGCTAGAAATTTGAAGTCAGCACATATCTCTTGACGACGCTCTCTTCTCTTCCCGCGCCTTCGACACACCACCTCCAATCTATCCTTTGCGGAGTCACCATCTCCTCCTCAAAATCAAAGGATAGACAATCGACATACCAGCCAATTCCTGCATAATAGCTTGCCCAACAGGTTTTTCAGCACCAGTCACAACACAAACAAAGCCGTACTATGCTCATCAGCACCTTCTACCTCCCCCCTCTCACCGGAGTAAACTCACCAGCTTCCCATCCGCACGATACGGACTAAAATGCTCTGCTTCCATCTCTGTACCCACCATTGCAAGAGAGAAACAGAAAGCCAAACTCGACTGAGAACCAGAAAATGATTCACCTAGCAAGAGAGCCAAAGAGACAGGAAGGAAAAGTTGAGAAAGATACTGTACCGTAGTCCTAGCAGATGAGGTTCAATCACGCTGGCTGGATATAGGAACGAGATTTCCATGGACGCGGAGATCTACAATCGCGGGACACGGTGGGTAGATAATGCAAGGCTTTTCATTGGATACTTCAGCTCGTGGTTCATCTTTGCGTTGATGCAGTGGTGATGCTTCTCCGAGGATGGGGGTGATAAGGTGAAGTGTGGGGCTGCACGTGATGTTGCTTCTGCATTTCCGCCCATGATGTCGTGATTTCTTTTCATCTGATACTTGAGTTATATTCTCAAAAGCATGAAAAGGGGGTCTTGAGATGGAAAAGAAGGAGCTATCTGCGTCACAGGATCGATAGAAGGGTGAATAATTAGGACAAATGATATAACGCTGATGAACTGATATACAATGAACTATGCACATCATTCCAATTCCGAACCTCTATGTCTCGAGTATTGGGACTTTATGTAATGCTTCCTTTCCTATCCTATCCTCCAAACTCCCCGCCGGTGGTGGTACATCCATTCACACTTCCTCATCGCTCTCATCCCCCAACAACTCGCCCTCATCCTCATCCACAATTGCGTAGTCGCCTCTCCCTCTCGCAAAGCTATCCCTCGTCGTGAACCTCCTGCCACTGCCCCTTCCTACCAAACTCATTGTTGAGCGCCATAGTGAGGCGACGAGCAGTGGGAGAGCCTGTGCTACCGCCACGATACCCGCGATGGCCAGAACGGGGTATTTGATGAATGGTGCTTCGCCATCAAAAGACGCTAACCATCCATCAGCATTGGAAGACAAGATTCTGAAGAAGGCGGGGGACTTACATTGTTCACCAAGCCTGATCTGGCCAAACTTGCTAGCCCAATTTTTCCAGACCCAGTAACCGACCCCTGTAGCAACAATAATCGGGATGGTGATCGCGAAGAAGATGCCCCATGCAGACGCGCCGTGTTTCTTGTTGAACTCGTCACCATGTCCGGGGCATGCAATAGGAGTGGATTTGTCCATTTCGGTGCCTCCAACACAGGTTGTGCCTCCGATGCGGCGGTAGCCCGTGGGCGTGTAGTACTCGATCCTGTTCTCGTCTGCCTTGCAATAGAGAGAGTGGTCTGGAAGTGGGAGGCCTTTGATCAATTTGCATGTGCCGTCCTTTTGACGTTCGTAGTTCCAGTCACTGCAAATTATTAGTCAAAATTCAAGAGCGGAGGGAGACAGGACCTACCATTCGTAATCCCGCCTCGTGCAAGAGCAGTTCTTGGCGATATCGTGCAAATGAGGAATCAGTCGACCGTTATAACACTTGCTGGTGGGTTTTTTGCGGTGGTATTCCGATACGTGTCCGAACAAGCAATTGTCATCCAACTTCGGATGTTTTGGCTGCCACAGATAATAATCTCCTGCTTCCACATTGTTCTCATCCAGCTTACACTGGTCATCTGTAAGACCCGAAAAGTCAAGATTTATAGTCTTCAGATTGCCGCCATTAAGATCCGAGGACCAGAGGAGGAAGTTTCGCGAATTGTCGCTAGGAACGGTAGTGATATCGTCGATTCTCAACTCCGTTTCTGAGAATTGATGCGAGATCCAAGTGTCACCTTCGTCCAGAGTGTAGAAAACTTCCTTCGTTGGTGCGTTCTCCTTCACAAGCACAACAATAGAACCTTGATCACCGAATTTCCACATGTAGGCTCCCTTCTGAGCAAACTTCCACGTGATACCGCCATCGGAACTGATGAAGGTATCGCCTCTACTCTTCTTGTCAAGATACTCGCCAACATTACCAGTCCCAAGCATTAGACCAATGGCGGAAGGTGATGAATAGGTGTGACTCTTATCACGGCGTTCAGTATACCCATGAATATGGAGGGAACATTTGTCCAAAGAGCCAGAGCAATACTTCTTTCCGTCTCCATCAACTTTTGGTGGAGGAAGATAATCCCATTCAGCACCATCATTATGAGTGATCATGGTTTTCAGCATCTTCCCCTCGCCCTCGAAGTTCCCGGACCAAGTGTTGGCAACGACGTTGGCCATAGCTGCTCCTTCAATGCCGAGCATCTTCTCAAAGTCAACATATCCGAGACGATCGGTGTTCACATTCTCCAAGGCCATAGTGTAGAATGTACCATTTGAGTTGCTCTTGATGATTGACCCGTACTCCAAGTTTTCTGCTTTGTTGACTAATACCAAGATGAATATCGAGTGAGTCGAGCTGTCGAGAACAGTGTATCCTTGCTGATGACCGACTGAAAAGCCGTAAGGAAATCTGGCGTATGCAAAATCCATTCCGTCAGCACTAGCAGAGAAGTTCATAGTCTGGAGTTTGTCATCCTTGGTAGCAACAACCATGAATTCAGACATTGTTGCAAACTCGACAACATTCGTGAAATGGACCTTAGGGGGCTCTTCGAAGAAGTCGTCGCTGGAAACAAGCTTCAAGGGGTTATTTTCCAAGTCATTGGTCTCACGCTCTCTGACCTCACAATAGATGAGCTTCTCCCGACTCTTCTTGTTTTCATCATTCTCGGGCGGTATTTGCTGGTAGACGCTTTCGGTCTCCTTGATGAATTCACATCGCCCAACGAAGCGTTGCAGGGTTCGCCAGTTATCAAATCGGTCTGTTGTGACAGAGGCCTCAGCATTGCAGACACCTAGAGAGTTGCAGTTATTTGCACCAGTCCAGATGATCCAACCTTTATTCTTTGGATGGAAGCCCATTATAGGCAATGGGTTGTCGAGATCAACCCACGGTGGCAAAGGTGCTTTAGCCTCCCTGATATTCTTCCCGCGCTCCGTCGAATAGTATACTTTTGTGGTCGATGTCAGGAAGAAGACCATGTCGTTGAAATAAGGATGGGGTCTGAAACCATGGATATCCGCATCCTCCAAAATCTGCTCGAAAGTCTTTCCATGATCAGTAGATATGAAAACCCCACGTTCTGTGCGCATGAGGATAGTTTCATCCGAACCAGAACTGACACTTGTGCGTTCAAGATAGAGTTTTTCGATGAAATGTTGACCCTTGTGATCGTATACCGTGACCTCAACATTACCAGAGGATGGCGGGCCTACTGCTTCAGCACACTTTCTCTCGACAGGGTCATCTTTCTGGACTCCACCGGTTCGCTTGCAGTCATTCCCAGGAATCTTACGCCAGCCAGAAGATCCTTCGAAGGTATCTTCAGGACCAAAAGCCTTACATACCCCTTCTGGAAGTTCCATGGGCACTCCAGTTGGAAGATTGCAACTCTGCCGATCTTCACTTCTCACGAAGTTATAATCGCACTCAAAATCCAAATCCGTACAATCGCAAGGTTTGGTCATAACCTGCGGGTCTTTGAATTCTTTCTCCTTAATGAAGCAGTCGGCATCGGCTTTTCGTCGGCGGTAAGACTGAGTGTGTCCCATTATACAAGTGGGATTTCCATCCTTATCTTTCCTCGCGTGCCATAGCTCCAGATCATCGTCCTTGCACTGCCGTTCATGCATATCGTCGAAGTCAATAGCAATGATATAGCCATTTGCGCTCGGTTTAGCGTTATCAATGGCCTCAAGCAAGAATTTAAGACTCGTCGAATCTTGGGTCGTGGTCAACTGGAGAGGTTTGATCTTGAGGTCGTCCGGAATGTCAACCTTTTTCCATTTTTTGCCATGATCCAAGGAGTACTTGATCTCGTCCGTAGATTCCGTGTCCTTAATAGCTACCAGGATTGAGCCTTGGTCGCCAAACTCATACTTGTGAGGCCCATCTAACGCTTTTCTCCACGTGAGCCCAGCATCATCCGAGACGTAGGTATCACAATCCTGGAAATCCTTGAGGTAATCTCCCGTGTTGCCAACAGCCATAGCAATTCCCGGGGCGGGGCTAGAGAACACCCGACCAGAATTCGAGAGATCCGTAACCGAGTGGATATGCAGCATTTTGTCGTCGACCTTCATGGGTTGGAAAGTCCTCCCGTCGTCAAAACTGATCCTGGACACGACCTTCTTAGCAACACCAGACCTGTCCATTTCCTCAAAATTGTCCACGGTATTAACCAAGAGAATTCCTTGGATTCCATATATCTTCTCAAAATCGACGAGGCCGTAGGAGTTGCGGTTCGTGTGTTCTACATTTCGTTGGAAATAAGTCCCATTGGAGTTACTGCTGAAGAAGACTCCTGTAGGTTGATTAGGCTGTCCAGTCAGAACATCAACTTGGATGTTATAGCTTGTTCCTTCGAGCACCGTATATGCCTTCTCGACCTCTTTGTGTATAACTTTGTGACCGTGTGAGAAAATTGCTCTGTGCCACTTTAATGTATCGTCTGAGACGTACAGAGCCATCTCATCAGTGCCTTCTGCAGATGCCGCAACGATCAAGTATCTCGTAACGACAGCCATGTTTACAATTCCCTGAACCGTCCTCCCAGGTTCGAGCTCGGGCTCGAATTCCTGGTCGTCCTGGAAGAACTCGTCCGAGATGAGAAGTCGATAGTCCTTCCTCCAGGGAGAAAACCGGCCCTTTACCACACACAAAATCCTATCGTCATTGTGACTTTTACTCCCAGTATCAAATTGCTCTGTCGACTGCGCCCAATGGCAACCCGCAGTATCCGACCTCAACAACTTGGCTTTCTTCGAGAAGCCATCGGTAGTATATAAAGTCTACCACCGTCAGCCTCACTCCTAATCATAGGTATCCGGCAGACTTACCAATTCCTCACAGAATATGCCCGTGCAATCCATAGCATTAAAAATAATCCTATCCGGGTCGCCACCATGGAACGTGAGCGCCTCCCGGAATATGCTCGCCTGAATATCCGCCGTGAACTCCTCCCACGTCTTTCCCCGATCATCAGTCTTATAATGCGTCTTCTCGTTCGTGATAATATACGCCCTCTGGTTATCAAAAGGATGCATCGCTAACTCCAGCAACTTCCCCTGCGGTACGCCTTTGACAAGAGCCCAGTCCTCGCCTGCATTTTCGGATCGGTAGACATTTTGGCTGAGAGGGTCCTCGAACAGCAGCACGTCGGAATCGTCAAAGTAGTTCACGTTGACGGGTATGAATTCGAATTTCGTAGGCTTGATAGAGGGCTTGTCTTTCTTCGCCCAGCAGGCTCCAGTGAGGAGGAGGGTGGAATACAGGAGGCTTTGCCATCCTGCGGCTGGTTGCAACCTCATGATCGCGAGATGGCGGTGGTTTGGAAGCGCATCAAGATGTGCAGATGGCTCATCAAGAGGCCTTGATGATTTTGCAGCTGAGCTTTCTTCGATGGACGGGGTTTCTAAATCGAGTTGGAGAGTTTGGTCCTGCTTGCGTGGTCTCTTTCAATGCAGTACAGCTGCAGTGGCTGAGCTGACGCTTCAAGAGCTTGAAACAGCCTCTCGCGCAAGTTCTCGCTTCTGCGCCACAGTCTCCTTTTGTTGCTACCTGAATGATGACGCAGGGGTCCTCGGAGAGGACTGTCTCCACCTTTGATTGGACTCTTCGTGCGCTAATCACTCAAGACACTGATACTCATATAATTCGTCAAACCTTACTCCCTTATCGAAGTGCATCCACTTTGTATTAAAGATTGAGTCCAAGATCCAGCACGTGATAGATGCAGGGGATTCACTTGCATACTAACTTCGGACCGAAGTTGGTGCGAGTTACTCGAATGCGTGGGCTGTAAGGACCCGGTTCTTGTTAGTACTTGAATATTACTATTTTGAAGCAACGTTGCACACATGATGAAGAGTGTCTGCTGCATAGTTTGAACATGTTGTCATCGCTTGAGCTCCACGGAACAGTAAGTCTTCACTCACACGCCCAATTCTGCAAAATGAGCAAGTTAGACAAATGATAATGGTTAAATTCATGAGTGGTATCAAATCAACGCTCTGATGCATAACCGCTATGCCATGCCCCAAGACATGCCCAATTGAAATACACGCTAAAACACAATGCAAGTTTGAACTTTGAATCCTAGACACTCTATGCTGTCTTCCTCTGAGTGCTTTTCACCTTGTTCCAAAATCGCTTCACAACACCATCTTCCTTATCCGTTAGTCCCCATCCATCGGTCCCTCCGAGCGGTCCCTTTACGGCGTATTTCTCGTCATCGTCTATTGTTAAATTTGTATCCCGCAGAGGACTCTTCGTCGCCTGCCATCCATAAATTGTGCTCTCATCGGCCCGCAAATCAGGTCTTGTAAGTGTCATCCTCAGTGTCATCTCCCTGTTCCCTGCCATTGCTTGTGCATATGATTCGGGTTGCTTGACCAAAGTCGGCTTGTTGATTCCCAGGTGTGAATAGTCTGCAGAGGTCTTGCTGCATCTCGTCCCCGGTGTAACCACAGTTCGAGGTAGAGCCCGCGATTCGGCGTAGAAGGGAGTAATGGGGGAGTCGGGATCGTTCATCGAGACATCGTCATCAAACAGTGAGGCGTCGTCGTCATATAGGAAAGATTTTTCCGTACTACACGACTTCTTGACCTCTTTCGACATACGCTTCGGTGGTTTATTCTCTTTATCTCCATCCGTCACCCCATTTATAGAAGGAAATCCAAACTCAATCGCTTCATCAAACTTCTGTGGTGATGCTAGGTATACACGCAGCTTCAATCGTGCTTCGGGATCTTGATAATGTTTGGCGTTGGGGTCTATCGAAGAGACCGAGTCGTGGGGAGCATGTTTTGGCGATATGAGGGACAGTGCTCGAGACTTTTGCCGATTATGATTGGTAGGTGTATGTTCGAACTTTGGAGACCGAGGAGTGGAAAAGGAACTTCTGCCAAAGGGCATCTTCGATATTGACATTTGTCGTCGAAAGGACGGTCGTCTGTGACTTGCGGGCGTGGGAATGACAGCACCGTCGAGATTGGCATGATAATCGTCCAGCACCAATTTCAAATCCAAATCGTCCTCTTCATCCATCCACCGAAAGCTTTCATACATCGCAGCCGCCATGGCTGAGGTTGAGTCGATCTTGCTGTCGGGATCGAGATAGCCGTCCGTGCTGGTGCGAGGTGTAGATGGAGTTGAAGGATCGAATAGCGGTGTTAGATTGCGACTTGCTCGACGACTAGCTTTGTATATTGCTTCGTCCGCTGCGTCAAGAATAACACTCTCTCGTAAGCGGGCGGCTAATACCACCTGTTCCTCTCTTGTAAATTGCTTCTTCTTGATCTTTTCCGGAAGCGTCAAGAACCACGACGCTTCGTTACTTGATACGGACTGTTGTCTTGACAGATGCCGTAGCCGCCGAGACGTGGACAGTTTCCGTCGAGGCTCAATCACTGCAACATTGATCCCTCGCCGATCTGCAATTGAGCTCTTTCGGTGGCTTTGTATGGGGAGCTCACTGAGAGCATTGGATCGGGAGTTCTGTGCAAATCGTAATCTTTCTAGAGTAGAGAAGTACTGTGGCACAAGACGTCAGTAACGGTGGCACGCCGAGCGATCGAGAAGAGAAAAAATTGGAGTGTATCGTCGTCTCTGTAAGTACCTATGGGTACCTCCTTTCTCGCGCGGCGGAAACGTGGACCCTGCATGAGACTGTGGCATAGCGCCTTTCAAAAACTGCAGCTACGCGGGAGAGTGAGAAGATCGTTGCTGGCGTCAACTACACCGCCATTCAAGGGAAGGTGGGGATTGGCAGTCGAATAGCTTCCCAGCCAAATCGACATGCAACATTCGACAGATCTTAGGCATTTGATCGTCCGAAACTATCGCCACGACAATGTGTGTGGGAAGCGACGATGCCCAACAAGCCTTTCCCTCCCTCGTGTCGGCACAGCTGATTGAATAACAATCGAAATAAGTATGTGCATCACCAATCCTGCATTTGGTGTTGAAGCTGGCGAAGAAGCTTCGAGCATCTCGACAACTCGATTGTTGGGGAGGACTCTAGTTTTCCAAAAACGCGCTTGCCATGCAGCCGCAACCACCAGCAGGAGGCCCGGGATCGACTACTGTTCGACGTGATAAAAATGTCCCCACGTACCTTTCTTCGCACAGCAATTGGCAGTGCTTCGAACTCCTCCTCTGTTGTACCAAAGCCTGTCATCTCCTTCATGTTCTTCCGGAATCGTTTCGAGGAGGGTAGGCTACGAGCTGAGGAAGGCCGATCGAAGGACTGGGCGTAGAGGGTTCGAGGGGAGAGGGGCTCGTTGAGGTTGATGAGGTTGTTGAGATCCGAAGTCGAGCTGGAAAGTGTTGTTGCAGAGTAAAAGGGATGCATTGATGACTGTTGTGACAGTGAGGGAAGCTGGAGTCTCGATGTAATGGCATTGGTTGTGGTGGTGGTCAACCCGCTGGGCTGTGAAAGCGCCATGGCTTCATGTATGAGGAGTCGAGATAGGATTCAAATATTGCAGCTTCATGCAGAGCGTGCTTTTTCGACGTGACAGAGAGGACCAGTAGCCTGTAGGTCTGTTTTCCCCCTTCACCGAATTCCCCAAGAGCGTGCTAGTGCCGAGCTTTATTATGGAGTTTATGGCCCCTTGCTGGCGTCGTTGGGCCTGTCATATGCAATTAAAGCAGCCCGGTCGACGATGGGCCACTCGTTTCCAGCGGCGTGGGTGCAAGGCCGGGGCCACCGTGGTTCACGAGAGGCTTTCTTGCTCCGAAGGGCAAGCTGTGACTGGCGGTTGCACGAAGTGCGGCTGCGGAGAGTTTCATGAACTGGACAGCTCAGTGTGCACGGAAGACGGGAGGGGGTGCGATATGGTGTGGACTGGAGCTGCACATCTGTGCAGTCACCGCAGAGAATGGTCAATTGGACGGAAAAGAAATGCCCCTCCCAGGCTTCCCAGGATTGCCCAGCAGCACGACTACATATCAAGCACTGTGGCAACCAACACGATGGCACGTCCTTCCGCTTGGTCGGATTCGTAGCTTCAAGCCTTCATCACGGTCGCCCCAGATTCGCTCAGCTTGGGAGCTTGCTGCAGGGCGACATGCAAGGGCTGGGCGAAGCAGCAAATCATGCCCCTGGCTAAGGTTGCTTTCATCCCAACCAAGCCTTGCATGGCGCCGTGGAACCGCTGCCCGACTTCACCATCCACAGACCAAATCACCACAGCTTTGATTTATGATTTGTCGACCCAGTTGCAGCTTGCCATTGATAATGTAACACTAGAACTGGGGTGTGTAGCATTCAAGACCAAGATATGGCGAAAAGGACACGAGTCTCTGCAATAAAAGCTTCTAATGCGCGGGAGGTAGCTTACGAGTTACTACCTACCCCTATTCCACAGGTACCACTCTAATTCCCGCTCCAAATTTCCTTCTTCGCCTCGAAATAAAGTACAATTTAAACGCGGAGAGTCATTTAGGCTCTTTCAGGCTCTCTTAGGCTCTTGTCCCATTCTCTCTTAGTACGTCCGGATGATGCCGTGAGGTCTCGGGTAAGGCTTTAGCAGCTTTAGCCTTCGCTAACGTTACAAGCTACAGTAAACAGTTACAACTTACGGCATGATGCGTGCAGCCTCTTTGGTATCTCCATGTGTGGCGGGCTTCAATTTTCCACACAAGGGGCTATGGATGCTTGTTGATACGTGTGGCGTGCCTGCATAATCGACAACCCTCCCTTGCCCAGGCACAATCAATTCGAGCCTGAAGGCTGAAAGATTCCTCTCCTTTTTCGGGCTGGTGTGCCGAGACTTTCGATTACAGTACAATATCGAAGCTTCTGAACTGAGCGTCGAAAGGGGTATGTGAGTGGGCTGGGTGAGGGGAAGAGCCCTACACTTGCATTGACATGATTATCCCCTCGTCCGTTCTTATGTCAAGTCCTCTGACTCCCGGCTCCTGCAGTCGGCGACCCTGTTAACAACTCCTTCAGATTGAATCGTTCGATGAGGATCCAAGTACGACAAACATACCGACCTCGTCTGGAGAACCACCAACATCATATTACAACCTTCCACAATCATCACACCAACATGGCAACACGGTCCGAAGCTCGACACTTCAGCGGTTTTTGTCCTCCCTGCTCGAGAATTTGTTCGAGATAAATTTCCTGCCGCAGTCATGTCCACAGTCGCACCAGTTTTGAACTTTTGGAGGCTGAACTTCTAAACTTTACCTTCAATCTCCACCCTTACCCAATCCTCGCGGGCCGCTGCAAAACGACATGAGAATTGAGAACCAATGTTCCCTTGTGGTGGGGTAATTTCATAGGGCTTAACAGCCCGTTGTTACTTTGCCGTCCACCTTCGGGTGGCTCTGAGACATTGGATTTATGCAAACGTATGCTCCGATATAATGCAAGGGTCGGGCACGTCACTTCGGGATGATCACGGTCGGGAGCTCAAAGCGCAGGGCGTCTGGTGCTCCTTCCGTATGGACGAGAAGTTTCCTGGGATTATCCCTTCATCAGAATCGACTGAAGGCCACGAAGGTATCAATGCACGCGGCAGTCGTTGCAATCTCTCCTTGAGTCCTCGGCACTCACAGGCATAGACTTAGGTATCTATACAGCCAAACTCGGAACTTCCGAGTCGGATTCGAAGACTCCCAGACACACGATAATCCAGATCCTCGGTACAAACCTATTGAAAGTCGTCCGAGAACAGTGTTGTTCTTAACTTCTCAACTATGGAGGAAGGAGGTATCCTTTCTTTTTTCAGATCCATGTGGGATGCCTCTGAAACTTGGCCCATTCCTTTATGTCTATTTCTGTCGTATTATCATACCGTATTGCATAGAGTTCGCACATATATCTGCTCAATTCCGAGTCAAAGCGGGCATTCCTTCTTCCACACTAGCTGTACCTCTCTTCCATCCTTATCTTTGCACACAATATCTATCTGAGGTTGCACTGCAAGGCAAATCTTGCCCGGTCAAGAAATGTACATCTTCTTCTCATGGGCTTCATTGGCCGTACAGCCTTAGTCTCTTTCTCTCCTCCTCTTGAACTCTCAGCATGATCTCAGGATTAATTATAGAAGAAGTCAAAAGTCTGGGAAGAAATTTCTTGGCACAGTTTCAGCCATTCCCAGTGTCTGCACAGGGCAAACTTTTTCCTAGACGACGCTCCCATCCCGGGGAACGACATACATTCCACGCTCGAAACATATGATCTCCACCAAGTCACACAACCTAAGGCCAACTAAATAGGTCACCGCTGTCCGCCACGTGTAAACCTCGAGACAAACCACACGTAGAAGCTTCAGAAGCTTCGGTGTGTTCTGCGGGCTTCCGTTCCACGGAAGATTGCAGGTTTTGAGGGCGCCACGATGTACCCCATAAAACTGTGATCGCGATGTAGGACGAAGCTCAAACGTTGAACAGTTGGTGGCGCTGACGATCGTTGTCTCATAATCAAACGAAACATGGATGTCATTCCTGTCGTTAGCTTGTGTGGGGTGGACCGTGGAGGTGGAGGTGGAGGTGAAGGTGGCTACTTCGTAGCAGGGCTAATAGTTCCAAGACATAAAAGTTCTGCTTTATTGTACTTCGTAACTTCGTAAGAGGTAACAGATCAGCAAGATCCAAGAGCGCTATTGGCTGATTCGACTGTTAGAGCAGAATATTCCAGAAAATGTTTTGGAATTATTACGCCGAGTACCTTAGTGAAAATGACTGCCCTGACACGGGATAAAGTTAGGTAAGTAGGACTGAGACACTCAGTTTCAGTTTTTTGTACGACCTTAATATCTAGGATCTTGTGCCACCGAGTCAAGTTGCTTGGGAATATTCTTGAGGGCGTTTTGCTATCAGCTTCTACGCTTCGAGGTCATTGCAGAAGCTCATCTTTAGAGGTCCAAGTGCACCTTCCAACCAAGCCGACTTTTGGACCAGCCCCGTATACTTCGTCGCATCCTTGCGCCTACGGGTGGCTCTACATAGATGTGCTCTTCGGCCGAGGGAAAAGGGCCGATTTTGGCGCCTCAAACATCACAACATTAGCATTTTACCTTCTAAATAAATCGAACCAAAAAGTTTCTTGTAACTTACTAAACGCTTTGTAATATTAGAGGGCCTTGTAAATTTTTCTGCTCTCTGCTCTCTGCTCTCTCCAGAACGTGTACCAAAGAAGGTAGTTTCGGTATTCGCGCAGGGCCAGTTTCGGCCACTTCATTCTCCGCTGGAGGGGATGTGGTACAAGACAAGTAACTCACAGCAGAGGAGCAAAGACTTTCTCAAGGACTCATCCTCCCCTTTGGAACTCGGAGGTGAGTGGTCTTTCCACAGGAATCGACTAACAATTATCTTCTCATCAGTACCTCTTCCTTCAGCAGTCTGGCTTTTTTGTGGTGTGTCTCTCTCTCTCCTCCCTGC
>Ga0302325_10011869_pt1 | contig 18737 bp, 21 predicted proteins | sample Palsa_T0_2_FD_201948 | JGI IMG/M metagenome (GOLD analysis project Ga0302325, IMG submission 201948) | Peat permafrost microbial communities from Stordalen Mire near Abisko, Sweden - Palsa_T0_2 | ecosystem: Environmental > Terrestrial > Soil > Palsa > Peat permafrost | place: Sweden: Abisko...
CGTTAGGGTCAGCGCGGCGTCTAGGGGTGGGGTCGCCCGACCATGTCCGACATCTTCATCTCCTACGCCCGCTCGACGGCCAGGGAGGCCGGGCGGATCGAGGAGGCGTTGCGGGCGCTCGGCTTCGAGGTCTGGCGCGACGACGAACTGCCGGCCCATCGGGCCTATGCCGAAGTGATCGAGGAGCGCCTGAAATCCGCCAGGGCGGTGGTGGTGGTCTGGTCGGCGGAGGCGGCGCGCTCGCAGTGGGTTCGGGCGGAGGCGGACCTGGCGCGCCAAGCCGGGACCCTGGTCCAGCTCAGTATCGACGGCGCGGCCCCGCCCCTGCCGTTCAACCAGATCCAGTGCGCCGACATGCGCGGCTGGACCGGCCGCGCTGATTTTCCCGGCTGGCGCAAGGTGGTCGAGAGCGTCACTGACCTGGTGGGCGCGGCGCCGGACCGTCGCGCGGCCCCGGCGCCAAGTTCGCGGCGCCCCACGCGGGTCTCCCGCTGGGTGGCGGCGGGCGCCGCTGCGACCGTGTTCGCCGTCCTCGCGGCCTTCCTCGCCTGGGGTCCTCTTCGCAAGGCGTCGGCGCCGCTTTCGTCCATGCGATCGGTCGCCATCCTGCCGATCCGCAACCTGACCGGCGATCCCGCCCTCGACGCGGTCGCCGACACCCTGACCGAAGACGCCATCGACCTGGTGGGCCGTTCGGGATTTATCATGGTGACGCCCAGGGAGACGACCTTCGCTCTTAAGGGAAAGCCCATCGACGAGCAGCGCCTGGGCCAGCAGCTCCACGTCCGCCATGTGGTCACCGCGAGCCTGCGAAAGTCGGCGCCCGGCTATCGCGTGACCCTGCAGATCGTCGATACGACGAGCGGCCAGGTGGTGGGCGCGAAGGACCTCGGCAGTGCGGCGTCCGACGCATCTCTGGCGGAACGCCGGCTGGCCCTGAAGCTCTTTGGATCGATCACCGAGGTGGTTCGGGGCCGGTGGGTCGCCGCCGAGCTGGCGAGGCCGCCCGACGACCGCGATCCTGACAATATTCTGGCCCGTCTCGAAAGGCTCGACGACGCCATCAGGCGCCAGGATATCGACGAGGGCGAGGCGCTGATCGCGGCGGGGCGCGCGGCGATCCCCAGCGACAATCCGATCAGGGCGCAGTTCGACATGACGGCGTGCGATTACGATTCGGATCTGATCGGCGCCGGATACGAGACATCCCCGGCCCAGCGCGCGGCCTGGGCCGCGGCGGCGCTCGACTTCGGCGCCGAGGCGGCCGAACTCAAGACCAATGCGACCGCGCCGCACGTCTGCCGCGCCGCCGTGTTCGGCCAGCTCGAACGCTGGGACGAGGCCACGGCGGAAGCCCGCCACGTCATCCAGATCTTTCCCATGACGGCGAACGGCTACCGCGCCCTGGCGAACGTGGAATTGGCCCAGGGACGGTTCGCCGATGCGCTGAAGGATTTCACGGAGTTTGCGTTGCGGACGCAGGGCGACCCCGGAGATCTCGGGATGACCCAGCTGTTCCTCGGCCAATACGATGCCGCGATCGATGAGCTGCGCGAGTCCGCGGTTCTCGATCCGAAGGACCCCCAGGCTTCGTTCTTCCTGGCCGCCGCGCTCGAGCTGTCGGGCCGGCATGACCAGGCCACCTCTCAAGCCCGGCTCTATCGGACGCTGAAATCCGACGGCGGCGTGTGGCGGACGCTCGCGCTCAGCCACGAGCCGGCGTTCCTGCGGCCGGCGGGCGTGATCCGCCAGGCCCTGCACGCCGCCGGATTGGACGAGCCGGGCGTTGGAGAGGCCGCTTCATGAACACCAGAACTGTCGTCGGCCGAGTGCTCGGGCTCGAGGGCGCCGGTGGAGCGGCCGCCGTCGTTGGCGGCGACCGCCGATGTCGACTATCTCTCCTGGAGCGGCGATGGCGTCAGCTGGGCCAGCCGACGCTCTCAAAATACCGTGAGACCACTGGAGTCTGCCATGCAGGAAAAGCGCATCGCCCTGGTCACGGGGGCCAATCAAGGCGTGGGGCTTCAGGTCGCGAAGGAACTCGTGGCGAACGGCGTTACCGTGCTGGTCGGGTCGCGCAATTTCGCGCGCGGCGAGGCCGCAGCCCAGGAGATTGGGCCGGGCGCCATCGCCCTCCAGCTCGACGTGACGGACCTGACTTCGATCGCCGACGCGGCGGATCGCATCCGCAGGGAGTTTGGCCGCCTCGACCTGCTCGTCAACAACGCGGCGATCTCGAACACCAGGAAGGGCAGCTTGTCCCTGCAGGAGTACGCTCAGACATCCCGGGCGAGCAACGCGTCGCTCGATGAAGTGCGTGCGGTGTGGGAGACCAACGTCTTCGGCGTCCTCGCCGTTTACCAGGCGATGCTGCCGCTCCTGCGCGAGTCATCGGACGCCCGCATCGTCAATGTGTCGAGCGGCGTGGGTTCGCTGACGACGAACGCAGATCCGGCCTTCCCCTTCCACGCGATGTTCGGCCCCGTTTACCCGGCATCCAAGGCGGCTCTCAACGCGATGACGCTCGCCATGATGGTCGAGCTGGAGTCGACCGGCATCAAGGTCAACCTGGTCTCCCCGGCCTTCACCAAGACCAATCTCAATGGATATGCGGGGACGGAGTCCGTCGAGGACGGTTCTCGCGAGGTGGTGCGCATTGCGCTGCTCGGCCCGGACGGCCCGACAGGTACATTCACGCGCTGGGAAAACACAACGATCCCGTGGTGATCGGTAGGGAGGGTGGAATCCAGCCCTATGAGATCGGTGAGCCCAAGGCTTGGGTCGACGTTTCCCTTGCCGGTCTTCGAACGGCTTCGCTAAGGTTCGCGCGGCGACCGAGGCGGGGTCGCACCCGACATGTCCGACATCTTCATCAGCTATGCGCGGTCCACCGCCAGCCAGGCTCACGCAGTTGCGCAGGCGCTGCGGGCGCTGGGATACGACGTCTGGCGCGACGACGAACTTCCCGCCCACCGGGCTTACGGCGAGGTGATCGAGGAACGTCTGCAAGCGGCCAAGGCCGTGGTCGTCATCTGGTCGGCCGAAGCGGTGAAGTCCGAGTGGGTGCAGTCGGAGGCGGACACCGCACGAACGGACCACAAGCTCGTCCAGCTCACCGTCGATGGGGCCAAGCTGCCGAGGCCTTTCGATCGCATCCAGTGCGCCGATCTGGCCGGGTGGAGCGGCGATGTGCACTCGCACGACTGGAAGAAGGTCGTGGCCAGCGTCGCCGACCTGGTGGGCGCCGCCCGGTCTCCGGCGGCCGCAACCGCCCCCGGCGCTGCCCCGCGCAGGCTCTCCATCTGCGTCCTGCCCTTCGCCAACATGAGCGGCGATCCCGAGCAGGAGTATTTCAGCGACGGCATCAGCGAGGACATCATCACCGACCTTAGCAAGGTCTCGGCGCTGGAGGTTTGCGCGCGCAACACCGCCTTCACTTTCAAGGGCAAGAGCGTGAAGGTCCCCGACGTGGCCCGCGAGCTCGGCGTCAGCCATGTCCTGGAAGGCAGCGTGCGCAAGGCCGGAGGCCGGGTGCGGATCACCGCCCAGCTCATCGACGGCGCCACGGGCAACCACCTCTGGGCCGAGCGCTACGACCGCGACCTGACCGACATATTCGCCCTGCAGGACGAGATCAGCGAGGCGATCGTGAAGGCGCTGAAGCTGAAGCTGCTGCCGCAGGAGAAGCAGGCGATCGAGCGGCGCGGCACCGACAGCGTCGAGGCCTACGACCTATATCTGATGGCCCGCTCATACTGGATGACCGGCAACCAGGGCGATCCGCGGAAGGACGAGGCGATCGAACGCCTTTGCCGCCAGGCGGTGGACCTCGATCCCGTTTACGCCCAGGCCTGGGCGCTCCTGGCCTTCGGCCAATACAACCTTCACCGCGGTTTTGGCCGGGCCAACGATGGCGGTCAGGCGGCCCTGGACCGCGCGCTCTTGCTCAACCCCGATCTGGCCGAGGCCCGGGCGCTGAAGGCGCTCATGCTGTCCCAAGCGGGCCGGCGCGAGGAGGCGTCAGCCGAGATCGCCGTCGCCCTGCGGCTGGATCCAGAGTCCTACGAGGTGAACATTCGCGCTGGTATCATCAGCTACAACCAGCGCCGGTTGGCGGAGGCGATACCCCATTTCGAGAAGGCCACGGCGCTCATCGAGACGGCCTTCAATGCCCCTTTCATGCTGGTGAGCTGCTACACCGCCCTGGGCGATGGCGATAACGCCCGGCGGGTCGCCAGGATCGCTCTGGAAAGGGCCGAGAAGGCTGTGGCCGCCGATCGCAACAACGGCAACGCCATGGTGACGGGGGCCTCGGCCTTGGCGGCGCTGGGCGAGAGGGACCGGGCCAAAGACTGGATGCGCCGCGCCCTGCTGATCGATCCCGACAACCTGAACATGCGCTACAACTTCGCCTGCACGCTCGCCGCCTGGCTGGGCGACGCGCAGGCGGCGCTCGACATGCTTGGGCCAGCCCTGGAGCGCGATGAAGGTCGGCAGCTGCTGCAGGGGGTGGCCACCGATCCCGATCTCGCCGGCCTGCGCGGCGATCCTCGCTTCCAGGCCATGATCGCCGCCGCCGAGGCGCGCCTGGCGGCCGAGGCGGGGGCGCCGCCGCCGGCTTAGGGAGTCGCGAGAATAAGCCGCACGCAGTTCGCGGGCCCCGGTGGCTTTCCGAGCCTAAGACATCGCAGAGCGCAAGGCGCGGGACGACGTTTCCCTTGCCCGTCTTCGAACGGCGTCGCTAGGATTATAGGGGCGACCATGGGCGGGGTCGCACCCGATGTCCGACGTCTTCGTCTCCTACAAGCGCGAGAACCTGGTCAAAGTCGGGGCTTTGGTCGAGGCCCTGCGCGGTGAAGGAGTGAAGGTCTGGTGGCAGCGCGCTGGGCGACGAGGAAGGTGCCCGAAGGGGCGGCGCTGATGACCCTCGAGCGGGCCGAGAAGGCCGTCGCCCTGGACCAGAGCAACGGTTCGGCGATCGGCGTTGCCGTCACCGGCCTGGCGACGCTCGGGGAAGACCAAACGCGCCAGGGAATGGATCGCCCGCGCCCTCCTGATCGACCCCGACAACCTCGACATGCGCTACAACTTCGCCTGCGCGCTGACGGTTCAGCTGAAGGACACGGGCGCCGCGCTCGAGCTGCTGGAGCCGCTGTTTGCCAGGACCACCTACACCTGGCTCAACCACGCCAAGAAGGACCCAGACCTCGACACCATCCGCGAGGACCCGCGCTTCCTGGCCACGATCGCCTCGGCCGAAGCGCGCCTGGCCGCCGCCGGCGAAGAAGCTCCCGCAAGCCAAGACTTGTGAGCGCCGGCGGCCAAGAGTGGCGTGCCCCGCCAACGTGTCGGCGCATTCTGATGATAAACCTAGACTAACTCCTAGGTTATGGCATTCTCAGGCGTGCCGACGGTCCTGACGATCAGAAACATCCAGGTGAGGATCTACACGAACGATCACCCGCCGCCGCACGTCCATGCGGTCAAGCCGGGCGGTGGACGAGCCCGCTTTGAGTTGAACTGCCCGGATGGGCCGGTGCGGCTCCTCGAGGTGACGAAGTTCAGGGGCGTGGAGATCGAGGAGGTCGGCGCGGCGGTGGCGGCGGACCTCGCGGCGATCTGTGGGAAGTGGAGCAGGGTCCATGGCAAGGTTTGAAGTTCCAACGGCGCCGGAATTCGAAGCGATCACTCGGCGCACCGAGGCGCGGATGAAGCGGCAGCTTCTGGCTGTCTCGGCCCGATATGATCGCCGGGCAGGCCGCGTGATGATTCAGCTCAACAACGGCGCCGTCGTTGGTTTTCCGTTGGCGGCGCTTCCCGGCTTGGAACGGGCCACGGGCGAGGATCTGCGCTACATCGTGGTGGAGGGTGGAGGCTATGGTCTAAGGGTCGAGAAGCTGGACGCCGGCATCTCGGTCCCCCAACTGCTGGCCGATCACTTGGGCTCGACGGTGATGAAGCGGTCGATCGTCAGGGCGAGCGCCTCGAGAGTCAATGGCCGTCTCGGCGGCCGGCCCCGCAAGGCGGCGGGTCGCTGAGACATCGACCTCAGCCTTACCAAGGATGCGCTCTACCGCTCCACCTGAAACACGTACCCGGCAGGGTGGTCAGCTCAGTGGCTTGCCCGCGGTTTCAGGGGCGGCGATGGTCGCCGCCAGCGTCACCAGACCTAGTAAAATCAAGTATATCGAGACTGGCCATGCCGACCCGCCGCTCCAGGCCAGAAGAGCCGCGGCGATCAGGGGGGTAAGGCCTCCACCGATCACCGCGCCGAGCTGGAAACCGAGCGAGGCGCCGCTGTAGCGCAGCCGCGTCGAGAACAGCTCGGATATCCAACTGGCCGCCGGGCCGAACATGATGCCCTGGCCGAAGGTCACGGCGATCGCGACGGTCATGGCGATGATGGTCGGGTCCTTGGTGTCGAACAGCCAGAACATCGGAAAGGCGAATGCGATGGCGAAAGCGCAACCTGCGAAGAAGAGTGGCTTGCGGCCATAGCGGTCCGACAACCAACCGAACGTCGGAATAGTGAACAGCTGAATGACGGCCGCCAGCAAAATTCCGTTGAAGATCACGCTGCGCGGCAGGCCAAGCCGCGTCGTCGCATAGGTGATGGAATATATCGTGGCGATCGTCACGTAGGCGATCTCGGTAACCTTCAGGCCCACTGCGATCAGGAAGGTGCGACGGTGCTTCGCGAGGATCTCGAGCGAGGGCATTCGCGACGTGTTCCGCTGGTCGAGCACTTCGCGAAACACGGGGGTCTCGGCGAAGCGAAGCCGGATGAACAGCCCGATTCCGACCAGGATGGCGCTGAGCAGGAACGGAACGCGCCAGCCCCAGGCGAGGAATGCCGCCTCGGGCAGCCGCGACGCCATGGCGAAGACGCCGGTCGAACCGACTATTCCGAGCGGATAGCCAAGCTGCACCAGGCTCCCGTAAAAGCCCGGCGTTTGACCGGGGCGTACTCCACCACCATCAAGACGGCGCCGCCCCACTCGCCGCCGAGCCCCAGTCCCTGGACCATCCGCAAGACGATCAGAAGCAGCGGGGCGGTGATGCCGATCTGTCCATAGGTGGGCAACAATCCCACCAGAAACGTGCCAAGACCCATGATGGTCATGGTCAATACCAGCGCGGACTTGCGCCCGACCCGATCTCCGAAATGGCCGAACAGCGCGCCGCCGAGCGGACGGGCGACAAAGCCGACGCCATAGGTGGCGAACGCAGCGATCGTTCCTACCGCCGGGTCGAAATTAGGAAAAACAGCTTGTTGAATACGAGGGCCGCCGCGGTCCCGTAGAGCAGGAAGTCGTACCATTCCACGGTGCTGCCCAGCACGCTGGACCAAACAACAGTCGCGAACGATGGGGCGGTCGTCAACCACGCCGCGTCACCCATTCCTGGGCCATGATGCAATCCCCCAACGTGACGTTATTGCCTAGCTTGTCTGGGCGTGCGGCGCCATTCCGGGTGTGGCGGCCATGTCTTAGGAAGCCGGGCGCCAACGCCCTGGCTCAGACGACGCCCACGCCGCGCCAGGCGCCCACCAACTCGGCGACGCTTTGGAACCGTGTGGCAGGGTCTGACCTACAGGCCGTCAGCATCGCTCGATACTGGGTCTTGCCGCCTCGAAAGCCCCCCGGGCCCAGATCGCCGTCGCCGAGGAACACGTCCATCATGCGGCCGAGGGTGAAGACTGTGGTGCGTTCGTCGATCAGGGCGCCGCGCTCGAATTCCTCGGGGGCCATGAACCTGGTCGAACCGAACATCCGGCCCATTTCGTTGGTGAAGGGGCCGTGGCGGTAGGTGTCGAGATCGATCAGCCAGGTCTTGCGAGCGGAGAAATCGTAGATGATCGAGCCGTCGTAGAAGTCGCAGGCGACCCAGCCGGCGCGGCAGAGTTCCAGATGGGCGTCGAGGATTGCGCCGATCGCGGCCGTCAGTTCGTCCGCGGGAAGGCGGCGAAATCTCTGGAACGCGCTCTCAGGATCGGCGCGGCGCGCGGAATGGGCGCCCACCAGCTCGCCGGGCGCCCATTCATAGATCAGCATCGGGCCCCAGGCGGATTGGGTGACGCCTCGCAGCGCCGGCAGGGCGGGGTGGGAGACGGCGCGGGCCAGACGCTGGGCGTTCAGGAGCAGGGCGACACGCGCCTGTCGCGACAGGAACGGCGCCCTGTCGGCCGGGTCGCCCGCGGTCTTCACGAACCAGCGCCGGCCGCTCGCCTCGACGCCGAAGGAGACGTTGCCGGAGTCCTGGGTGCGGGCATCGAAGGTCGCGAAGGCCGCGCCCGCCTGGCTCAGGTAGGCGGCCGGCGCCAGGTCGGTGTGCTCGTCGAACGGCCAATCGCCCACCTGGCTTCCTCCCGCAATAACGGCTCGGGGTCGAGCCCCCCGTTGACATAACGTCGACGACCGAACGCTCGCTCGTTCTTGTCCAGACCGAGGTGGCGGCGGCGCAGTTTCGGAAATACGGTTGCCAACCGGGGGCGCCGGCGACGAACCGGCGGCACTCGAAACCGTGGGGAGGCTCAGGTTCCGAAATTTCGTGGCCACGCCCATACCGCTCGCCGCTTCGGCCACTGGCTGCCCCACCGGCGCCACCTCGAGCCGTGGCTGGCCGACCTCTCCCGCCGGGTGGCGGCCAAGCGCCCGGCGAAGGATGAGCCCGTGATCGAGGAATTCAGGACCCTGATCGACGCCGACCCGATCGTCCGGATGTATCTGGAACGGATGATCGCCGAGGTCCCGGAGACCGATACCTACCGCGTGCGCCATCTCACGGACGTCGAGCACATGCTCTCGCTGATCAATCACGTCCTGACCCAGGCGCCGGATTACGACGACACCGCCCTGGTGGGGACGCCGATCAACGCCATCCTCGACTGGTCGATGGGAACGCCGGCCGGTTTCGCCGCCTTCCGCCATCCGCCGATCAACGAGGCGTTCCGCAGGATCCTCGAGGCCTGGTGCGAATTCCTGAGCAGCCCCCGTTCGCTCTACGTGCTGAACGACGGGCCGACAGGCTGGAAATGCGCCGCGGCGCGGGCGGCGATGGGGATGGACGACTTCGAACACGACCCTCGCGACACTCACTGGGGTTTCGCCTCGTGGAATGATTTCTTCACCCGCCGGTTCAAGCCCGGCCGCCGCCCGATCGCCGAGCCCGACAACCCGGAGACCGTCGTCAACGCCTGCGAATCCACGCCCTACAAGATCGGCTTCCACGCCAGCCGGCGCGACACCTTCTGGCTGAAATCGCAGCCCTATTCCCTGCGCGACATGCTGGCGGACGACGAGGAGGCGGACCGGTTCGACGGCGGGACGGTCTACCAGGCGTTCCTCAGCGCCCTCAACTACCACCGCTGGCACAGCCCGGTCGCCGGGACCATCCGCAAGGCGTTCGTCCAGCCGGGGACCTACTATTCCGAGCTGGAGGCAGAGGGCGAGGACCCGGCCGGCCCGAACAATTCCCAGGGGTTCATCACCCATGTGGCGACCCGGGCCCTGATCTTCATCGACGCCGAAGATCCCGCCATCGGCCAGATGGTTTTCATTGCGGTCGGGATGGGCGAGGTCTCCTCCTGCATGATCGGCGGGGAAATCGCGCCCGGGCGCCAAGTCCGGAAGGGCGACGAGCTGGGCTATTTCCAGTTCGGCGGTTCGACCCACTGCCTGGTCTTCCGCCCCGGCGCGATCGCCGACTTCGCCACTGCCGCGGCGCCGGACCCGGAAAATCCGCACCCCCGCGCCGTTCTCCTCGGCGAGAAGCTGGCGACCGCCGGCTGATGCCCGCCCCCTGGCATCGACGGCTCAAGGCTCGCGCGGCGCTGGCCGGCGTGTCGCTCTCCGACTACCTGCTGAACGAGATTCGCGAGGTGGCCGAACGACCGACGATCGAGGAGCTGCGGGATCGCCTGCGCCGCCGCCCGCCGATGACGCCTTCGATCGAGCCGGCCAAGGCGGTCCGGGCCGAGCGCGACCGTCGGTGATCGTCGTCGATGCTTCGGCTCTGCTCGAAGCGCTGCTTCACACGCCGGCCGCGGTCGCCCGCGCCATTCTGCGGTCGTTGGCGTCGCGCATCGCCTGGCCGATGCGGAGCGCTTCCAGGTCGCGGCCGATGGTGGCGGCGGCGAGGACGGTCTCGCCCTTGAGGTAGCGCACCGTGGCGCTCTGAGCGGCGAGGTCGCCGTCGATCTCTGTCCGGTCCCAGTGCTCGGCGTGGCCGACGTAGCGGATGCTGACATCGTAGTGGGCGCTCCAGAAGAATGCTGGCTCGTGGATCGGCGCCTGCGCGCCAAGGATGTTGGCGGCGGCGATCTGGCCCTGGCGTTCGGCCGCCACCCAGTGCTCGACGCGGATCGGAGCGCCCCCGGCGGGGTTGGGGAAACGGGCGATGTCGCCGGCCGCGAACACGCCTGGGGCGCTGGTCCGGAAACAGGCGTCGACGAGGACGCCGCCGTCGATCTTCAGGCCGGCGGCCCGGGCCAGGTCCAGGCGCGGCTTGACCCCGAACCCCAGCACCACGAGGTCGGCCGCGATCGTGGTTGCGTCATCGAGGGTCAGGGTTTCGCCGTCGAAGGCGCTGACCGACCGCCCGAGGTGGAAGCGGACGCCGTGGGTCTCGTGCAGGCCCTGGAGGAAACGGCCGACCTCGGCGCCGAGCTTGGTCTCCAGCGGCAGGGATTCCGGCGCGATCACGCACACGTCCAGGCCGCGGGTCCGCATCGCCGCGGCGGCTTCGAGGCCGATGAAACTCGCGCCGACGACGGCCACCGCGCGGGCGCCCTTCGCCGCCTCGATCAAGGCGTCGCTGTCGGCCCAGCTGCGCAGCACGAAGACATTGTCGCGATCGAAGCCCGGCGCATGCGGACGGTTGGGCTCAGCGCCCATGGCCAGCAGCAGCGCGTCGTAGTCGAGCGCCGTCCCGTCGCCCAGCGTCACGCGTCGGGCGGCCGTGTCGATCCGCTCCACCGTGGTCGAGAGCCGGAGGTCGATCCGGTGGTCCGGATAGAAGGCGTCGTGCTTCAACGGCATCCAGGCCGGATCCGCCTCGCCGGCGAGATAATCCTTGGAGAGATTTGGCCGGTCGTAGGGCGCGTGCGCATCGGCGCTCAGAAGTGTCAGGGCGCCCTCGTAGCCGAGGTCGCGCAGGCGCTGGGCGCAGGCGAAGCCGGCGCCGCCGCCGCCGACAATGACCACGGACTTAAGCACGACGGACTTCGGCGCGCCCGCCGCCATTGGTTCGAGCGCGTCCGCCGGCGCCAGCTTCTCGTGCACGAAGACCTTGCCGTCCTTCACCTCGACCTTCCACCGATCCAGCGGCGCGAGGGCCGGGGCTTCGAGGGCGGCGCCGGTAACGAGGTCGAAGCAGGCGTGGTGCCACGGGCAGCGCAGCGTTCCTCCGACCTTCAGGCCCTCCTTCAGCGGGCCGCTGTAGTGGGTGCAGGCGCCGCTGACCGCGACCAGCGCGCCCTCGACGCGGGCCAGCACCACCGGATCGTCGCCGACATGGCCGCCAAGGACGCCGTCCTCGGGAATCTCCGAAGCTCCGATGCCGCGGGTGAGATCGGGACCTGCCGACGCCGGCGCTGAGGACATGGGAGTCTCCGTATCTAGGGTCCGCCCGGCCATCCGTTCAAGCCGATCGAGCGCGCGGACAGCGGGCGCCAAACACTACTCGCCCCCGCGCGCGACCGTGAAGCGGGAAACGCCGCGAGGGCGGCGATCGTCCCTACCGCCCGATCATTCCTATGGATTCCAGCCAGCGTTCCGCCAGCCGGGGCCAGTCCGTCGCCAGCTCATTGGTATGGCGCAGGCCGAAGGCGTGACCACCCTTGGCGAAGAGGTGCATCTCGGTCGGGACGCCGGCCTTCTTCAGGGCGATGTAGTAGACGAGCGCGTTATTGATGCTGTCGACCGGATCGTCCTCGATCTGTACGATGAAGGTCGGGGGCGTGTGCGTATTAACGGGCACATTGGGATTGAGCTCGAACCTGGCGTCGTCGATCCACAGATGGCCCGGATAGAGCGCAATGCCGAAATCCGGGCGCACGCTCTGGCGGTCTACCGCATCGATGGGCTTGTAGATCCGATCCAGGGCGCCGGTTGCGGCGACGAGATAGCCGCCGGCCGAGAAGCCGAGCACGCCGAACTTGCGCGGATCGATCCCCCAATCCTTCGCATGGAAGCGGGTGCGGGCGATCGCCCGTTGAGCATCCTCGAGCGCCACCGGGCTTTGCGGATACGGGCCCGTACGTGAACTCTGTTTCTTGTCGTCGCCTGGCACCCGATACTTGACCAGCACGCAGGCGACGCCCTTGGCCGTCAGCCAGTCGCACACCTCGGTCCCTTCGAGGTCGATCGCCAGAATCCAGAAGCCGCCGCCTGGATAGACGACGACGGCGGCGCCGGTATTCCTGCCTTTGGGTCGATAAAGCGTGAGCGTCGGATGCGAGACGCGGCTGATCGAGGTCACCGTCTTGCCGCCGATCAGTGCCTTTGGATCGCTCGCCGTGAATTCGGGGCCGTTGACGCGCAACGGATCGGGCGCGGCGCCGGGCCACAGCGGGATTTGAACCTGGCCGGGTCCGGGCGGCCAAGGAAAGGCCTGCGCCGTAGTCCCGAGCAAGAACGCGGCGAGCGCGAGACCGGCGGCGGCGAACTTGGTAGTGGCCATTGACCCTCGTTGCGTCGTTTCACGGCGATTGTGGAGTACATGCCTAGGGCGATATCCGTGAAGGCCGAAGGTCCCCCTTCGTCTCGGCGCGACAGGGCGCCGAGCCACTTCCCCCAAGGGGGCAGAGCATTAGAAGCTGAGCCGACGCCGAGGCCGGCCTCGCAGCGCTCGCGGATCTGGAGGACTGGCCGCCGCGCCGCTATTCGCACGGCCTTCTGCCGCGCACCTGGGAGTTGCGAGACAATCTGACCCTCTGTGATGGCGTCTGTCGCCCTCGCCGAGGCTCTTGACGCGCTGTTGCTTACCCCCGACCGGCGCTTGGCGGCGGCCGCCGGCCATCGCGCGCGGATCGAGCTGGCGTGAAAGAGATTCCGGTCGGGAGGCTTCCGCCAGTCCGGCGCGCGACGTTCAAGCCGAAAACGCCGAAGGGACCTGCCACGCGAGCTTGGAGATCTGAGACTACCCGGTCGCTCGCCCGCTCCCCGGTCGTTGGCGTCACGCATCGCTTGGCCGATACCAAGCGCTTCCAGGTCGCGGCGGCGATGCTAGTCTCGCCCAAGCGGCGATCGCGGCTGAACAAGACTGCGGAGATCCCGCACCGTGTCTGACCCGGGGCGTTCTGAACGCAGGTAGTAACGCCACTCAAGCCGGGACTGTCGCCACCTTGCGGCGCGCGCGGATCATGCCGCCGAGGCCGAAAAAGCGGACGAGCATCATCGCCCAGGTCGCGGGTTCGGGGATGCTGGCGATGGCGCTGACGAAGCTAATGTCGATCAGGCCGGCGCCGCTATTCTCGCCGGCCGTGGCGACGACCGGCGTGCCGTCAAAGTAGGAGCCGCCGCCACCGCCGCCATCGTCTCCACTGCCGCCGCCGCCGCTGTAGCCGCCGCCGCCGCCGCCGCCGAAGCCGCCGGGCCCGGAGCCCCCACCACCGCCGCCGCCGAGGAAGCTGGCGCCGCCCTGGCCGCCGCCGGAGGGAGACGAGCCGCCGGCGGTGTCGAAACCGCCGCCACCGCCGCCAGCGGCAGAGCCGCCGGCCCCGCCGGTTCCGGGGGCGCCTCCGTCGCCCCGGCCGGGGCTACCGTAAGTGGTGGTGGTCCCGGCGCCGGCGGCGGATTCGAGAGCCGCGCCGCCGCCGCCCCCGGCGACCACCATGGGGGTGGCGCTCGCGCCGGTTCCCAGCGCCACGAAGCCGCCGCCGCCGCCGCCGCCGGCGGCGCGGGCTGCACCGGCCCCGCCCTCGTCGCCGACGAGGAGGGTTAATGTCTCGCCCCCCGTCAGGGTCACATCGCCGCCGATCTCGGCCCCGGGGGCGCCGTAGAAACTGGTTCCCTCGAGCTGGCCGCCCTGCGCTCCGTAGGCAGTGATGTCGTAGACCCCGGTGGTCGGCACGACCCAAGTGACCTCGGAGCCGGTGTAGGAGAACGTCGTGGCGCCCTGCGCCGCCCCGCTCATAGTCAGGAGCGCCAGGGCCGAGCCCGCCGCCAGCATCCTGCGTTTCATTCTGCGCCTCCGCAATCCCGTGAGGCCGCGTCCACCCACACACGCTGCGAGGAGCGGATCAACGACGCTACGTCAAGGCGCGCGCCGGAGTCAAAAGACTCTCCAGCAAGGAGAGCGGCGCGCACGGCGGATGGATTGGCGAACGACGCTCGGGGGTCAACGGTCAGGGTCATCATGCCAGGAAGCGGACCTGGGCTGTCTTGTGGGTATAGGCCTAAGCGATTGGCTCGTCCGCCGCCCCGTGACAGGCGAGCGCGCGGGCGAGCTGGGCGGTCATCTCGGCCTTCAGGCGCTCGGGGGCGAGGATCCGCACCGTGTCGCCCCAGGTGAAGAGGTGCCAGGCGAGTTCGCGCATGCCGCCGGCGCGGAAGCGGACCAGCACCGAGCCATCCGCCTGCCGCTCCACCTGCTGAGTCGGATGGAAGCGCCAGCCGAGGGCATCCGGCGCGCCGGCGGGCGTCACTTCCAGCACCACCTCCTCGACCTTGTCCTGGAAGATGCCGAAGGAGCGCGACGCGTATTCGGTAAGGGAGAACGCCTCCGGCCTGGCGGCGAAGGTGTCCAGCACCTCGAGCGCCTCGATCCGGTCGAGCCGCCAGTTCACCGGCGTCGTGGCCCCGCTCGCCGCTCCCACCAGATAGTTGGCCCGGCCGAAGATCATCCCGTAGGGGGTGACGGTCCGCTCAGCTCCCGGCGTCGACCCGCCCCGATAGTGGAAGCGGACCGCCTTCTGGGCCAGGATCGCCTCGCGCAGCTGGGCGATCATCGCCGGGTCCTCGAAGGGCTTGGGCCCGGGGGCGACGGCGATCATCTCAGCCTGGGCCAGGATCTCGAGGTCGGGGGCGATGCGGGCGAGGGTCGAACGGCGAACCGCCCCCTCGATCTTGTGCTGGAGCCCCTCGAGGGCGTGGGCGCGGGGCTCGGCCCCCTCGGCGCGCAGGCCCGCCGCCGCCTTGCCGAGCTCGGCCAGCTCCTCGGCGGTCGGGGCGTTGAAGAAGCCATCGAGGCCGGCCGGGATCCGCCAGCGCTTCGAGGCGCCGTCGGCCACCCCCTCCATCTGCGGGAACAGTTTCTCCAGGGCGTCGCGCATCCGCTCGGCGGTGCGCCGGCCGAGCCCGGACGCCGCGCTCATCTCATCGAGGGTCAGGCCCTCGGCGCTCGCCGCCAGGCGCCGCGCCAGCCCGAGCAGAGTGGCGGCTTTTTCGTGGCGCATTCTCTCTCCTACGTCCGTTTCTGACGCATCGGCATCCTAAGGTCGCCGCCATCGATCAACAAGGAGCGCCCCCGATGACCCTCGCCCACCTCACCCGCCACGCCGCCGTCCGCGCTAACCAGCGCGGAGTCACTCACGAGGCGGTGGAAGCCGTCTTCGCCTGGGCCGACGTCGAGCTGCCGGCCCGAGACGGCTGCTCGGTGCTGCGCTTCTCGCGAGGGCACCTGGCCGACCGCGACTTGCGCGCGACCCTGGGCGACCTCGCCGACCGGGTGCGTTCGCTCGCCCTCGTGGTCGCCGGCGACACCGGCGAGGTCGTCACCGTCCTCCACGGCCGCCCGCACGGCCGCCGCTACCGCGGCGCGCACTGAGGGGAGGACCGGTCATGCTGTTCCTGATCTTCCTCGCCCTCGGCCTTACCGGCGGCGTCCTGGCGCTGGAGGCCTTCTTCCGCCTGGCGGTGTTCCTCTCGGCCCTGATCGCGATCGCCCAGGAGAGCGCCCGATGAGGCCGTCGATCAAGTCCGAGCCGTGGTCGCCGATCCGCCTGCGCGTCGTGGATATCGAGACGACCGGCTTCGCCCCGCCTGCCGAGGTGATCGAACTCGGCTGCGTCGACGTCGAGTGGCGGCCCGGCGCCGGGGCCCGGGTCCGGCTACCCCGCGCCCGGCTCTTCGCGGCCAGGAACGGCATCCCGGCGGCCGTCTCGGCCATCCACCACATCACGCAGGCCGATATCCCCGAGGACGCGCCGGCGGCGACGCAGGAACGCCTGCGCGAAGCCCTCCTCGCCCAGCCCGCGCCCGATATCCTCGTCGCGCACAACTGCGCCTTCGAGCGTCGCTTCATCGGCGCCGAGGCCGACGGTGGCCTGCCATGGATCTGCACCTACAAAGCGGCCCTTCGCGCCTGGCCGCTGGCGCCCGGCCATTCCAACCAGGCCTTGCGCGAGTGGCGCGACCTGGCCCTCGACCCGGCCCTGGCCGCGCCGGCCCACCGGGCCGGGCCGGACGCCTACGTCACCGCCCATCTGCTGGCCGAACTCCTCGCGGCCGCGCCGATCGAGCGCCTGATCGCCTGGAGCCACGAGCCGCGGCCGCTCAGCGCCATCCCCTTCGGCAAGCACCGCGGCCTCGCCTGGACCGCCGCCCCGCTCGACTATCTGCAGTGGATGACCCAGCAGGCGGCGATGGACGCCAACGTCCTGCGGCACGCGATGGCGGAGCTGGGGCGGCGGGAGAGCGTAGGGTCGTCGTAGGGGCGTAGACTCGTAAGCCAGCCTGGGTCCGCTAAGGCGCGGGGCGGGACCCTGGCGCGGGTTGGCCCACCCACCTCGGGCCCGCACATTGCGTCGTCAGGGATTGGACCGGAAACCCAGCGGTCGTCTCGTCCCCTATCCACCACAACAATGGGTTCGTGGCCGAGTGTTGCGGCGGCGGAACGTAACGGACGAGGTAGGGGTCGATATCGATGCAGGTCAGTCGCTTAGCGACAAGGGCTGGGGGCGGGGCCGGCCCATTCGGTGACTGCGCCGCAAGGTCCGGCGTCGAGCCCAAGGCGAGAGCGACAATGAGAGGAAGCATCGGCGATCTCCTCCGTAACGCCAAGGTATCATGCGTCACTACCGGCAATAGAGCGGCGGTCAAGCCAAGCCGGGCTGATCCGCATGTCATGAGATCGCATCCTGGATTGTCGGCGTGTCTTGGCGCAAGGGCGTCGAGATGAAAGGACTGGTCCAATGAAACGCATCCCATTCTTCGCGATCATGGGCGCCATCGCGGCAGGCGTCGGCGGCGCCATGACAGTCGCGGCGGCGGGCGCCGGTTACGAAAACACCCTGATCTTCGGCGGCAAGATCCCGCCCGGCTACCGCGACTGGAGGTTGATTTCCGTGGCCCACGAGGAAGGCGCCCTCAACGACATACGCGCCGTTTTCGGCAATGACCTGGCGATCAAGGCCTATCGGGATGGGAAACGCCCCTTCCCGGATGGCGCGATCATCGCTCGGCTCGCCTGGAGCTATGTCCCGTCGGAGGAATACGACAAGGCCTTCGGCCGCCGCCAATCCTTCGTTGCTGGGCCGCCAACTAACGTTCAGTTCATGGTCAAGAATGCGAGGGAATACGCCTCCACCGGCGGCTGGGGGTTTGCTCAGTTCGATGACGGCAAACCCACCCACGTGGCGGCGCCAGGCTGCTTTTCCTGCCACGTTCCCGCCAAGGCCCGCGACTTCGTCTTCACCCGCTATTCACCCTGAAGGCTGCCCTGGCGGCTCAGCGGTCTTCCTCGCCGACGTCTTCGCCCTCCCACGCGTCCATCGGCGCGAGCCGGCCGCCGGCCTTGAAGGTGGCGTCTTCCCGGTGTGCGCCGGCGGCGCCGACATCGATCCTGATCCGGCCGCTATCTGGGTACTCGACGACGTCGGCGATGCCGTTGTTGGAAAAGGCGAGGTAGCGCAGGGGTTCGGCCCCGGTGTTGATGATCTGATGCGCTGGCCCGCCGGCCGGAGCTCCGAGGCAGTCGCCGGCCTTCACCGGCAAGCGCGTATCGCCGAGCCGATAGTCGGCGGCGCCGGAGAGGATGAGGAACATCTCGTCGGAGACGTGATGGCGGTGAAACGGTCCGGCGGTCTTGCCCGGCGGCACCACGAAGAGCGCCGCGCCGAGGTGCGAGAGGCCCAGCATGAGGCCGAACTCGCAGGTCTGGGCCGCGAACCTGGCCCCGCGCGACGTGGCCGCGAGCGGCAGTTCGTCGAGGTTGACGACGGGTCTGGGCGCCTGCGCATTCATGCCGGAAAACCTCGTTGGCCCACTCTGATCCGCCATTGCGACCTGAAGCATCACAGAAAAGCAATGTCATGAAGGCCTGTCGGTCCGACAGCTTCCACAGTCCAATGCCTGTACCGCCGGTTTAATAGAAGACCTTGCGCAGGTTCAGCGAGATGACCCGGCCGGTCGGATCGAGCACCGCCGCCTCGTAGTTGAACGGGGTCGCGCCGACCGTGTCGCGGACGTTGACGCTCTGGTTGAAGAGGTTGGTGATGTTGAAGGTCAGGCGCACCCCGCGCAGGATCGGGAAGCGGTTCACCAGGGCGGTCTTGGGGGTGAAGTCGTCCCAGATCCTGAAGTTGATGGTCGACACGTCCGAGAACTCGAGCACTCCGGTCGAGGCCGCCCCGCCGCCGACGACGGCCGTGGCGCTGCGCCAGTCGGCGCTGAAACGGACGCCGTAACCGTTGTCGGTGAAGCCGAGCTGGCCCTCGATCTCATGCCGGTACTGGCCGCCGGTCGTGCCCACCCGCGCGCCGGGGAGCAGGTCGTGGACCGGCCCGGGGGGCGTCA
>Ga0302325_10011870_pt1 | contig 18737 bp, 16 predicted proteins | sample Palsa_T0_2_FD_201948 | JGI IMG/M metagenome (GOLD analysis project Ga0302325, IMG submission 201948) | Peat permafrost microbial communities from Stordalen Mire near Abisko, Sweden - Palsa_T0_2 | ecosystem: Environmental > Terrestrial > Soil > Palsa > Peat permafrost | place: Sweden: Abisko...
TCGAAAACGCTGTGCTCACCGCTTAACTGAGTGAAATGGAGTGAAGGAAGTTGCTGGTATCGCCTAAGTTATTGAAAAGATGGAGCGGGAGACGGGACTCGAACCCGCGACGTCCAGCTTGGGAAGCTGGCATTCTACCACTGAATTACTCCCGCACCCGGGGTTCAGCCACACTATAGCATAGTCACTTCCAGCAGCGCCCATCCGGGCAGCGAGGCGGGCTGGTTGTTCAAGAACACGATGCGGCGGGTTTTGGGGAATGGCAGGTTCGAACCGATCGCCTTGCCATACAGCGACACCTGCTGCAGAATCTGGCGGTAGGTGGGATCGCCGGTATCGAGCCATGCGCTCTTACCTAGCAGGCCGCCGCCCCAGCCGAGCGACAGGAGGCACTGGCCGGCCTGCCGCGCATCGGCCAAGCGTTGCTCCAACTCGCCGATTTGGCCGGCGAGCAGATCGAGGCCCGTCCAAGCGGCATATTCCTTGTGCGCCATCAGTAGCCGCGCGGCATAGTCGTTGGCCGCTTCGAAGATGCGGCGGCGACCGAAGGATTCCTGCCAGCGAATCGCCCGGCGGATCTCCGGCTGATTGAAGAACGTCTTCTCCTGCCAATCGCCCTCGAAACTGAAGCCAGGAGGCGCCATCTCGGCGAAGACCGGCGTGCTATCGTCGGGGCGCGAACCATCCACGGCTCCGCGCGGAATCTGCTTCCAACCGAGCGCGTAAGAGCCGCCGCGGGGCTGCAACGTGGAGACGCGCAGCAGATACACTTTGAATCCCGCATGGGTTACCGGCGCGGAATCCGCCACGCTCACGAGGCGCATGCGGCTCACTCCGGCATTGCCCAGAGCCTGCTCTTCCGGGATCTCCGCCAAGCGCCGCGGCACGCGCTCGCCCTGGGTTCTGGCGGCCACTTCGTTCAACATGCCGCTCTTCCAATGGGCGCTGACCATGCCGGTGCGCAGCGCACCCTTGATGGCCGTTCCAGGCAGATACGGTCCCGAAGCGCCGGTGGAGAACGTGGGGATGTGCAGGCTATCGCCGCTAGCGCGATTCCAATAAGCGGAATAGGCCGGCGATTCGAACGGAATGCGGCGGCCCGCGAAGTTCTGCGCAAAGCCGCCCCAAGAGGCGAAATCCAACTTGTCGGCGCGCTTCAGTTGCGCCAGGTATCCATCCAGGCGCGGCCCCTTCGCCAGCAAGCGGAAGATGCGCCACTGGTCGAGCACGTTCACCTGATCCTTCCACACCATGTAATCGATGGGCGAAAGCTTGCGTCCGTCGCCAACCAGCAGAGGCGTCAGACAAGTCAGGCGATACCTCATGCCGCCCCCTCACGGTCGCGGCTCAGACGAGGCAATGGAATCGACAAGGCGAAGCCGGCGCGAAACACAGGGTGCGCGAAACCCTCCGGCGCTACATCGGGCGCAGCACCGCGGATCGTATCGCCCGCCACCAGCACGGAGCCTTCGGTGATCATCTGCAACTGTTTCTTGCGCTGGCCGAAGCCGGCTGGACTGTCGATACGGCCGCCACGCGCGATCACGGTGTAGTTGCCGCGCTTCCAATCGACAGTGTCGTCCAGGCCGGGTGTGAACAGGGAGAGCAGCCAGTGGGAAGTGGGGGCGGCATCCGCCTCAGGTACCTCTTGAGCGGGCGAGGGGGCGAGTGGGGTACCGGGCGAGTCCGTTGGGGAAGGATCGGGCGATTCGCTGAGCACGAGATCCGGGAGGGAACCTTCTACGAAGTCGGGCTGCGCGCTACGTCCCCAGCCGCGCGAGCGTTCGCCGCCGAATCCGGAATCCGCCAACAGGCGGAGCGCGCCGCGCACCGGTTCAGACCAGCGCGCATGCGCCTCGTCACCCAAAAACGACACGATGGCCCACAATCCTGCATTGCGGCGGAATTCGATGCAGGCCGTCGAGTGCCGCTCGGCATTGCCCGTCAGCCGATCAATCGCCGCGCTCCATCGCACGTTGGTGCGGAATGGTCCCGGCTGCCCCGCCGGCAGGAGACACTGGCTGGCGCCATCCACCGTCCACTGGTCTTCATGCAACGGCTGCCCGCCCAGCAAAGCCGCCACCAAGTGCAGCGGAATGAACCGCGCACTCTTCCAGCGCGTTTTGATGGCACCGACGCCACCAATGGGAGGCCAGATGCTGCGCGGCGGCACGATGAAAGCGGTCTCGCCCAGAAAGGGGAAACAGGAACTGAAGCGCACGGCCGGCCCTTCGTGGTGGCGGGCGGTGGCGTCCAGCCAAGCGTCGCGCATGCCCAGCGAGGACATGGCGGCAGTCACGGCGGCGTATAACGAGTCGCTGTGATAGATCGGATCGACGCGATTGCGCGCGCCCGAATCCGGTCCCGAGCGCCAGGGGCCAGCGGGATGGAGTTTGACGATCAGACCAATATTCAAGCCAGGATTCATTACTCCTCGTGCAGAAACCCGAACGCGGCCTCCTGGAAGCCGGTTTGTAAAGCGGCCAGATCGACGCCTGCTCCCAGATCCTTCTGCGGGGCGCCGGTGGCATAGTAATTCTTGCCGCGCCAAGTCAGCTTCAGGTTGGCTAGGCGTACGCGGCCGCTGCCGCGCGAACCGCCGCCGCCCAGGCTGTCGTCCTCCAGCAGGCGCAGGCCTTCCAGCACGCGCAGGAACAGGGGCGCGTCTTCCTCGCACAGCACGTCCATGACCAGGCGAACGCGGAAGCGCGCCCCTGCGGGCACGCGTTCCAAAGTGCGCGGATTGGCCTGCGAGGTGATGCGGTCGATGGCGTTTTCGCTCTTCACCTCGGTCAACTCGTCGTCCAGGTTCTCGCGCATCTGCGCGGTAATGCTGTCCGGATCGAGCGGCGCATCGTACACCGCGAGGCGCGCTGGAGTGGCTTGCGAGCTTTCGAGCGAATCGCCGCCGGCGCGGTCCATACGGCCTGGATTGCGCCCGAATATGAGGCAGATCTCATCGTCGGGACGGTCGCTTTGGTGGATGCGCACTTCCTGTCCCTTGCGCTTGGAAAGATATACCAGCTCGGAGGGCACCGCCAGACCGGAAGACTGCTCCAACAAGGACCGTATCTTGCCGCGCAGGGAACTGCCCGGCACGTAAGGGCGGCCGAAGGCGTCTTTGACCACCGGATTGTCCGATCCGCCGATCTCCATCGAACCCTTTCCGGCGCCAACGTGGAGTCCGGTTTCGCAGTGCAACTCGCCTTCCAGGATCAACTTGCCCAAAAACTTCAGCTCGGTTTGCGTGGTGTGCGCGCTCATGTCGATTTACTCGTTGTAGGCCACGATGGCCTCGAATAGGTCCCGAAAACGTTCGTAACCGCGCATGTCGTTCTTGCGCGTTACTTGCAACAGCAGCTTCTCCAACTGGTCGAGACTGCGCAAGCCGTGCCGCGCGATGGTGTAAGCCAAGCGCGCGCGCAGCATCACGAATTCGTGCTGACGCTCGCTATCGGGCGCACGCACGGCGCGCCGCACGGCGCTGTAGAGACGCCGCAACTGGCTCTTGGTGCCGGAGTCCATGTCGCGCATGCGGCTGACGATGCCGTGCGCCTGGTTGTCCAGATAGAGGCTGTCCGCCATCAGTTTTTCCAACTCGATCTCGGGCGGTCCCTCGGGGCGTCGGTCGTCGCGCCGATCGTCCCTGCGCCCGCCGCGATCCGGTCCGCGGCCACCTTCGCCGGGCCCGCGCCCGCCCTCACTGGGCCCGCGCGGGGGCCGGCCTTCTCTTCTCTGCTCTTGTTCTGGCATGCTCTAAACCTCGGTCGTCAATCTGGCCCATTCCAGGGCCACCAGTCCGGCGGGACGCAGCTTCACTTCAGCGGACTTGCGTCCCACGATTTCGTTAGTCAAATGCGTCCGCAGTTTCTGGAATTCGCGGTCGCGGGTGCCGCTCAGAATACGTGTCAGGCGGCGTTGAAAGCGCCAAGTGGGCGTAGGGCCGCCGCTCTCCGCGCCATCGCCATAGGCCTGCTTCTGGTAGAAGCCGCGCAGCCCCATCAGGAGTTGGCGCGACAGCCGGTAATCGCCGGCCAGCTTCACCACGGTGTCTTTCAAATCCGCGGCATCCGCCAATTGCTTCCATTCCAGGATGCGGCCCAGCAAGTAGATGCAGTCCTTATCCGCGGCCTTGGCGAGTTCCAGGTTGCGCCCGGCATCCTCGTAGACGGCGGTGATGGGATAGTGCATTTCCGGCGCGAGCGCCACGGCCATGGAAATGGTCTTGCCTTCGGGACCCGGAAAATCCTTCAGGTTTTCTTCGGTGAATAAGTGGAAGAGGCGCTGGACCTCGCGCGCCAGCAGGAGCAAAGCATCCCAGCTTCCATAGACGGCGAAATCGTCACCGCCGGAATACAGGATGGTGACCTTGCGCCAGAACTCAGGCATGGAGCAGAGCACTTCCAACTCGCCGGCGAAGAACTGTTTATAGAGCACGGAGAGCTGCACGTGCTCTTCGATTGTGGTGAGCCGCCGCAGGCGCACGCCGAAGCTATCCACGTCGCCGCGGAGCACGCCCCACAGCGAGCGGCCTTGCGCGCGGCGCGCCAGCGTGGCCACGGTAGCGGCCGAGCGGCCATCCTCACTGGGAGCGGCATGGCGCGCCAACGTGATGCCGTCGAGCGAGAGGTTGGGGGAAAGGTTCCAGGTATGTTTGCCTGCGCCCGGCTGCACCTTGGCGGGCGTCTCCGGCGACCAGCCGATGGCCGTAGCCTCACGCACGTTCAGCCCCAGATCCTTCGAAAAATAGGTATCCACATCGGCAGGCACAGCCGCGGCGAACGGCTGAAACGTTTGTGCGCCGCCGGCGGCGAGTGGAGTGGCCCTCTTGTGGTGCAATTCCTCGTTCAGGCGCTTGCGCACCACGGTCCAATCGCCGAGGTTCTCGGTGACGCTCCAGAGCAATGAGAGGTAGCCGCCGCCGATTTCGCCGAGCTGGCGCGCTGCACCAATGAGGAACTCCTCGGCCGGGCCACGCGCTTCGCCCGGCAGGACCAGCAGGAACTGTCCGCCGCCGCTGGAACCGAGCAATATGCGGGCGAGTCCGAGTTCGGCGAGGAGGGCCCGCGGCAGGACTTCGCACAGCAACGCGATCCATTGAGAACGCCCGGCGAGCAGCTCCTCGCCATTCGAGCGCGCGGGCGCGGCTCCGCCGGGCGGGGACAGAAGGAACTCTTCTATGCCCAGGATTTTCCCCTGCAGAAGGATCTGTTCGGACATCTAAATGAAGATAGGCCCTGAGAATTCCCCACTGTAGCACAGCGCGATGATGGGACGCGGAGACACGGCGACGCGGCGACACGAGTACAGGTCAGGCGTGGCCAGCCGGTCCTTGGCCCTCGGGGGGTCTTGCCAATTGGGGGCGGGACAAAGGCAATTTAGCCGCTGAGGAACGCGGATAAACGCGGATGAGACGAAGCCTTTAGCTCCACCCGATTTAAGCCCAGCGCGGCGGCGGCGAAGAAAGTTGTCGAAAAATGTGAGCCGGTTTTTGGGACTTCGAGATTTTAGTATCCGGCCGTAAGTTATTGGAAGCATGGGGCTTCAGCCGTCACGACCAGAGGCCAAATTTAATGTCCCCGCGCTCATTTTCTTTGCGTTAGATTAAATAGGGCTGCATTATGCCGACCGTACAACTTACCGACAACACAACTCTCAACATCACCGCGTCGTCCGCCGACGAGAACGCAACGCTTAACCGCTATTTGACGAATCCCCTTACGTTGATCGCTCCAGGCAGCTTGAATGCGATCGCCGAGCAGAAGGTGGGCGATCTCGATCCAAGCGCCTTCCCGATCGCCTTGAGCGCAGCGGGAGGGGCCACGTTCGCCGTCGAAGGAACCTCTCTGGGCGTTCAACTGGGCGCATCGGCTTCAATCGCTCTGCTCACCGGCGCCCGCGCAGCGAGTTTCTTTAGCTCCGTCCAGTGGACCCCCGATCCGGCCGGCGCGGACCTTGTCTCTTTCGCGTTGCAGGGCACGCTCAGCACTGGCGATTCAGCCACGGTCGGCGACTTTAGTCTGGGCATTACGCAGGGCGGGACCGTTACGTTGACCAGCTTTTGCACGGCCGCCGCAACCGATGCCTTGGCAGACACGGTAGAGCGGGCCATAGCGGCTCTTACGATTCCCCACGACCTTAAGGATCTAGGAAGTCTGCCGGCAAACACCATATGCCAGATCGATGCGTCGAGTTCTCTCAAGTTCACCGCCAGCATCACCTATAACGTTCTGAACGATCCGCTGGCCACGTTGGCGATTTCGCAACTGCCCTCGATCACAGTCAACGCCACGGCTGGGGCGACCGTCGAAGGCGCCGCGACTCACACATCGGACCACACCGTCACGATCGCCAAGCTGCCGAGCGGCCTGATCCACCTTTCCGTGAACCTCACCAAGACCGACGATTTCGAAATGAGCCTGACGGTGTCGGCGGGGGCCACGGCGAAGATAGGCGGCCAGGATGCGCTGGCATTGCTGCTCGGCCTAATCAGTCCCAACCCCACCGCGGAGATGGAGCAGATCCAAGCCGATATGCCGGCCGCCCAGGCGCAGCAGCTCAGCGGCGACATCAAAGCGGCGATCGAGGCGTCGCTTTCCAGTACGTTCCAAGCATCGCTGAAGGCGGCTTTGGACGACAGCCAATCCAACAGCCGGGTTTTTCTCTATGAGATTAATCTGGCTACCCTTGACGGAGACAGCAGTGCGGCGGTCGAATCCGCGCTGACGGGGGATTTCACCGCTCTCACCAGTTCCGGGGCGGCGCTGGCGGGCATCCGGGTACTCGATTCGGCGCTCACCGTTACTTCGAGCATCAAGCACAGCCTGGCGCTGCACCTGCTTGGGATTTTCAACTGGGGAAGCACCAATGAATTCGTAGAGAAATCAAAGGTCGATTACACGAAAGATACGCATGAGATCGTGCTATCGGACGAGACAATCGCGGTTGTTGGCAACAACCTCGACTCCGATAAGCTGCGCCAGGTTGTAATCAAGGGAGTTACTCTGACGATACCGGCATCCGCCAATACACCGGCGGCCGCAAACCCGATTAACATGGTCTTCTTCGACCGCCAAGCCTCGACCAATCTGGCAACGATGCGGCAGTTCGTGAATGTGCTCGCAGCCACGGGCGCGGGCAGCGCGGGCAGCGCAACCTCGCTGCTGGGCCAGAATTTGCAGAACTATGGGACTTCATCGTTGTACTTGGGCTTGAATCTGACTCCGCAGCAGTGCCGGCAGCTTTTTGCCGATAACTCGGGACAGCCTTATGACTGGACTGTGTATCTTCGCTACGCATGCGCCGCGGAGGCCACAATTCTAAACGGCGACGCGGACAATGCGGATCGCCTGAAGTTATTTACCGCGGGAGTAGATTTCTGGAAGCAATTGATGGACGCGGGCGCGGCGCCCAACCAGATCGCGCTGTTGACCGGTCAAGGTATCCGGCAAACCGCTATCGTGGACGTGATTACTCTGATTTGGTGGTCATCGGCCATGGCAAGTTACGCGAAAGCTCTCGCGGCAGGCCAATCGTTGGTGAGTGTGGGTAAAGAGGTCGTCAAGGATAGCACGGGCGGCTTTAACGAACCGTGGCTGGTGCTGGCCGTCTGGAATATGCTGCAGAATCCGGCCATCGTAAGCATCTTCACATGTTCGCTGTTGAAACAGGCGGTTGGCTCTTCCGGATGAGGTTTTGCTCGTGTGGAGGGCTAACATTGCAAGAACGGTCCGCGTTAGTCCGTACGTCGTTAGCCTCGCGTTCTACGCCGAGGGAGGCGGCCGCAAGTGCGTGTGGCGCCCCGGACCTTGTGGACGAGGACCAATGCGAGAATAACCTGGCGGCTTCGTCGGGCGCCGTTCGGCGGTAGTCAAGCCCGTGGCTGGTTGGAAGTGCCGCTAAGGCCAGGAACCGCCGGCTGGCCGACCACGGCACTTCTCCGATAAGCCGACTTCTCACTCATGTGAACTGTTTCCGAGTGGCCGACGATTCGTCCAAACCGTTCTCCGACACAACGGCAATTCGGGAGCGGAACCCACTATTTGCTCGTCGCCGGGGCTTCCGCGTTGTTGATCTGCTGGACGGCCTTCCACGATCCGTCCGCTTCCTTGCGAAAGACGGTGACAAACCGCCCCTTCTCCGTGACCGCCTTCTTGCCTCGCCGGATCGGTGGCAGTGAGCACATAGGTTCCACGGGTGTAGCCGAGATCGCCACCCCTGGAGACTTCCACCTGGACAGGCTGCAATGCGAGCGACCAGTTCGGATCCGCCAGGACATCCTTCATCGCCTTGCCAATAGCGTCCTTGCCGGTCAACGTCGGAGAATTCGGGACCATGACGTTTCCGTCATCGGTGTAGTGGGCGGCAATGCGGTCCGCATCCTTGCCACCCAGTCCTTGACAAAAGTGGCAACCTCGCCTTCGCGCAGAGCATGGCCATCCGCCCTGCGGCTATCGGGTGCCGGCGACTGCGAACAACCGGTCAAATCAGAAATCCCAAAGTAAAGAATATTGACGAGTGGCGCTTCATGTTCATTTTCTTCCGCTTAGCTGCCGCAGTGTTTCTTGGTTCCAGCTTCCAGGATTATACATCTAATCAGGCCTGATGACGGCTCGACGGGTTGCGAAGGGTGAGTTCCGGAAAAGGAACAGTCTTAGACAGTCGCGTCGTCGAACGCTTGCGGCTCGTTCCGCGTCACATCCAGGTTGGCGCGCTGCTCGTGAGTTGGGCGGGCGGGACGTCAAGTTTGACGGGAAATGCGGAAACCGGAAAGTTGGCTGGCGCGCAGGTTACCTGTAGTGAAATCCCTTCCCACTCGAAGTGCCGAAAGGGAAGACGCGGGGCGCGCGCCGCGATATGATCGTCATGACGCACCGTATGCACGTTCTCATAGCAGACAAATTCGAGCAGTCCGGCCAGGACGGACTTGAGGCGACCGGGTGCCATGTGACCTACCAGCCTGGCCTGAAAGACGACGCACTGGCGCAAGCGGTGGAGCGGCTGCGGCCCGACGTGCTGGTGGTGCGGTCCACGAAAGTGACCGAAGCTATTCTGGCGGCGGGCGCGTTGAAGCTGGTGGTGCGCGCCGGCGCGGGTTACAACACCATCAATGTGGCGGCCGCATCGCGACGCGGCATTTATGTTTCGAACTGTCCGGGGAAGAATTCGGTGGCGGTGGCCGAACTGGCGTTTGCGCTGATCCTGGCCCTTGACCGGCGCATCGCGGACAACGTGATCCTGCTGCGGCAGGGCCAATGGAACAAAGCGGAGTTTTCGAAGGCCCGCGGGCTGTTGGGCCGCACGCTGGGCCTGATCGGCGTGGGGCGCATCGGACGGGAGATGATCCCGCGCGCGAAGGCTTTCGGCATGCCCGTAGTGGCGTGGAGCCGCAGCCTCACTCCGGACGCGGCCAGGGAACTCGGCATCGAGCACCGGGCAACGCCTACGGAAGTGGCGGGGGCGGCGGACATCGTGAGCGTGCATGTGGCGGCGAATGCGCAGACCAGCGGTCTGATCGACGCGAAATTCTTCGACGCCATGCGTCCGGGCGCGTACTTCGTCAACACGTCGCGGGCGGAAGTGGTGGACCATGTGGCATTAAGTTGGGCGGTGCGCAGCAATGGCGTGCGGGCGGCGATGGACGTGTTCGCCAACGAGCCATCCGGCGGCGCGGGCGATTTCGCCGACGACATCGTGAAGCTGCCCGGGGTGTACGGAACGCACCACATCGGCGCATCCACGGACCAAGCGCAAGAGGCCATCGCCGCCGAAACCGTGCGTATCGTCAAGACATTCCAAGAGACCGGCAAGGTGCCGAACGTGGTGAACATCGCGCGGGCCACGCCGGCCACGTGTACGCTGGTGGTGCGGCACCTGGATCGTCCCGGCGTGCTGGCTGGCGTGTTGGACCTGATCAGCGCGGCCCGCATCAATGTCCAGGAGATGGAGAATGTCGTGTTCGACGGGGCGCAGGCGGCGGCCGCGCGGATCAACCTGGAGACGGCGCCGGCCGCGGATCTGCTGGATCGGATCAAGGCGGCTAATCCCAACGTGCTGGAGCTTAGTTTGATCCGTTTGGATGAAACGGCTAGTTAATGTGGGGCGGGAAATCCTGCCAGGCCGCCTAAAAAGGCGGCTGCGGCCAGGAATGGCCGCCCTACAATCAGGGCACGTAGACCTTGGACGGACCTGTTAAGTTGACATGCCGAAGTTCCGTGTGGATTTTGACATTCTGAAATCCCGGCTTGTTTTCCGGTCTTGCCAGGAAGGTAAGCAGGTACTGCGAATTCAAGCGGTGGCTCAGATCGTCCAGATACGGAGCCAGTGACACCGGATTCTGCGTGCCCAGCCAATACGTAAAGCCTCCGGTTTCATCGCTGAGCTGCGCGAGATAGTTCTGGCCCCAGAAGAGCTGCCGGGAAGCGCGGCCTGAGCGGCCGGCGCCCGAGTAATAGATCGAATACACAACAATTCCAGCACGTTGCGTTTTATCGATCGCCGCATCCAGGTAGGGATCATTGGGACCGGAGCCGTAAATGGGATCAATGCCGCTCGACACCATCAGCACTTCGCGCGAGGCGGCGCCAGCCGGCCATTTCTTGACCAACTCCTCCAACGCCGTGTATGGGCTGGCGGAGATGCCCGGCATGCCAAGCGGCAGGCGAATGGCGTGGGCCGCCAACTCGTGGTCCGAGGTGAGCGGCTGGACCGCTTGCACTCCGCCGTTTCGCATATAGCCGATGCCGATTTGTGTGGCGGCAGGCTGCGCGAGCACGAATCTCTTCAGATCCGCCAGTTGCGTGCCGAGATTACTGCTGGAACCGTCGTCGATCAATAACCAGAGTTGCAGGCCATTTTGGCCGCGCAGAGGCTCCAGTCCGGTGACCGGCATGTGCTGCTTGTTTTGAGAGACGAGTACGTCATCCACGGTCAATTGCGGTGCCGGGACGTCTTTTTGCCCGGTAGCGGTAACGATGATGCTGACAGGCGATCCAGGGGCTGGGATATCGCGCGCGGACAGTGCGCCTACAGCGATAAACGCGGCGATCAGTGCGCCGAAGCGAATCATAAATTATTATCCTTCCGTAGTGTTGGACGTGCGGGAGTCATTCGGGGATACAATGCGCGGAATCGCATTTCAGACGCGCGTTAGAATGAACAATATGCGGTATTTGGTGAGGGGCGCGCATCAAGCCGGGATGTGAGGCGGTTCTGGCGAAGGCTATCGAAGAGGGAACTTTGGGCTATGGCTCCGTGGCCGAAGGCGAGTACCTTCGCAACATGCTGGAATTGTGGCTTTGCCAGGACGGGACGACTCGCTGGGTGGAAGTATGTCACTGCCCGATGCCGCTCGAAGAAGAACGGCCGTATTGGGAAGAGTACTTCGACCTGATCCGGGTGCAGGATGCGCACGACCGCCGGCGCTGCCGCGACGACAACGGTTCGGAGCCATGGGCCTGTAGCGACTGCGATTGCACGGAACGTTTGGAACGGAGGCTGGCGGTTGTTGGCGTTCCGTTTACCGAGTCGATCCGCGGGGCGTCGGCACGAGTGCCGACGCGGCACGCATGAGTGCGCGCGCCACGTTTGTCGTACAATCGAACATGCTTTCCCGCATCGTTTTGCTTAGCGCGTTGGCCGCCACGGCTTGGGCCCAGGGCTCCGCCGTCAAACAGGTGGAGATCTACGGCCAGAAGATCTACTATCAGGAGGCTGGCTCCGGCCCGGATGTGATTCTGCTGCACGGCCTGGGAGCGGACCGCGGCGCGTGGTCGGCTACAGTGCCGGCGCTGGCCGCCAAATACCACGTCTACGTGCCTGACCAGGTTGGTTTCGGACAGTCCGACAAGCCTGCCATCGACTATCGCGTGGGCACGCTGGTGGACTTTCTGGACGCGTTCTGCAAGAAGGTTGGCGTCGCCAAGGCTACGTTGGTCGGAAATTCGCTGGGCGGCTGGGTGGCCATGGACTTTGCGCTGGCGCATCCGGACAAAGTGGCTCGCCTGGTGCTGGTGGATAGCGCGGGCTACTCGCCCAAGCGCATTGGCGGCGCGCCGCTGACGCGCGAAATGCTGCAGGCGTTGAATCCGTCGACGGTGGCGGGCGAGAAACAGCTCATGGCGCTGGTCTTCTACAACAAGATGTTCGCCAGCGATCAATTCGCCGAACAGTCATTCGCCACGCACTTGCGCAAGAACGACGGCTACACCATCGACCGCTTCATCGATTCCATTCTGCGCGGCGAGGATGTGGTGGATGGCAGGCTGGGCGCGATCAAGGCTCCCACGCTTGTCGTTTGGGGACGCGAAGATATGCTCGTTCCGCTGGCCGCTGGCAAGGCGTTGGCGGAAGACATTCCGGGCGCCCAGAGCGTGGTCCTGGATTCGTGCGGGCATGTGCCGCCGGTGGAATGCGCCGCACCGTTCAATGCGGCGCTGCTGAAGTATCTCGAGTAGCCGAGTGGAGTACTTCTTCGCGTGCCCATATTGTTGGGAGCAGATATCGATGGTGTTGGACACTTCGGTAAGAGGCCAAACCTATGTGGAAGATTGCGAGGTTTGCTGCCGTCCTATTGAGGTGCGGTATACGGTGGAAGATGGTGAGGTGTGCGGGTTTGAAGCTAGAGCGCTTGAGTAATCCTGCCGTGCGGACCGGGATTTCAATGTCCGGCTCGCCGGTCTTCTACGGCGCGAAACCAATCTTCTTCCGGCGACGCTTCGGGACAGTTCCGGGATTCATACGGATCGCCTTTCCAGAACCTCTTTCAAGCCGCGGTTTCCGTGCAGCACGGCGACCACCTGTAACGGAACCATCTCGGGCGGTAGACGATTAACTAATTGGGATACCTCGCGACAGTCCAAAACCGCACCGGCAACGGCGTTATGTCCCGTCGCCTGGTTCCCATGAGCGGGTATCTTGCCAGCCGGCGACAACTGGCGACGATTTCTGTTTCCACTCGGTTAGCAGCGCCCCGGTTGTCTTGCGCGATAAAACCACCAAATGGCATCCAGGCTTTCCATCCCCTGCGGCGTGAAGTGAAAGGACGCGTTCATTCCTTCGGGTTCAGCCGCGCGGCACGCCGTTGCCGCAACATCTCAATCGCTGCTTCCCCGTCGATCAATTCACCGCGTTCGGCCTGAGCAAAGCCCGTCCGGATATACGCCGCTACGGCTTCGCGCTCTTCGAGCATCCAGTTTTCGAGATCGAGTTGTTCGCGTATGATGGCGAAGGCCTGGTCCAGGACATCGCTGGGATTCCGATAGGCACCGGTCCGTACGGCCAAGTCGATCACGCGCTGCTGTTCAGGTTTGAGGTCAATCGTCACTGGGGCGTCCTGTTTTCAAGCTACCACTCCTAGCGTCCCCAGGAGTGGGGACGCGGCACGCGGGGCGCGTGCGCCACATGTAGATCGCGACACCCAGGCTATTGGCCACCAACACGACCGTACAAATTTTGGCCGCATACTCCATCCGGCTGGTGACATCCACAATCGGATAAACCGCGATCACTAGCGACACCACGCTGGATACCAATCCCGCCAGCGCCGCCACTTTCACCCACACCGGTAGCGCCGCACGCAACGCCGCGCGGCCCACCAGTGGCAGCGCGAAGAGGCCCACATAGGCCAGCGCGTAATGCGCGATGGAAGCATTCGCCAGCAACTGGCTGGCTTCCTGCTCGCGCACGCCCAGCATGCTCAGCAGAATGAGCGCCATCACCAGTGCCGCCACAAACAGGATCGAGTTCACCGGAGTCCCGCGCCGCGCATCCAGGCGCGCGAACCAGGCGGGTGTCAGGTGGTCCCACCCGGCGGTCATGGGCAGGCGCGTCAATCCGGTGAAGATCAGGCTGGCGGCAGCGATGGCGCGCGCCAGCACCAGTCCAATGGCGAACGGCGCGGCCCATGCGCCCACGCCCGTACTGCCCAGCGCCGCGCGCATGGTCTGCGGAATTGGCCCGATCACGTTGATGGCCTGCCCGCCCACAAACGCCAGCACCGAACTAGTGCCCAGGATGAACATCAGGCAGATCACCGGCGCCGAAATCATCACGGATTGCCCGATGGTGCGCCCGGCGCTGCGGCACTCGCCCGCCAGGATCGCGACATATTCAAACCCGCTGAGCGCGCCCACGGTCATTTGACCAAATACCGCCAGGCTGAACCAATCGAGCTTCGGCGGCGCCCAGGGAATCGCTTCGTAGCGCACCGCGGGCCGCACCGGCGCCCACAACGGCAGCGTCAGCAGGATGGCGTAGGCCAGCATGATCAGCACGCTGCCCACATTGTGCAGCCATTTGCTGACGTCGAGCCCGTGCACGGCGGCCAGCGCGATGGCCGCCATCACGGTTCCGGTGAGTAGCAGCGTGCCCAGCTTGCTGGCCGGCAGCCACGCCGCGGCGGGCCCGATCATGTAAGCCAGATCCGTGGGCACTACGAAGATAATCGCGCCGGCCACGATCACCGCATACACCCACAAATTCCAAGCCGTCAGGAAGCCGGCCAAGTCCCCGAAGCCCAGTTTGGCCCATTGATACAGGCCGCCCTCCAGCGGCATCATGCGATTCAGCCAGATCACCACCACCGCCAGCGGCAGATAGAAGAGCAGCATTCCGCCGACCCAGAACGCCACGTGCGCGCGCCCCAGCTTGGCCGCGATCCCCACCCATGTCGACCCCGCCACGCACAGCACTTGCGCCAGCACCAAGTCACTCAGACCCAGTTGTTTGCGCAGGCCGGCTTGCTGTTCGGGAGCGCCCGCCGCGCTGGTCACGTCAGGACCAGCCGCCGGAAGATTTCATCCAGCGCCGTCTCGGGCGATTCGCACACTCCACTGTGAACGGGAGACACCTGAATGATGGTGCTGCGCGGCGCCACCAGCCATTGAAACCGCTCCCGGCGCGACAGCCTGGCGATGGGTCCGGCATCGGGATCGCCGGCGCAGATTTTGGGGAAGGCCTCCAGATGCTGCCGGATCACCTCGAAATCCAGCTCCGGCCAAAGCGCTCGCAGCCGCCCTTCGTCGATGTGCACGCGGCAGTCGAGAAACGCACGTTCGGGGCACTGCAAGACCGCGCCCGCGTTCACGAACTCGTCGCGCTCTACCGATGGAACTATACGCAGGATGGCGTAGTCATACGAGAGCATTGCGCGCACGCACGGCCTCCTCGACGAACGACGATGCGGCGCTCAGCCGCTCAACCAGGTAATCGATATAGACCGCGCGCTTGGCCGCCGGAGTGGCCGCCCCTGGCTCGGGCAATAGCCAATTGTCCGGGACGTCTGCGAGCACTCTTGAGAATACGGCCTCGCCCAGGCGCGCTCGTAATGGGCCGTCGACCGCCGCTATGCGGTCCGCGCGCGGCAGCAGGACATGCTCGCGGATCGCCGGGAATGGGGATCGCGCGCGCGACATTGGGTCCTTCCAGTCGTGATGAAAATAAAGCGCCGCGCCGTGATCGATAAAATACAGCGACTTGTGCCAGCACAGCAGATTCGGATTGCGCGCGGTGCGGTCCACATTGGTCACGAACGCGTCGAACCACACCGCGGTGGATGCCAACTCAGGCCCTGCGGCGTCGCCTGCGGCCGGGTCGAACATTACCGAACCGGGCAGAAAGTCCATGCCCAGATTCACTCCCACACTGGCGCGCAGCAGTTCGCGGATTTCGGCGTCAGGCTCGTTGCGTCCCAACGCCGCGTCCACTTCCACCAGCACCAATTCCGGCACATTGAGGCCCAGCGCGCACCCGACGCCACCGGCGACGATCTCGGCCACCAATGCCAGCGGACCTTGTCCCGCGCCGGTAAACTTCAACACGTAGAGGCCCAGATCGTCGGCCTCTACTAGCGCAGGCAGCGATCCGCCTTCGCGGAGCGGTGTTACATAGCGCGTGGCTTGTACGGTGCGCAAGACAAAAGTGTACCAACACTTGTAGCGCACGCCCGTAGCGTGCCGCGTTCACACTCGTGTGAACGCGAGATTTTGGCGGTTGTGGCGCCACTAGCGTTGCATGGATTCTCACCGCCGCCTGCCGCATGTTTATCCCGAAGGCGGCTGGCTCTTCGTTACGTGGAATTTGTACGGCAGCTTGCCCAGCGCCCGTTTTCCGCCGCCTCGGAAGGCTTCGGCGGGCGAAGCTTTTGTTTGGATGGACCGTTTCCTGGACGTGGCGCGTTCGGGCCCCATGTTTTTGAAGCGAAAACCTGTCGCGCGTGTGGTAGTCGATTCTCTGTTCAAAGGCGTGGAGCTTGGCCACTCCCAGCTCGAAGCATTGCCATCATGGGCAATCATGTACACGTGCTGTTGCTGCCATTGATATCGCCAAGCATTTTGCTGAAATCGCTCAAAGGCCACACGGCTCGCGAGGCCAACAGATTGCTGGGCCGCACTGGCGAGCCTTTTTTGGCAGCGCGAATCTTACGACCATTGGGTGCGGAATACCGATGAGTTCAGGAAGACTACGACCTACATCGAGGGTAATCCAGTCAAGGCAGGAATGGCCGGAAGCGCGGAAGATTATGCTTGGTCCAGCGCTAATCCGGAGTGGCGGGAGAAGCTGCGTTCACACGAGTGTGAACGCGGCACGCAAAGTGCGTGCGCTACATTGTTAATATGAACATCGCGATTACCGGCGCATCCGGTTTCATCGGGCGGCGGCTGATGAAGGCGCTCGCCGGCGCAGACCACAAGGTGCGCGTTCTGAGCCGGCACGCCGGTACGAATCTGCCGCCTGGAGTGCAACTCTACGTTTGGGATGCCATGAAAGGCCAGCCGCCGGAAGAGAGCCTGGATGGCGTGGACGCGGTAATCCACCTGGCGGGCGAGCCCATTGCGCAACGCTGGAACGACGACGTAAAGCGGAAGATTCGCGAGAGCCGCACTACGGGCACTCGCAATCTGGTGCAGGCACTTTCCACCGCGCGCCGGCGCCCGGCGGTGTTGGTATGCGGATCGGCCATCGGGTACTACGGGTCGCGCGGCGAAGAGATCCTGACCGAATCCTCAGCGCCCGGCAGCGGCTTCATGGCGGACGTCTGCGTAGCTTGGGAGAAGGAAGCCGATCTGGCGGAATCGCTTGGCATTCGCCTGGTGAAGCTGCGCACCGGCATGGTGCTGGGAGCCAATGGCGGCGCACTGGCCAAAATGATCCCGCCATTCAAGGCCGGTATGGGCGGAAAACTGGGGCACGGCGATCAGTGGATTTCCTGGGTCCACCTGGACGATCTGGTGGGTCTCATCCAGCATGCATTAGAGAATCCCGTGCACGGGCCGCTGAACGGCACATCGCCCCATCCCGTCACGAACGCCGATTTCACCAAGGCTCTCGGCCACGCGCTCTCCCGGCCGGCCGTGGTTCCGATCCCCGCCTTCACACTGAAGTTCATGTTCGGCGAGATGTCCGAAGTGATGCTGGCCAGCCAGCGCGTGCTCCCTAAGGCAGCCGAGACCTCGGGTTACACGTTCCGCTATCCCGACGTGGAACCGGCCCTTGCAAATATTCTGGCGGCGTGAAACGGTATACAATGCGTTGGGTACTGTACACTGGCAGGTGGGGTGCTCTTCAATACGGCTACATGCCGAAGTCAGGCTTTGGAGTAATCTTAAATATGTGCGAAATCGGTCAATCCAGTCCTGAGAATGGCCGCTATCGTTGTGCGATATGCGGCGCCGAGATTCACGTGGAGACTGGGGAAACGTTTCCAGCATGCCCTAGCAAGGACCACAGCCCCAGGTGGGTCCTCTGCGAGGAGCTCATCCTAAGCATGGCCAGCGCGGGCCGTTGAAAAGCAGCACGTGCCCGATTGCGGGCGGCAAGCGCGCGTGGGCAATGCATACTTTTCCCGTGACAACACGCCAGTCTTAATGGTGGGGCGGTACCCCTGGACCGGGTGCTTAACCGCTTTGGGGATTCCTGACTGGTGAAGACCGCTCCGTTGAAAATCACCCCCGCTCGCCCGGGGCTGGTCTCGTTGCAGATCAGGCGCTGGCCTCCGCTACAGGTTGGGGATGAATCTCGGTGAGTGTGACGCTATAGCCCAGTTTCCGCAAGGCTTTGGCCAGCTTCTGGGCGCGGCGCTTAACCAGACCGCAAACCTGATCGGTTTCGCCAAGCACACGTGGACGGCCAACCCGCCCCGACAAGTTGCCCATTGGCTGAAATGGGGATAATGACTAACATGCAAGCAGACCCTATCCGGGAGGCGCGCATACGGCAGGACCGCAGCAAAGAACTGGCTGAAAAGGGTTGGTATCACAGTTTTGAGCTGCCCGACGGGACTTTGATCGACGGCGTGAATCCGCTAGCACGCCTGCGGGAGCGCTTCGCGCGCTTCCCCATCCCCGGCGACCTGCGCGGCAAGCGCGTGCTGGATATCGGCGCATGGGACGGCTGGTTCAGCTTCGAGGCGGAGCGCCGCGGTGCAGACGTGACCGCCATCGATTGCGTGAAGGCGCCGCACTTTGTCGAGTTGCATCGCAAGCTCTCTTCCAAGGCCGATTACCGGCTGCTGGAGATCTATGAATTGCCGGCCGCCAGCTTGGGGAAATTCGACATCGTATTCCTGCTCGGCGTGCTGTATCACTTGCGGCATCCGCTGCTGGCGCTGGAGATCGTCTGCAGCCTGACGACTGACATCGCCATAGTCGAATCTTTCGTCACGGATGGAGACACCTGGCGGGAACACACGGACGACATCCCCGCTCTGGAGTTCTACGAAGGCTACGAGTTGGCCAATC
>Ga0302325_10011872_pt1 | contig 18735 bp, 19 predicted proteins | sample Palsa_T0_2_FD_201948 | JGI IMG/M metagenome (GOLD analysis project Ga0302325, IMG submission 201948) | Peat permafrost microbial communities from Stordalen Mire near Abisko, Sweden - Palsa_T0_2 | ecosystem: Environmental > Terrestrial > Soil > Palsa > Peat permafrost | place: Sweden: Abisko...
GGTTGCACTTCAGGTCTCTGAGGGCGTACGGATACGCGTTGAGGTCCGTCTGATGTCATCGTGCTCCAGATCGGTGGTGCGGGCGGTACGGAACCGCCGAGGTCTGGAGCGGTTAGTCGAGGATACCCGGTTCCGGGGCGCTGCAAACCAGGACGGTCCCGGCCGGACAGGTGTAGCGTGACGGGCAATGGCTGTTGATCGCCTAGGTGTGGTGTTGGCGGCGATGACGAGCGTCGATGGGGACGCTCCGACGGTGATCGATCGGGTGTGTGTCGCGGCGGTGGGGTTGCTGTCTTTGAGCGGTGCGGGGATCTCGTTGATGGCTGATGGTCAGCTGCGGGGAAGCGCCGGGGTGTCTGAGCCGGGGATCGCCGCGGTGCAGGAGTTGCAACTCGAGCTCGGCGAGGGTCCGGGGGTGGATTTGTGGGCGAGTGATGTGCCGGTTCTGGAATCGGACTTGGCGCAGGGCGGGATGGTTCGTTGGCCGACGTTTGCGCGGGCGGCGCAGGGTGCGGGGGTGCGGGCGGTGTTCGCGTTTCCGATGGGTGTGGGGGCGATCCGGATCGGGGTCTTGGTGCTGTATCGAGACCGTGCGGGGCCGTTGGCCGGCGAGGAGCTGGCGCTTGGTCTGGTGCTGGCGGATGTCGCGACCCAGGTCGTCCTGGCGGTACAAGCGGGCGCCCCGGCAGACACCGTCCATGAGCTGTTGGCGGGCGAGCCGGCGCATTGGGCCGAGGTTCATCAGGCGACGGGCATGGTTTCGGTTCAGCTGGGAGTCTCGATGGACGAGGCGTTTGTTCGGTTGCGCGCGCACGCGTTCGCGGACGGCCGCTCCTTAAGAGTGGTCGCCCGCGAGGTGGTGTCGCGGCGCTTGACCTTGGAGGCGGGTTGACTGGTGCCGGGGCTGTGCGAAGATCCCCGGGTGGGGGAGCAAGGTGCGCCAGGCCAGATCACCGGGTACGTGGTACGTGACATGACGCGAGAGCAACGGATCGTCGAGACCTTCGTGGAGCTGGCCGACACGATGGTCGACGAGTTCGACGTGATCGAGTTTCTGCATCGTCTCGCGGAACGCTGCGTGGAGCTGTTGGATTGCACCGAGGCGGGTTTACTGCTCGCCGATGCCGCCGGGATGCTACGGGTGATGGCGTCTTCGAGTGAGCGTTCAGACGCGCTTGATCTGCTGCAGACCCAGAACGACGAGGGACCGTGTTTCGAATGCTTTCACCGTGGAGAACCGGTCTCCAGCGTGAATCTGATCGAGGAGCTCGGTCGATGGCCGACGTTCGCCCCGGCGGCCGTTCAGCGCGGGTTCTGCTCGGTCCAAGCGCTCCCGATGCGCGTCCGGGGCACCACGGTGGGAGCGCTGAACCTGTTTCGCTCTGAGTCGGGGGCGATGTGGGACCGTGACCTGCCGGTGGGGCAGGGGATGGCCGACATCGCCGCGGTCGCGCTGCTGCAAGAACGCTCTGTGCGGGAGTCACGCGGCGTCGTCACCCAGCTCCAAGGGGCTCTCTCGAGCCGGGTGGTGATCGAACAGGCCAAAGGCGTGCTCGCCGAACGGGCGAACATCAGCCTCGACGGGGCGTTCGCGCGGCTGCGCGGCTACGCCCGGAGCAACAATCGCCGGCTCAGCGACATCGCCTCAGAGCTCATCGACGGACGCTTGGAACCGGCCGCACTGGCCGATCCCGTCGGGTCAGATCGCTGAGACACCTCGTCCTCGGACCGCGGCGACGTGTAGGATTCGGTCCGTAGTCGCGCCGCTCCAGACCCTGGTGGCGTTCCTGGCAACCCAGGACTTCGTCTGGAGCAGAAGCCCATCGAACACGAAAATTGGGTACTCGGCGCGCCTGAACAAGTTTGCGTGCGCTCGTCGTCGACGGGTGGCGTGCGCGCCGAGCCGTTTCCGGTGGCGAGGCGATCCGCGCGGGGCCGCGTGCCGGTGGCGGGTTCGCTCACGGACTGCACACGGCGAAAGACGGCCAGGTCGTGAGCCCGGCACTTGGCTATCAGACCCGGGAATCCGTCGCGGTGATTGCCCTCGCACACCCCGCCGTCGCTGGCAGCGTGCTGACGTTACGCAGTCGTAGCGAGCGGGCCCTCGCCGCCAACAGCCGCGTGCTCGCGATCGATCTCAGGGCTGCTGACCCGATCGACACGCAGACGTTGACCGAGCTGTGCGCCACGCTGCGCACGATCGGCCGACACAACGCGACCCTTGCGGTCGTCAGCACAGACCCACGTGTCCGCTGGGTGCTTGCCCTCTGCGACATCGACAAGCTTGAGCTTCATCCGACGATCAGGAGCGCGCTCGCACGCGGCCGCGCCGTTCAACGCAAACTGAAGCGTCCCAGCCGCCCCGGCGTGCCCTCACCGCGACGGCTTGCTCGGAGAGATTCCTCAGCCCGTTCCTGATCCCATCGAGCTTGCCCTGGCGACCCGTCCCGCGTCTCTCCTCTCCGCGGCGGCGGGTCGCCGTTCTCGCGAACGTTGCGCGGTCTGACCAAGCTCGGCGCTTGCCTGATGACACTCAGCGCCGCCGGCAGGCGCAATCCGTCGCGGGTTGCGGGTTGCGAAGTATCCACAGTCACCCGTCGCCGCCGGGGCTGACCGCCGTACATGATCTACGCATTCCCGGCACGCAGTGATCCGGAGACGGTTCTTGCTCGTAGAAATGGATGCCAGCCTCTCCTGGGCTGCTGATCAAGTTACGAAGGGAGTGTGAGTATGTCCTCAGAACTCGACGCGGGTGACCTGCAGCCCAAGGGTTTGAACCGCCGCTCGTTTCTGCACACGTCCACTGGCGTGGCGACCGGCATCGCGGTGACGGTGCTGCCCACCGGCGTCGTGGCGCTTGCGGCGCCCGCCGCCGACGCCAAGGAGCGGTCGGCCCCGCGGCGCGTCGAGCCGGATGGCGACGTGCCCCAGGAGACGGTCATGGCCTACGTACACGACGCCAAGCACGGCGTGGTGACCGTGGTGTCGGGTACGACCGAAAAGACCTATAGCGATCCTGTTCTCGCCAAGCGTCTACTCGACGCGGCCTCACAGACCGCCTAACCCAGGAGAGACGCCAGATGTCATCACATCGCGAGGCCCCGGAGATCAGCAAAGATCCGGTCGCCGACAACACCGACACGTACGCGTTCGTCAGCCCGGATCGCCCGGACACGGTGACGATCATCTCGAACTACATCCCGCTCGAGGCGGCTGCGGCCGGACCCAACTTCTATGAGTTCGGGACCGATGTCCGCTACTTCATCTACGTCAGCAACGACGGCACCGGCGAGGCGAACCTCGCCTATGAGTTCAACTTCACCACCCACGTCATCGACGGCAAGACCTTCCTGTACAACACCGGTCCGATCACCTCGGTGGGGGATGCGACTTTCAACCGCCGTCAGACCTACTCGGTCGCGCTGCTCAAGGGCAAGCAGGAGATCGCCAACCGGACCAGCGGATCCAACCCCAAGCCGGTTCCCCAGGTGATCGGCCGCAACCTTTCCTGCCCGCCGTGCAACATCGGTCCGAGCTCGACGCCGAACTATCCCGCGCTGGTGGCACAGACGATCCACACGCTGAGCGACGGCATCACGGTCTTCGCCGGTCAGCGCAACGACGGCTTCTTCGCCGACTTGGGCGCGATCTTCGATCTCGCGGACCTACGGCCGTTTCAGAACCTGCATCTGAACTCGATGGTCGCTCCGGCGGCGGGGATCGACACGCTCAAGAGCGGCACCAACGTGCACACGATCGCGCTGCAGATCCCGATCTCGCAGCTCACGCGGGACGGCAGCGTCCCGACCGACGTGACGAGCGCGAGCGCCACGATCGGCGTGTACGCCGCCGCCTACCGCCGCAAGATGCAGGTCCGCGGCGACGGCGCTCGCAACGGCTCGCAGTCGGGCCCGTGGGTGCAGGTCTCGCGGCTGGGCAACCCCCTGTTCAACGAGTTGCTGGTCGGCCAGGATCAGAAGGATGAGTGGAATCGCAGCGACCCTAGCGACGACAAGAACTTCGCCGCGGGTGTCGTGCATCCCGAGCTCGCCGAGCTGCTGCCGACGCTGTACCCGGGCGTGTTCCCGAACCTGGCCGCGCTCAACGCATCGAACAAGCCGCGCGCCGACATCGAGGCGATCTTTCTCACCGGCCTGCCCAGCGGTGTGGTGCCCGGGTTCCAGAACAACACCGGCAAGACGCTCGCCGACATGCTGCGACTCAACGTCGCGGTTCCGCCGAGCGCCACTCCAAGCTCGCTGGGGCTGTTGGGCAACGACGCCGCCGGATTCCCGAACGGGCGCCGGGTCACCGACGACATCGTGACGATCGAGCTGCGAGCACTCGCCGGAGTCACGTACGCGCTGGTCGACAGCTCGTTCACACCCGACGCGGCCGCGTCCAAGGTCACCCAGGGCGTGGCCGAGCCGCCGACCGGACCCCCCGGCTCCGGCGCCGAGGGTGCGGCCCGGTTCTTGCCCTCCTTCCCCTACCTGGGGTCTCCGCACGACGGGTACGACACCCCGCCCGCGTCCTAGCGAGGAGTCCACATGAGCCAAGAACCCGTCTACCGCCCGCACCCCGAGCCGATCGTGCTCGACATCGGCGGAACCGTCGGCGCGCTGGTCGTCTACGCGGAAGCCGAGCTGATCGACACGCCGGTCGAAGTCAGCCCGGCCGGGGACGACGACGCCAAGTTCCACCAGCACGTCCTGGAACGCCCGATGCCGGAGGGCACCAGCTATGCCGCCGTGTTCGACAAGGTCACCGAAGGGAGCTACACCCTCTGGCTGAATGGAGAGCCGCGCGTCCGAAACTTCGTGATCAACGGAGGCCAAGTGGCCGAAGTGGACTGGACCGCCAACCACGTTCCGTGAAGCGGGGCGGCGCCCGGTGGACCTCCCGGTACCCGTCTCGACGGTCTCGGCGTCGAGACGGCTCAGGCCTCATTGGTCCCTCGCCGCTGCGGCCGCACGGTCGGCGTCAGGAGTCGGAATCTGCGCAGGGTTCCGAAATATCCGCACCTCCTGCGGCCAGTCGCACGCCACGGCGATCCGCCCCGCCCAGTAGCGGGCTGAGGCCTCGTCTGGAACATCGACAACCGCGAAGCCGCCAACGACCTCCTTGGTCTCGGCAAAGGGCCCGTCGGTGAATATGGGAGTGCCCCCACCGGGCTCAACGTGGAAGACATGCGCGTCGGTGTCGAGACCACCGGTGAAGATGAAGACCCCGGCGGCCTTCATCTCCTCGATCACCGTCCGCACGTCACGTGACCGCTGCTGCCATCCTGCGTCGGTCGCGTCAGTGACCCATTCGGCGTTGAAAAAGACCAGGTATTCAGGCATCACAGCTCCTAGGGTTGCGGGTAGGTCCGATCGACCCCCTCCATCCTTTCGACGAACAGGGTCCGGCGATCAGGACAGCGGACTGAGGAGGCAAGCGAGTCAGTCGTCACCACCGTCTGAGCCCGTCGAGCAGCTCGGGCGTCCTCGGTGCGGATCCGCTCGATCGCGGCACGCAGCCGCTGCGGCCGGTCCGCGGCGTACGCCGCGATGGCAAGCGGACGACGGGCCTCGAACCCGCGACCTTTGGCTTGGGAAGCCAACGCTCTACCAACTGAGCTACGTCCGCGTGACGAGCGATTCTAAACCGGCGGGTCGAAGCGGGCCCGACTGCGCGGGTCGTGAGAGCCGCTGGTTAACATCGTTCGTCGATGCGCAAGTTCGTGCTCCCGGGCGTGATCGCAATCGCGGCCGTCGCCGCGCTGGCCCTGCTTGCGTTCGGGGTCGCGCGCAACAACGACACCTCCTCGATCGACGCCAAGGTCGCCCACGGAAGCTACCCGCTCGCGCCCAGCTACCGGATGCGGCTGCAGCTGCTCAGCTCCTCGGGAACGACGTCGCTGGCGAGCTACCGCGGCAAGGTCGTCGTGCTGAACGTATTCGCGTCGTGGTGCACGGACTGCGCGGCGGAGGCGCCACTGCTGGCCCGTGAGCAGAAGATGCTCACGGCGCATGACGCGACGATGCTCGGCGTCACCTTCGAGGACGCCGCCCCGTCGACCGAGAGCTTCGACCGTCAGTACCACGTTGACTATCCGGTCGCCCGTGACGCCAGCGGCTCGTTCGTCCGCTCGTTCGGGACCGACGCGGTGCCCGAGACGTTCGTGATCAACCGCCAGGGCAAGGTGCAGGCGCTCAGGCGCGAGCCGGTCACGGCGCAGTGGTTCCGGCAGACGCTGCCGAAGATCCTGGCCGGCAAGACGTGAGCACTCGGCGCGCGGTGACCGGTCGTCTGGTCGCGGCCCTGTTGATGCTGGCGACGCTCGCGGGAGCGGCCTCGCCCACCGTTGCCGCCGCCGCGCAGGTGCGCGAGCACGCCACGGTGCAGCAGATGTACAACGATCTGATGTGCGTGCTCTGCCACGAGTCGCTGGCGGTCGCGCAGTCGGCCGAGTCCTACCAGGAGCGCGCGCTCGTCCGGGGATTCGTCGCCCAGGGCCTGACCGTCAAGCAGATCGAGAACCGGATGGTCGCCCAGTACGGCCCGGCGGTGCTGGCCCAGCCGCCCAAGCACGGCTTCAGCCTGCTCATCTACATCATCCCGCCGGTGGTGGTGCTGGCCGGGATCCTGCTGCTGTTCTACACCGTCCCGCGCTGGCGCCGAAAAGCGGCCTCCGCCCGTGCCGCGCCAGACGGCGAGGAACCAGCGATCTCCGCACAGGAGTCGCAGCGGCTCGACCAGGAATTGTCCGAGCGATTCTGAGCGCCCGGCTCGGGCTACATCGAGTCCGGCGCGCTGACGCCCAGCAGCCACAGCGAGAGCGCGATCATCTGGCGCGCCGCCTGCGAGAGCGCCACCCGGAAGGACTCGACGGAAGCCGGCTCGGCGCCGATCACCTTGCAGTCGCGGTAGAACGCGGTGAACTGCTGGGCGAGCGCCAGCGCGTAGGTGGCAATCCGGTGCGGCCCGCGCCGCAACGCCGCCTCGGCGACCTCGTCCGGGAACGCGACCAGCGCCTTGATCAGCTCGCGCTCGGCGGGCTCGAGCGCTACCGGCCCCCAGTCGGCGGTGCCACCGACGGCCGCGTCGACCCGGGCGGATTGCAGCCGGCCGAGCATCGTCACGATCCTCGCGTGCGCGTATTGGACGTAGTACACCGGGTTCTCAGAGGACTCCTGGCGCGCCAGTTCCAGATCGAGATCGACGGTCCGATCGTGGGAGCGCTGGAGCATGAAGAACCGAGTCGCGTCGACGCCGATCTCGTCGATCAGTTCGTCGAGCGCGATGAAGTCACCACGACGCTTGGAGAATGCCGCCCGCTCGGAGCCCTCGACTAGGTGCACGAACTGCAACAGCGGCATCTCCAACGTGTCCGGGTCGCCCCCCAGCGCCGCCAGCGCCCCGTGCATCCGCTTCACGTAGCCGTGATGGTCGGCGCCGACCGGGATGATCTGGCGGTCATAGCCCCGCTCGAGCTTCTCCAGCAGATAGCCGAGATCGGAGGCCAGATAGGTCGGAGCGCCGTCCGAGCGTCGCAACACCCGGGGCTGATCGTCGCCGAACGTCGTCGAGCGCAGCCACAACGCTCCGTCGGACTCGTACGAGTGCCTGCCCTCGGAGACGCGCTGAAGCGCCCGCTGCACGTAGCTGGGCGACCCTTCGTGAAGCGTCCGCTCGGAGAAGAACCGGTCGTAGTGCACGCCGTAGCGCTCGAGCGTCTCCCTGATCGTGACCAGCAGCAGCTGGACGGCGCGATCGCCGGCCTCCGCCGGCGTCAAGCTGCCCGCGTCGGGGATCTGGGCGGCCAGTTCCGCGACGTACTCGCCTCGGTACCCGTCCTCGGCCACCTCGGTCCCGTTCGCCCTCGCGATCACCGACTCGCCGAACCGCGCGATCTGCGAGCCGGCGTCGTTGACGTAGTACTCGCGCTGCACGTCGTGACCGTGGTGCTGCAGGATCCGCGCCAGCGAGTCGCCGTAAGCGGCCGACTGGCCGTTGGCCGCCACCACCGGCCCGGTCGGATTGGCCGACACGAACTCCAGCAGGATCCGCTCGGCCGGCTGCGCCGCGCCGCCCCCGAACCGCTCGCCGGCGTCGAGCACCGCCCTCAGCGCGCCACGATGCCAGCCGTCGGACAGGGTCAGGTTCGCGAACCCGGGACCGGCCACCTGAAAATCCGTCAGCTCCGGGCCGAGCCGCTCACTCAGCGCCGCCCCGACCCGCTCGGCGATCTGGCGCGGCGAGGCCTTCAGCGCCGGCGCCAGCAACATCGCCGCGTTGGTCGAGTAGTCACCCTGGCCGGCGCGCTTGGGGCGCTCCACCTTGAGCCCGGCGGGCGGCTCGCCGCCGTCGCCGCGGACCTCGACCGCGGCCTCCTGGACCAGCCGGCGCAGCTGCTGCACCGGTGCGGTCATACGCTCGGCACCGTGGTCGGCTGAAACGCGAGCTCAAGCGCCTCCAGCGCCGGCGGGGTCCCGATCGCGACCAGCATGTCGCCCGCGGCCACCACCGTGGTCGCCTCGGGCTGGGCCACGAGCGCACCGTCGGTGCGCCGCACCGCGACGATTACGGCCCCACCGCGGACGTCCTGCACCGTCTTGCCGACGCCCGCGCACGCCGCCGGCACCTCGATCTCCTCCAGCCGGTAGTCGGCGACCTGCACCGCGCCACCGACCTGAGGATGGATCGCGACGCGCGCCATCTCGGCGCCGGAGGTCTTGTAGGGCGAGATCACCCGGTCGGCGCCCGCGCGCAGCAGCTTCTTCTCGGAGTCCTCGGCGGACGCCCGCGCGACGATCAAGATCCCGGGCGCCAGCTCACGCGCGGTCAGCGCGATGAAGATGTTGTCGGCGTCGGAGTCGACGCACGCGATCACCGCCCGCGCCCGGCGAACCCCGGCACCGAGCAGGACCTCGTCGTCCGCGGCGTAGCTCTCGATGAAGCGGATCCCCATCGACTCGGCCATCTCGAGGTTGGTGTGCTCGGAGTCGATCGCGACCTGCTGGACGCCGGCGTGTTGGAGGTCACGCGCTACCTGACGCCCGACGCGGCCGAAGCCGCAGACGATCACGTGGTCTGAGTAGGAGTCGATCATGCGTTGCGTCCGCCGCTCGGCGAGCAGGCCGGTGAGCTGGCCCGAGACGAAGAACTCCGCCACCGTCGCCAGGCCGTAGAACAGCGTACCTATGCCGAGGATCTCCAGGAGGACGATCACCACGCGTCCGCCGGCGTTGTGGGGATCCTGGATCGAGCCGAGCGTCGTCACCGTGTCGAGGGTCAGCACGAAGCCGTAGCCCACCGAGTAGTGCTCCACCAGCGACAGCGCGACCGAGCCGGCGACGATCACGGCGACGACCGCGACCAACAGAATCGCCAGCCGCCGCTGGAAGCTGCGGGCCTCGCGGCGTAGACGCGTGCGCTGCTCGAGCGCGCGGTGGCGGCTGTCGGGACCGAGGCTCAATAGTGGTAGGGCTCGCGGGCGAGGATCTTGTGGCCGCGGTACAGCTGCTCGAGCAGCACGACCCGCGCCAGCTGGTGGGGGAGCGTGATCTCACCGAGCGACAATCGGTGGTCGACGTGGTCGAGGTCGAGCCCGTGCGGGCCGCCGATCACGAAGCACAGGTCACGGCCGCTGCGACGCCGGTCCTCGAGAAAGCGGCTGAACTGAATCGAGTCAGGACGCTCTCCCTCCCGGTGCAGGAGCGACAGGAAGGCTCGCTCGGGCAACCGCCGGAGGACCTGGTCGTCCTCGCGGACCTCGATCAGCTCCAGGCGGGTATGCCCGGCCAGGAGCTTTTGGTAGTGCTGCACGTCGTCGGCGAACGGAGGGCGCAACCGGCCCACGGCGACGACGATGATCCGCACGATGGGATACTAAGCCCATATGAGCGATCCGAACCCGCCCGAGCGTCACATCAACATCCACTTCGCGCCGGAGTTGATGGCCGGCGCCTACTCCAACTTCGCGAACGTCAGCCACTCCGACTACGAGTTCACGATCACGTTTGCGCGCGTCGACCACGAGGTCGAGGACGAGGAGATTCCGGGCGTGGTCGTGTCCCGCATCAACCTCTCCCCCAAGTTCATGCGAGAGCTGATCGACGCGATGCAGGACAACTTCTCCAAGTGGCAGACCCGGGAGGGAATCAAGAACCTCCCGGAGTACGGCGGCGACGCCGGCACCGGCAGCGGCACCGAAGACGAGCAGTAACGGCCTGCTGTCCGGGGAGGTACGGCAGGTGCCGGGAGCGGGCGTCAGCTGCGGCGTGCTGTTGCCGAACTTCGATCCCGAACGGCTGGGCGGGTTGGGCGGGGCGGGTGGTGGGCAGATCGTGCAGGCCGCCCGCGCGGCCGAGGAGCTCGGCTTCGAGTCGCTGTGGGCCGGAGACCACCTCGCCTGCCCCGCGCCCGGGCTCGACGCGCCTACCTGCATCGCCGCCTCGGCCGTCGTCACCGAACGGATCGCGCTGGGGTTCAGCGTGCTGCTGCTGGGGCTGCGCAACCCCGCCTGGACGGCCAAGCAGCTGGCCTCGATCGACCTGCTCGCCGGCGGTGGTCGCCTGCGCCTCGGCGTCGGCGCCGGCGGCGAGTTCGCGGACGAGTTCCGCGCCGCCGGCGTGCCCGTCTCCGAGCGGGGCGCCCGGTTAGACGACTCGCTGGCGGTGATCGGCGACCTCGTCACCGGCAAGCCGGTGCAGTACACCGGACGCAAGCTGACCGTCAGCTCGCCGCCGCTTCAGCCGGCAATGGCTGGGCGGCTCCCCATCTATGTCGGCGGCCGGGGCGAGCCGGCGCTGCGCCGCGCCGCGCGCTTCGGGGACGCCTGGCTGCCGATGTGGCTGACGCCGGCCCGGATCGCGGAGCGGTCGCAGGTGCTGGCCGAGATGGCACTTGAGCAGGGCCGGCCGGCGCCGCGGGTCGCGGCCCTGATCCTCGTCCGGATCGACGACGACCGTGCCCGTGCCCGCGCGCAGGCGCGCGCCCACATCGCCGGTCAGTACCGGATGGAGCTCGAGGCGATCGAGCGCTGGACGCTGCTGGATAGCATCGACGGCGCCGTGGAGCACCTGCATCAGTTCGTGGAGGTCGGGGTCACCGAGATATTGCTGTTGACGCTGGGCCGCGCCCCGCTGCACCAGTACGAGCGCCTGGCCGAGGTCCGCTCACGGTTGCGGATGTCCGCAGCCGCGCCCGGGACCGCCTCGTGAGTGACACCGCCGGGGCCTACCGATACGACCCCACGGCGTACCGGCAGGTGTTCGAGCACCGCTTCACCTACCTGGCCGGCGTCAAGCGCAACAGCCACCGGTTCGCGCAGCGCACCGCGCTGACCGATATCGCATCCGATCGCAGCTGGACGTATGCGCAGCTGTGGTCCGACGCGGGCCGGCTGGCCGCGGCTTTGGCGCAGTCAGACGTGCGACCGGGAGAGGTGATCGTGTTCGCGCTGTTCAACGGCGCCGAGTTCGTGCTGACCTGGCTGGCGGCGCAGCGGCTCGGGGCGATCGCCGCGCCGATCAACTTCCGGCTATCGGGCGGCGAGATCGCCCACGTACTCGACGACTCCCAACCGGCGGCGTTCATCTACGACCAGGCGCTCCAGCTGGTCGCCGCCGATGCAGTCACCCGCGCCGAGCATCAGCCGCGGCTGCTGGTCGCCGCCGGTGCCGACACCGCACCCGCGCTGGCGTTCGACGAGCTGCTCGCGTCCGGCCCTGCCGGGAGCGACCCGCCGTTGCCCGACCCGCACGGCGACGGCCCGGAGATCTACGACGAGACCACCCGCCTGTACACGTCGGGCACGACCGGGATGCCCAAGGGCGTGTCGCTGTGCTCGATCGTCGAGGTGCTGTCCGCCCACGACGTGATCATGCACTTCCCGCTCGCGCCGCAAGATCGGACGCTGAACATGACGCCGTGGTTTCACCGCGGTGGGCTGTATTCGGGTGGTCCCAACCCGGTCCTGTACGTCGGCGCCGAGGCGGTGGCGCTGCGCCAGTTCGATCCGGCAGTGGTGCTCGATCAGGTCGCCCGGCGTGGCCTGACGTTCCTGATCGGGGCCCCGACCAACCTGGCGCTGCTGTGCGCCGAGCAGCTGCAGCGCCCGCGTGATCTGAGCTCGCTGAACGGGATCGTGACGATGGGCGCGCCGCTTGACCGGGAGGCGTGCCTGCGCTACCAGGAGGTCCTGACGCCGCGGATCTTCAACGGCTACGGGACGACCGAGGCGTTCTGGAACACGTTCCTGCGCCCGACCGACCTCCCGGAGCACGCCGGCTCGGCGGGCCGCGCCTGCACCGACGACGATGTCGCGGTGGTCAGGATCTACGAGGACCGGCACGCCGCGCCCGACGATCACGCCGCCCAGGACGCGACCGAGGTCGGCGAGGTCGTCGTCCGCTCGGTCAAGGCCGGGTACGCCTACGTCAACCAGCCCGATGAGCAGGGGCAGCGGTTCCGTGATGAGTGGCTGTACATCGGCGACCTGGCCACCTGGGACGAGGACGAATACGTCACGATCGTCGGCCGCAAGGACGACATGATCATCTCCGGCGGCGAGAACGTGCACCCCGCCCAGGTCGAGGCCGTACTCACCGAGCATCCGAGCGTGACCGACGCGGCGGTCGTCGGGCTGCCCGACGACCGCTGGGGCGAGCTCGTCATCGCCTACGTCGTCGCCGCCGATTCGGCGCTGGACGCGGCAGCGCTTGAGGTCCACTGCAACGGCCATCCGATGCTCGCCGCGTTCAAGCGCCCGCGGGCCTATCGCTTCGTCGAGGCCCTGCCGATGACCGCGACCGGCAAGAAGGTTCACTACCAGGTGCGCGAGATGGCGGTCTCAGACGCCGCCGACGGGTTGCTGAAACGCCCGTGAGCTCCGGGGTACAGCGCTCGGATCCCTTGGTCACCGGGATTGGGGCGATCACGCCACTTGCCCAAGATGCGCCGGGAACCTGGGACGGGCTGGTCGCCGGCCGCTCCGGGGTCGGCCCGATCCGGTCGTTCGACGCATCGGACCTGCCCGTCCGGATCGCCGGCGAGATCCACGGTTTCGACGCCGAGGCGCACCTCGGCCCCAAGCGCGCTCGGCGCTCGGCCCGGTTCTCGCAGTTGGCGACGGTCGCCGCGCGTGAGGCGGTGGCCGATGCCGGGCTCGAGCTCGGCCCCGTATCGGACCGGACCGCGGTGATCATCAACAATGCGGTCGCCGGCTGGCCTGAGGGCGACCGCAACCAGCGGCTGCTGCTGGAGCAGGGCCCGGCGCACGTGAGCCCGTACTACATCCCGTCGACGATCCTCAACATGGCGGCGTGCGAGGTCGCGATCGACCTCGGCGTGCACGGGCCCGTCAACGCCTCGGCGCTGGCCTGCGCCAGCGGCACCGCGGCGTTGCTCGAGGCGCGGCGGCTGCTGGCCACCGGCGAGGCCGACGTGGTGATCGCCGGCGGCACCGACGCCGGGATCTCGCGGTCGATGCTCGCCGGGCTGTCGGTGATGGGGCCGCTGTCGAGGCGCAACGACGAGCCCGAACGTGCCAGCCGACCGTTCGACGCCGACCGTGACGGGTTCGTGTTCGGGGAGGGAGCCGTGGTGTTCGTGGTCGAATCGGCGGCCCACGCCGCCGCGCGCGGGGCGCGCGGGTACGGCGAGATCGCCGGCGGTGCCCTGAACTCCGACGCGTATCACATGAGTGCGCCGGAGCCGACCGGTACCTACGCGGCACGGGCGATCTCGACCGCGCTGGATAACGCCGGGGTGACCCCGGCGCAGCTGGACTACGTCTGCGCCCACGGGACCGCGACCAAGGCCAACGATGCGGCCGAGACCAAAGCGATCCGGATCGCCCTCGGCGAGCACGCCGACCGAGTTCCGGCCAGCTCGCCGAAGTCGATGGTCGGTCATCTGATCGGCGCCGCCGGCGCGCTGTCGGCGATGGTCTGTCTGTTGGCGATCCGCGACGGCGTGCTCCCGCCCACGATCAACCTGGACACGCCCGATCCGGCCTGTGACCTCGATTACGTGCCGCTGCGTGCCCGCCCTGCACCGGTCCGGGTGGCCGCTGCCAACGCGTTCGGATTCGGGGGGCAGAACTGCGTGGTCGTGTTGCGCGCCCGGTCGTGACGGGCGTTGATCTCGCCCTCGACTTTAGGCTGACGCTGCGCTGCGCCGATCGTGACGTCCGCGATCTCGGGAAACTATGTCCGTGAGGATCGCCGTCGTCTCAGACGTCCACGGCAACCGCCACGCGTTCGACGCGGTGCTGGACGCGATCGCTGACTCCCCGTGCGAGGAGATGTGGTGCCTGGGCGACCTGGTCGGGTACGGCGCCGATCCCGACGCCTGTGTGGCGCTGGCGCGGGAGCACTGCTCGGTCTGCCTGGCAGGCAACCACGATCTCGGGGTGACGGGCGCGATCCCGCTGGCGCAGTTCTCACGCGGCGCCGCGATCGCCGCGCATTGGACCCGGGACACGATCTCGCCCGAAACACTCGCGTATCTGCAGACGCTGGAGCCCCAGAACCTCACTCAGACGGTCGCGCTGTATCACGCCAGCCCACGCGATCCGGTCTGGGAGTACGTCCTGTCACCGCTTCAGGCCGAGCTGTGCCTGGATGTGCAGGCCAAGCCGATCTCGCTGATCGGCCATTCGCACGTGGCGCTGTATTTCTCCCGGGCGCCCGGGGCGGCCGCCACCGGCGAGACCCGGGACGACGGCGAGCAGCTCGATCTGTCGGAGGGCGATTGGCTGGTGAACCCCGGCAGCGTCGGCCAGCCCCGTGACGGCGACCCGCGCGCCGCGTGGCTGGAGCTGGACACCGGGGAGTGGACCGCGCGCTATCACCGGACCGACTACGACATCGCCGGAGCGGCGGCCGCGATCAGGGCCGCGAAGCTGCCCGAGTCGCTCGCCGAACGCCTCCAGTACGGACAGTGACCCGCAACCGGAGATCTAACCTGAGAGCAACGGGTCCAGGGTCTAAAGTCACCCGCCAATGGGGTTTGGCTCACGCGCATCGCTGGCCGCGATCCTCGGGTTTGCGGCGGCCTTCGTCGTCGCCTGCGGATCCAGCGGCAACGGCTTGCTCTCGTCCGGGCAGAGCAGCTCGATCGCCTCGCAGCTGACGGCGATCTCCGACGCGGTGCAGGCCGGCCACTGCGGCAAGGCCGCGGCCGCCTCGCGTGACCTGACCAACGTGATCGTCGCCCTGCCCAAGAGCGTCAACCAGAAGCTGGTGGCGAACCTCGGTCAGGGCGCCGGTACGGTCCAGGAACTGGCGGTCAAGGACTGCGCCACGACCTCGAGCTCGACGGCGACCGTGACCTCGCCGACGACGTCGACCCAGACGACCAGCTCGACCCAGACCACCACGTCGACCCCGACGACTCCGTCCACCACCACGACCACGCCGCAGACGACCACCACCCCACCCCAGACGACCGCAACCAACGGCGGCGGCCCGGGTACCTCAAGCAACACCACGCCGGGTGGCGGAGCGCCGGTCGGCGGTCAGACCAAGACCACGGGCGGATGACCGGCACCACCACGATCGCGGGCAGGTACAGAATCGAAGGCCGACTCGGCGTCGGCGGGATGTCGACCGTCCACCTGGCGTTCGACAGCCGGCTCGAGCGCTATGTCGCGCTGAAGCTGCTGGCCGAGCACCTCGCCGACGATTCCACGTTCGTCTCCCGCTTCCGGCGCGAGGCGCTCGCGGCCGCGCGGCTCGTGCACCCCAACATCGTCCAGGTGTTCGACTTCGGGTTCGACGCGGGTCACCATCAGCACTTCATCGTGATGGAGCACGTCCCGGGCAATTCGTGCGCCGAGCTGCTGCGTGACCACGGCCACCTCGGCGTCGATCAGGCGATCGGGATCGTGACCCAGGCATGCCGCGGGCTGGACTACGCCCACCGCAACGGCGTGGTGCACCGCGACGTCAAGCCCGGCAACCTGCTCGTGTCCGATTCCGAGGTCGTCAAGCTCGCCGACTTCGGGATCGCCCGAGCCACCGACCAGTCGTCGATCACCCAGGTCGGGTCCGTGCTCGGCACCGCCGCCTATCTGGCGCCCGAGCAGGCCCGCGGCGAGGAGGCCGGCCCGCGCGCCGACCTGTACTCGCTCGGGGTCGTCACCTACCAGCTGATCTCGGGCCGGCTGCCGTATGAGGCCAGCTCGCTGTCCGAGCTGGCGCTCAAGCAGCAGCGCGAATCGCCGACCCCGCTCAACCAGATCGTTCCCGAGGTCTCGCCGGCGCTCGCGCAAGCCGTCGCGGTGATCCTCTCGATCGACCCACGCGGCCGTCCGGAGAACGCGATCGAGCTCGGCGACCTCCTCTCAGACGGCGCCCGCGGGATCTCCCCGACACGGGGGGCGAGGTCGTCCGGGCCGGGTACGGCGTCCACGCGCGTCGCCTCCGGCGCCGACCGGTCGACCGCCGCGACCCGGGCGCAGCCGCCGAGCGCTTCCTCGACCGCACAGACGCGCGCGGTCAACCGCGGCCGGGCGGCGACGCGTCAGGCGCCCAAGCAGGTGCCCGTCAACCGCAGCGCGGCGGCCGCCGCGCCCCGGCGCCAGCCGACCGAGCAGGTAGCGCCGAAGCCGCGGCGAAGCGGCCTGCGCCGGTTGATGTCGGTGCTCGCCCTGCTCGTGGTGCTGGCGGTGATCGTCGTCGTGGTCGTGCTGATCACCAAGGGGACGACGACGACCGTGCACTACGACAAGGTCGTCGGATCCCACGTCCAGCAGGCGATCAATCAGCTGCAGCAACTGCTCGACAAGTACACGAAGTAGCGGTCGCGGTCAGCTGCCCGGCGCGCCCGGACTCAGACCGCTGATCGCGGTCGCCGTCGCGCCGGGGGCCGCGCCGGAGCTCAGCCCGTCGGCCACCTGCGCCAGCTGGCCGCCTTCGATGCCCGCGCGCAGGTCCGCCATCACCGTCGCGACGAAGCTCAGATTGTGCAGCGTGACCAGCCGCAGCCCCGTCAGCTCGCCGGCGCGCAGCAGATAGTGCAGGTAGGCGCGGCTGAAGCCGCCCCGGCAGGTCGGACAGCCGCAGCCGTCGAGGATCGGCTCGTCGGCTTGGCGCCAGCGCCGCTTCTGCAGGTCCAGTCGCCAGCGGGCACCGGGATCGGGCACCAGCGCGACCCCGTGGCGGCCCAGGCGCGTCGGCATCGCGCAGTCAAACGTATCGATCCCGGAGCGCACGCCCGTGATCAGGTCGTCGATCTCGCCGATCCCGAGCAGGTGTCGCGGTCGCCGCGGCGCCAGGCGCTCAAGCTCCGCGGTGGTCCAGTCGACGACCTCGTACATCTGTGCCTTGTCCTGCCCGAGCGAGCCGCCGATCGCGACCCCCTGGCTGCCCGAGGCGGCGATCGCCCCGGTCGAGAGCATCCGCAGGTCGTGGAACGTGCCGCCCTGGACGATCGCGTACACGGCCTGCCCGGCGGGGCCGTCCTGTCGATGCCACTCCAGGCAGCGGTCCAGCCAGCGGTGCGTGCGCTCCATCGAGCGGGCCGTGTAGTCATAGCCCGAGTGAAACGGGGTGCACTCGTCCAGCACCAGCGCGATGTCAGAGCCGATCGCGGCCTGCATCTCCATCGACGTCTCCGGGCCGAGGAACCGCTCCGCGCCGTCGATATAGGAGCGGAACCGGACGCCCGCTTCCTCGATCGCCAAGATCGACCCGTTCGAGGCGCTCGCTCCGTTGGCGGTCGTGCGGCGCCCCTTGATCTCGTCGGCCACTCCCCCGTGTCCCATCGAGAAGATCTGAAAGCCGCCGGAGTCGGTGATGATCGGTCGCGGCCAGCGCATGAACCGGTTCAACCCGCCGAGCTCACGCATCAGCTCGGGGCCGGGTGACAGGAACAGATGGAAGGTGTTGCCGAGCACCATCTCGTAGCCGAGCGCCTCGACGTCCCCCGGCTCGAGCGTCTTGACCGACCCGCGCGTGGCCAGCGGCACGAACGCCGGCGTCGCCACGTCGCCGTGCGCCAGGTGCAGTGTGCCGGCCCGCGCCCGTGATCCGGCTTCACGGGCGCGGATCTCGAAGATGGGCCGCGCGTCGCCGGGCATCGACGCATTCTCGCGGGTCCCGCCGCGACCGGGCGGTGACGATCCGGGGCAACCGCTCGGGCTCGCGCCGGAGATCCGTCGACCAGCCCCGTCTTCGGCCGAACGCTGGTGAGTTACTGCGGCCCGCCCGCAGCAACTTGCCCAGGTTCGGCCTGCCACGGTTGTGCCGCTCAGGGGGCGGCGGTCCGAACGCTCCGGGTCCGAATGCTCCGGAACGCACAAAGGGCCGGCCGCCACGAGGGAGGCCGACCCCGGAAAGACCTGACTGGTCAGCTGCTTACGCGGCGACCCGCTCGGTTGCCTGCTCGCCGGCTGCGGTCTCGGTGGACTCGCCACCCTCGATCGGCTGCGACTCGGCGGCGCCGACGGTGATCTGGACCTTGTGCGGCTTGGCCTGCTCGGGCTTGGGGACGGAGATCTCCAGGACGCCCTTGTCGAACGTCGCCGTGATCGCCTCGCCGTCGATGCCGTCGGGCAGACGCAGCGAGCGGCGGAAGCTGCCGTAGCTGCGCTCGACGCGGGAGTAGCCCAGTTTGCGGTCCTCATGCTCGGACTTGCGCTCGCCTGAGACCGACAGCACGTTGCCGTCGAGCTCGATGTTGACGTCCGCCTCCGACATTCCCGGCAGGTCCGCCCGCAGGATGTAGTGCGACTCGGAC
>Ga0302325_10011876_pt1 | contig 18731 bp, 11 predicted proteins | sample Palsa_T0_2_FD_201948 | JGI IMG/M metagenome (GOLD analysis project Ga0302325, IMG submission 201948) | Peat permafrost microbial communities from Stordalen Mire near Abisko, Sweden - Palsa_T0_2 | ecosystem: Environmental > Terrestrial > Soil > Palsa > Peat permafrost | place: Sweden: Abisko...
CGCCGCCCTCGGGACGGGCAGGGCGCTCGCCCTTCGGGTGCGCCAGGTTCACCACCAGGCGGCGTGCGCGCAAGTCTGCAGAGCGTAGGGCGGCCTCGGCCGTCTTGGCGGCCTCGGCGCTCGCCATTGTCACGAAGCCGAACCCGCGCTTTCGGCCGTCTGCATCCATCGGGAGGTGAACCCGAACGACGCTGTCCGGCACGGCGGAGTTGACGAGGCCTTGCACCTCCTCGATCGTCGCGTCGTACGGCAGGTTTCCTACATAGAGCGTGCGGTCCGGCGCCTGCGCGCTGCCCCCGCCGGGGCCTCGCGGACCGGCGCCTGGGCCACCACTGCCCATGCCGCCGCCCATACCGCCGCGCGGCGCACCGGGGCCGTCGCGTCGCGGAGGTTCGGCCTGGAAAGGGCGTACGGAGATCGACTTGCCCGCCTGCATGGAGCCATCCAGCGCGTCGCGCGCGGCCTGGGCCTCTTGCGGCGTGGCAAGGGTGACGAACCCGAATCCCCTGGGCCGGCCCGTCATCCGGTCCTTGGGGAGGCTGACACTGACGACTTTGCCGCCCGTCGCCTCGAACAGTTGTTTGAGCACGTCTTCCGAGATGCTGTCCGGCAGACCTGCCACGAACAACTTCGCTTCCTCATTCGACATACGAGAGTTCACGACCTCCGTTCCCATCCATTCATCCGCCGACCTTTTGGCGTTCGCCTCCCCACGATATCTAGCACGGTTCGCCCGTCAACTCTCCCCGTGGAACGAACCTACGGGGATCGAGATGACGAAACTTGCCCCCGGGCCCACGCCAGCTGCCGCCGCTCCCGGCCCTACAACCGCCGAAAGGCCGCCGGCCACCCCCGTGACGCCCGCCGCTCCGGCCCCTGCCGGCCGTTCACTACCCCCGCGCTCGCCTCGAGCGCTCTCCACCCAGGCGCGGCCGCCATGGCTTTCTGCGATGTGCTTGACGAGCGCCAGCCCGATGCCGCTTCCCCTCACGGGCCTCCCCGACGCGCTCTCGCGACCGACCGCGCCGCGCACGAAGCGCTCGAAGATCCGCTCCCGATCCTCGACCGGGACCCCGGGGCCCCGATCGATGACGCGCACGACGATGGCGTCCCCGTCGCCGTTCTCGACGCGCACTCGGACGGTGACGGTGCCCGAGCCCGGCGCGTACTTGAGCGCGTTGTCGACCAGGTTGATGACGGCCAGCTGGATGGCGCGGTCGTCGATGCGCGTCCGCGGCAAATCCTCGGCGATGTCGGTGCTCAGCCCAACGCCTTCGGACTCTGCGCGGTGCCGGTAGACGTTGACGGCCTTGGACACCGCCTCGCCGACGCTGCCCTCCGCGAAGTCGTACGCCTGCCGGCCGCGCTCGACGCGCGCGAAGTCGAGGACGTTCTCGATGAGCGACGACAGCCTCTCGCTCTCGCCCACGATGATGTCGAGGTACTCCTGCCGCTTGGCCTCACTGGCGACGCGCCCCGACTGGAGCATCTCGCCGAACATCCGCACGAGCGCGAGGGGGGTCTTGAGCTCGTGGCTCACGTTGGCCACGAACTCGCTCTTTAGCGCGGACATTCTCCGCTCGCGTTCGGCCGCGAGCAGGATCATCGCGACGCCAAGGACGATGACGACGCATGACAGGACGACCATCACGAGCTCGAGCACCGCGCGGTTGCGGACACGCGCGGCAAGCTCGTCGCTGGCGCTGGGCGAGACTTGCAGGCGCCAGCCGTAGAGCGTCGTCGGGAAGCGGATGCCGACGGTGAACTCCCCGCTCCGCAGGGGCGGTCCGAAGATGATGCGCCCGTCCTCGTCGAGGACGTTGAGGCGACTGGGCGTCGCCGTCTCCAAGAAGAGCTGCGGCATGGTCTCTTTGACGATGCGGCCCAGGTCGTGCCACGCGACCACGATCGTCCGCCCCGACCTTCCGCTCTCACCCGCCGCCGGCGCGGGGCTGACGCGCTGCCAATAGCTCACGAGGTAGCTCTGCCCGCGGTACACGTGGTGCAGATGGCGCAGCTCGTCGGGCGGCTGCTTCGCGAGATCCATGTCCGCGCACATCCGCTGGACGAGCAGCCGGCGGAAGGCCTCTTCCTCGGCGAATGCGCCGCCGGCCCGCGACGCGAACGCAAGCACCGTGTGCGCTTCGTCGAGCATGACGACGGCGCGCACCGTGGGCGTCTCGCGCTGCGCCGTGGGAAGCCAACGCTGGGCGAGGTCCGCCAGCCGCGACGGATCGGCGATCGCGAAGATGACTTCGTCCTGCTCGATGATGCGCTTGTCGAGCCGGTCGGCCTTGTCGTTGGCGAGGCCCAGGGTCGCCTCGAAGACGGACTGCTGCCGGAGCTGCTCGACGAGCAGTGTGGTGCGAAAGGTGAAGTACGCCAGGATCCCGACGGCGGCGAGCACCGCGGGCAGGAGCACCGCGCTCGCCAACCTCTCGCGCCGACTGGCCATGACGACGCCCTTGCGACTACTGGGAGCGTTCGAGGGCCGCCGCGGCCGTGGCGATTCGTTCGGGGTCCGTCACCACGCCGCTCTTGGCGACGAACTCCGCGAACTGCTCCGCCATATAGGTGATGGCGTTGCCGTCGGACTCGGTGAACGGGTGACCGTCCAGGGGGTTCACTAGCTCGATCGCGCCGAGGAACCGCCCGGCGAGCATCACGGGCGCGACGATGAGGCTTCGCGCACCGCCGAGGACCACGTACCGCTCCATGGTCGCGGCCTCGGAGTCGGTCGCGTCGGCGATGACGACCGCCCGGCGCCTGCGCATGGCGAGCGACAGGAGCGGGTCGGCCTCCGGGTAGCGGCAAAGCAGGAGGCTGGAGGCGATTTCCCCTCGCGTGCTCGTGACCAGGAACTCGCGGCGGTTGATGTCGTAGAGCTCGACGAGGCCCGCGAGCGACGGGAGCTTGTCCAGCGCGAGGTCGAGACAGAACAGACCGCCCTCGACGGCGTCGCGCGCGAAGTGAACCTCGTGCATGGACTCGAAGAAGTACCCAATGAGGTCCTCGCCGCTCGCTCGGGCTGGGGCCGGGCCGGGGGCGGCGCCTGGGACTGTCGCGGGGCGCTGGCGCCAGGGGCCAGCGGGGTTCGCCACAAGGGCCGGCGGCTGTTGCTGTTGCTCGACGACCGGCGCCGGTGAATAAGCCGCAGGCGGCGCCGATGCGACCATGCCGGGGAGCGGGGCGGCCGCCTGCGCTGCCGGCGGCATGACGAGCGGCGCGGGATGTGGAGCGATTTGCAACGTCGCCCCGTCGGGAACGGGCGCCTGCGACGGGGCCACGTACACCGCCGTCTCCGGGGGGAACACCGGGAGCGGGGCCGTCGGCGGCGGGGGAGGCGGGGGAGCTTGCGAAGCGGCCGGCGGCGGCGAGCTGCCCGCGAACGGGGTGCCGCGACGAGGGAACGACACGACCGGTGCGCCGCGCCAGTCCTTCCACGCCAACGTCGCGAGCGGCGGCACGGGCGGCCTGCCCTGGAACGTACTGTCGAACACGGCGAGGTTTACCAGTTTGCCGGGCGGCATTCGCTCGAGCGACGAGCGCACGAGATCGAGCTGCCGCTGGATCAAGGTGGCGGCGGCGGCTTCGCTCGATCCCGGGGGAACCGCGTACACGTACTCGCGGTACGTGAGCGGCAACGACTCGGTCGCGTCCTGTTCCCGCTTGAAGATGACCTGCGAGGGGACCATCGAGGAGAGCTCCGCGCGGATTGGTTGCGGGGGTGCCGAGGGCGCCGGACCGACCATGACGATGGGCATCGGGGGAGTGAGCGCCCCGAGCACGAGCGCCGGGGGTGGAGCCGACGGGCTGGAGCGCGGCGCCGTCGAATGGGTCGCCGGCCGCGGGGGAGCGCTGCTCGGCATGATGAACGGCGTGCGCGCCGCGGACTCTGCTGCCGGTTGCACCAGGTACGTCACGCGCGCCGCTCCGTCGACGGCGCGGCAGCCGTCGGTCAGGAGCTCGATCGAGAAGCCGGCCATCGAACCGTCCTCACCGCGGTGGGTGCGCGCCGACTGAAGGGCTTTCTGCCACGACTCGGCATCCACGTAGAGCGAGTCCTTCTCGGCGTTGCCGAGCGACGTCACCTCTACGTGCCAGCGCATGCCTCGCTTCGCCTTTCCGAAGACGCCCGTACCTTGAGGACTCTTATCAGGGCCCTGTCGGAACGGTCAACGCGTCGTCATTCCGCGCGAAGCCCATCGGCCGGGCGCAGCTTGGCCGCGTACATCGCCGGGAACACCGTGGCGACGAGGCAGATCGTGATCGCCACGAGGGCGGGGAGAGCAAACTCGATCGGGTGCATCGATACGGGCAGACTGGAAATGAAATAAACCTTGGGGTCGAGCGGGAACGTATACGCGAGGAGGAACCGGCAGCACAGCCATCCGATGAGGATCCCCGAAACCGTGCCGAGCAGCCCGATGATGCCCCCCTGGTAGATGAAGATGCGCAGGACGGCGTCGTCCTTGGCGCCGAGCGCCTTCAGCAGGGCAATCTCTTTTTTCTTGTCCAGCACGACCATGATCAAGGTCGCGATGACCGTGCAGGCGGCGACCAGGATGATGAGGCCAAGCACGACGCTCATGCCGATCTGCTGGATGAGCAGCGCCATGAAGAGCCCATGGTTGAGCTCTCGCCAATCCATCGTGTGGTAGATGCCGTTGTCGAGGATCGCGTCGATCCGCCGCGCGATCGCGTGAGCGCGGTTGATGTCGCGGACCTTCATCTCGAGCCCCGTCACGCTGTCGCCGTACTCGTAAAAAGCCTGCGCTTCGTAGAGATCGGTGTAGACGAGCTTCGAATCGTATTGGTCGAAGCCGGCCTCGAACACCGCGATCACGCGAAACTGTTTGGCGATGGGCGAGCGAGCCCCCGCGCCGAACGAGATGCCGATTTGCGGCGAAGTCACCTGGACGCAGTCGCCCAGGTCCACGGCGAGCTGCTTGGCGAGCGTTCGACCTACGACGATCCCCGGCATCCGCGCGACCTGCGAGGCGCTCTTGCACGGGTCGGGATCGACGAAGGCGGGCAAGTCATCGTCTTCGGGCAGACGGCTCCTGTAACCCCCTTCCGGCGTCACGGCGCCGACGACGGCAGGGGGGCCCGGGCGCGTGGGTTCTCTCCCTTCGGAGGGCGGCGGTCGGGTGCGGTGCGCGGCGGTTGGCGCGCTCTGGTCGCCCACCTGCGCCGTGCCAGCGGGCTCGCCCGCGTCCCGGGCGTGCATCCCTTCGTCGACTTCGCGCTGCATCGCCTGGAGGAGCGACACGGTCCCGCCGTCGCCATCATCGCCGAAGCCGCGCCGATCGAGCTGATCACGCAACGCGTCGTAGGGGCGATCGGGCGGCTTCGCGCCCGGGCTGCGCAGGCCCGCGAGGCTCCCTCGGATGACGTGCTTGGGCAGATCGAGGACGCGCGGCATGAGGTCTGGATCGACCCCCTTGAGCAGGACGCCCGTCGCGGTGTGCTCCCCGTGCGTCACCATCATCGGGTTGATGACGAAGGGCGCGATGCCCACGATGCCCGGGACGTTCTCGATCTTCTTCATCACGTCGCGGTATTCGCGGAAGTCGATCGAGTATTTGAGCACCAGCACGTGGGCGTTGACGCCGAGCACCTTCTCGCGAAACTGCTCCTGGAAGCCGCCGGTCACGCTCATGACGACCGTCAGAGCCGCCACGCCGAGCGTGACCCCGCCCACGGCGAGGGCGGTGCTCGTCGACACCATGTTCCGCTTCTTCGAGGCGAGGTATCGGAGGGCGACTGTGACCGGGTATCCCATCGGAATCGATGGGCCTCGTACCACATTCCAGCCTCCGGGGCCGACGGCCCGGGCCATTCGACGCCGCCTGCCGACGTGGCCTCCGACCTCGGCCTTTGACCTGGGTAGGTCTGCGGCGCCAGGGCCTCCGCCGCTCGCGGAAAAAGTTGCGATCGCGGTTCGTGTAGGCGCTCTGTCGCCACGCTGCAGGGAGGCGGCGTTTTGCGTCGTCCAAAGGCTCCCGCCGGGGTTCGCTTCTTGCTACCGTGGGCCGATCGGATTCTCATCCCCCCAGCGACGGCCGAGCCACCCATGACCGACGCATCCAAGCCACCGCAGGTCCCGCGCCCCCCCGCGCCTCCGTCACCCGGCACCCTTCCGTCGGGTACGAACGACACCATCACGGCGGTCACCTCGCCGCGCGAGTCTCCCTCTGCGGGCGAGCCGTCGCGGGAGTCGTTGCCCGAACCGGCTTCGGATGCTCTCTCGGCCGGCCCGCCGCCATCCCGCATGGAGGCGTACATCGGAAAACTCATCGACGGCCGGTACGTCGTCGAGCGGGTGCTCGGCGAGGGCGGGATGGGGGTGGTCTTCGCCGCGCGCCACAAGGTGATCGACAAGCGCGTCGCCATCAAGGTGCTGCGGGGCGAGATGGCCAGCGACCCGGAGCTCACCGAGCGATTCCTCCAGGAGGCGCGCTCTGCGAGCGCCATCGGCAACCCTCACATCATCGACATCAGCGACTTCGGCCACCTGCCCGATGGTTCGACGTACTTCGTGATGGAGTTCCTCGACGGCAAGAGCCTGAGCTCCGTGCTCACCGATTTGCGCGGCCCGATGCCGCTGCCGCGAATCCTGCACATCGCCAAACAGATGGCGAACGGCCTCGCCGCGGCCCACGCCGCGAGCATCGTTCACCGCGACATGAAGCCCGACAACGTCATGCTCGTGAGCCGCGGGAGCGAGAAGGACTTCGTCAAGATCCTCGACTTCGGCATCGCGAAGGTGGGCAGCGGGACGAAGAAGATGACCCGCGCGGGCAGCGTGTTCGGGACGCCGCACTACATGAGCCCGGAGCAAGCCGCCGGGGCGGGTGTCGACCACCGGACCGACGTGTACGCGCTCGGCGTGATTCTCTACGAGATGGCGAGCGGGAAGGTCCCCTTCGACGCCGACAACTTCATGGGGATCCTGACGCAGCACATGTACAAGGCGCCCGTCCCCATCCGCGCCCTCGTCCCCGAGGTCGACGTGTCCCCGGGCCTCGACGCGATCGTGCTGAAATGCCTCTCGAAGAAGCCCGAGGCGCGCTACGCGAACATGGAGGAGCTGAGCGCCGACCTCGAAAAGGTCGAGCGCGGCGTCCTGCCTGGGGCCGTCGACGAGATGATGGCCCGCTCCGGTGGGTTCAACGTTCCGGCGGACTACTTCCGGTCGGCCGCGATGCCCGCGCCCGTGCCCGGATCGCCGCCGGAGCGCAAGAAGCGGTGGCCCCTCTACGCGTCGATAGGCGCCGTGGGGACTGTCGTCGGCGTCATGGTCGTCGTGACGCTGGCGCGCAGCCCGTCGAGCGTCGCGCAGACGCCGACGACGGGGATCGTCGTCCCCGCGGTGGCGGCTCCCCTCCCGATCCCGGCCGCGCCGCCCGTCGAGACGATCGCGCCGCCGGCCGCCCCGCAGCCGGCGACGCACGAGGTGATCGTCAGCGGCAACCCGGCCGACGCCACGGTCACGCGCGACGGCACGGACTTGGGCCAGCTGCCGCTGGTGCTGCAGCTCGCGGACGGCGAGTCCGCCTCACTGGTCATCGCGCACAAGGGCTTCAAGCCGAAGACGGTCAAGGTGACGTCGGCCGAGCCGAAGATCGCGTTCCAGCTCGAGCCCGCGTTCGCCGTCGCGGCGCCCGCGCGTCCGGCACCGGTCCCTCACGGCGGCGGCATGACGGTCGACGACGTCGGCGACCCCTTCGCGAGACATTAGAACGCGTCCCAGCTACTGGACGACGGCGAAGCCCGAGCCGTTCCAGCGATAGCGCGTGCTTGGCAGGCCGCCCCACGGCAGCAGCAGCGGCTCGACGTCCCCGCTCCCGGGGCTCTCCTGCGCCCACGGATACGTCTTCTCGGTCCAGCCGGTGGCGCGGCCGGGCGCGGCCAGCACGTCGAACGACTTGTTGCCGGGCGCCGGAATGAACTGAACGAGCCCTTGCACGCGCTTGCGACCTTGCTCTCGACCCGTCTCGATCGCGAAGACGCGGGTGATGGCGTCTTCGCTCACCTGATAGACGAAGAGGATCTCGGACTCGACGGCCCCGCCGCCGGCCGGCACGTGACGCACGCCCCGGACCACGAGGTCTGCCGCGCCGTCGCCCGTGAGGTCGCGCGCGGACAAGTCGGTGATGTCCCGCGCGTCGGCGAACTGCGCGAGCGTCACGTACGCGTACGACGTCCCCTCCTTGAAGCCCGGCCCGAACACCACGATGTCGCGGCCGATGAGGAGCACTCGCTCGGGTTGATCGTCGCCGGCCACCTGGACCTTGAGGTCGACCTTCGGCGCAGCCGACCCTTCGGCGCCGCGGTCGCGCCGGTACAGATCGAGGAGGGCCGCGCCGAGGTTCCCTCCGCGCGCGACCTTGGGCGTCGGCGGCTCGGGCGGGTGCTCGGCCGAGCGATCCACCGGGCGCGGCGCCGTGCGATCGACCGGTCCGGCGCCCGCGTATGTCTCCTTCTGCGTGACCTCGTGCGCCTTGGCGAACCGTGAGCCGTCCCAGCGCCACGTCTCCGACTTCACGCCGCCCCAAGGGAGCAAGATCGGCTCGACGTCGCTCGCGATGGGCTCCTTGTACGACTGCGGGTCCCAACTCGTTGCGGGCTCCGTCGTCACTTCGATCTGGCCGCGCGCGATGCGGATCGCGTTGTCGATGTGGCTCTGCCCCTGGCGGACCGAGATCTCGTGGGCGAATGCCACGCGCGGCTCGGCCGACGGGCCGGTCGCCGTGAGGACCTCGAGCACCTCGCGCTTCGCGTCGCCCACCGCGGCGCGCCGCTGGACGACGACCTCGGCGTGCCCTCGCCCCGCGGCGTCCCGCGCCTCGAGCTTCACCAGATCGCCGCCGAGGTCGCGAAAGAAGTAGCCCGTACCGCCCATGAACGACGTCCCGCAGATCGTCAGATAGTGATCGAACACCGCCACGCGCTCGCGCACGCCGTCGCCCGTCAGGTCGGCGACCACCTCCGCGATCGGAGCCGTCTTGGTGAGGCCCTTCGGGCCGAGCAGCTGCTCGATCATCGACAGCTCCGGCTCGCTCGGCACCCACGCGAGCGACGCGGGTCGCTGGACGTCGCTCGGACCCGTCGCGATCACAGAGTCGCCCTCGACGTACCGCGCGACCCCGTGGATCCCCACCCGCGTGACGCGCGCCTCCGAGAACGACGACCACGGCACGGTGGCCTCGAGCGAATACCCCGCGCCCGTCGGCGCCTCGACGATCTTGGCCCCCGGCACGGCCCCTGCTCGCCCGTAGCGGACGCTGCCCTCGGTCTCGCCGGGCTTGCCGGCGAAGAACGTGAGCTCACGCGTCGCGTACCCGCCACCCGGCTGCGGCACCGCGAGCACGAGAGAGACGTGGTCCTCGCCCGGATGAAAGGACGCGTCGGACACGTCGGCGCCGACGTAGAGCTTTGCGTCGTCGTACTGAAGACCGATCCTCATCTGCGACGAGGTCGAACCTTTGGCCGCGACGCCCGCCTTGGCGAAGGGAGGCCACTCCGTCAGAACGCCGTCGAGCTTCACGGGCTTGTCCCTGTCGAGCAGCTCCAGCCGGAGCCCGTCCGCCGTCACTTCGGGCGCGTCGCCCCCGCCGCCGTTGAGCGTCTCGATGCCGTGCGACGCCGCATAATCGGTGAACCCGGGATCGGACTGCGCCGCCTCCCCGGACGGGACGCCGCCCGTCTTCGGCTCTTCCGACGCTGCGCCGCCGCACGCGGCAAGGCCAATCGCAACCGCCGCCGCACGAACACGCGCGCTCATGTCTCTGTCGCTCCCGCCGCCGGCCCGGTCCCGCCCGCGAGCGTCCCCGCCCGCTGCGCCAGCTTGAAGACCTCCATCGCCGGGATGATGGCCGCGGAGAGCCCGAGCAACACGATCCATTCGTGCGCGTCGAGTGGGAACGTCCGAAACACGGGCCGCAGGGTCGGCACGAGCACCGCGACCAAGTGTATCCCCCCGCTGACGACGACGGCGCCGACGAGCGCCGCGGTCAAGAGAGGTCGCAACGACAGCACCGACCGCCGCGCCGAGCGGCAGTTGAACGCGTGGAACAAGGGGCTGAGCGCGAGGAGCGAGAACGCGATGGCGCGCGCGCGAAGCCCGGCGACCGGGTCGCCGACGCGCGTCGGCACGAGGTAGCAGGCCATCGCTGCGGCGCCCATGCACGCGCCGACGAACGCGATGCCCAGCCAATCGCTCGTCTCCATGAGACCGGCGGTGCGCCGGCGCGGGGGCTCCTGCATCTGCCCGCGATCCGGCGTGTCCACACCGAGCGCCAGCGCGGGCAGCCCGTTGGTGACGAGGTTGATCCACAGGATCATGAGGGGCGTCAGGGGCGCGAGGTCCGTGAAGAACGCGACCGTGAACACCGCCACGAGCAGGCCGGCGTTGGAGGACAGCAAGAAGAAGATGAACTTCTGGATGTTGCGCCAGATGGCGCGGCCCTCGCGCACCGCGTCGACGATCGTGGCGAAGTTGTCGTCGGCGATGACCATGTCGGCCGCCTCGCGTGCCACGTCGGTCCCGGAGCGGCCCATGGCGATGCCGATGTGCGCCTCGCGCAGCGCGGGCGCGTCGTTGACGCCATCGCCCGTCATCGCCACGACGTGGCCCGCGCGCTTGAGACCAGCCACGATTCGCAGCTTCTGTTCGGCGGTGACGCGCGCGAAGACGCGCACGTTGTCGATGCACGCCGCGAGCGCGGCGTCGTCGAGCTTGTCGAGCTCGGTCCCGGTCAGAGCGACCGCGCGTTCGTCCCAGAGCCCGAGCTCCTTCGCGATGGCCACGGCGGTGAGCTTGTGATCGCCCGTGATCATCACGGCGCGCACGTGCGCCTCGTGGCACCGCGCGACGGCCTCGCGTACCCCGTCGCGGGGGGGGTCAATCATGCCCACCAGGCCGACGAGCGTGAGCTGATCCTCGAGCACGAACCTCGGCCTCAGCGACAGGTGTTTGCCGCCGCCGGCCTCCTGCAGCTGCGCGGGCGAGGCCCGTCCGAGATCGCGCCGCGCCACCGCCAGGACGCGAAGGGCTTGGGTGCTCATCCTCTCGGCTTCGCGCAGGATCGCGCCCCGCGACTCGGCGTCGAGGGGGCGCGGCCCGCTGGCCGCCTCGTAGGCCGCACACAGGGGCAGGAGCACGTCCGCGCTCCCCTTGGAGTGCACGACCTCGCGGCCCGACGCATCGAGGGTGGCCACCGTCATTCGCTTGCGATCGCTGTCGAAGGGGAGCTCGGTGAGGAGTTGGACCGACGACACGATCGCATCGCGCCGCACGCCGCCCTTCTCGGCCAGCGTGAGAAGGGCGCCCTCGGTCGGATCGCCGACGACGGTCCACGCGCCGTCGCGCCGCTGGAGCGACGCGTTGTTGCACAAGGCCACCGTCGCGAGCAGGTGGGCGAGGGGTCGTGCCGGCTCGCCTACGGGTTTGCCCGACGGATCGACGACCGCCCCGGCCGGGTCGTACCCGGTGCCGGTCACCGTGTACCGCGTGTCGCCTGCGTAGACCTCGCGCACCGTCATCTCGTTCTGCGTCAGGGTCCCCGTCTTGTCGCTGCAGATGACGGATGCGGCGCCGAGGGTCTCGACGGCGGCGAGCTTGCGGATGATGGCCCCGCGCTTGGCCATGCGCTGCATCCCGAGGGCGAGCGTGATCGTCGTGATCGCCGGGAGCCCTTCGGGGATGGCCGCGACCGCGAGGCTCACGGCCTCGAGGAGCAGGGCGTGCCAGCTCCTGTCGCCGCGGATCATCCCGCGAGCGAAGAGGACGGCGGACAGGCCGAGGCAGCCCCACAGGATCCGCTGCCCGAAGGACTCGAGCCGCTCCTCGAGGGGCGTCTTCCGGTCGCGCGGTCGGTGGATGAGCGCCGCGAGGTGACCGAGCTCCGTACGTGGGCCCGTCGCGACGACGACGGCTCGCCCTTTCCCGCGGATGATGTTCGTGCCGACGAAGAGCATGGTCGCCCGGTCGCCCAGCGGGGCGTCGTCGGCGACGGCGGCGCGCGCGTCCTTCTCGACGGGCACGCTCTCGCCCGTCAGCGAGCTCTCTTCCACGAAGAGGTTGATGGCCTGCAAGAGGCGCGCGTCGGCCGGGACGGCGTCGCCAGCCTCGAGCTCGACGATGTCGCCGGCCACGAGCAGGGGCGCCGGGATGACCTGCACCTCGTTGTCGCGCCGCACGCGCGCGCCGGGAGTCTGCATCTTCTCGAGCGCCGCGAGCGCGGCCTCGGCGCGCTGTTCTTGCACGAACCCGATGACGGCGTTGACCGCCACGATGAGCAGGATCGCCGTGGCGTCGCCGAAACGCACGAGCACGGGCTCGCCCCGCCGGCTCGCTCCGTCGACGAGCGCGATGGCGGCCGCCGCGAGCAGCGTGAGCACGATGGGATTGGTGAATTGTCCGAGGAGCTGCGCGATCGCGCTCTTGCCCACGGGCTTCGGCAGCTCGTTCAAGCCATCGCGCGCCGAACGCGCCTTCGCCTCGGTCGTCGCGAGACCGCGCGCCGGATCGGTCTCGAGGCGCGCGATGAGCGCATCGGCCGCCTCGGTGTGGAGCGACCGGCGCGACGCGCCCTCGGCGACAGGGACAGCGGCCACGGCGGACAGAGACTACCGCCCCGCCTTCCGCTTGGCTTCGCCCGCTTCCTGCTCGGCCTCGAGCTCCTCGAGGGCCGCCGCGACTTCTTCTTGCTCGCTCTTGCGGGCGGGTGCGGGCTCCTCGACACGTGCCTGCACGGGCGCGGCCGGCGCAGGCGCTTCTTCCGGCGGCAAGAGGCCCATCTTCCGCTTGAGCGCGACGAGATCGTCGTCTGCGCCGCTCGATCGCTCGAGGGTCTGGAACTTGGCGGCGAGGGAATCCCCGGTGGCCTCCTCGGCGAGCTCGGACTGCGCCTCCGCCTCGGCCTCGAGCTGGTCGATCTTCTGCGACATCCGGTCGAAGGTCTCGAACGAGCTCTGATCGCGGAGCCCGCTCATCGTCTCCTGGATGGCGCGCTGCGCCTCGGCGCGCTTCTTCCGGGCGATGAGGATGTTGCGCTTTCGCTTGGCCTCTTCGATCTTGTCGCTCAGGAGCCGCAAGGCCTTCTTGAGCTGATCGACCGCGGCCTTCTGCTTGGTCCACTGGTCCTTCAGCGTGCCCGCGAGCTCGTCGTACTCGCGCTTTCGAGCCAGGGCCTCCTTCGCGAGCTCCTCGTTGCCAGCGCGCAGCGCCATCATCGCGCGACGCTCCCACTCTTGGGCGTTGCCTTGCTCCGTCTCGAACTGCTTGGCCAGCCGTTTCTCGTCGGCGATCGACGCGGCGACTTGCTTCTTCGCCTCGACGAGCTGGTTGTTCATGTCGAGGACGACCTGGTTCAGCATCTTCTCGGGGTCCTCCGAGCGGCTGATCAGGTCGTTGAGGTTGCTCTGGATGAGCTTCGCGAGGCGGCTGAAGATCCCCATGGTCTCTTAGGCGTCCTTTTGGGCGGCGAGCGCGACGAGGGACGAGGTCAGAGCCACGTCCATCTCGTCGAGAGCGGCCTGGATCTCGTTGAAGTCGAGGTTTTCGAGCTCCAGCGCGCACGACAGCACGACATGGTCGTCCTCGATGCCGTAGCTCGCGTGGACGAGGTTTCGCACGTTGAGCTGCAACAATCTGCGAAACAGCGCGGCCTCGCTGGTGGGTCCGTCGGTCGCGTCGGCGATGCGGCCTACCTGCGCCCGCAAAAGGACGAGGGGGGGGTCGACGAGGACGGCCAGTGGCGGTAGCCCCTCGCCCGTCTCTACGAGAAACGTACCTGGGCGCCGTTCGACGCCACGGTAGCGCCGGTTGGAGCGCAAGAGATACGCTTCGACGTCCTTCTCGGTGCGCATCAGACCTGAGCCTAAACGGCCCATGCTCTCAACTCAACGAGGCTCTCCGGAAGGGGGCGCATTTGCGCTCGGCCCAGCAAGGCTTACAGGTTAAGGGCTGCCGATGTCCGCTCCCGCCCCGTCCCGTCCGTCGCGCGCCCTGCGCTCCCTTCCCCTCGCGCTCGTCGGGATGACGTTGGCGCTCGTCGCTGTCGGGCGCGACCCTCGAGCCCTCGTCCCGATGCTGGTCGTCACGGCCGTGCTCTTCACGCCCGTGCTGATCGGGCGATGGCGGATGCGCAAGCTCCTGATGTCCGGCGACGTCGAGCGCGTCATCGGGACGTGGGAGGGGTCGATCGCTCGCGTCGCATACGCCGAGACGATGGCCCCCTTGCTGCGCGCCACGGCCTACTCGGCGTACGGCTGGCTCGAGGGGGGGCGCCGCGCGCTCGATCGGTCGGCCAAGGGCCCGGCCTGGGATGCGGCCATCGAGCAACGGCTCTTCGTGGAGACGCTGCTCGACACCTTCGAGGGGCGCCGGCAGGACGCTCTGCGCAAGGCCGAGCAGCTCGGGGCGCTGCCCAATCGGGCGCGGGGTCTCATGGCGCGCCGCCGTATCGAGTCGCTGCGCCAGGGTCTCGCGGCGTTCGCCCGCGCCTTCGCACACGAGAGCCGCAACGGGGATGCGCGAATCCTGTCGCGCGCCGCCTCCGCGTCGCCCCTCGTGCACTGGGCGATGCGCTACGCGGCCGCGATCGTCGCGGTCGATGGTGGCCGCGCGTACGACGTCCGGGCGCTGCTCGCCGGGGCCCCCGAGTGGCCCGAGCAAAGCGCGTTTCACGGCTACCACGGCGAGCTCTTGGCGCAAGCGGGGGGATAGTCTGGAGGCCGCCGCGGACAGGGGGGCGCGGTTTCCGCAGCTCGCCAAGTACGAGCTCCTCGACGAGCTCGGGCACGGCGGGATGGCCACGGTCTATCGCGCGCGCGATCGACGGCTCGGACGCGAGGTCGCCGTCAAGATCATCCACCCGCACCTGCGCGAATCGCCCGAGGTCGCGTCCCGCTTCGGCACCGAGGCGCACGCCGTGGCGAAGCTGCGTCACCCCAACATCGTCGAGGTCTATGACGTCAGCGAGCCGGGAGAGAACGAGCAATATCTGGTCGCCGCGCTCGTGCGCGGCCCCACGTTGCGCAAGCTCCTGCAGGATCGCGGCGCCATGCCTGCCGAGATCGCGGCCTGCATTGCGCACCAGCTGGCGAGCGCCCTCACCCATGCCCACGGCCATGGCGTCATCCATCGGGACGTGAAACCCGAGAACGTCTTGCTCGAACGGCGCCCGCCTGCCTCCGAGCGCCCAGGCGACTCGACGCCGCCATCGGGCGGCCCTCGGGCGACGGTCAAGCTGACGGACTTCGGCATCGCGAAGCTCCTCGACGTCCAGGGCGTCACGTCGACCGGGCAGGTTCTCGGTAGCCCCGCGCACATGGCGCCCGAGCAGATCGAGGGCGGCGAGGTCGATGGCCGGTCCGATGTCTACGGGCTGGGCGTGGTGTTCTACGAGTGTCTCGTCGGGCACCTGCCGTTCGAAGGCACGAACGCCGCGCAGGTCTTGCGGCGCGTGCTCGACGGTGTCCACTCGCCGGCTCATGTGGAGCGGCCCGAAGTCGGCGCGCGCTGGAGCGCCATCGCGGATCGCGCGATCGCTCGCTCCCCCGACGACCGATTCCCAGACGCGGCCGCCACGGGCCAGGCGATCGCGGCGGAGCTCGAGCGGCTTGGCGTGGCCTCGCCGCAACAGGCGCTCGAGGAGTGGCTCGAGGACCCCCGCGCGTACGCCACGGCGCACGAAGCGGCGCTCGTCGAGAAGCTCTGCGGTCTGGCCGGCGAGGCACGCAAGCGCGGTGACGCGATCTCCGCGGCGGGCGACTACAACCGGGCGCTCGCGCTCTCGCCGGACGATCCCAACCTCTTGCACGTCGTCGCCAGCCTGCAGCGCGCCGAGTTGCGAGGGCGTGTCCTGCGCCGCGCCGCGGTGGGAGTCGCCGCGATGCTCGGCGTCGTTGGGGTCGGCGAGGTTGGGCTGCGGGTGCTCCACCGGCGCACGGCATCCCCGGCGGTCTCCCTCACCGGCCTGACGTCGGGCGGGACCAGCGAGTCGCCCGTGGATTCGACGTCCAGCCGCACTGTCGCCGTGCCTATCGACGCCGCGGCGAAGGGTGGTGCCCGTCCTGCTCACGGCATGCTCCGGATCGGGACGCCTTCGCACGATGCTCCCGGAGCCAGGTCGGTCGATCGGCGCGTCACCCTGGACCTCAAGCCGCCCATGGGCGTCGCTGTCTCGATCGACGGGCAGACCGCGATCGGCGTGGCTACGGGCGACGTCCTCACCGTCGACGCCAGGGCGCACTCGCTCGGGTTCACGTGTCCCGTCTGTACCCCCGTCGCGGTGTCGGTCTCGGCCGGGGAAAGGGACGAGACGCTGGTCGTGTCGGTGCCGGTTCAGCCGGCCACGCTGGTGGTCGACGGCGAGCCTTCGAGCACGTATCAGATCGCGGAGCACCCTGAGATTGCCGTGCGCGTGGGTGCCAACATCGTTGCGCTCCGCAGCGCGTTCGAGCGAGTGACCGTCAAACGGATCGAGACCGGCGATGCAATACCCGTCCGGCTCGAGGCGGCCAAGACGGTGCATGCGTCTTTTCCGTGACTCAGCAGTCGGATCCGGGCGAAAAACGGTTGCAGCGCATCCATCGGCTGATGGATCGTGGCCGGCGTGGGCATCCCGACCGAGTCGTGTCGGCGGACCGCGGCGTGGCGGTCGGGCCGCGCGGTCGTCGCCGCGGCCGGGGTCGCGCTCGCGCTGTCGTTGCCTCGTGGCGCCCTGGCGAATTCGGCGAACGATCTCGAGAAGGCCCATGGCGCCTATGTCGCCCACAAGTACGACGAGGCCGAGACGCGCCTGCGCGCGCTACTGGGCCCGGGATCGCCGGCCCTCAAGGATCCGGACGGCATCGCCGACGCTCGCATGTACCTTGCCGCGGTGCTGCTCGCCGAAGGAAAGAAGCCCGAAGCGGAGGCGGTCCTCGACAGCCTGCTTCTCGACAAGCCCGAGTACCAGCCGGATCCACTCCGCGTCTCGCTGCAGGCGACGGACGCCCTCGTCGACGCCCGCGCCCGGTTGCACGAGAGCCTCTCCCGGCTTCAGGCGGAGCGGGTGCGCCTGGCGCAGGAGGAAAAGGCCCGAGCCGAGGCCGAGCGACAGAAAGCCGCGCTGCACTTGCAGATGCTCGAGAAGCTCGCCGCCGAGGAGCTCGTGGTCGAGCGGCACTCCCGATGGGAAGCCCTGCTGCCCTTTGGCGTGGGGCAGTTCCAAAACCGTCAGGAGACGGCGGGGTGGCTGTTTCTGTCGACCGAGTCGCTGCTCGCACTCGGCAGCGTGGTCGGCGCTGCATTCATGCTCTACGACGAGGGGCAAGCCGACGATGCGCTCAAACGGCACGACACGACGGCGTCGGCGTACAACGTGCGCGCCCAGGCAGCGGCATGGGTGGGCGACACGTTCGCCGCGGGGTTCGCGCTCGTCGCAGTGGCGGGCATCGTGCACGCGCAGATGACGTTCGTGCCGGAGCACACCGAAATCCGTTCCCGCACGCTGCCCGCCCCCTCGCTTTCGTTCTGGCCTTGGGTCGCTCCCGCGGCAGGCCGCGAGCGCGGGGCGGGCGCGACGGCCGGTCTCCACGTGCGCTTCTGACGGGCCCCCCCGCGTGACCCGTCCGCCTCTCGAACCGGCACGTCCCGCGAGCGCGCCGCTCGACCGATTGCGCGAGAGCTTCGGACACGTACGCATGACCTTGGCCCTCGTGTGGCGCTCGTCGCGCGCGATGACCGTCGCGCTCGGGGCGATGACGCTGGCGGGCGGCCTGCTGCCGCTCGGCGTCGCCTATGCCGGCAAACGCATCGTCGATGCGGTGGTCGCCCGGTCGCGCGCCGTCACCTGGACGTGGGTCGCCGTGGAACTCGGTTTCGTCGTCGGGCTCGCCGTCGTGCAGCGCGGGCTGGGGCTCGTACGCAGCTTGCTGGGAGCGCGCCTGGGGATCGACATCAACGTGACGATCCTGGAAAAGGCGCTCGGCCTCGACCTGCGCTTCTTCGAGGATCCAGAATTCTACGACAAGCTGACCCGCGCCCGACGCGAGGCGTCGTCTCGACCGATTGCCTTGGTCTCGGAGAGCTTCGGGCTCGTGCAGAGCGTGCTCTCCCTCGCTGGATACGCGGTGGTCCTCGTGCGCCTGAGCGTGTGGGCGGTCATGGCCCTCTGCCTCGCGACGGTGCCCGCGACGCTCGCGGAGATGCGGTATTCGAAGCTCGCGTTCCGGGTGCGAAACTGGCGATCCCCCGAGTCCCGCCGGCTGCTCTACCTCGAGTACGTGTTGGCCAACGACGAGCACGCAAAAGAGGTGAAGCTCTTCGGCCTTGGCACGACGCTGCTAGGCCGCTACCGCGAGCTCTCGCGTCGGTTCTACGACGAGGATCGACGTCTCTACGTGCAGCGGGCGTGGTGGACGCAGCTGCTGTCGTTCGTCGGGACGGGGGCCTTCTACGGGGCCTACGCCGTCATGGCCGGCATGGCCGCTGCGGGAAGGCTGACGCTCGGGAATATGACGCTGTACGGCTTGGCGTTCCGGCAAGGGCAGCAGGCGTTTCAGTCGTCGCTCGGGGCGATCGGGAACATGTATGAGCACAATTTGTACATGTCGAATCTGTGGGAGTTCCTGCGGATCGCGGGCGCGGGCGCGGGCGCGGGCGCGGGCGCGGGCGCGGGCGCGGGCGCGGGCGCGGGCGCGGGCGCGGGCGCGAGCGCGGGCGCGGGCGCGGG
>Ga0302325_10011877_pt1 | contig 18731 bp, 14 predicted proteins | sample Palsa_T0_2_FD_201948 | JGI IMG/M metagenome (GOLD analysis project Ga0302325, IMG submission 201948) | Peat permafrost microbial communities from Stordalen Mire near Abisko, Sweden - Palsa_T0_2 | ecosystem: Environmental > Terrestrial > Soil > Palsa > Peat permafrost | place: Sweden: Abisko...
CGCCCCACCGGACGGCACACGCTCGACGGCGCCGTCCTCCGCGAACTGTTCGAGCTTGCCGTGGCGATGCCCGTCGATGAGCAGCCGCCGGGAGATGGCGAACGCCCAAGGAATCACTTCGGCTCCCGGGATGAACTGAAAGCGGGCACGGTGGATATTGAGCATTGTCTGCTGGACCAGATCCTCGGCGCGCGCCCGGTTGCGCGTTTGGCGCAAGAGATACCCGTAGAGACGCGGGGCAAGGGCGTCGTAGACAGCAGCGAACGCGGCCTCATCGCCGGCAGCATAGCGCTCCATGGCTACGTCGACCTCCGCCCGCGGCCCCACGCGAGGGCTTGTACCACGCTCGGGCCCCATCCCCACCTCGGCGCGCGCGGCGGCCGCGCCTCCCCTCACCTCGCTCACGGCGGCGGCGTCAGGCCGGTGTAGTCGCCGACACGCTTGGCGTCGTAAGGGGCATTGAGCTGACCTGCGGCCGCGCCAGGGTCGTTCAGCATGCCGTAGCCATAGACGAGCGCACCGGCCGGGGTCACCTCGATGACTTGATTGTTGAATTGGTCGGCGATGAGCGTGTTGCCCGTGGCGAGACGCACGGCGCGCGTGGGATTGGGAGTCGGCGAGCCTCCGTCGATCGTGGGAGCCGCGCTCGAAGTGCTGCGAGAAGCCGTGTAGTAGCTCCACACGACGTCGCCGGCGGCGTTCACCTCCAGGATCCGATTGTTGCCCGAGTCGGTGATGAGCGTATTGCCGTTCGGCAACCGGCTGGCGAACGCGACGATGGAGAGCGGACCGGCGTCGGGGGTGGCCGAGTATTGCCACTCGATGACGCCCGCGTCGTCGACCTCGATCACGCGGTTGTTGTTCTCGTCGGCGATGAGCGTGTTGCCGTTCGCCAGTCGCTCCGCGCTGTTCGGGTTGTCGAGCGCGGGCCCGCCGTCCTCCGCCACCGGCATGTACTGCCAGCCGATCGTCTTCTGCGGCGTGACCTCGATGACGCGTTGATTGCCTTGATCGGTCACGAGCACGTTGCCGTTGGGCAGCATGACACTGCAAACAGGAGAGCTGAGGCCGCCGTCGTCGTCGTACTCCCAGACGATGCCCCCGTCCTGGGCGACGAGCAGGACGCGGTTGTCGGGACAGCCGCCGCCGTCGGCGGGGCACGCGGGCTCGGTTCCCGCTGCGGTCCCCGTGCCCGCGATCAGCGTCTGCCCGTTCGGCAAGCGCTCGGCGTCGTTGGGCGCGACGACCGACTGGGGACCCGGGAGGGAGGTGCCGTTGCCGAACGTCCACACGATCTGGCCCTGCGAATCGACCTCGACGACCCGGTTGTTGAACTGGTCGGCGACCACCGTGTTCGCGACCCCGCCGTCTGCCGCGACCGGGCCGGCGCAGCTCGTCAACCACCCGTCGAGATCCGCGAACTCGGACGGCGTCAACGCCGGCGCGTTGCCGTACGGCATGTGGGGGGTGGCGTCGGGCTGGATGACGTAGTGCATCGCCTGCCAGATCGGCAAGCCGTTGCAGGGAGCCGACGGCTCGGGCCCGACGGTGTCTGCGTACGTAAGGAGGGAGAACGGCGCGTGATTGACGGGCGGCGACTGGTGGCACGTCTGGCACTTGTCCGCGAGAACGGCGGCGACGGCGGCGGGAAAGGCACCTGTCGTCGGACGCTCCGTGCACGCCGCGAACGCCGACGCCGCGAACGACGCGCACGTCACTGCTCCCCCTGCCTCCGACGAGGTCGAGCCCGTGGAGGCGTCGTCGGCGCCGGCCGTCGAGGCGTCTGGCGAGGGCGACGCCGATGCGCCCGGATACGGCGAGTACGTCGAGGAGGAGCTGCTGCACGCGCAGAGGGAAGAGAGCGAGACGGCAAGGAAAGTCGAACGGAAGAGGGTCGAAGCCATGCCCGCGCTACGGGTCCGTAGAACCGGAGGTTCCTTGCCCCGTTGGCACCGATCGTCGCCCGCACGGACACACGCGCTCAGCCGAGCGAGATCTCGAGGTACGCGCGCTGCTTCGCCTTGCCGAACAGGGTGGAGAAGAAATTCAGGATCCCGATCTGCCAGCCGTACTTGCGGCCCAGCGCGTCCATGATCCGTTGGTGCTGGGCGGGGGCCTCGGCGATCGTGCACGTTCCGTCCAGCCAGGGACCGAGAAGCTTGCCGCGCGCATCGCACCGGGCGACGCGCACCTTCGGGTTGCGCCCGATGCGCTTGACCTTGTACGAGTCGCGATTCGTGAAGACGACGAGCTTGCCGTCGAGCGGGGCCGCCCACACCGGCGTCTCCACACCGGCGCCGTCGCGCTTGAAGCTCATGAGGTTGATGTAACGAGCGTCGTCGAGCTCCCCTGCCATGGGTCGCAGGATACACGCCTTTGCAGCTCGCAACGCACGGGGGGCTACTCGCCCTCGGCCGACCCCGCCATCTCCGCTTCGAGCGCCTCCCACTTTGCCATGAGGCCGTCGATGCGAGCGGCGAGGGTCTTCTCCTCGGCCTGGAGCGACGCGACTTCGGCGGAAGGCGTCCGGTCGAAGAATCCCGGCTCGCACCAGAGCGCGTGCAAGGCCGCCTTGCGCGCCTCGGCCGCGGCGATGGCCTGGAGCGCCTCGTCGCGGAGCGCCGGGAGCTGCTTCGCCCGATTCTTGCGGCGCTTTTGCTCCTCCCAGGAGAGCGTGGTCGCCGCAGGTTTCGGCGGGACCGTCGACGCCCGCTGCTTCTTGGCGCGCAGGACCACGGCGTCCGCGTCGAGATGGTCGTCGCCGCGCCTGGCGAGGAATTCGTCGTACGTCCCTGGGAAGTCACGGAACCCGGTCTCGGTGACCTCGAGGATCCGCGTCGCCAGCGCCGAGACGAACGCCCGGTCGTGGGAGACGAAGACGAGCGCACCCTCGAATGCCCGCAGCCCTTGGACGAGGGCGTGGATCGACTCGAGGTCGAGGTGATTGGTCGGCTCGTCGAGCACGAGCACGTTCGGGCGTTTCACCATGATCGAACAGAAGACGAGGCGGGCGGCCTCGCCTCCGGACAGCGACCCGACCTTCTTCTTCACGTCGTCGCCAGAGAACAGCACGCGGCCAAGCTGGCCGCGCACGAAGCTCGTCGACTCGGAAGGCACCAGGTTCCACACGACGTCGAGCGGCGTCGCCTCGGCGTCGACGAGCAGCTCGTGGTGGTCCTGGGGGAAGTAGCCGACGTGCGTCTCGTGGCCCCACTTGACCGAGCCGGCGTCGGCATCGAGGTTTCCGGTCGCGATCTTCAAGAGCGTGGACTTGCCGAGGCCGTTCGGCCCGAGGATGGCGACGCGCTCGCCGCGGCGCACCGTCATCGACACGCCCTCGAGGACGCGCTTGTCGCCGTAGGCCTTCGACACGGCGTCGACCGTCAGCACCTCGCGGCCGCTCGGACGGAGCGGCACGAACGCGAATGCCGGGGCTCGACGCGAGCTTGTCTCGAGCTCGCCGACCTCGATCTTGTCGATCTGCTTGAGGCGACTCTGCGCCTGCCTCGCCTTCGAGGCCTTGGCGCCGAAGCGTTCGACCCACGCGCGCTTCTCGGCGACGATGGCCTCGGCGCGGCCGATCTCGGCGGCGCGCCGTTCGTAAGAGGCCGCCTTCTCCGCGGCGAAGGCCGTGTAGTTTCCCGTGTAGGGCGTGATCGTCCCGTAGTCGACGTCCAGGATGTGCGTCGCCACCGTGTCGAGGAAGCGCTCGTCGTGCGAGATGACGAGGGCGCAACCCCGGTAGCCGGCTAGAAACTGCTCGAGCCAGCGAATCGACAGGATGTCGAGGTGGTTCGTCGGCTCGTCGAGGAGCAGGACGTCGGGCCCTCCGAGCAGCACCTGGGCGAGCAGCACGCGCAGCTTGAAGCCTCCCGAGAGCGTCGCCAACGGTCGGCGGTGGGCCGCGACGGGGATGCCCAGCCCCTCGAGGATGGCGCTTGCGCGGGCCTCGAGCGTGTAGCCGTCGTGCGCGGCGATCCGATCTTCGAGCTCCGCAAGGCGCGCCGCGTCGGGGACGTCCTCGGCCACGAGGCGAAGCTGTTCGGCTTGAGCGCTCCACACGAGCTCGTCGCCCGCCATCGCGACGTCGAGGATCGCGTCGTCGTCCCGGAGAAAGCGGTCCTGCCGCAGCACGCCGACGCGAGCTGTCTTCGCGATCGTCACGCTCCCGTCGGTCGCCGGCTCGTCCCCGGCCACGATCTCGAGAAACGTCGTTTTGCCGGAGCCGTTCGCCCCAACCAGGCCATAGCGCGAGCCGGCTACGAGCTTGAGCGACACGTCCTCGAAGAGCGTGCGGGCCCCGTACGATTTCGCGAGGTGCGCGACGTCGATCATGGCAAGGGGTTACCCCGGAGAGCTCTCGTCCCGCGCGCCCGCCGCTAGGCGACCCTGCGGGACGCGCGGCGCAACGACACGGGCGCGCGGACCGCGCGCCTCGGCGGGGCGGTCACGGCGTGGAAGACACGCTGCGCGACGCCCTCGAAGAGAGACACGTCGCCGTGCGACCGCGCGACCAGCATCGCGCCCTCGAGCGCCGAGAGCAGGACGCGAGCCTGCTCGCGCGGAGAGCCGACGAAAGAGAGCTCCTGCTGCTTTCTCCCGGAGGCAAGGACGTCCGCCAGCCACTCTTCGTTGTCGTCGAAGAACCCGCGAACCTCACCGCGGACCGACGGCGGAAGCACGTCGAAGTCGGCCGCCAGCATCCCACACATGCATAGCCGATAGTCGTCGCGGAGCAGGTCGGCGAAAAGTACGGCGTACGCCCGCAGCCTGGACCGCGCCTCGCCTTTCGAGGCGCGAATGCGCGCCAGGATCTCGCCGAAGTCACGGCGATAGCGGACCATCAGCGCCTCGCCGAGGTCGCCCTTGGTGGGAAAGTGGTGGTGCACGCTCGCCTTGCGGATCCCCACCTCGGCCGCAACGTCCGCATAACTGAAGCCGCTGAACCCTTTGGATTGCACGAGGCGCCGCGTCACCTCGAGGATGCGATCGCGGGTTTCGTCCTGGGCAGGCATCGCCGCAACGAGTGTACCTGAGTTTCCGCCCGGGCGGGTATCGACGATGGTCCACGCTCGTGAACCTACCTACTGGATGGTAGCCACGCCGGCAGACGACGAGTGGCTCGAGCGCCCGGCCCACGTTTTCCGGCGCGCCGACCCGAGCGCAGACCGACGTCGGCATTCCGAACGGCGAAGGCGCTTCGGTGGTCGGATTTCGGACGACGGCCCACACGTTCACGCCGTCGAGAAGGCTCATTTCGCGTTGGCCTGGCGTTGGCTCGACGGTTGCACCGCCGCGCCCAGTCCGAGGATGAAGACGTGGTTTGCGGGGGAGGAGGTCGCGGCATTCACCGCGTTCTGCCGGCAGGCGCTCCGCACGGCGCTCACGCGCTCCAGGGCCTCCCGCGACTCGATGACCGAGGAAAGCGGCAAGGCTCTTCGGCGCAGCGAGGAAGCCCTGCGCCGGAGCGAGCGGCTCTTTCGGGCGATCGTCGAGACGAGCCCCGACGCCGTGAGCTTGCTCGATCGCGAGGGAAACTTCCTCTACGCGAGCCCCACCGCGGCGAAGCTCTGCGCGCGCACCGGCACCGACATGGTCGGCGTGAACGTCTTCGACCTCATCGCGCCGCAAGACCTCGACGTTTACAGGCAAAGGTGGACCGAGTGCATCGCGCAGCCGGGCGTGGTCCTTCGCCACGAGTTTCGGATGATCATGCCGGATGGCTCGGTCCGATATCGGGAATCGCTCCGCGTCAATCACCTGAACGACCCCAACCTCCGCGCGATCGTCTCGCTCGTCCGCGACAATACCGAGCGACGGCGGCTCGAGGAGCAGCTCTACCAGTCGCGCAAGATGGAGGCCATCGGGACGCTGGCCGGGGGCGTCGCGCACGACTTCAACAACCTGCTGTCCGTGATCCTCGGCTACTCCGAGCTGCTCCTCTCGGGCTTGCCCGAGACGGACCCGATGCGCAGCGACCTCGAAGAGATCCGCGACGCCGGCAAGCAGGCGGCGGCCGTCACGGGGCAGCTGCTCGCCTTCAGCCGAAAGCAGCTGATGAACCCGACCGTCATCCGCCTTGCCGATACCGTGGCGGGAATGGAGCGGATGACACGCCGGCTCATCGGCGAGCACATCGAGCTGGCCACGTTGACTCGCGGAAGCGCAGGCAACGTGATGGCGGATCCCGTCCAGCTCGAGCAGGTCCTGCTGAACCTCGTCGTCAACGCGCGCGACGCCATGCCGGCGGGCGGCAAGTTGGTGGTCGAGACCGCGGACGTGTACGTCGACACGGGACACGCCGCGAGCCTGGGCGTCCAAACGGGGCCGTTCGTGCTGCTGGCGGTGAGCGACAGCGGCACCGGCATGGACAAAGCCACGCTCGACCGGATCTTCGAGCCGTTCTTCACGACGAAAGCGGACCGAGGCACGGGCCTGGGCCTCGCGACGGTGTTCGGCATCGTGCGCCAGAACGGGGGCGCGATCTCGGTGTACAGCGAGCTCGGTCGAGGGACGACGTTCCGCGTCTATCTCCCTCGGACCGACGCGGCCGCAAGCCCGTCGCCGCCGCTGGCGCCTTCGGCCGCGCTGCGGGGGACCGAGACCGTGTTGCTCGTGGAAGACTCCGACGCCGTGCGCCACCTTGCCCACGAGCTGCTGCGTCGCCAGGGCTACCAGGTGCTCGAGGCGAGCAACCCCGGCGAAGCGCTCCTCGCCGCCGAACAGCACTCGACGTCCATCGAACTGCTGCTGACCGACATGGTCATGCCCAAGATGACGGGGAGCGATCTGGCTCGCAGACTGGCGGCGCAACAGCCCAGGATGAAGGTTCTTTATATGTCCGGATACGCGGACACCATCGCCTACCACAACGGTGTCCTGCCGCCGGGGTTCGCCTTCCTGCCCAAGCCTTTCACGCCCGAAGCGCTGCTGGGCAAAGTCCGCGAGACACTCGACACGGCGCAGAACGACACCAAGCCTGCATCGTCCGTGGGTGTTTCAAGCTAAGCCGGCCGGTTCTGTTCGAACCATTTCTCCTTTTCGAGGAATCGCTCGAAAGCCCGCGCCAGGACGCGGCCGTCGGTTGCGAACGTCGCGGTCGAGGCCGCGCGCGGGTCGTGGGGGATGAGCCGGGTCGTTCCGCCGAGGTCGACATCGACGCGGACGGCCTCGTCAACCCAGGCCGCCTTGGCGTTCGCGTCCAGACGAGACCGGGGCAGGACGAGCAGCGCCGTGCCCGATGTCGCGCAGGCGAGCGACGCCGCATACGGACGTCCGTTCACGTGCTCGATGAGCTCGCGAAGGAGCCGAAAGTCTTCGTTCCTCGCCTCGAGCTGTCGATAGAAGACCAGCGCGCTCGGCCAGCTCGCGGGATCGATGCGCGAAGAGTCCCACACCATCGGAGCCGACAGCGACGCTAACACCCCCGAGACAGCCAGCAAGGCCATGACGCGAAGCCGTCCGGCCGACGATTGCGGTAGGATCGCCGACGTGCAACTCCCGCATCCGACCGTCGCGCCCGCGCTACCAACGGGCTAGCCCGATCGTCGATGACAGTCGCATCGACCGTCGTCCTTCTCTTCGCGATCGCCATGGGCGTCGCGATGGTGACGCGGCGGCTGCCCATCCCGTACACCGTGGCGCTGGTCATCGTCGGCTTGATGCTCGGTGCGACGCGCATCGTACCGGCGCCGCACCTGACGAAGGAGCTGCTCTACGTCGCGCTCCTTCCGGGTCTGCTGTTCGAAGCCGCGTTTCACCTCGACGCGCGCGACTTCTGGAGAGACAAGGTGACGATCGTCGGCCTCGCCGTGCCCGGCGTGCTCGTGTCGATCGCCCTCACGACCGCGCTGCTCTCGGTTGCCGCGGGCGCCGTCGGCCTGCCGACCTCGTTCTCCTGGCGGGGCGCGCTGGTCTTCTCCGCCCTCATCGCGGCGACCGATCCGATCGCCGTGGTCGCGCTGTTCCGGACCCTCGGCGCACCGAAGCGCCTCGTCGTGGTCGTCGAAGCAGAGAGCTTGCTCAACGATGGGACGGCGGTGGTCTTCTACGCCATGGCGCTCGGCCTCGCGACGGGCTCGGGCGTCAGCGCCTGGGGGGCGACCGCCGAGTTCGCGCGCGTCGTGGGGCTCGGGCTCCTCGTCGGCGCAGCCCTGGGGTTCGGCATCTCCGAGCTCATCGCCCGGATCGACGACCCGCTCGTCGAGATCACGCTGACGACCATCGCCGCCTACGGCTCGTTCGTCCTCGCCGAGCAGCTGCGGGCGTCGGGCGTGCTCGCGACCGTGACGGCGGGAGTGCTCTGCGGCAGCTACGGCGCGCCGCGCGGGATGAGCGCGTCGACGCGAATCGCGGTGCAGTCCTTCTGGTCGTACGTGGCGTTTGCCCTCAATTCGTTCGTGTTCCTGCTCATCGGCTTCCAGGTCGAAATCAAGCGCCTGCTCTACGCCTGGGGCGCCATCCTCTTCGCGTACGCCGCCGTGATGGCCACGCGCGCCGCGATCGTCTTTCTCATGGCGAGCGCGACGCGCCGTACGCGCGAGGCGGCTCCGTGGAGCTACAGCGTCATCGTGGCGTGGGGCGGCCTGCGAGGCGCTCTGTCGATGGTGCTCGCGCTGTCGCTCGCCGAGGGCTTCCCGGGGCGCGAGCTCGTCGAAGAGCTCACGTTCGGCGTCGTGCTCCTTTCCATCCTCGTCAACGGCGTCACGGTGGGGCCACTGCTGCGACGCCTCGGCCTGGTCGAAGCGGCATCCGCACGGCGTCCGTGATCCGCCCGGGGAATCTCAGCGGCCGATCGCACCGTCACCCGCACCCTCGAAGTACCGTGACGCGAGCTCCAGCGCGCGCAGGCCCACGCGATGGCCTACGCGCCTTCCTGCGAAGTCGTCCGGCGCGATGTGGATGCTGCCCCAGAGGCGCGACTGACCCGCTTCGTCCGACGCGTCGAAGTACGAGGCCCACTGCAGGCGCACGTCGGTCGTCGGTCCCTTCTCGAAGGTGAGAAATTTGTCCTTCGGTGCGACGTACTCCCCGAGGCCTCCGGGAAAGAACGGGCTGCCCGTGAGCTTCGCGAGCACCTCGGCCCCCGCGCGGCTGAACGTGCTGTGGCCCGAGATGAACCCGGGGAACGCGGGCGTCACGAACGTGCGTCGCTGGTAGGTGATCCACTCGACGGCGCGCACCCAGCCAACACCTGACGCCTGAACGTTGCGGTCGCCGGGCTCGCCGAGCCAGTCGCGCACGGCCACTTGCCCCACGAAGCACGAGAGGTGCGCATGCCTCTGCCCCGGCGCGCTGCTCGCCTTCGTGATCACCTCGACGAGGCCGGGCACCAGCGGAAGGCCGTCAGGATCGTACGACGGCCCCGCCGGGTCCGAGGATTGGCCCTTGGCCCCCATCCACCGGACGAGCGAGATGGGACGCACGGTCATGAAGCGTCGCTTGACGTCCCACGCGGCGATGGCCGCGTCGTGTTCTGCTCCGTTGAGGGCGAGATACGCGTGCACGTCCCAGGCGAGCGGATCGAGCGACGCGCCCTTGCCGAAGAGCCGCCGTTCGAAGCCCGCTGCGTCGGCCACCGAGTTGGCGATCGTGTTCCAGTGGCCTGGAGGCGTCTCCGACTTCGGCCCATCCGCCCAAAACTCGGCCATGACGCGCGCGAAGTCCGCGATCGGCACGATTTGGGCTGGGTAGGGCGACCCGGTCACGGGGTTCTTGTCCCAGCCCTTTCCGTCGTTGGCGCCGAGCGAGTTGTGACCGTAAGCGCCGGGCGAGATGTCGATCGTCCGAGGGTCCCCGGGGTCGACGCTGGCCGTCTTGGCGATGACCTCCAGGATCCAGTCCTTCATGGCCGGACCGACCCCAGGCACGGGCCCCGGATCCTCCCACGCGACGGCGCTCGAGGCGCGCCGCAAGGCGAAGGGCTTCACGCTGCCCCAATGCGAGCCGATGTAGTCCTGCACTCCGGCCGGGAGAATGATGCCGTTCTGCGTCGCGGCGACCGACAGGTTGATGGGCTGCCATCGATCGGCATGGGTCAGCCTCGTGCCGACCCCATCGTAAAGGAGTGGCGGGTTGTCGCTCGGGGTGTGGACGGGGTCCGCGTAGTCGTCTTGCTCGTTCGCTCCGTCGTCGGCCGTCCTCGCGAGGATCGCGTGGCCGACTCGGTTACCGAAGGCGACCGGGTCGTCGCCGGTCTCGTGCGCGTCGGCCGGGTCGTAGCCCAGGTCTTTCATCACCGCGCGCAAGCAGGCGAGCGTCATCGCGCCACCCACGGCGGCCTGGTAGCGGTGCGCCAGGACGTCGTACGCCGCGTAGCTGATCGCGGCGCGCCGGGCCGAGACGAGATCGCCGGCGGCGTGCCGCTCCCTCACGTAGACACCCGTCGCCTTTGCGTCGTAACCGGCCCACGCGTCCCACATGGCCGACGAGAGATGAAATAGGTTTCGCGCGTGCACCGTCGGCCGCGGAAGGTCTCGCCGGATCGCAGCGAGCGCTTGCTCGTCCCACCGCCGCGCGATGGATCCCTGCTTGCCCGCGGCGACCGCCTCGGCGGGACACCCGGCCGTCGATCCGGCATCGGGCCGCGCGACGTCGTCCTCGATGACGACCGGTGGCACCGGATCGCCGTAGTGAATGAGCATGCCGTCGTCGAGCGCGGGCGTCAGGACGTTGCCGCCGGCCGACCAGACGCCGCCCGCCGAGTCGACGAAGATCGAATGGAGCGACGAGGTCGCCGGGAGCGTCAGCCCGTGATCGACGGCGACGAAGGGCGACGAAGGGTCGCCCCGGGTGTAGACCATCCCGCGCTCGCCGCTGGCCCAGTCGCCCGCCGCCGTCGTGAAGATGCCTTGGATGAGCCCCGCGCCCGCGGGTGAAGCGTCGTGAAAGGCCCCGCCGAGCGTGTCGAGCACGACGCCGTTGCCGGCGCCGCCCACCGTCACCAGCCGGCCTGCCGTGCCGTGGACGGTGAAGAGCGTGTTCTTCGTCGTGGTGGGCATCGGCGCGAACCGTCCCTGCCCTTCGCGGTGAAGGACCGTGCCGCCGGCGCCCACGACCCAGACCTCGTCGCGCATCCCGAAGACCTTGAAGAAGCCGGGCAGCTCGCCGCTCGTCATGCGCAGCTCTTCGAGGGGGAGCTCTTCGCTCTCGAACGTCCCGTGTCGGCAGTGCCAGACGAACCCGCTCCTGCCGCCGGCGCTGCCCACGGCGTAGAAGTCGTCGCCGTCGGTGCCCCAGACGCCGTACACGGTCTGACGGCCGAGCCCGGGGGTCTTCAGCCGCTCGAAGCGCTCTCCATCGAAGCGAAGGACCATCCCTCCCGCGCCGGCCATCAGCACCGGCCCGTGCGGCAGTGCCTGGACCCACCAGAGATCGCCCCGCTGTCCCGTGTGAAGCTCCTTCCACCGGGTCCCGTCGAAGTGGAGCACGAGGGGGCCTTGGCCCTTGTCGGCGCCCACCGCGTAGATGTCGCGCGGCGAGCGGCCCGAGACCGAGAGAAGCGCCGACGGAAGCTCGCTCGCCAGGAGCTGCCATTGCCGCTCCGTGACCGTCGCGGGAGGCGCTTGCCCCCTCGTGCACGATGCGAGAGAGAGCGCGACCCCAGCGGCCAGGATCGCGAAGACGATGCCTCGAGCGACGCGATCGGCGATCACGGGCTTAGCAAAGTGGGGGCGACCTGCACGTGGGTGGTCGCCGTCGCGGTCGATCCGCTCGGATCGGTGACGCTCACCGTCACGTCGAGCGGCTTGCCCAGAAACTGCTTGTAGTCGATGCCTTCGTTGTCGAGCTGGTAGCGAATGCCATAGAGCTTGCAGTAGCCGCCTTCGTCCGGAGCGTAGGTGAAGGCGAGCGTCGTTGGCGGAATGGGCGTGTTGGTGCCCGGTTGAAGGCCGGAGATCTTGGTGAGCGATCCGGCTTGCTTCAGGTTCTTCATGCGCGCGGCGATCCAGATGTGGTGCCCCCCTTGGGGCCCGGCTTCGGCCTGCAGGACCTGCATGGGGGTGACAGGCACGTAGTACGACTGACCGGTGCCGACTTGCAGATCGGGAGGCCCTCCGTTGCGCGGCTTGCAGCGATCGGGCGCGTTCGTGGGCCAGCCAGGGGCGTAAGGCTCGAGGCGGGCCGGCGGCACCTCGGACGACTGGCAAGCGCCCATGATGCACGTCGCCGGCGCGGTGCACGTGGGACCACTCAGCGGCCCGGGGACCTTGGTCGCGCCCCGCGGCACGACCGGGTAGACGATGCAGCGCGCCTCGAGCGGAACGCGCAGGAGCACCGTTCGACCGGGCGCGAAGTGCGTGGACGACAGGCGCGTGAAGAGTGGCTTGGCCCCCGGGTCGCCGCCGATGGCCTCGACCTCGACGTCGACCTTCGCCGTCCCCTTCCCCGCGCCGGAGAGCGTCTTTTCCCAAGGTTGTGGGAAGCCGACGCGAGACCCATGCGGCGGCTGGATACGCTCGTCGTCGACCACGGCGCCCGCGACGCGAATCACCACGTGAAGCGCGGAGACGACGCCGCCCATCGGATCACTCTGGATGCCGACGACGAGGTGCGTCACGTCGTGCGAGCGGCACCCGAGCAGCGTGCCGCCAAGGACGGCTCCCAAGGCAATCCCTCCCGTCCTGGCCGGCCCCACGCCGGCACCAGCCTCACGCATCGCGCCGGGCAAAGCAAATCGCGCTCCAGCACGGAAAGGATTCTCTGCAGGCACGGCGGTGCCTTTGCAGGCGTGCCAGGGTGCGCCACACAACGACCGCCGTGTCGCGGACCCGCAGATCAATTTGTCCTGCGGAAAGACCAGGGCAAGGGATTTCAACGACCTACGCGGCGTCTGGGCACTGGCGCGGAGGATGCTGAGGGCATGGGTCAGGGAGCGCGCCCACACCGTCATTGCCGGGGCGCGAGGGTGGCGTCATGAATCGATCGAAGCTCGTTCTTGGCGCCGTCGCCGCGGCGTCGGCGCTCGGCTTTGCGGGGGAGCGGCAAGCGTCGGCGTGCGGGGGCTGCTTTCATCCGCCGTCGCAGACGGTGACGGACATCACCGACGAGAAAATGCTGCTCGCGGTCTCCGCGACGCAGACCACGCTCTACGACCAGATCGAGTACTCGGGATCGCCGTCGAACTTCGCGTGGGTGCTGCCCATTCGCGGCACGGTCACCGTCGGCCTCAGCGCCGACGTCCTGTTCCAGTCGGTCGACGCGCTCACGGCGACGCAGATCAACCCGCCGCCTCAGAACTGCCCCTCCCCGAGCTGCCCCTCCAACGGCGCTCCTTTTGGCCTCGGCGGCGGTGCCGCGGAAACGGCATTCGCGGGCGACGCCGCATCGCCGGTGCAGGTGCTCACGCAGGAGAACGTGGGCCCCTACGAGACCGTGCAGCTCAAGTCCACCGATGGCAGCGCGCTCGACGACTGGCTCACGGACAACGGCTATAACATCCCGGCGTCGGTGGAGCCGATCCTCGACGCCTACGTCAGCGAGGGGTTCGACTTCCTCGCGATGAAGCTCTTGCCCAACCAGGGCGTCCAGGCCATGCGGCCCGTTCGCGTCACGACGCCCGGCGCTTCGCTCAGCTTGCCTCTTCGCATGGCCTCGGTCGGCACGGGCGCGATCACGGGCATCACGATCTGGGTCGTCGCCGACGGGCGCTACGAGCCGCAGAACTTTCAATATTTCTACATCCCGACGAGTCAGCTCGTGTGGGACTGGGCGACGAGCAGCAGCAACTACACGACGCTCCGCGTCCAGCAAGAAGCGAACTTCATGAACGCGGCGTGGGAGATCGAGAGCTCGATCGATCTCAACGAGCAGCTCATCACGAACGTCATCCTGAGCGGCGGCCAGTACTACGGCAACGGCTTCGCCTCGAGCAGCCCGGTCGACGCGACGCAGGACTACCTGCCGAACGGCGACGCGGACGGTGGCGGCGCCGACGGCGGCGAGACCGCCGAGGAGGTCCGCGCCGACGACGTCGCGGCGCTCTTCGCCGGCATGGCCGGTCCAAGCGTTCGTGTGACGCGCATCCGGAGCGACATCGCGCAGACGGCCATGACGTCGGACTTCGCCCTCGAGGCGTCCTCGGATCAGTCGGAGCTCTCGAACGTACGCGACGTCACGCAGAGCGTGGATCTGACGTGCCCCATCTACCAGGGGTGCAACGTCGTCGGCACGGGCACCCTGGCGCAGGCGCAGGCGAGCGTGGGCGACGGCGGCGCTGGGTTCGACGCCTCCGTGGGCTCCACGCTCGACGCCTCGGATCAAGCCGGCGCGTCCGGCTCGGGCGCCACGGGGAGCGCGGGAAGCGGTGGCTGCGCCGCCTCGGCGCAGGGCAGCCGCGGGGCCGGCGAGGGCTTCGGCATCCTTGCCGGGGTCCTCGGGCTCGCCGCCGGGCGGTCGATCCGAGCGCGGCGGCGCAATCGGAGGTCCGGGGCGAGCCGTTCAATCCAGTCTCGGTGAGTGAGCCCGCCGCGCTCGTCACCTTCGAGATGACGCGGCAGGTCGAACTGCGACGGCGTTAGGATGACCGCGGCACATGATCCGACCCGCGGCTCCTCAAGACGTCGCGGCCATCCACGCGCTCGTGCGCGCGCTGGCCCGCTACGAGAAGCTCGAGCATCAGGTCACCGGCACCGCCGACGACCTGCGCGAGCATCTGTTCGGTGCCCGCCGCTACGTCGAAGCGCTGGTTGCAAGCGAGGACGAGGCCGTCGTGGGCTTCGCCCTCTACTTCCACAACTACTCGACGTTCCTCGCGCGCCCGGGCGTCTATCTCGAGGATCTGTTCGTGCTTCCCGACCAGCGGCGCCGGGGTCACGGCCGGGCGCTGTTGCGCGAAGTCGCGCGCATCGCGCTCGAACGAAAGTGCGGACGGCTCGAATGGTCGGTGCTCGACTGGAACGAGCCGGCCCTGCGCTTCTACGAGTCGATCGGAGCGCCGGCGATGCCCGACTGGCGCATCTGCCGTCTCACGGGCGATGGCCTGACGAGGCTCGCCAACCCTTGAAGGCGATCGTCGTGTTCGCGGTCGTCGCGCTCTCGAGCGGGTGCGGCGGTCACGCCGGCCTGCAGGCCCCCGACGTCGACGGCGGGACACAGGGCACCACCGTGGTCGCACCGGACGCCGGTCCTGACGCCGCACTGGACGCCCCTTCGGACGCGGAGCCTGACGCCGCCTCGGACGCACCGGCGGAGGGACTGAGGGCGGTCTGGTCGAGCAGCAGCAGCGACGTGTGGGCGGTCGGGGCAGAAGGAACGATCCTCCACTACGACGGTGAGTCCTGGGTTCCCTTCGCGAGCGGCACGTCCGAGAATCTGACGGGCGTCTCCGGCACGGGTCCCGGCGATGCGTGGGTCACAGGCGACAACGGCAGCGTGCTGCACTGGGACGGCACGGGATGGTCGCTCGCTCAGAGCGCGCCTGGAGTCGCTCTGCTCGCGGTCTGGGCCACGACGTCGACCGACGTCTGGGCCGTCGGCGTCGACTACAGCGGCGGGAGCCTCGGGGACGGGTCCGGCTTCGTCACTCACTGGGACGGGACCGAGTGGCAGACCTCGGACGTCGACGATGCCGTCAGCCTCTGGGCCGTCTGGGCGTCCGGCGCCGACGACGTCTGGATGGTGGGCGACGACAATCACAACGACGGCGTCATCGTTCGCGGCGCGGGGACCCCGGCCAATCCCTTCAATCAGGCCACCTTCACCGGTCCAGAGCTTCGCTCCATTTGGGGCGCCGGCACGGCGGACGTGTGGCTGTCGCCCTATCAAGGGGTCCTGCAGCACTGGGATGGCGCGTCCTGGACGCCGGCGCCCTCGCTACCCGATGGCGGCGAGTTCTTCAGCGTGGCCGGCACCGCCACGAACGACGTCTGGGCGGTCGGCGTCGGGGGCGCCGCGTTTCACTACGACGGCAGCACGTGGTCGTCGCAGCCGACGGGCACGACGGACTTGCTGGCCTCCGTCTGGGCGGACGCCCCGGGCGATGCATGGGCGGTCGGCGCGAACGGCGTCATCGTGCGATGGGATGGGACCGCGTGGACGAAGTGACGCGGCTCTCCCGGCTTGGTGACGGGATGGCCAGGAACACGTCGACGACGAACAACGCCACCGCGACGTCGTTGAAGACCGTGGCCACGGTGCCCTCCGGCCAGAGCTGATTGGCCGCCCAGAAGAGGAACGCGGTGGCCAGCACGACGGCCTTCGCCCACTCGGCCCGCGTTCGGCCACCACGGACCGCCGGGATCAAGCCGACGAGCGCGGCGAGCGCGAGCGGCAAGGCGGTAAGCGGCCCGTGCGCTCGACTCGGAAAGGCGTTCGGCAACGCGTACCAGAAGAGCAGCGGCACCAGCGCCAGGAGCGCGAGGAGTCCGGCCGTCCGCAGCATCGCCGACGCTCATAGCAGGTCGCGCATCAGGATGAAGACAAGAGTTACGGCCTCGCCTGGCTGGCCTACCTGCTCTTTTTCGGCTTGGCCTTGGCGCCGCGCTTGGCTGGCGTAGGGGCCTGTTTCACGCTCTTGGCGTGGGCGCGGTTGTGCGCAGCGACGCGCTCCGCCACGTAGCTCGCCGCCTCGCGGCGCGTCGGCGGGGGCCTCGTGACCTTGCCCGAGTCCTTGTGGCCGTCCAGGTTCGAGAGCACCGGCCACATCTCGTTTTGCGTGCCGGTGACCGGCTCCGCGAGGTCGGCCTCCATCGCGGTGTCGTGGGTCTCGGCGTCGGTGCGCTGCGGGCGCGGCAAGGTGAGCGGCGCGTCGGTGCGCACGGGGCCGTTCAACCTCGACGCGAAGCTCTTCGCGGCCGCGTCGCGCGCCGTCAGCGCCTTGATTCCGAAGAGGTCGCGCAGGGTCGCCAGGATCGACGTATGGCTGTACTGCGTGGAGTCGACCGTGCCCTTCGCGACGAGGGGCGACACGAGGACCGTCGGCACGCGCAGCCCGAAGCGGTCGAAGCCGAAGGCGTACTCCGGTTCGAGCAGGTACTGGTTGCGCTTGCTCTTTGCCGCCTCGGTCTTGTCGGCCGCCGTCGGCGACGTGAAGCCGTCGGGCGGCGGCGCCTTGCCCGGCGAGACGTGGTCGTAGAAGCCCCCGTGCTCGTCGTACGTGACGACGAGCAGGGTCCCGCCCCACTGGGGCCCCGCGCGAAGGGCCTCGTACACGTCGGCGGTGAGGTCCTCGCCGTCGCGCACGTCGGACGGCGCGTGCTCGGAGCTGGCAAGGCCCGCGGGCGCGTCGTTGTAGCGCGGACAGAGAAACGAGTACGCGGGCAAAGTCGCCGCCTTCGCCTGACTGAAGAACTGCGCGAACGGCAGCACCTTGTCGACCTGCTTCTTGATCGCAGGAAACGAGTCGCTGTCCTTCATGTCGTAGTAAAAGACCGCCCAGCTCTTGCCCTTGTCGCCGAGCCGGTCGTACACCGTCGGCACGTCGAAGGGTTGGTCCCAGACGTTGTGGACGAAGCCGCACGACGTCCCGGCGTGCACGAAAAGCCGGTTCGGCTGCGTGGGCCCTGGCACCTCGGAGAACCAGTTGTCGCAGACGAGGAACTCGTCGGCGAGCGTCCAGAGCACCGGGAGCTGTCCCGGCCCGAAGGCCTGCATGGGCAAGCGGATCTCGGCGTCGGTCGGCTGGGGCCTGTGGGCGCTGTGGACCAGCACGTCGATGTAGCTCTGGACGAAGCCGTCGAGCGGCGCGGGCGTCGGAATGGGGCCGTTCTGGTTGCCGCAAAGCTGCTCGGTCGCCCCGGGGTACGAGTGCGACGGGCCGCCGTATGTCGATGTGCCGCTCTTGTAGACGTCCTCCGGATCCACGGCGTAAGGCGCATCCGCGGTGACGGCGTAGCTCTTCGAGCCGGCCGTCGTCGTGCTGGCGGCGTTGGCATACTTGGGATTGATTTGTCCGTTGGGCAAGAGCAGGCCGTTCACCCCCGGGCGCATGCCGAGCATGTGATCGAACGATCGATTCTCGAGCATCAAGACGACGACGGTCGCAACCGGCATGGGGTCCTCCCTCTCTCGCCGTGATGGGACATTCTTTTTTCGCCCCCCGTCAAGCAACGTTGCGGTGGCGCGGATCGAGCGGCCGCGATGTTCGAGACTCGCCTCAGCGCGCGGCGCCGCCGCTTTGCCCGTCTCTCCCGCACCACGTCCGCCATGCGGACCGGTACGCCCCTTCCATCGCGCGCGCGAAGCGGGGCCCATCCATCAGCGGGGACTTCTCCATCCGCGAACGCAGCGTCGCCCGGAGCTCGGCGAGCCTGTCGAGATCCTGGGCGAGGCCAAGGGCGATGGCCACGTACTCGTCTTCGCTGCGAGCGACGAGCTCGGGCAGTCCGAGGTTCATCGCCTGCGACAGGCCCGCGCGCCCCACGACCCTCGTGCCCACCAGCGTGACGACCGGAACGCCCATCCACAACGAATCCAGGCTCGTCGTGTGCCCGTTGTACGGGAACGTATCGAGGCACACGTCGATGTTGCGGTAGCTCGCCAGGTACGGAAGGCGCCTCTGCGTGTCGACCGGCTCGATGCGCTCGGAGGCCACGCCGTGGCCCTCGAACGCGGCCAGGATCTCGCGGCGCGGGCCTCCGGGTGGGATGCGGAGCACGAGCCTCGAGCCCTCGACGGCGTCGAGGACCCGCGCCCACACCGCGACGACCGCATCGCTTATCTTGTGGAAGCTGTTCAGGCACCCGAACCGCACGTGCCGGTTCGTACGCGCGGGCAGCGCGCTCGACGCGACA
>Ga0302325_10011878_pt1 | contig 18731 bp, 16 predicted proteins | sample Palsa_T0_2_FD_201948 | JGI IMG/M metagenome (GOLD analysis project Ga0302325, IMG submission 201948) | Peat permafrost microbial communities from Stordalen Mire near Abisko, Sweden - Palsa_T0_2 | ecosystem: Environmental > Terrestrial > Soil > Palsa > Peat permafrost | place: Sweden: Abisko...
GCTTGACCGCGGCGAGGAAGGCCGCGTGCATTTTCTCGAAAGCGGCGTCCGGCTTATAGGGCTTGTTGAGGGTGATCTTGACCTCGGGATAGGCGACTTTCTTGACCTCTGCCGCGCCGGGCAGCGCAAACGCAACGGTCGCGGCCGCGGTGAGGAGCCCGGCCAGAATCGTGTGCGTCTTCGCTGTGTGCATTTCCTTATGAACCTCGTCCGCCTCGCAACGGCCCCGATCATAGTCCCGCTTCGTGAGGGAGGCGAGACGAATGAACCCGCGGCCGGCAACGCGGCGGCGCGGCTGGTTTGCTGGCATGCTGATTGCTTCCAAACAGCATTTCGGCCTGTGCAGCGGGCTCGTAGGATGGGAAGTCGTTCTGGCGCAAGGAGCATCCGCATGTCCACGGTCGCCGTTTCCCCGCCCGCCACGGCCGCGAGCCGCGGTTCCCTGTTCAAGTCGCTGTTCGTCCAAGTACTGATCGGGCTCCTGCTCGGGACCCTGCTGGGCGTCGTCACGCCCGACTTCGCCATCGAACTGAAATTCTTCAGCGATGCCTTCCTCAAGCTGATCTCGATGATCGTCGCGCCGATCGTGTTCTGCGTGGTGGTGCACGGCATTGCCGGCGCCGGCGACCTCAAGAAAGTCGGCCGAGTCGGCGTCAAGGCGCTGGTCTATTTCGAGGTGATGACGTCGGTCGCACTCGTCCTCGGCATCGTGCTCGCCTTCCTCGCCGGGCCCGGCCACGGCATGAACATCGATACCTCGACGCTCGACGCCAACGCGCTCAACACCTATGCGGACAATGCCCACAAGCTCAAGGGCGCCGGCGTCGGCAGCTTCGTCCTCAACATCATCCCGACCACCTCGTTCGATGCGCTGGCCCGCAACGATGTGCTGCAGGTGGTGCTGTTCTTCGCCATTTTGTTCGGCGTGGCACTGTCGTTAGTCGGCGAGCCTGGAAAACAAGTGACCTCGCTGGTCGAGGCGGTCGCCAAGGTGTTGTTCAAGATCATGGGCCTTATCGTGCGGGTGGCGCCGCTCGGCGTTCTCGGCGCGGTCGCCTATACGGTCGGGCGCTACGGGGTCGGCTCGCTCAAGCAGCTCGTCTCGCTGGTCGCGTTGTTCTACGTCGCGATCGCCCTGTTCGTGGTCGTGGTGCTCGGCACGGTGATGCGGGTCGCCGGATTGAACATACTGAAGTTCCTCGCCTACCTGCGCGAGGAGCTCACCATCGTGCTCGCAACCGCATCTTCCGACGCGGTGCTGCCGCAGATCATGAAGAAGCTGGAACGCCTGGGGGTGAAGAAGTCGGTGGTCGGGCTGGTGGTGCCGACCGGCTATTCGTTCAACCTCGACGCCTTCTCGATCTACCTCACCCTTGCCGTGGTGTTCATCGCGCAGGCGACCAACACGCCGCTCTCGCTCGGCGACCTCCTGCTGGTGCTCGGCGTTTCCCTGGTGACGTCGAAGGGCGCCCATGGCGTGCCGGGCTCGGCCATCGTCATCCTCGCAGCGACGCTCAACGCGGTGCCGAGCATTCCCGCGATCGGTCTCGTTCTCGTGCTTTCGGTCGACTGGTTCATCGGCATGGCGCGCGCATGCGGCAACCTGATCGGCAATTGCGTCGCCACCGTCGTGGTCGCCGCCTGGGAGGGCGATCTCGACCACGCCACGGCGACCAGGGTCCTCGACGGCGAAGAGGTGGTCGACGTCACCGCCGGCTGAACATGATTCCGCCGGTCCCGCTTGCCAGTGGCCGGGCCGCTCCGTTCTTGCTATAGGGTGCCCGCGAGGCGCCGCCGCTGCGAGCGCCCGACCGGCGGGCAGGCAGGAGAGACATATCGTGGAGATCGTTATCGCACTGTGCATTTATGCGTTCATCTGGACGGTCGTGATCTTCGGATCCGAGTTCATGAATAAGAACGTTCAGTGATAGCGGGCCGGCGCTCCGGTTGAATTCTTTGCGCCGGCTCCGGACGGCGATGAGATGGGCGATGGCCGCGTTCTATCTCGCCGCCGGTATAGTTCACCTCGTGGCCCCGGAAAAATTCCTGCCGATTGTGCCGGATTTCGTGCCGCTGCCGCGTTACGTGGTGCTGGCGACCGGGGCGTGCGAGATCGCCGGCAGCCTCGCGCTGCTCACCACGCGGCTGCGGAGACTCGCCGGCATCATGCTGGCACTCTACGCTGTGTGCGTCTTCCCAGCCAACATCAAGCACGCCATCGACGGCATCCATCTCCCGCCGGTTCCGGATAGCTGGTGGTACCACGGTCCGCGGCTGCTGATGCAGCCGGTGCTGGTGTGGTGGGCTCTGTTTTGCGCGGGTGTCATCGACTGGCCGTGGCGTGCCGATGGGCAGCATCGCCCGCAATGACCTGCAGGCGGGCCTGCGCACCGTACCATTCGAGCATTCGGCCGTGCTTGCCTACGTCGTCGAGGACGATGAGGTGAGCGCGACCAACGCTCGTCGCGGCAGGGCGATCACGTGGCTGAGGAGAATTATCACCCGATCCGTTCGAAGAACATCTCCCGGTGCTGCATGACGCCCCGCCACGGCCGTGGTGGCGGCATCAGGACCAAGCGGTCGCCATCGAAGCGGGTGCGGCGGACCTGGTCGCCGCCGAGCCGCCTGGGGTCGGAGGCGGCATCGACGCGGGTCACCAGCGTGGTGCCGTCGAAGCTGTAGGTGCCGCAATACGAGCTGTATTCCCGATCGGGCTCGTCGTCCGGCAGCTGCGGGCGGCCGTCACACAAAACGGCGATCATGCGTCCGTCGGCGGAGAACACCACGACGCCCATCGGCTTCGGGCCGTAAGGCGCATGCATGGGTTCGCCGGCATCGTCGTGGGCGCGCGTCATGACGAGACGCCAAGAACCGACAATGTTGCCGACGATACTGCCGATGCTGTCCTGCAACGGATTCTCCCAAAAAGCGGTCGAACGGGTCATTCGACCTTGAGCCCAAGCCGGCGGATCAAAGGCCCCCACTTGGCGGATTCCCGGGCGATGTCGGCGGCATAGCCTTCGGGCGTCGAGGTGAGCGCATCGCCGCCCTGGGCGGCGATGCGCTTGGCCATCTCGCCGGATGCCGCAATGGCGCCTAATTCCTTGTTGAGCCGGTCGACGATCGCGCGCGGTGTCCCCGCCGGCGCTAGGAGCCCGTAGCGCACCGCCGCCTCGAAGCCGGGAAGCCCCGATTCGCCGGCCGTCGGCACGTCCGGCAGCAGGCTCGACCGCTCCGCCGCCGCGACCGCGATGGCCCGCAATTGCCCGGCCTCGATATTGCCGAGGGCGGGCGCGAGCGTGTTGAAGGCGATGCCGATGTGGCCGCCGAGGAGATCGTTGGTTAGGGGACCGGTGCCCTTGTAGGTGACGATGGTGACGTCGAGGCCGGTCATGGTGCGGAACAGCTCGGCAGCGAGATAGTTCTCGGTACCCGGCGGCGGTGTCCCGGCATCGAGCCGGCCGGTCTTCCTGGTGAGCGCGATCAATTCGGCGACCGACCGGGCCGGGAATGCCGGATAGGTCATCACCACGATCGGGGTCGATGCGATGAGGCCGATCGGGACGAAGTCCCGCGCCACGTCATAGCCGGGCTCGGCATAAAGGCTCGGGTTGATGGAGGTGGTGCCGCTCGTGCTCATGAGGAGGGTGTAGCCGTCGGCCGGCGCCTTTGCCGCCGCCCGTGTGCCGATCACGCCGGCCGCGCCGCCCCGATTCTCGATGATGACCTGCTGGCCGAGTGCGTCGGAGAGCCGCTCGGCGACGATTCGTGCCATGGCGTCCACGCCGCCGCCGGCGGGGAAGGGGACCATGAGCGTGATCGGCCGCACCGGATAGTCGCTTCGGGCCGCCGCGGCATTCGGTAGCGCCCCCAACAGGATGGCACCGAGGGCGACGCACAGCAAACCGCGCAATCCCGGAACGTCTCGCATGCTCTGCCTCCGCAAAAGCCGCATCCGCAACCGCACCACGGCAGCCGTCTCATTGGGACCTACGGTCGGTTCGGAAACCGCTCGGAACTGTTGCAGTAATGCAACTTCAAAAAATAGGCAACCGATGCGGCTGTGCATCGGCACGGGCGATATTCAATCACTGTTTTCGTTTTTTTGCCGCGATGTTATCATTACTTCTCACCGGAACCTGGCGGCGCGGCGCAATCTTGGCGGAGGCGGCGGCGCCAACCGACGGAGACACGGAATGAGGCTGTTCAAGGTGGCTATGGCGGCAGCGTTGCTGACGGTGCCCGCGGTACCTGCTTTTTCCCAGTTTGGGAGCCAATCGATTTCAAAGCCGATGCCGGGCACGCCCCAGGAAAAAAAGAAGGACGAGAAAACTCCCCAGCAGAAGAAGGCCGAGGAAAAAGCCTTCAACGACGCAGTCTCCCGGATTCCCGATCAGAAGTTCGATCCATGGGGAAAGGTGCGGTGACGCGATCGGCCGGTTTAGTCGTCGCGTAACACGCAGTCAGGCGCACAGAGGGCTTCTTCTCCCGAAAAGTCGCATTTTTTCGGGAGACCGGCGGTGTGCGCTCCATCGCCGGGCCTATTGGAGAACGGGCTCTTCGCGGTCGCGGATGTTCGGGGTGAAGCTTTGCCCGGTGTCGGTGCGGCATGATCACGAAGATGGAGTTGCCGTCAGCGTCGACGCGTTCGGAAAACTGCCCTGAATGCAAACGCCCTCGACGATCTCGAATTTACGCGCCCGCTGGCGCAAGAAAATCCGCGTCGTCTTCCATGGCTTGGTGAGCACCTTGGGAGCGATGATCTCGAGGTCGTCATGGAGGACGTGGGGTCCGGCGAGATGGATGCGCTCGATGATGTGCATGTCGCCGTTGTTGGGCATGCCGGCCGCCTCGCTGATGGCGATGTAGGCTTGCGGCAGCACGCCGACGGTATCGACGACCAGCGTGTCACCCTCCCAATGGCCGATCGAATGGCCATGGAAGCTCGGATCGGGATCCTCCGGGTGAGAGCGCCCATCCGTGTAGATGCGGCGCAGCCGGTTGCCGTCGGATTCGCCGAGCATGGTGACTTGGCCCGGTGTGAACAGGAATTCGAGCGCGTTGTGGGTCACCAGCATCCAGGCCGGCGTGCCTTCGGGCAGGCACTCGACGAACAGCGGCGGCGGCCGGCCTGCCCGCTCCTCCGCCATCATGTGGGCGATTTGCGCCGCCCCCTTCGGCGTCCGCGGCGGCATGTTGGAGCTGATCTGGGCGTCCTGGTCGGAAATGCGGGGAGTCCAGCCGCCGCTTCAATCCGGCAATTTGGCGAGGTCGGCTCATTCCTGCGGGGTCGGCGCGGTGATGAGGTTCTTGTTGGTCGCATCCTGGGCCGGTGCGGCGGCCGCCCAAAATACCAATGCCGCGGACAGGATTGCAGACAAGCCGTATTTCACGTGGTTCGTTCTCCGGTGTTCGCACGGAAACATAGCTCGGCCGACAAAACAGACAAGATCAGCCGCGATGCGTCGTGGGCGAAAACTGGGCAATGGGCAAACGGTCAGGCCCCATGCTTTGCCGCATGCAAAAAACGGGCGAACGCCTTGAGCGTGGCATCGGAGACATGGTGCTCGATACCTTCGGCGTCGGCCTCGGCCGCCTCGGCGGGAACCCCGAGCGCGATCAGCACGTCGACCACGAGATGGTGGCGGGCGCTCACGCGGGCCGCGAGCTCGTGACCGCTTTCGGTCAGGAACACGCCGCGATAGGGGCGGGCGGTCGCGACACCTTCGCGCTTGAGCCGTGCGATCATCTTGATGGCGGTGGCGTGGGACACGCCGAGCCGGCGGGCGATATCGGTGGGACGCGCCTCGCCGGTGCCGGCGAGAAGGTCGGCGATCAGCTCGACATAGTCTTCGACCAGCGCCGTCGATTGCGCCGAGCGCGTTTTGCCGAACCGGCGCGCCTGGGCGAGCTCGGTCGGAAGCCTCGGTTGCGGCACGGAAGGAGTTCGGGGCGCCTTCGCGGACATGGCTGTTTCCTGGAACCGCCCGTTGTCGGGGCACCCGGCTCTTCCGGCCGCCCGAGGGCGCAGGCGCGCTGCCGGAGGCAGGCGCCGCTTCTTCTAGCCATAGCGCGAAAGCATTTCAAATCCTCGGCTAAATGCAGCCCCAGGTAACGCCCCAGGTACAGTTTGTGCCGGCTTGAAAAATCGGGCATACTGCGCCCATATGTAGCATAGGCTACATTTTAGGGTAGATACTGGTGACGAACGCACCGATGGCCGAATCGATCGGCGAAAAGGAGGCGCTGAGCGCGCCCGACCTGACCGCGCGCAACCTGACCGCACGCACCGTGGCGACGACGCAGGACGTGCTCGCGGGCCGGCGCGGCGGCATGGCGGCGGCGTTCGCTTTCGCCGGCCCGGCTGTGATCGCCTCGATCGCCTATATGGATCCCGGCAATTACGCCACCAACATCCAGGCCGGCGCCAAATACGGCTACGACCTCCTGTGGGTGGTCGTCGCGGCGAACCTGATCGCCATGCTGTTCCAGGCGCTATCGGCCAAGCTCGGCATCGCGACCGGCAAGAACCTGGCGGAACTGTGCCGCGAGCGGTTCCCGCGCCCGGTGGTGTGGACGATGTGGGTAGTGAGCGAGATCGCCGCGATGGCGACCGACCTCGCCGAGTTCCTCGGCGGCGCCATCGGACTGTCGCTCTTGTTCCACATGCCGCTGATCGCCGGCATGGTGATCACCGCCTGCATCACCTACGGCATCCTGATGTTCGAGCGGTCCGGATTCCGCCCGGTCGAGCTCATCATCGCCGGCCTGATCGGCATCATCGGGCTGTGCTACCTGATCGAGATGTTCATCGCCCCGGTCGATTGGGCGTCGGCCGCGGTGCATATGGTGGTGCCGAAAATCCCCGATCCGGAGGCGCTGCTGCTGTCGGTCGGCATCATCGGCGCGACCGTGATGCCGCACGCGATCTATCTCCATTCCGGCCTTACCCAGGCGCGCATACCGGTGCGCAACGACGACGAGCGCAGCCGCGTGCTGCGATACTCCAACCGCGAGGTGGTCGTCGCGCTGGCGGTCGCCGGCATGGTGAACATGGCGATGGTGATGATGGCGTCGGGCGCCTTCCACGCCGGCCACAGCGACGTCGCCGAGATCGAGACCGCCTATTACACCTTGACCCCGCTGCTCGGCGGGGCGGCGGCCGGATTGTTCCTGGTTTCCCTCATCGCATCGGGAATATCGAGCTCGGCGGTCGGCACCATGGCCGGCCAGATGATCATGCAGGGCTTCGTCCGATTCCGCATCCCGATCTGGCTGCGGCGGCTGGTGACGATGGTGCCCGCCTTCGTCGTCGTCGGGCTCGGCGTCGATTCCACCCAGGCTCTGGTGATCAGCCAGGTCGTGCTCAGCATCGCGTTGCCGCTGCCGATGATCGCGCTCCTGATGTTCACCCGCCGCGCCGACATCATGGGTCGGTTCGTCAACACGCCGCTCACCAATGTCGCCGCGGTCGCCGCCACCGCGATCGTGCTGGTCCTCAACGGCTTCCTGATCGTGCAGACCCTGGGCGTACCGATCCCGGGGCTGTCACATGGCTGACATGGGGAGGCGGTCAGCTGCGTCGGCCGTTTTGCAACATCTCGGCAATCTCCCGCAAATCGGGGCAGCCGCGCTTGAGTCGCTCTGGAATGTGGGGGTAATTTCTGGGTCGCATCGTGCCGAATTCATTGCGATTCCCAGAGCGCTCCGGCCGCCAGCCGGCATCCTGTCTGCTCCGCCAGGAGTGTTGCCGATGACCCCCGAACAAGCGGCCTTCAATCTCGCCGCCGCGTTCTGCCTGAGCGCCATCATCGGGTTCGAGCGGCAGTGGCGAAACCGCCTGGCGGGGCTGCGGACCAATACCCTGGTTGCGCTCGGCGCCGCGACCTTCGTCGTGTTCGAGCAGTTGTTTCCCAACGAATCGAGCCCGACCCGCGTCGCCGCCCAGGTCGTGTCCGGAATCGGGTTCCTCGGCGCCGGCTTGATCTTCCGCGAGGGCTTGAGCGTGCGCGGCCTCAATACCGCCGCGACGCTGTGGTGTTCGGCCGCGATCGGCGTGCTGGCCGGAGCCGGATACCCGCTCTATGCGGCCATTGCCACCGGTTTCGTGGTGTTCGTCAACCTGCTGCTGCGCCCGATCGTCAACTTCATCAATCGGCAGCCGCTGACGGCGACCGAGCTCAAGGTCGTCTACCTCCTCTGCGTGACCTGCCGAAGTCCCGACGAGGCGCATATCCGGGCGCTGCTGCTGCAGGGACTCGCCGGCAGTGCCCTGGCCTTGCGCCGCCTCGACAGCACCGACCTCGAAGGAACCGGCCGGGTGGCGGTGTCGGCCTTCGTGACGGCGCCGCAACGGGTCGATGCCGATGTGGAAAAGATCGTCGGCCGGCTGAGCCTCGAGCCGACGGTTTCAGCCGCGCGTTGGCAGGCGGACGTACGCATCGAGATGGAAGCTCATGCAGACGAGCGCACGGACCTCGGGCTCCATCCGGATGCTCCGGCCGCTACGGTGAAATGAGCGGGACGCTGGTAGGATATGCGCATGCGCATGCATTCCCCCGAACGGCGTGACGATCGCAGCGGTGCGAGGATTTCCTTGCGGCGCGGCGCCGGGGCGGCGCATGGCCGAATCTCGGCGCGATCGGGCGGCCAGCTGCGTGCCGGCTTTGCGGTGGCCGCGCTGCTTGTTACCGGCGGCGCCGGTGCCGCCGACTTGCCCGTGCCGATGCCCCCGACCGCGCCAACCTATGACTGGTCCGGTTTCTACGCGGGCACCCATACCGGCTTTGCGTCGGGAGGGTCCGATTTCACGGCGACGCAACCGGGCAAGGCCGCCAATCTCACGGGCACGCTCGACCTGTTCCGCCGCTTCGATTTCTACACCGGCGAGGGCAGCAATTTCGGCGGCTTCCAGGGCGGCTACAACGTCCTCTACAGGTCGGGCCTCCTGGTCGGGATCGAGGCCGACATATCGTTTCCCGGCAATATGTCCGGCGCCAGCGGCTTGGCAACGCCGGCGATCGGCACGGCGACGTACAAGGATGCGGTGGAGATGTCGGGCTCGGTGCGCGCCCGCATCGGCTATGCCTTCGACCGCTGGCTCTATTACGGGACCGCCGGCTATGCCTGGACCGCGGATCGTTTGACCCGCACCCAGCTCAGTGACAACCCCGCAGGAGCGCCCGGAGGCAGCGTCGAAAACAAGTACCCGAGACGGGACGGCTGGACCGTGGGGGCGGGGGTCGAGACGCCACTGGTGCCGCATTGGACCGGGCGGCTCGAATACCTCTATTCCGAATTCGGCACCGCCAGCGTGACGTTTCCCCTGGCCGGACAGCGGTTCGGCTCCAACCTTTCCGAGCAACAGGTTCGCATCGGGCTGAATTACCAGCTGGGCGGCAACGGTTCGAACGCCGGCAATGGCGGCGTGGCGCCACTCGGAGGGGACAACTGGAGCATTCACGGCCAAACGACCTATGTCAGCCAGTACGTGCCGCCGTTCCACGCGCCTTACCATGGCGCCAACAGTCTCGACTCGAATGCAGGCCGCGAGACCTGGGACGCCACGCTCTATGCCGGGCTGAAGCTTTGGGAAGGCGCGGAATTGTGGGTCAACCCGGAGATCGACCAGGGCTTTGGACTCAGCAACACCCTCGGCCTTGCTGGATTTCCGAGCGCCGAGGCGTACAAGCTCGGTTTCGATGATCCCTATATGCGGGTGCCCCGCACCTTCATCCGCCAGACCATCGACCTCGGCGGCGCCACCGAAAAGGTGGCGGGCGACGACATCAATACGTTTGCCGGCAAGCAGTCTGCTGACCGGCTGGTCGTCACGGTCGGGAAGTTCAGCGTTTCGGACCTGTTCGACACCGTCAAATATGCCCACGACCCACGCGCCGATTTTCTGAATTGGACGCTGGTCGATGCCGGCACGTTCGACTATGCGGCCGACGCCTGGGGCTATACCTATGGCGCCGCCGCCGAGTGGTATCAGGGCCCGTGGGCGTTGCGTGGCGGCTTGTTCGATCTCTCGGTCGTGCCGAACAGCTTCGAGCTCGATCGCTTTCACGAGTTCCAGATCGTGTACGAGCTGGAACGCACCCATGAGATCGCCGGCCAGCCCGGCAGCATCATGTTCGACGGCTATGTCACCCGCGGCCGCATGGGGCGCTTCGACGACGCCATCGCGCTGGCGGAAGAGACCGGGGGCACACCCAATACCGCGCTGGTGCGCCGTTACGCGAGCCGCATTGGCGTCAACCTCAATTTCGAGCAGCAGATCGTGCCCAATGTCGGCGCGTTCGGCCGGTTCGGCTGGGCCGACGGCAATGTCGAGCCCTATGAGTTCACCGATGTCGATCGAACGGCATCGCTCGGGACGCAGCTCGCCGGCAAACTGTGGGGCCGGCCGGACGACACCTTCGGCCTGGCCGGCGTCGTCAACGGCATCTCCGCTCCGCACATCGCCTATCTCAATGACGGCGGCCTCGGCATCCTGATCGGCGACGGACAGCTTCCCCACCCCGGCTACGAGCAGATCATGGAGACCTATTACAGCTTTCCGCTCGGCAAGGTGCAGGCCACCGCGGACTACCAGTTCATCGTCAACCCCGCCTACAATCGCGACCGCGGGCCGGTGTCGGTGCTCGCGATGCGGTTGCACGCTCAATTCTAGTTTAGACAAGCGGTGGACCGGGACCCACACGGGGTGAGCCGGTGACAAAAAAGGCCCCGGCTGAACCGGGGCCTCGACGAAGAGCCTGGGAGGCAGGCCGTTCTCACCAAAAGTTCGGCAGGATGTGCCAGTTCACGCCCACCTTGACCTGGTTGATGTGGTTGTTGTCCTGAATGCCGGGCGAAAGGCCGATGCCACCGAGAAGGGGGACCGAACCGTTGATCGCGACGGTGCGGGTGCCAAAGTCCATGTAGTCGTATTCGGCCTTGACCGACCAGTTGTTCCAGACCGCCCATTCGACGCCCGTTCCGACGGTCCAACCGACCCGGTTGTCGCTGCCGGTGCCGCTGAAGAGAGGAATTCCGGCGATTGCCCAGTTGTCGGTGTAGTTGACGTTGGCCCAGGCGACGCCGGCCTTTCCGTAGAGCAACCAATTGCCATGGGCGATACCCACGGTGCTGACCGCTGTCGCAGTCCAGTTCGTGTCCGTGGTGATCGAGCGGGACAGGATTCCCGAGGGAAGCAGGGGAGCGCCGAAGCCGCTGGTGCTGGTCGCGTTCAGGTCACCCCAGGTGATGTCCGCTTCCCAGCCGACCACGAGTCTTTGGAACTGATAGCGTGAACCGCCCTCGATACCGCCGATGAAGGCACTGGGACTCGTGGTCTGTATGACCGGAACGCCGACGAGCGTCCCAAGGACGCCGAGGCCGGGATCCGAGATGTCGTTCGTCCCCCATGCGCCGCCGATGACGCCGCCGAGATACATGCCGCTCCAATCATAAACGGATACTGGAGCTGCTGCCGCCTTGAGCGGCATGTCCGCTGCAAATGCAGAACCGGCCATAATTGCCGTGACGGCTACTCCCGCCAAAAATCTATACTTCATCCCCGGTCTCCATACTCTGGGCGGATTTATTCACCCTGTGTGACTCCGCGATTGAACCATAGAACTTCGACAGGGGGCTGTCTGTGTCGCCCGGGCAACAGCGCACGCAAATCTAGTAAATAACAACAATTTCAATATCTTATATCAAACAACTAATAGAACCATTGAGTTGAGAATTCAGTCGTGAATTCGGCAACGCCAACCGGGACCGCGCTGGCGCGAATCCAGGGAGAGTTCGATCGGGAGCGCTGCGTGCAGAAGCGGGCGCCTGCGCCGCCCGGATCTCAGTCCGGCGGCCTTTGTCCCCTGACATTCCGGCGTTCCCTGGCTATATCAACGGCGCGCCCGGCACGTCCGGGCTTTTGGCGTTAGGGCGAGGGCATGACGGGAACCACACGATCGAGCGCGGGGCTGGACGAGCGGCGGCGACGGCTGCTGTACCGGTCGTGGCACCGTGGGACGCGGGAGATGGACCTCATCATGGGGCGGTTCGCCGATGCGGTGATCAGCGAGTTGAGCGAAGCAGAGGTCGACGCGCTCGAAGCGCTCAGCGAGTTCCCCGATCCCGATCTCTACGCCTGGCTGACCGGCGCGCGGCCGGTGCCGGCGGAACATGACGTTGCCATGTTCCGCCGCCTGCGCGACTTCCGTCTGACGGGAACGCCATGAACATCCGTGCGCCCCACGCGCGCTCGCCCGCCGAGCTTCTGGCGCCGGGCCGTCCGCTGATCTTTGCCGATGTCGCGGATGGCGCCGAAGGCTTCGTACTCGCCGATCTCGCCCGCGCCGTCGCGGCGCAGAAAAGCCCGCCCGCGACCAGCCTTCTCGTGATCTGCCGGGACGGCGCACGGATGGCGCAGCTTCACCGCGCGCTCGCCTTCTTCGCCCCGGAGATCGCGGTCGCCGAATTCCCGGCCTGGGACTGCCAGCCCTATGACCGCGCTTCGCCGCTTCCGGGCATCGTGGCCCAGCGCATGACGGCGCTGGCGCGACTCGCGCGGCTGAAGGGGCAGGAGCGGCTGTCCGTGGTACTCACCACCGTCAACGCGATCGTCCAGCGGGTGCCGGCGCGGGGGCTCGTCGCCGGGCAGGCCTTCTCCGCCGTGCCCGGCAACATGCTCGCGATGGACGGCATCGTCGGCTGGCTCGAGCTCAACGGCTACACGCGGGCATCGACGGTGCGCGAGGCCGGCGAATATGCCGTGCGCGGCGGCCTCATCGACCTGTTCCCGCCGGGCGTACCCGACCCGGTGCGGCTCGACTTCTTCGGCGACACGCTGGAATCGATCCGCACCTTCGATCCGGAAACCCAGCGCAGCCACGACCAGCTCCACGCCCTCGATCTGGTGCCGGTCGCCGAATTCCAGCTCACAACCGACACCATCCGGCAATTTCGCACCGGCTATGTGAAGGCCTTCGGCGCGACCCACGCCGACGACCTGCTCTACCAAGCCGTGAGCGAAGGCCGCCGCTACTCCGGCATGGAGCACTGGCTGCCGTTGTTCCACGACCACCTCGACACCCTGTTTGATTATCTCCCGGGTACTCCGGTGGTGGTCGAGCCGCTCGCCGAAGACGCCGCCAAGGAGCGCTTTGCCCAGATCGCCGACTACTACGAGGCGCGCACCCAGAACATGGCGCCGGGTCCCCACGCCGGCGCCGGGGCGCCCTACAAGCCGCTGCCGCCGGACCGGCTCTATCTTGCCGAGGCCGAGTGGCGCGCGCACCTCGACGGCGCCGAGTTGGTGCGCCTCACGCCGTTCGCGGCGCCGGAAGGCACCGCGTCGGTTCTCGACGCCGGCACCAGGCAGGGCCGCAATTTCGCGCCGGAACGGGCGCAGCCCGACGCCAATGTGTTCGAGGCGGTGAAGACCCATGTGGACGCCCTGCAATCGGCCGGCAAGCGTGTCGTGTTCGCGCTGTGGAGCGACGGCGCGCGGGATCGCATGAGCCACGTGCTCGCCGACCATAAGATCCTCAATCTCACCCCCGTCGACAGCTGGCCTGCCATGCTGGCGCTGCCCAAGCCCCAGGTCGGGCTCGCGGTGCTCGGGCTCGAACAGGGCTTCGCGACCGAGAGCGTCGCCGTCATCGGCGAGCAGGACATCCTGGGCGATCGCCTGGTGCGCCCGCGCAAGGCGGCCAAGCGCGCGGAAAACTTCATCGCCGAGGTCTCGAGCTTGGCTGCCGGCGACCTCGTCGTCCATGTCGACCACGGCGTCGGCCGCTTCGTCGGCCTCAAGACCATCGAGGCCGCCGGCGCGCCCCATGACTGCCTGGAAATCCACTATGCCGGCAAGGACAAGCTGTTCCTGCCGGTAGAGAACATCGAGCTGCTGTCGCGCTACGGATCCGAGGAGACCGCGGTCGATCTCGACCGGCTCGGCAGCGGCGCCTGGCAGGCGCGCAAGGCCCGCATGAAGCGCCGCATCCTCGAGATGGCGGCAGACCTCATCAAGGTGGCGGCGCAGCGGCATCTGCGCGAAGCGCCGCGGTTCACCATCGGCCATGGGCTCTATGACGAGTTCTGCGCCGGCTTTCCCTATGACGAGACCGACGATCAGCGCGCGGCGATCGATGCCGTACTCGATGACCTCGCCTCCGGCCGTCCGATGGACCGGCTGATCTGCGGGGATGTCGGCTTCGGCAAAACCGAAGTGGCGTTGCGCGCCGCCTTCACGGTCGCGCTGTCGGGCAAGCAGGTCGCGGTGGTGGTGCCGACCACGCTGCTGGCGCGCCAGCATTTCAAGACCTTCTCCGACCGCTTCCGCAGCTTCCCGGTGCAGGTGGCGCAGGCGTCGCGCCTGGTCGGCACCGCCGAGCTGGCCCGGGTCCGCCAGGGCTTGGCCGACGGCACCATCGACATCGTCATCGGCACCCATGCGCTGCTCGGCAAGGCCATCAAGTTCAGGGATCTGGGCCTGCTGGTGGTGGACGAGGAGCAGCATTTCGGCGTCAGCCACAAGGAGCGATTGAAGTCGCTGCGCGCCGAGGTCCATGTGCTGACGCTGACCGCGACGCCGATCCCGCGCACGCTGCAGCTTGCCCTCACGGGCGTGCGCGAGCTGTCGATCATCGCCTCGCCGCCGGTCGACCGGCTCACGGTGCGCACTTCGGTGGCGCCGTTCGACCCCCTGATCGTGCGCGAGGCGCTGCTGCGCGAACGCTATCGCGGCGGCCAGTCCTTCTACGTGTGCCCGCGCATCGAGGATCTCGCCGAAGTGAAGGACTATCTCGACAAGCAGGTGCCGGAGGCGCGGGCGGCGGTCGCCCATGGCCAGATGCCGCCGACGGTGCTCGAGGACGTCATGGCGGCGTTCTATGACGGCAAATACGACCTGCTGCTGTCGACCACCATCATCGAATCCGGCCTCGACATTCCGACCGCGAACACCCTCATCGTCCACCGCGCCGACATGTTCGGGCTGTCTCAGCTCTATCAGCTGCGCGGCCGGGTCGGCCGCTCGAAGACGCGCGCCTATGCCCTGCTCACGTTGCCGGTGGGCCGCAAGATCACCGCCCAGGCGGAGCGCCGACTCAAGGTGCTGCAGTCCCTCGACATGCTCGGCGCCGGCTTCCAGCTCGCCTCCCATGACCTCGACATCCGCGGCGCCGGAAACCTGCTCGGCGAGGAGCAGTCCGGCCATATCAAGGAGGTCGGGTTCGAACTGTACCAGCAGATGCTGGAGGAGGCGGTGGCGAGCCTCAAGGCCGGCATCGCCGAACCGGTCGCCGACCGCTGGTCGCCGCAGATCACCATCGGCACGCCGGTATTGATTCCGGAGGATTACGTGGCCGACCTCTCGGTGCGGCTGAGCCTCTACCGCCGCCTCGCTGAACTCGACGACGAACGCGAGATCGACGCCTTCGGCGCGGAGATGGTCGATCGCTTCGGTCCGCTGCCTGCGGAGGTGAGGCACCTGCTCGATATCGTGGTGGTGAAGGCACTATGCCGGCGCGCCAATGTGGCCAAGATCGAAGCCGGGCCCAAAGGCGCGGTGGTGTCGTTCCGGGACGACCGCTTCGCCAACCCCGAGGGGCTCATCGCCTATATCCACAAGCAGGGCAGGGAGGCCCGCGTGCGGCCCGATATGAAGGTCGTCTTTTTCGCGGACTGGGAACAGCCGGAGGACCGCCTCAAGGGAGCGGCGCGCATCCTGCGGGCATTGGTGGGGATCGCCGAGCGCGCCAAAGCAGCGTAAAATCAAACACCTCGATCGGCTTATGAACTATGCGTCCGGGCGGTCCGGGCACTCGCAATCAGCAAACAATGGCCTGTCCAACAAAAAAGCCCCGGCCGATAGGCCGGGGCTTTAATGTTGGAACAGGTCCGAAGATCAGAACTTGTAGCTCAAGCCGGCGCGGAGAACGTCGAAGGTCGTATTGCCCCACGTGAAGTTTCCGGGGCCCGCCAAGGGTCCAGCGGTGCACGCCGTGCAGGCAGCGGTGGCCGCGCCACCGGAGTTGAACTGGTAGTGGAGATATTCAAGGCGGACCAGCCAGTTGGCAGTCGCCATAACTTCGATGCCGCCACCCGCCACCCAGCCGCCGCTGGTATGATTGGAGGAAGTTGCGATACTCCCCGTGGAGAAGTTTCCAGCCGCAACTTGTCCACTCAGTTCGTCGCTGGCCCATGCGCCACCGCCGGTGGCATAAAGCATCGCACTGCCGAAGGTGTAACCGAGTCTGGCGCGCGCGCTTGCCGTCCAGTTCAGGTTATTGGACATCAGGAGGCCATGGCAGAGACCAGCTGGCACGCCGACGGGCGGTATCGCCGCGCCGACGCAGGGCGGAATCCCGGCGCCGCCCGAGGTCAGGAAGAGCTGGCCCGGAGAAAGCCCAACCGAAGCCTTGTCCCAGTCACCTTCCACACCGACCACCCAACTCGGAGACAGTTGCCAGTTGTAGCCGCCATGGACACCACCGGTAGCGCCCCAATTCGAGTTGGAGAACGTCACCGGATCGAACACGATCCCGGCCGGGTTTAGAATCGGATCAGGCGTTTGAGTGAAGGACTGATCGCCCTTGTAGAGTCCGCCGCCGAAATTGACACCCAAGTAGAAGCCGGTCCAGGTATTGGACACGACCACGGGCGCCTTGATCGGCATGTCGGCTGCGAACGCAGACCCGACAAGCCCAAGCGTGATCAGCGCCACGCCTCCCAGCACAACCTTTTTCATTACCGGCACTCCCCCTTGGTCAAGCCCTGTCCGACTATGAATCAACTTAAATCAAAACCGCCGCGTTGGCTGTGATATTTCCGCTACAGTCGCCATAAAATTGATCCCGAAAGGGTGTCGCGGGGCGATCCGAGCGAGCGAGATAAGATCGCTAATTACTGCTATTTGTCAATCGGTTAATTACTTCTGGCCGGCGACTCCAGCGATCCCCGCATCGCGCCGTAGGCGTCGGAAAAGCCGGCGGAGGTAAAATTCACGACAATCTCCAAGTGCATTCCGCCGATCGTCTGAAATTGCCGCAGAATGCATCGAAATCGCCTGTGCCAGTGGCATATGTCGCAAACAATGAGGCGCCACGGCGTCATGCATGCGGATTTTTTGCGGCGAGCCCCCGCGCCCCGACTCGGGCGGAATCAAGACCTGATACGAAATGACGATGGTGCGGGAGGCACTTCACGGCTACTATGTACCCGCAAATCCGAGCCTTTTTCGTCGGTGCAACATTTGGCTTTGTGCGGTTGCCGAACGAACGGAGTTGATCGTGTCGAAATCTCGAGGAGTTATGGCGGCGACCGCGGGTCTGGCCGTTGCCCTGCTCGCATTCGTGGCGTCCGCGCAGGACGCTCCGCAGGGTAACGCGGCGACCGCTGCTCCGAAGCCGGATTCCGTCCGCTCGTCTCCGCTGCCGGCCCCGGTCGGGCATCGTCAGCCGCGGGCCTCCGACATACCCCAGGCGCCGCCCCGCGACGACGTCAGCGCGGCGATCGGGCCCCGGGACGACATTAACGACAGGTTGCGCATCTGCCGTGGCTGTTGAGCGGGCCGTGCTTCATCCAGACCCCCGCGATGCTACCAAATTGATTCAGATCGCGTCCTCATCCCATTGATATCGCGGACGATCTGATCCGAGAGCCCGGCAGAATTCTCGCGCTCGGGTGGTTTTGGGCGCGGCGCTCTGCTCGATTTTGTGGCCGGTTCGTTCCGGCTAAGCTTCCGACGGCCAAGGGGCCGGGAGGCCGGATCATTCCGATTATCCTGATCGTGCTCGCTCTGACCGCCGGCATAGCTCCGGCGTTCGCCCATGGCGGCGGCGATGTCGCCTCGGGGTTCCTGGGCGGATTGGCCCATCCGCTGTCCGGCCCCGATCATGTGGCGGCCATGGTGGCGGTGGGATTGTGGGGCGCCATGCTCGGACCTCCAGCCCTGTGGCTGCTGCCGGTGGCGTTTCCGCTGATGATGGCCTTCGGCGGTGTACTCGGGATCGCGGGGGTGCCGATTCCCCACGTGGAGATTGGTATTGCCGTCTCCGCCATCGTGCTCGGCCTGATGGTGGCCTTCTCGGTGCGGGCACCCCTCGTGCTGGCGATGGCGCTGGTCGCCGCCTTCGCCATCTTCCATGGCCACGCCCATGGAGCCGAATTGCCGCCCGGGGCCGACGCCATCGCCTTTTCAGCCGGTTTCGTCATCGCGACCGGGCTGCTGCATCTCTGCGGCATCGGCTTCGGGGTGACGACGCGCTGGCCGGCGGGGCAACTCGCGGTCCGCCTCGCCGGCGGGGCGATCGTCGTCGCGGGGGTGGTCTTTCTCCGGGCGGCGTTATGACCGGATTGCTCGACGGGGTGCTTCAGGGGCTGGTACCTGCGCACGTCCTGGCGCTGGTCTCGGTGGCGCTGCTGGCCGGGCGTGCGAGATTTCGCGAAAGCTCCGGTTTCGTGGCCGCTTTCGCCGTAGGTCTCGCGGCCGGGCTCGGCGCGCTTGCCGCGGGTGCCGGCGAAACTCCGGCCGCTGACGTCTTGATGGTGGCGGCCGTTCTCAGCGGGTTCGCCGCCGCCGCGGCGCTGCGGCTCCCGGCCGGACCAGCGGCAGTGCTGGCCTTCATCGTCGGCCTCGCCGCCGGCCTGGATTCACCGCCGGACGCGATCTCGCTGCGAGAGGCGATCCTCGGCTTGATCGGTACGGCCTGCGGGGGAATCGCGGCGCTGGCCATCAT
>Ga0302325_10011885_pt1 | contig 18724 bp, 13 predicted proteins | sample Palsa_T0_2_FD_201948 | JGI IMG/M metagenome (GOLD analysis project Ga0302325, IMG submission 201948) | Peat permafrost microbial communities from Stordalen Mire near Abisko, Sweden - Palsa_T0_2 | ecosystem: Environmental > Terrestrial > Soil > Palsa > Peat permafrost | place: Sweden: Abisko...
CCGGGTGACCTCGGCGTTCATCCGCACGCCTCGCTCGGAGGTGTCGAGGTCTCCCACGAAGGTGTGCAGGTCGACGCGCCCGGGCGGCACTTCGAGGCTCCAGCGGGGCAGGTACTCGTATCCCGCGGACAGGCGGTAGGCGAAGTCGCCCACCCGGCCGCTCGACCAGACGGCCGCGTGAGTCGTGTTGTGGTCGCCGTACCCCATGTTCGCGCCGGCGGCGGGGCCTTCGCCCGGAGCCTTCGTGATGATGTTGATGACGCCGTTGAAGGCATCCGCGCCGTAGAGCGCTGAACCGGGGCCTCGCACGACCTCGATGCGAGCGATGTCCTCCACCGCGATCGGCAGCGTCTCCCACAGCGTCGCACCGAGCAAGTCGACGTAGACGCTGCGTCCATCGATCAGCACGAGCACCTTGTTGGAGAGGCGCTGGTTGAAGCCGCGCATCGACACCTCCGTCTGCGCGCCGGTCGTCTCCATGATGTCGACCCCCGCGAGACGGCGGAGCAGCTCGGGGATCTTCACGATGCCCGAGAGGCGGATGTCCTGCTCGGTGACGATGGACGTCGAGTTGGGGGCGTCGAGCGGGCTCTGTGAAGACTTCGACGCTGTCTGGACGATCTCCTCGAATGTTTGATCGCCCCGGGTGCCGGGGCCGGCGGCGCCATCCCGAGGGCCGCGCAGCGCCGAGTCCACCTGCGCGGCGACGACCGCCGCGGGGGCGGGCGGACCGGAGAGTGGAGATGGCGCACCCGGGGTCGGGCGCGTCGGCTCGACCTGCGGGCGCTGCGCCTCGAGCACCGTCGCCTCTTGCTTTCGGACCCTCGCCTCGAGGCCCGCGACGATGGCCGCGACCTCGTCGCGATCCTTCGGGCCGCTCTCGAGGTACCGCCGGTAGTACCCGATGGCTTCCTCGAGATCGCCCATGTCGACGTACGCGCGCGCGATGTTGTAGAGGACGTTCGGGTGCGGCAGGATCGCGTACGCCGCCTTCAGCTCTTCGACGCCGACGTCGTACTGACCCTCGGCGACGGCGGCCATCCCCTTCTTGAAGTGGGCTCGGGCCTCCGTGCGCTCGTCGGCGCGAGCGGCGCCGGAGGCGAGCCATAGCGCCGCGAAGGCGGCAAGGGCGAGCGTCGAGGCGAAGTGCCGTTGAGCCAAGTTGTCCGAGGGCTTCGCGGGTGGGGGCGCGTGCGTCAGTACGGCAAGTCGGTCTTGTATCCCGTTGGCGCCGGGGGCGGGTCGGTGCGCGGGATCGCCTGGGGCACCGGTTGCTGAAACACGCGCGGCGCATCGGGCAGCTTCGTCAGGCGCACGACGATCGAAGCGTCGCTCGCCTTCACCACGGTGCGCTCCGGGCGGAAGCCCTGGCGAGTGACGACGAGGGCGTGGTCGCGCGACGGGTCGGCGTCGGAGCCCTTGTAGACGATGTCGCACGGGGTGCTTCCGCAGAGCTCCACACCGTCTTCCTTCACGGTGGCGCCCGCGGGATCGGAGTTGATGCGCATCTTGACGATGGTGGGTGCGGCGGGCGGCGGCGACACGTCGACGCGAGCGCTTGGGGCCTGGAGCGAAGCGGATGGCGACGGCGATCCGGGCGCTCGCCCGCCGTCGCCCCCGGGGCGGAGTGCGCCGTAGCCGATGACCCCCGCGACCGCGAGCACACCGGACGCCGCGATCACGACGACACCTCTCGATCGGAGCTGGCTCGGAATGAACGACCGCGCGGGGGGCGGCCCGGAGAAGTCCGGTACGGCAGGCTCGCTGGGGATGCGCGGCCCCGCGGAGGGACGGAACGACGCGGGGCCGAGAGGCGACGACACGCTCGGGCTCGACTCGGGCGCGCGGAGCGACGAGGGAATCGGCCCCGACTCGGAGACCAGCCGCGGGTGACTGGACCGATCCCCTGCCGATCCCCGCCCCTGTCCGGCGAGGGCCAGCCGCTTCAGCGCGAGGAGCACCTCGTCCATGGAGCGGTACCGGTTGGACGGGGCCTTGGCGAGGCAGCGCGCCACCATGTCTTCGAACGCCGACGAGATGGCGACGTTGGGGTTGATCGCGCGGAGGGCTGGCGGCTCCTCGTTGACGTGGGCCATCAGGATCTTGACGCTCGTCGGCCGATCGAACGGCACTTTGCCCGTGATCATCTCGCACATGACGACGCCGAGCGCGTAGACGTCCGTCCGCGCGTCGACGCGCTCGCCTCGAATCTGCTCGGGCGCCATGTACTTGGGGCTGCCCATGAAGAGCCCCGCCTGCGTCAGCTCCTCGAACTTGCCTTCGACGCCCTCGCCGACGTTCTTGACGAGACCGAAGTCGAGAATCTTCACGAAGTCGGTCTCGTCGGCGTGCTCGACGAGGAAGATGTTGGCGGGCTTGAGATCCCGGTGCACGACCCCCAGCGAATGGGCCTCCCGCAGGCCACGGCAAATCTGACGGGCCACGTGCGCCGTGCGCTCCTCGGAGAAATGGCCCACCTCGCGGATGGCTCGATGGAGGGTCTGCCCTTCCAGGTACTCCATCGCCATGTAGTAGATGCCGTCGTCCGTCTTGCCGAAATCGAAGATGGTGACGGTGTTCGGGTGCGCGAGCTTCGAGGCGATGCTCGCCTCGAGGAAGAAGCGCTTGTGAAACTCCGGGTCCTGGCCGCGCGCGTAATCCGGGTTCAAGACTTTGAGGGCGCACGTGCGGCCGAGCGGCGCTTGCTCGGCCAGGTAGACCTTGCCCATGCCCCCTCGCGCGAGCACGCTGCGGATCGTGAAGCGCTCGCTGATCACCCGGCCGATCAGCGGATCGTGGACGACGCTGCTCGGTGCCGCTCCCGGTGCGCCATCGGTCATCTGGATGGGGCTCCCTTGCGCGAACCCGGTCGGGCTGACCGAGTAGAATCAAACGTAGCAGTCCGCCCTGGGACTTTGCAGTGCCCCTTTGCAGCCTACATTGTGCTGCAGCGCTCTCGCGCTGCGGCGGCATCGGAATTGTACAGTCGGTAAGAGCGTGCGCGCGGCGAACGAGTCGATGTACCGTGCGTGCGTCATGAAGAACCATGGTTTCTACTTCGCCGGACGTGCGCTCCTCGCGCTCGGGGCCGGCGCGGCGTTCATGCTGGTCCTCTTGACGAGCGGGCGGGCCTACGCGTCGTCGTTCGTCTTCAAGACGCCCGAGGCCACCGAGAGCAACGGCCAGTGGCACTTGAAGGTCCGCATCGATCTCTCGCGCGCCCCCGCGATGATGCACTCGCCCATGCGCTTCACGTTCTCCAAGCTGGCCGTCGACGAGCGCGCGATCATGTCCAAGGGGGCGCAGCCCGAGCACCATCGGATGGTGCTCGACACCCAGCCGAAGCAGATCGTCTCGATGGACGTCGACTTCGCGGATCCGAGCGGCAAGGTCTTCAAGTCGACGTACTTCGAGTTCGACGTGGAGCGCGCGAGCGGATACTTCGAGGCCGCCGAGTACCTCGTCACGCTGAGCGGCGTCGACGGCGACGTCGGGTCGGCCCAGAAGCTCGTCCTCAAGGGAGACAACCCGCCCGTCTACCGCGGCGCGATGGACTTCACCGACACGAAGTCGACCAAGCAGAAGGGGCCGAAGATCCAGACGGTGAGCAGCGGCATCGACGCGGGGTCGGGCAAGTCCGACGACGACTCGGTCGCTGCAGCGCCCGCGTCTACCGCCGTCCAGGCCGAGGGGCCAGCGCCCTCGATGGTCCCGCAGAGCGCGTACAACAAGACAGCCGAGGAGGAGGGCGTGCAGGACCACCCCAAGGGCTGCGGCTGCGTCGCGGCCGGCCTGGACACGGGATCGCTCGCGAGCGTCCCTGCCCTGCTCCTCGCCATCGCCGCGCTGGTTGCGCGCCGGCGCATTGGCTAGCCCGTTCGACGCGTTGCCGAGGTTGCCTGCCGGAGGCACTACCCGACGGACGGGCGGATTGACGACGGACCTGCGGACTGAAGGCGGACGATCGCTCGTCGGGGGCCAGCCTCGTGAAGCTCTACAGGAGTTGATGGCCCTGTCTCGCACGGCGATACTGCGTCCGTGGACCCGGTCGCCCTCGTCGATCAAGTGCGCGCCGCGCTCGACGCGCAGGCCGAGGTCCTCGACGGGTATCTCTTCGGGTCGTACGCCCGGGGCGCGCTCTCGCGCTATTGCGACTACGTTCCGCAGCTCGCCAAGATCGACCGGGCAGTGAGGGGCGGGGCCGGACCGCAGGGTAGCGCGGTGAGCCCCGGTCGGCTCGACGCGAGCGTCGTCAGGCGCCACCTGCTGGGTGTCGAGAGGGCCATGGCGCAGCTCGCACGCCATGCCGGCAAGCCACTCGACACCCTGCGCTCCGACCTCGACGAGGCCTGGGCCGTCGAGCGTGGCCTGCAGCTCTGCGCCCAGAACGCGCTCGACGTGGCGACACACATCGCGGCCGCGGCCGGCGCCGAGGCTCGTCGAGGCATACCTGACCGCGGCGGGCGCCGGCTGAGGGCTCTGCTTCTTCCGCGCTCCGGCCGACCTACGTTCCGGGTAAGATTAGGTGTTTCCAACCCCGCCACTACACGCTCCTCTCGTGGGGTGCGACCGAAGCCGATGCGAGCGCGGGCGGGGGCACCCATATTCCAACAAGCGCTCGTGCCCCGGCCTGGAAGCCTCACATTCGAGATGGGGCTCGCGCCCCGGCTTGGAAGACGACCTATATTGCCGCCCTGCGCAGCCCGATCGCACGCATGCGTGCGTCATCGTCACTCGGTCATCGTCGTCACGGGAAGGCTGAAGGTGCCCTGGGACAACACCTTCGTGCCGCCGTCGGTGACGTTCAGCATCGCGGAGAAAGTGCCTGTCGCTACGCTCCCGCCGTCGACGCCGCCGTCGTCCGGCGTCAGCGTCACCGTCACGGTGCAGCTCGCGGGACTGGTAGAGAACCCGCCGACCCCAACCTCGTCGTAGCTGAGCTCCACGGTGTTCGGGGATCCGACGCTGCAGCTGTAGTCGCCGCCGAGCGGCGCGGGGCCTCCCAGGATGAGGCCGAAGATGTACGAGGTGTTCGACTGGAGGATGACAATCTCCAGGTTCGCCTGGGTCACGTTGCCGCCGTCGACTCCGTGGAACGTGTCGTACCCGAGCGTCCCGGTGGCCAACGACGCGCAACGCATCACGCCGTCGTCGAGCCAGGTGACGGGGCTGGCGGCGCAGGAGCCCGCGGTGGCGCCGCCCGCGTTCGCGTCCGAACCGCCGTTCCCCGAGGCTGCCCCGTCCTGCGCGCCGGAAGCGGTCGACGGTGAGCCCGAGGAGCTGCTCGAGCACGCGAGCGACAAAGCGGCTAGCGACAAGAGCGCGGCCGCCCGAAGGGCGCTCGAGGTTTTCGAAGGTCTAGTTGGCGACGTCACGCCGCGCATCCTCGCCTGATCCATTTCGCCGCGCAACGCGCCCGTCCGTCGCCCCCCACCCGACCGAGGAAGGCTCGACCCCGACGAGCGACCCCGTCCGGTGCGAGCCGACTACTGGACGAACTTCGAAACCAGGCGGATGTACTGGGACATGTACGCGTTGTTCGACTCGGAGACCTGCCACGAGTCGAGCGGCCAGTTCGTGTTGAAGTCCCTGTACGACTTCTCCGCGGGCTGTCCGTACGGGGGCGAGGGCGGCGATGCGCCGCACAGGTTGAGCGAGTATCCGCCTCCGCAGGCCAACGCCGACGTCATCGGGTAGTTGCAGCACTCGTCCCAGTCGTATCCCGGGTTGGGCCCCGCCACGATGAAGGCGGGGGGCGGCGTGGAGGTGGGGGTGGCAAACCAGGTGGAGAACATGAGCGACAGCGACGTGGTCGCGCCGTAGGAGCTCATGTTCGTCATGTAAACGAGCCCGAGCGGGTTCACGCCGTGGATGTAGTGCAGATAACCCGACGCGTAGGTGGCCGGGTTCCACGCGAGTGCGCCGGCGTCGCCGACCGCCGCGTCCAGAGCGCCCGCATCCGATCCCGTCGCACCCACGGGGAACGCGATGAGATCGTAAAACATGTTCCCCTGCCCGATCTTGGGCTGATTGCTGCCGAGGTATCCCGTGAAGGCGTACGAGGCGATGTACGCACGATACGGATCGGTCGGCACCATTCCGGCCACGCTGGCGCCCTCGACGTTCGAGACGAACGTCGACCGAATCGACGACGCCACGCTCGCGGTGGCACCGGGCAGCTTGGCGTACTCGAGGAGGGTATCGAGCGGCTCCATCTGAGACGGCGAGAACGAGGTCTCGAGTGCGGCGTAGTTGGCGTCGACCACGGCGCTGTACGTCGCACTGCCCGTGAGCTCGAACAAGAAGACGGCCGCCTGCACTTCTTTCGCGAGGCGGTCCGCCGCGTCGAGCTCTTGATCGTAGGTGCCGAAGTTCAGCGCGCTGGTGGGCGTGTTGTTGTCGAAGGTCACGTTCTGGTTCGCCGACGCCCAGGTCCACGCCGAGATCGCCTGGGACTTCAGCGTCGAGGCGAGCGTCGCGTTGAACGGCTGCAGCACGATCGCGCCGTAGGCAAAGGCTGCCGCGGCCGACCACGTCGCCGATGCGCTCGAAGGCCCGTACACGCACGGCGCGAGGTCGGACGACGGCGGGTCGGCGCCGTTGGTCGTCGATCCGTCGGCCCAGTTGCCGACGACCGTCAAGACCGAGCCGTTGGCGAGCTGCATCTTGCCAAGCCACGTGAGACCCCAGGAGGCCTCGTCGAGGATGTCGGGCACGCCGTTCCCGGACTCGGGGATGTTGTAGTTGTCGCCTGCGGTCCCCGAAAACGCCGCCGTGCCCTCGGTGTAGGCGCGGAGCAGTTCGACGACGTTCGTCGCGGCCCAGATCGAGTACTTGTTCTCGTCGCCCCCGGCGTTGAACCATCCGCCGCTGAGGTCGAGCGATTGGCCCGAGTCGGGCACGCCGCCTTCCAGCTCCCCGAACGGCGTGCACGTTTCGTCCTGCGCGTGGGCCAAGTCGTCCGACCACTGGCCGGCGTACGTGGCGATCTTCGCGATGCCGTCACGCTGGTAGTAGAACGACCGCGCGGCCTGGACGAGGACGTTCGCGTAGACGTCGTCGGCGATCTGGAACGTCGCCGAGCGGAACGAGTGGTCGGTGTCGAGCACGTAGTACGTGCCGGGTGTGGTGACGCTCGAGAAGTCGAACCACCACGTCTCGTCTCCGGATGGAGTGTCCGTCGCGCCGGCGTTGAAGATTGCGGGCGCGCTTTGGAGCGCGACCTGACCCGACGTGGAGTTCTTCAACTGATACGTCGTGCCCGGGGTGAAGGGCGACGCATCGAAACCCTTTACGGGATTTCGCACGACCGCGACCTTGGCGTCCGAAGTGCGATATCCGAATTGATCGACGACGATGAACGACGGCACGGCCGCGGGGGGAAGGCCCCCTTCTCCGGCGTCGCTCGCCGACGCGTCTCCCGGTCCCGCCTCCGTCGAGGTCGGCGCACCGTCGGACGTCGAGCCATCGAACGGCGGCGACGTGTCGGCCAACAACGAACTGTCGGAGGCAGGCGAGGCGTCGCTCGCGGATCCCGCGTCGGTGTTCTCGCTCCCGCCTCCCTTCCCGCTGCTGCTGCCGCCGCAGCCGGCGACGAGCGCCGCCCCGATGCTGACGACTCCAAGATTCAAGTGAAAGCGATGCATATTCATCCCACCCGGTACGACGTGGTCGTGCGACAACACGCGTGACTTTAGCAGGGACGATGACCCAATCTATGCTCACAAAAAGATGACCCCCGCCGACGCGATCGCCCAGGCACAGAGCGGTCACATCCTTGCCGTGTACGTCATCGTGGGCGAAGAGAGACTTCTTCGCGATCAGGTCGTCGCCGAGTTGCGAGCGGCGTGTCTCGCGGGCGGGCTCGCCGATTTCAACGAGGACAAGTTCACCGCGGGCGAGGTCGACGTCGAGGCCGTCGTCTCAGCGGCCCGGACGGTGCCGATGATGGCGCGCCGGCGGTTCGTGCTGGTGCGCGGCGCCGAACGGTGGGACTCGACCGAGTCGGCCTCCTCGCCCTTCGATCGGCTGGCCGAGTACGCCAGCGCCCCGGTCGACTCGTCGTGCGTCGTCATCGTCGGATCGAAGATCGACGGGCGGCGACGGCTCGCCGTGGCCGCGCGAAAGCAAGGCTTCCTCGTCCCGTGCGACCCGCTCGACAGCCGCATGCTGCCCGGCTGGATCGTGGATCGGTTCGCGGCCAAGGGGCACGCGATCGAGCGCGACGTCGCCGAGCTCCTCGCCGCGCTGGCCGGCCCGGATCTGTCCACGTTGGACGACGCCGTCGAGCGCCTGGCGCTCTACGCGGGCCCGGGGGCGCCCGTCGACGAGTCGGCCGTTGGAGCGTGTGTGGCCCGCGTGCGCACGTCGGACACCTGGGCCATGGTCGACGCGGTGGGTGCCCGGGACCTCGCGCGCGCCGTGCGCACGCTCGACGACGCCTACGACCCGAGGGACCGAGGGCTGCCGCTGCTCGGAGCGCTCGCCTGGTCGGTCCGGCAGCTTGCCAAGTTCCAGGCCGCCGTCGAGTCCGGCGCCGGTCCCGATGATGCCGCGCGCACGGCCGGCGTCTTTCAGCCGTACCGCGCCCGCGAACTCGCGGCCAAGGCGCGCGCCATCCCGGCAAGAGAGGTCGAGCGCTGGATCCTCGTTCTCGCCGAGACAGACCTCGCCCTCAAGAGCTCCCGCCGCGGCGCGGACGTCATCCTCGGCGAGATGCTGACGCGCCTCTGCCGCACGGCGTCGCGAGGCGCCGGCGTCAGCGCGAGATCGTAACGCCAAGGCCGCGTCGCTCCAGCAGCCTCACGCATTTGACGCGAGGGCGACTCGTCCCTACCTTGAACCCACCAGACGCGCAGCGGACCAAACGGCCGCGACGCTACTTTGCCCCCCACCATCGGAAGTTGAGATGCACGTCCCCAAAAGGGTGATCCGGCCTCAAGGCACACAAACAGAGTGGCTTAGCCAGGCCACAATCCCCACGCGGCACGGCCTGTTCGAGACGCACGTTTTCCGCGACGTCCGCCCCTCCGGCGACGGGGCGGCGCTCTCGCAAGAGCACGTGGCGCTCGTCTTTGGCGACCCGGACAGCCTGCGCGGCCGGCACGACGTGCTGGTCCGCGTCCACTCCGAGTGCATCACGAGCGAGGTGTTCGGCTCGCTCAAGTGCGACTGCAAGGAGCAGTTCGACCGTGCGATGGCGATGGTCGCGCGCGCCGGGGTAGGCGCAGTCCTTTACCTCCGGCAAGAGGGGCGCGGCATAGGTCTCGCCAACAAGATCCGCGCATACGACCTCCAGGCGCGCGGCCATGACACCATCGAGGCCAACCGCCTGCTCGGCCTCCCGATCGACGCGCGGCGCTACGACGTGGCGGCGGATATGCTCGCCCATTTCGGGATCGAGAGCGTTCGGTTGATGACGAACAACCCTGCAAAGGTGACGGCGCTGCGCCAGCTCGGGGTGAGCGTCGTCGGGCGCTTGCCCATCGTCGTCGCGGCCAACCCGCACTCCGCGCGCTACCTCGAGGTAAAGCGCGTCCGCATGGATCACGACTTGCCTTCGGAGCTCCGCGCCGCGAGCGGCGACGCCGAGTAACGGCGCGCACCACGTTCTGGCCCCCGTGGGCTGCGCATTCGGTATAGTTGCTGCGCTGGCCAAGGGATGCGGATCGCGCTCACGCACAACCTTCGCGTCACCGAGTCCGAGGACGAGGCCGAGTTCGACTCGCCGGAGACGATCTCCGCGATCGAGCGGGCGCTGGAGCGCGCGGGGCACCGCGTCGAGCCGTTCGACGTCACCGGTCCAGCGTCGCTTCTGGTCACACGCCTCGAGGCCTTCGCGCCGGACATCGTGTTCAACCTCGCCGAGGGGCACCGCGGCAAGACGCGCCGCGCGTTCTATCCGGCCTTGTTCGAAGAGCTTGGCATCCCTTCGACGGGGAGCGACGCGTACACGCTCTGCGTGACCCTCGACAAGGCCCTGACCAAGAAGCAGCTCGCCGGCTGGGGCGTACCGAGCCCGCGCGGACGCTTCGTGACCGAGGCTTCGCTCAAGGTCGGTGGCCTCGACGAGCTGCCGTACCCCGCCATCGTCAAGCCCAACTTCGAGGGCTCGAGCAAGGGCATCGGGCAGGACAACGTCGTCGACGACCCCATCGCCCTCGGCCACATGCTGGATGCGTTGCTCGAGCGGTACCCGGACGGCGCGCTCGTCGAGCGGTTCGTCTCCGGGCTCGACGTGCGCGTCGTCCACGTCGAGGGGCAACCGCCGCTGCCCCCCGTCGAGATGGTCATCGACCCGGCGTACCCTCGCCGACACGACATCCTCGACTACCGTCTGGCCAACGTCGACACGGAGATGGTCCGGCGCATCGCCCCGGCTCGCCTGCCGCCGGCCGTGCACGAACGCCTGCGCGACCTGACGGGGCGCACCCTGGCGGCGTTCGCCCTCCGTGACGTCGCCGCCTTGGACTTCCGCGTCACCCCCGACGGCGACGTGCTTTTCCTCAGCGCGACGGCGATCCCGAGCTTCGCAGGGGACGGGGCCCTCTTCGCGGCGACGCGCGCGATCGGGCTGACGTACGACGCCACCGTCCTGGCCGTGCTCCGCTCCGCCGCCGCACGGCACGGGCTCACGTCGATGCTCGATGCGCCAAAGGCACGCCCAACCCGGTCGCGCCGTACGAGCCTGCGCGTCGGCCTGGCCTTCAACATGAAGCGGATCGACTCGCACGCGGGCGACGACCGCGAGGCCGAGTTCGACGCGCCCGAGACGATCCAGTCCATCACGCGCGCCATCGAGAGCCACGGGCACGAGGTCGTGCCGCTGGAGGCGACGGCCGAGTTCCCGCGCGTCCTGGCCAAGGCGAGCGTCGACGTGGTCTTCAACATCGCCGAGGGGATGGTGGGCCGCAGCCGCGAGGCGCAGATCCCGAGTCTGTGCGAGCTGCTCGGCATCCCCTACACGGGCAGCGATTCGGCGACGCTGTCGATCTGCCTCGACAAGGCGCTGGCCAAGCGACTCCTCGTCGACGTCGACACCCCCGCCTTCCAGGTGCTCGTCACGGGACGCGAGAAGCTCCGGCCGCTGCGCTACCCCGTGATCGTCAAGCCCAACCAGGAGGGGACGAGCAAGGGGATCTCCGGCAAGAGCGTCTGCGACGACGAGGGGCAGCTCCGCGAGGTCGCGCGCGCCCTCATCGATCGCTACGGGCAGCCGGCCCTCGTCGAGGAGTACATCTTCGGACGGGAGTTGACGGTGGGCTTGCTCGGCGAGCGACGGCCGCGGGTGCTGCCGCCGATGGAGGTGGTGTTCCTCGAGGCCAAAGAGCGGCCCGTCTACGACTACGCCTGCAAGCAGGACTGGCAAAAGCACGTGCGCTACGAGTGCCCGGCGAACCTGACGAAGGACGAGCTTCGCGCGGTCGAGCGTTCTTGCCGGACGACGTTCATGACGCTCGGGTGCCGGGACGTCGCCCGGATCGACCTGCGCCTCACGCCGGGCGGACGCGTCTACGTCATCGAGGTGAACCCGCTGCCCGGGCTCACGCCCGACTACAGCGACCTGTGCCTCATCGCCAACGGCGCGCGCACGGACTACCGCACGCTCATCGGCGAGATCCTGAGCGGCGCGATCAAGCGCTGGCAGCACCGCCAGAAGGCCGGTCGCAGCGACGAGTCGGAGCCGGCGCTGCCGCGGCCGGAGACGACCTCCGCCAACTGAAGCATGCGCCGCCCCCGCGCCCTTGCCGCCGCCGCGTTCGTGCTCGTCGCCGCGACCCGGACAGGCGGCGCGGCCGCGCAAGCGCAGAGCACGACCCCCGTCGGAGTCCCTTCTTCGACGGAGGGCGGCGGCCCCCCGGCGAGCCTCCGGGAGCGCGTCGGGGTCGACGATGCGGCGCGTCTGCTCCGCTCGAACGACCCGGACGAACGCCTTCGCGGGGTGGAGCAGGCAGCCAGCATGCACTCGTCCGAGGCGCTGGCCCTGCTCGAGCGCGCTGCGGGGACGGACTCGTCGCACGGCCTCGATCCCCACATGCCGACCGACGGGATCGCGAGGACCGACCCGCGCGCCGTCCTCGCGGTCGTCCGGGGGCTCGCGGACTGGGCGGACCGCGAAGAGGCTCGCGCGGCGCTCGCCTCGCTCGTCTCGGCGCCGAACGAGTCGTTCGCGTTTCGCGTCGGGACCCTGCCCGATCACGAGGGAGGCAAGGCCGACGTCGACGACGCCGCGCGAGTCATGCTCGCGCGACGAGAAGCCGCCATCGCCCTGGCCGGGTCGGGCAGCACCCTGGCGATCGAGGCCCTGATCGCGATGGCTCGCGGCGCCGGGCCCGGCCGGGCGGCGGCGATCGACGCGCTCGCGGTCCATCCGCCGTCGGCGCCCGTCGCCCTGGGCGGAGTCGTGCTCACGACGCCTGCGATGGTGGCGCTCGCGGCCGACGTGGGCGACCTGCGAACGCTCGACTCGGTCCTCGGTGCGGCGCGCGCGAGCGACCCGGCGCTTCGCGCGGCGGCGATCGACGCGCTCAGCGCGTGCGCGGACACGCGCGTACTCGATGCAGCCCGAGCGGCGCTGCACGACGACGGAACCGACGCCGGCGGCCCCGTCCGGGTCGCGGCGGTCAGGGCGCTCGTTCGTCTGGGTGCCCGCGAGGCGCCGCAGGCCGTCACGACCCTCGTCGACGCCGACGCGACGGCGGCCGAAGGGCTCACCCTCGCGCGCAACATCCAGGATGAAGACGTGACCCGGGCTGTGGCAGCGCGGGCGGGCGCGTCCTCCGGTCCCGAGCTGCGCGCGCAGGCCATCGTGACGCTCGGACGGCAGTCCGCTCCGTCCGCCGTGCGCGCCCTCGCCGCCCTCCTCGTGGACCCTCGCTTCGGCGGCGACGCGGCGGCCGCGATCGCCCATTCGCCGAGCAGCGCGGCCCTCGACGTACTCGAAGCGCTCGACGATCCATCCGCCGGCGGCGAGGCCGCGGCCCGCAGGCGCCTCGCTGCGCGAGCCTACTTCGTCCGGCGCTTCACACGCGGAGACCGCAGCGCGCGGCTCGACGCGCTCCTCGGCGCGATGGCCGCCTCCGCCGACGCCGGCGACCGTTCCGTGGGGCTGCTCGCGCTCATCGCCCTGGGCGAGCGGCCCACCGAGACGGCATTGAAAGATGTGGATCGACGGGTCCGCGTCGCCGGTGCGCTCGCCGCGACGGCGGTCGCGACGCCCTCGGGCGACGAGCGCCTGCTCGAACGCATGGCTATCGAACCCGACGCGCGGGTGCGCGCCATGCTCGCCTTCGGGTGGGCGGGCGCCCGGGTCGACCGCTCGTCGCTCTCGACGACAGCTCTCGTCGACCGCGCCACCGCAGGCGGACCGGACGCGCCGCTCGCGGCGTTCGCGCTCGGTCGACGCACCGAGGAGCGCGCGCGCGCCGCGGTCGACACCCTGCTCGGCTCGAGCAATCCGCTTCTTCGCGCCCATGCGGCGCGCGGACTCGGAGCGAGCGCGAGGGCCGATGCGGCCGAGCGGCTCTCGCGGGCCTACGTCTGGGAGGCCGACGCCTTCGTGCGACGCGCCGTCGTCGAAGCGCTGGCGGCACGAACGGGCGATCCCTCCCCAGCACGCGCGCGAACGCTCGCCCTGGCCGCCCGGCTGGATCCCGATCGCGAGGCGCGCTGGACGGCGGAGCAGGGCCTGACGGACAGACCGCTCGGCGGCACGGCACCCGCCCGCGAAGTGCTCTGGATCCGCCTGACACCCGCGGAAGGCGCGACGCTGCCCACCGACGCGCGGGGGTTCTTCGTGCGGAGCGACGGCCTGGCGATCCCCGTCGCCTTCGACGACGAAGGCTTCGCCCTTGTCCCGGGAGTTCCGCCCGGTGAGGGACGGCTCCAGCTTGCGCCAGGCGACCAGCCGTATTCTGCTTCCGCGCCATGACCCAGAGGACGACAGCCCCCGCGGACGCGCTCTCGACGCCGGACGGGCAGGCGGCGACGACCTCGTTCGAAACGGCCATCAAGAGGCTGACGGAGATCGTGCAACAGCTCGAGCGAGGCGAGCTGCCCCTCGAGGAGTCGCTACGACTCTTCGAGGAGGGCGTGAAGCTTTCGCGCATCTCGCAGACGCGCCTCGACGCGGCCGAGAAGCGCGTCGAGCAACTCCTGTCCGTCGACGACCAGGGCCGCCCGAAGACCGCCGCCTTCGCCACCGACGCCCAAGACGACGACGAACCGGTCTAGGGGGAATGCGAGCGCGCACGCAAGCGCGGGCGCGGGCGCGCACGCAAGCGCGGGCGCGGGCGCGGGCGCGCACGCAAGCGCGGGCGCGGGCGCGGGCGCGCACGCAAGCGCGGGCGCGGACGCGGGCGCGCACGCAAGCGCGGGCGCACGCGCGCACGCCCACGCTCTCTCAACGCCCTATCGCCCCGCGGTAAACCCACCCATCGCTGGAGAACCCGTCCCCGTATTTCACCGGGTACCAGCCGTCCTTGACGGTGCCCACTCGCAAGGGCGTGCCGCGCTGCAGGCGGGCGACCACCTTGCCCGTCCTGGGCGCGTCCCGGACGATGGCCACGTCCCACTCGACCTGCGCCGTGGCGTCCGAGCCGCGGGCGGCGGCCGGTGCGCTCGCGGTGGCGGTCTCAGCGGGGCTCGCGGTGTCCGGGAACGAGGCGACATAAAGGACGCTGTACCGAGGGTTCTCGTGGGGGATGCCGGCGGGGCTGGCGCCGGCGAGCGCCGACTTGGCGCAGGCGAGCAGAGGCTCCGGCGCGCCGACGCTCTGGTTGCGCCCCAGCTCCACCGCAAAGGCGCTTCGCGCGAAGTCCGGGTGAACGACGAGCCGCAGCTTGCCGCTGGCCCCCGCGGCTTCCGGACACTCGGCGAGCTTGCGAAGGCGGGGGAGCACGACGTCGTCGAGGCCTGGGAGACCCCCGCATGCGCTCCCCTTGAGCGAATCGCCGCTGGCCGACTTGCACGCGAAGAGCGAGCCGTGCTCCAGCGCCACTTCGACCGAGGTTCGCGCGACCGACGCGACCGCCGAGGGCGCGGGCATCAGCGCCGGGACCGCGGCCGCCGGCGTGGCGCTCGTGTCGACGCTTTCGGGCTGCGCGCTCGACGAGGACACGACCGGGGCTGGGACGCTCGGACCGAGCCGGACTCCGGCCAGCTTGGGCCAAGCCACGCCCACGACGAACCCGATGGCCGCGATGACCCCGACGCGCCCCCACGCCGGCCGGTCCGCGTCGGCCGAAGGAACGTGCACCGTCAGCGGGCCGTCCGCCCTGTGCAGCGACATCGCCGCGACGAATACCACATGGTGGGCTGGATGGCCCAAATCGAGCGGGAGGGTTCCTGTACTAGGTTCCGTACAACACAAGCTCGAGAAACAGCGTTCCGCCCTCGTATGTCTGGCCGCCGACGAAGAACGGCTGGCCTTCGCTGGCCGTCACCTCGAGCAGCTTGAGGAAGGCCTGCTTGCCGGGTTCGCCGATGGCGGCGCGGATGTGATAGCGCCGGTCGGGATGAGGCGCGCTCGTGGTCGTCACGTCGACGAGCGTGACCTGGAGTGTCCTGCCGTTGACGAGGCCGTACGCCTCGGGCTTGCCTTCCTCGAGGGCCTGGAGCTTGCGCGCCAAGAGCTTGTACACGTTGTAGCGGACGAAGGGCTGGTCGCGCGTGAGTTGGGGGAGGTCGCGCAGGTCGGCATCGATGGCCGCTCCCCCGTCGGACTGCGTCGCATGGATGACCCGGATCTCGAGCGTGGGCACGCTCTTGGCCGGACCCGCCGACGCGAGGCTCGCGACGGAGGCGCATGCGAGCGCGAACGCCACCGGTGCAAGAGCGCGACGGCGCCAGTTCACTTGGTCCCCGTGTCTTCCTCGACCCAGATGACGACGCTCGACGGGTGAGGCGCGTTGGCCGCCGCGGCGGCCGCCCCCATCGGGATCCGGAAGACCGAGACGGCCCGCGACGGCGCCTCGACCGCGTTGACCTCGACCCCGCCGGCGGCCGCCGTCTTCGCCTCGGCTTGTGACGCGGACGCGGAAGGGGCAGGCAGGGCCACAGAGGGCACGCCGACAGGGGGAACGGCGACGCTGGCGACTGGCGCGAGCTCCTCGTCGGAGCGCTGACTGCCAGATCGCACGTATAGCGCGATGCTCGCGGCAAGAACGAGCGCGGCGCCCACCCCCGCGACGACGGCTGGACCCCGCCGCGAGCCGCGCCGCACCCACGGAGCCATGCGCACGACGCCGCCTTCCACCGCGCCCGATGCGTCGGCGGCCAGGCGAGCCATCACGGAGTCGGCGACCCCCGCCACCGCGGCCGACGCCTGCCTGTCCGTGCTTTCACGCACCCAGTCGCCGACCGGCGACGCCCGGAGCGTGTCCACGAGAAGCCGGGCTTCCTCGTTCGACGCGACGAGCTGCTCTGCTTTGGCCTTGGCGTCGCCCTCGAGCATGCCGTCGGCGAGGCCCATGAGGTCGAGGACCGTCTCGCGCGGCAGGGTCACGACTCCCCTCCTCGCTCGTTCGCCTCACTGGGCGTCTCGCCCGCGGACGTGCGTGCCACGACGGGGGGGTGGGCGCCGATCTGCTCGTCGTAGCAGTCGGCGAGGGCTCTCTGCAGCTTCTGCCGGGCGTGGAAGAGCCGGCTCATGATCGTGCCCTTCGAGACTCCCATGGCCTCCGCCATCTCGTCGTAGCTCATGCCGTCCATCTCCCGCAGGACGATGACGGCGCGGTGGTACGACGGCAGAGCGTCGAGGGCGATCTGGAGGCGAGCCGCGATCTCGCCGCGGCGGATGTCCTCGGCCGGGTTCGTCCCCTCTGGTCGGCCCACGGCAGGAAACTCGATGGACGCGTCTTCGGCGAGCCGAGCCTCGTCGAGCTCGACCACCAGGCGGCCCGGCTTGCGTTTGAGGTCGATGCTGAGGTTCGTGATGATCCGGTACAGCCAGGTGAAGAAGGCGGAGTTGCCCTGGAACCCGTCCAGGCTCTTGAAGGCGCGGAGGAAGGCGTCCTGGACAATCTCGCGGGCATCGTTCTCGTCGCGCACGAGCGCGAAGGCGACCGCGAACGCTCGCCTCTCGTTGCGCTCGACGAGACGCCGAAACGCACCCATGTCACCGGCCTGCGCCTTCGCGATGAGCGCACGGTCTTCCTCTGCTTCTCGTGCCCGATCCGCCGCGTTGGACGGGGTGGACGGCCGCGTATTCAAAGCCTTCGGGCCCAAGGCGCTACTTCCCCTGCTTGGCTGCCCAGGAGTCGCGGAGGCCGATCGTCCGGTTGTAGACGGGGGCGGAAGGCCTCGAGTCCGGATCGACGCAGAAGTAGCCCACCCGCTCGAACTGGAACCGATCCCCGGCGGCTGGGGAGGCGCCGATGGCGGCTTCGACGCGCGCGTCCCGGACGATCGTGCACGAGTCCGGGTTGAGGTCCGCCAGGAAGGCGTCGCCACGGTCGGCCTCCTCGTCGTCGACCCCGGCTCCGGGCTGCTCGGACTTGAAGAGGCGGTCGTACAGCCGCACCTCGGCCGGGATCGCGTCCTTCTCTGCCACCCAGTGCAACGTGCCCTTGATCTTTCGCCCGTCCTTCGCGTTGCCCCCGCGCGACTCCGGATCCCACGTGCAGCGCAGCTCGACGACATGGCCCGCGTCGTCTTTGACGACGCGCTGGCAGCGGATGATGCACGCGTACCGCAGGCGCACCTCGGTGCCCGGAGAAAGGCGAAACCAGCCCTTGGGCGGCACCTCGGCGAAGTCGTCCTGGTCGATGAAGATGACCCGCGAGAGCGCGAGCGAGCGGCCCCCACGGTCGGGGTGCTCGGGATGCCACGGGGCGTCGAACTTCTCCTCGGTGCCCTCCGGGAAGTTCTCGATGACGACGCGCAAGGGGCGAAGGACCCCCATGACCCGCGGGCAGCGGGCGTTCAGGTCTTCGCGGACGGCGTGCTCGAGGAGGGCGACGTCGACGAAGCTGTTGCGCTTGGACACGCCAATGCGGTCGCAGAAGGCCCGGATCGCCTCGGGCGTGTAGCCCCGGCGACGCAGGCCGGCGATGGTCGGCATGCGCGGGTCGTCCCACCCCGACACGTGCTTGCCGGCGACGAGCTGCTGCAGCTTGCGCTTCGACGTCACCGTGTACGTCACGCTGAGGCGCGCGAACTCGATCTGCTGCGGGCGCGGGTCGAACGTCACCTGGTCGAGAAACCAGTCGTATAGAGGCCTGTGGTTCTCGAACTCGAGGGTGCAGATCGAGTGCGTCACCCCCTCGATGGCGTCCGAGTAGCCGTGAGCGAAGTCGTACATCGGGTAGATGCACCAAGCGTCGCCCGTGCGGTGATGGTGGGCACGCCGCACGCGGTACATCACCGGATCGCGCAGATTCTGGTTGGGCGACTGCATGTCGATCTTGGCGCGGAGGACGTGCGCGCCGTCCGGGAATTCACCCGCCCGCATGCGCGCGAACAGGTCGAGGTTCTCGGCGACGGGGCGGTCGCGGTACGGGCTCACCCGGCCTGGGTGGTAGAAGTTGCCGCGGCCGGCGCGGATCTCCTCGAGCGACTGGCTGTCGACGTAGGCCTTACCGTCTTCGATCAGCTTGAGCGCGATGGCGTAGAGACGTTCGAAGTAGTCCGACGCGAAGTAGAGGCGATCGGCCCAGTCGAACCCCAGCCAGCGGACGTCGGCCTGGATGGACCGAACGTACTCGTCGTCTTCCGTGGTCGGGTT
>Ga0302325_10011887_pt1 | contig 18722 bp, 14 predicted proteins | sample Palsa_T0_2_FD_201948 | JGI IMG/M metagenome (GOLD analysis project Ga0302325, IMG submission 201948) | Peat permafrost microbial communities from Stordalen Mire near Abisko, Sweden - Palsa_T0_2 | ecosystem: Environmental > Terrestrial > Soil > Palsa > Peat permafrost | place: Sweden: Abisko...
TCTTCGCGCCCTGCGGAAAATCCCACGCGACGTGAAGGGCTAAGCTTGGACACACCCCGGTAAGCAGATGCACCTGTCCGGCATCGCTGAACTTTTCTTCAATCGTCGTGGCCGCGGCCGCCTGGATGTACTTTCCGAAACGTGTTCCCGTGTTGGCAAAGCCCCAAGAAGGAAGTTCGATACGGAATGACTCCAAGGCCTGGAAGACTCTCTCAGACTCAGTCGAATTCATGTACGGGGCCTCCAGTGAAGCGAGATTACAACAACCGCTAGACACGTGACGTTTTTTCTCGGCTCGAGGCGTGATTTCGCAATACAAAATGCTCCGGCAACGGCGGTTTTACGGCAAACCGAACAGTAAAGAGGATTTGATTGCCGCAAGGGAGGTTCCCAGAATGCTGGCCGCCGGTCAAATCGCAGGCGTACCGTGAAGCCAACCGCTAAGATTAGAACAGTTTTCGGGTACCGTCTTCCAGATTTCTAACCGTTTTCTTCCGACAGGAGTGACCGCTGCATGGCCTTCACGAGACTGTTGGGTGTCGCCGTTGGGGGCAAACGTGGCGTAAGGGAAACTCTAAAAGCCCGCAAGAATCACCAGAGTTTGCGCCGGATGGACTTGCCATCCCTCTGAGAATCCTTGCGGCCACATGTTGAAGAGCCAGGACCAATATTCCACGAACCGCAAGTGGCTGTCTGTGCAATAGGGGACACCTCGTCGGAAGAAAACCGGGAATACTGCGGAGCGACACGCCCATGCGAGATTCCGCTGCCCGCAGCGCAGATAATGCTCGCAGCGTCACTTCGTTTCTATCGTGCTATTGCCGCAGCAACATTGCCAGCCGCGGAAACACAAAATGCCCAGCTGCGTCATCAATAACGTTGATCTGGCAGGTGTAGAAGCCAGGCTTCAATTCCGAGAGAGGCACGTCTAACTGGAAAACCGCTGCATGGCGGTTAGGAACAGTAACCTCTTGGACTTCCGTCAACGATGTCTCATAAGCCTTCACGTCGCCCTTGAAGAAAGCGACGTTACTTAACAGGCGAACTGAGTTTTTCGTATCGCCGTTGGCGTGGTTATCAGGCGCTCCCTTCTTGCCAGGCACAGTTTCGGTGGATGCATTCCGGCTGCGCGCCGGATCGTAAACCTCGTAATAGAAATACAAGTGCTGGCCGCTGGAAAACACACGGGTCACGCTGGGCACAATTTCCGAACCATTACGAATCAGAGGGTCATACGGATTATCGTGCTTGCCGGCAGGCTGAAGCTGGCTGGCCATTACGATCGAGCTCATCTTCAACGGCGTGGACTTAAGATCGGGAACTATGAAGTCGGTCTCAAAGGCCCCCATCTGGCCATCTTCGTTTTCCCGTACCACGATCTTTAGGTGATATTTCCCCGGCGGCAAGACCAGGCCATTGTCGTATTGAACGTTCTTGCGCTGCACTTCATTCGCGGCGTTGACCGCGAGCTTCACCGTATCGCGGATGCCGCCTGCCGGAATTTTCCTCTCGTCGGTCACCACCCCCAACAAATCCAGCGTCGCCTTGTCCTGCTCGCGACTGCGGGTGAACGGGATTGCCGAGCCGGGAACGATCAATGAAATCGGCACATAGTATCGGTTGTCGGCGAGACGGAAGTATCCGGTCGCAAGATAAAGCGGCAGATCGGTGCTGGGCAAATCCGATGCCAGCTCATCCTGAAGCTGGCGTTCGCGATCGTCTTTGTTCGAATGCTTGAAATCGGCTGCGGCGTAATACCCCTTGCGATACTCCAGCTTCATGTTCGGCCGATTGACCCGCACGGTAATACGCCGGAACTTGCCATCGCGCGCCGCATTGGTGCTGTGATATCCCAGCAGGTAGTACATATCCATGTCCTGCTGAACACCGCGAAAGACGCGAGTGAAATCGTTGGAATCGAGGTAGGCGCGGCCGCCGGTATCGACGGACAGGGAAACCAATGTCTCCTGCGTCGTGAAGTTGGAATTCAGGTCGTTGAGCGTCGACTGGCCGTTGTAGGGCGAAATACCGCGCAAGCTGGCGTTCTGCGCTGCGCCGCCGGGAGGCAGTGCCTGCAATCCGCGAATGTCCATGGTGTAAATGACCATATTTGCCAGCACGGCTGCGTTGGTGGCGGAGCGCAGCTCTGACTCATTCTCGATGCCGGTACGATCCATGCCGCTGGAAAAGTAAATCAGCGCTTTTTCTTGGGGAACGCTGGCCACCTGCAACGCAATGGTACGGATCGCCTCCAGCCGCCGGTCGGTGTTGAAGATGTTGTATTCGGTGTCGTCAACGGTGAAGGAATTCGCGTTGTCGGGAGTGCCTTCGGTGGTGCCTGTGCTGCCTTCTTCAAAGCCTGCGCCGGCCCCGAGATTGAAGCTCTCCAGGACCTTCTTGAGCTGAGCTCGATCGGAGGTGAAATCCTGGTTCAGCGTGATGCTATTTCCGAGCGACATCACTGCTACGAGATCGGCTGGCTGCATCTGTTTGTCGACGTAATTCTGCGCTGCCTGGGCGGATCGCTCAATCTCATCCGGCTCCATGGCCGACAAATCGAAGAACAAAATGATGAGCCGCCGATCCTTAATGGCCTGCGTCTGGGCTGAGAGCGTAGGATTGGCAGGCATTGCAGTCGCTTTTTTCGGCGCAGTACTCAACAGCGCGACCTGCTGATCCGCCACGGCCGGCGCGTTCCGCATGTTCTCAATGTCGAAGCTGGACACCTTCTGCGGCTTGTTATCTTCAAGAATAGTGAAGTCTTCCGGCTTCAGGTCGCGAACCAGATTTCCATTGCGGTCGCGAACGGACACATTCACCAGTACCAGCTCCGCTTCCGCCTTGAAGGTGTAGCCCGCCTGCTGGGCAAGCGCCAGATCAGGACGAAGCAATGCACACGCGACGGCGATAGCCATCAGCTTGTGCAGCACGAGTTCTCGAATTCTGGTCATAGAATTTGTAGAACTATTCCCCAAATATTGCCGTCCGCTTTGAAAAAGCACGCCTTCAGATGCGCCCCTCAGGGCCTAAAGGCCAGTCCTTACCAGCCTTTACGGCGCGGCTGAAGCCGCGCCCTTTCAAAACTACGCCCTTTCAATGCTAAGAAACCCAACATTTGCCGACTCAAAACCTAAACCTGGCCGTCATCAGCACAGTGCGCATCGCGCCTACGGAAATCACTCGCCCGAATGTTGGTGAGTTCACAACCGTATCGATGGCGGTGAACTGAGGACGATTGAAAACATTCGTGGCCGACATGCGCACTTCAAAGAAGCGGTTTTCCTTCAGGGGGAAGACCTTGGTCATGGCCATATCGAAGTCCACCTCGCCCGGTCCTTCGATGCTGTTGCGTCCGGCGTTGCCGTACTGCCCGAGGGGCGGAATAACGAACGCGCCGACGTTGAACCATTCGGCAATACCAGGATTAGACAGGCTGACCGGCTCGCCGGTCAGGTCGGGCCGCAAAGTTCCATTGACGCCGCTGTTCACATTGCTGAACGAGCCCAGGATACGCGGGGTGAATGGAAATCCCGAAGCGATAGTCCAGTCGCCGCTCCATTGCCAATCGCCCAGTGCATCACGCGCGATGCCCGATCCCGAGAGCCAACGCTTCTCATGACCGAAGGGCAGCTCCCACAAGTAGTCGGCGGTGAACTTGTTGCGCTGATCAAAACTGGAAAGGCCGTATTCAGCTTTAAGATTGAACGGATTTTGTGCCACCAGGGTTTGGCCGGTAACAGTTCCGGTAGGGCTGACTAACGCCGATCCCGCGCCGATGGTGGAAGCGTTGTCGAGCGACTTGGACCACGTATACGTACCTCCTATTGAGATAGCGTGAGCCAGCCGCTTGCGCAGGCGCACAGTGCCCGCGTTCGCGTTGGAATCGGCGACCGAGTCTTCATAGTAAAAGGCCGGCACGGCAGGATTGAAGAGTCCCAACGGAGTTCGATTGGGCGCGTCCAGCAGATCGAGGTGCGTTCCCTTGGTTCCTGTGTAGTCCAGGTTCAACACCAACGTTGGAGTAATGGTCTGCTGGAGGTCGAGGTTCCATATCTGCACGTAACCCAGCGGATAATTCACATTGACCGCGTAGTTGTTGGTGATGGTGTTCACCGGCTGGACCGGAAACCCATTTTGCAGGGTCAAATGATTTGTTGATGACTCGACATTGGTTTGGGTGAAGGAAAACGGCGGCTGGAAGGCCAGATCCTGCGCAATGTTTGCGTAGGCAGTGGTGTTGTAGTTGATGCCATAACCAGCCCGCACCACCGTGTCATTATGCACCTTCCACGCGATACCCACGCGTGGGGCGAAGTCATGGCGGTCAGGATTCACCAGCGTGATGGGGTAAAACGTTCCCGTCAGCGGACCGACCTGACCCGGCAAAACTGGAGCCACCGCAGTTAGCCCGGGCGCAATATTCAAGTTCACCATTTGATTGGCGGTCTCGCTGAAAGGCGATACGTATTCATATCGCAAGCCGATGTTGAAACTCAGATTGCTGCGAACGCGCCATTCATCCTGCGCGTAGAGGTCCCAGGAATTGCCGCGGAAGTGATAGCCGGAGGGGTTGTTTCCATATTGCACTGAAGTTTGCTGCGGCAGGCCCAGCAGAAAATCGGCGAAGTCGAAACCGGTGCCCGCGACCGGCGCGCCATTGACTAGTTCGGATGTGTTCAGTCCAGTAAAGACAAAACTGCCCCGCGGATTGCTCGCGGTTCTGCTATTGATTTCCAGTCGCCGGAAGTCTCCGCCCCAGCGCAGCGTGTGCTTCTTGCGGGTGTAGACCATCTGATCGGTGAACGAGACGGTCTGATTGCGATCGGAGACCGGCACCGTGTCCTGAAGGCTTCCGAAGTTGGTGAAGGAAAGATTGGGCAAGCCCCAGTTGGCGGGATTCTGGGAAACTCCGTTAATGCCGAGCAGGGCGGTGACATTGGTGTTGTACGCATAGAGGTTCTGCGTGTCGATGGTGCTGAGGTTGTATTCGACGCGAAGCGTGTTGATGAGCCTGCCGAAGCTGCGCACGTAGCCGATGGGCACATCGTAGCCGTGGGTAATGATTTGTCCGCCGACGCTGGGATAAGCGTTGGTCAGCGTCTGGCCGGACTCGTGATAGTGGAATCCGAAGGTGAGATTGTTCTGCGGTCCGCGAAAACGTCCGGGGCCGCGTTGACTTGCGGCGCCCAACGCCTGATTCAAGCGAAAATTGAGATCGTTGCTATCGCTCTTGGCCGCGGTGATGGACTGGAAGTTCTGCACCTGGCCCGGCAGATTGGGCAGCGGAAAGTATGCCAGCAGGCCCTTAGCCGCAGGATTGATCATACTTTGCGGAATCACGTCATTGGCAAAAGGCTGCCCAGTTGCGGGATTGTATATTTGCACGGGCTGACCGTTCACCGTCGTCTGCGAGAAGTTGCCACTGCGCTCGGCCAGCGTGGGCACGGTTGAGAAATAGCTGTAGGGAGTGTCACCCAGCGTGCCGTTGTAATGCAGGAAGAAAAAGGTTTTCGCGCCGTTATAAATGTGGGGAATGATCAGCGGACCGCCGACGTTGCCTCCAAAGCGCTGCTGCAAGTACGGCGGATTGGGCGATGGCTGGCCGGTAAGAGAGAACGGCGCGGCATTCAGCGCGGCGTCATTGGCGGAATAGTAGACGGTTCCGTGCATCTGGTTGTTGTTGGATCCGCGTCCGCCCAGCCTGGGCCCTCCGCCACCACCACCGCCGCCGCGGCCGCCAAATCCACCACCGCCGCCGCCCATTGCTCCACCTGCCGCGCCGGGAACGCCACCCATCTGGTTATTCTGAAAGCCGGCGCGCAACTCGTCGGAACCCATTCCGGCCAGGCTCGGCGAATTCGAACCGGAGACTGCAACCGATTCTGTGGCAATAGTTGGTGGCACGCCAGGAACCGGCATTCCGGAAGGCGCTACGGATTCGCCGCTATTCACACCTTGATCCGCGCCCGCGTCACTCTGCATCACCGACAACGCCTGGAATCCGCGGTTGCTTGCTCCGCCGCCGGTTCTTCCTTGCACGTTGCCTTGACCGGACTCGGAGCGCGAGAGCAGAACGATCTCGAGATCGAGGCGAGGATTCTGGTTGGAGGGACCGACTATCACGCGCGACGTGGCCGTTGCAAATGCCGCCATCTGGGCCCGCACCGCGTATTCGCCATCACCGGGCAGGGTGAGTTTGAAGCTGCCGTCGGCCCGAGTCCAGCCAGTAACTTTTTGCCCCGTGCTGTGATTGGTTGCGGTCACCGTGGCGCCCGGGACAGGGGTTCTGCCGGATTTCACCACGCCTTGAAGAGTTCGAAGCTGTGCAGTTGGAGACGGCGCCTGGCTCCAGGAAAAACAACGACAGAGCAAAACGAATGCCGCAACCGTGAGAAGAGCGGTCTTCCTGTTCAGGACAGACGTCTCCAAGGCCGTGAACAAACTGATAATGAGCGGCATGAGCGTTTTACATGTGCAAGTGACGTGCTTCTACGGAAAGAGTCCCCACCGGTCACCACTAGTTCCGCAGCCGGAGCGTTGCGCCGAGATCTTAGGTCAACTTTCTGCCAAATATACATTCAGAGAAACCGGCTGAGTAGTTCCGCAAGAAAAAGCAAAGAAAGACCCGACACGACGGACGGCGCAAACTTGATGTTGAGCGACGCCGGAACCCTGCGTAGCGCAAATCAGGCCTTCGTTAGTCAAGCACCAATCTGTATTTGGGGGGCGCGGTTTATGCGCGACTAAGGGAACTTGGAGCTGACAAAGAACACACAGTAGCAGTTACCGGCGTGCTGAAAATGAGGTTCACGGAGATGGGACAGCCATTTCCTTGCCTAGATTGAGTTGGTCGGATTGAAGTTCGACAAGTGCTTTTTCGAGACCCTCGGCAGTCCTGATGAGCCGGCCCGAGTTTAGCGTTTGCTGCTGCAATTGTTGCGAAAGGCCCTTGGCGCTTTTATTGACGGCGGCGCCCGATTTCGTCAGCTTCCTGGCAAGATTCTTCAGGTTGGCTTCCTGTGAATCCGAAAACGATTGTAGAAAGATTCGAGTATCGGCCAGAGCCTTCTCAACGGAATCCTGGAGACCGTTGGCTTTGCCGGATAAATCCTCCGAACCAGCGGCGTTCGAGTTCAGGTGCTGAAGATCGAGTGACTGCTTCCGTGCGGCTTCCGTGCTCTTGGTCATCAGGCGAAACTGCGCGATCTGTCCGTCGGTGGCTTGTTCAGCGACGGCACGCTTGAAGGTTGCCGCGTCTGGATCTTCCGGTTGCGCAGTTGTCCCGCCGTTGGTGCCTGAGCTGGCGTGCCGACCTCCGTGTTGTCCCCAGACGTTGAGGGGAAACAATAAGATCAACACGGCAATGATGGAAGCACTGTGGCGCATCACATATTTTCTCTCTTGTATAGAGTATGACGAAAACTCACCTAACGGTACTTAGTGGACTTGGCTCCCCTGGCGGAGCGCGATTGTCGCCGGTGTCTCTGCGATTTGCATCCCGGCGCTGCGTAGCAGAAGAGATAGGCTGGAGTGTGCTAGATTCGGACAGTTTATGGACACCGCGTCCACAATTTGTACACAGAGCCTGACCCGCCGTTTCGGAGAGTTCGTGGCGGTTGACGGCATCGACCTGCGCGTGTCGCGGGGTCAGTTTTTTGGCTTTCTGGGCCCGAACGGGGCAGGGAAGTCGACCACCATCAAGATGCTGACCGGCCTGCTTGCGCCCAGCTCGGGGAGGATCGAAATCCTCGGGCTGGATCTCGCTGCCCATCCGGTCGAGGTGAAGCAGCAGATTGGCGTGGTCCCCGAAGGGATGGCGCTATTCGGGCGACTGACTGGATATGAGTTCCTGAACTTCGCGGGACGGATGTACGGACTCGACCGCGAGACCGCGGCCAGGCGCACGGTCGAATTGCTTGACTTCATGCAGCTGGCCGATCAGCCGAAGAAGCTGGTCACCGATTACTCCCACGGCATGCAGAAGAAGCTGGCGATGGCGGCGGCGGTGATTCACGGGCCCAAGGTGCTTTTCCTGGACGAACCCTTCGAAGGCGTGGATGCCATCGCCGCCGGAACGTTGAAGGCGATGCTGCAAGGCATGATTGCCCGCGGCGCCACGATTTTCCTCACTTCGCATGTGCTGGAAATCGTGGAGCGGCTGTGCAGTCACGTGGCCATCATTCATCAGGGACGCCTGGTGGCACAGGGATCCCTGGAGGAACTGCGCGCCGGCGTGGAGGCGCAGACGCCAGTGCACGGCGAGCGCCTGGTGCTCTCTGGCGAGAGGCTGACGCTGGAACAGATTTTTCTGCGCACAGTGGGTGGCATGCGCCGAACCGACCAGGAACTTTCATGGCTGGGATAGTCGGTAGAGAGACGCACATTGCCCGCAACACCTCGACGAAAGAAAAATTCCGTGACCCATCATGACTAAAGCCGGCTTCACCGTAAGAGCCAGCCAACTGAGAGCGATTGCGTGGGTGCGCTGGCGCCTGTTCGTTAATTCGCTGCGCAGTACCCGTGGCAAACTGAACCTGGTTTCGCGTCTTATCGTGTCGCTGGGGTTCGCAATAATTGGATTAGGTGGCGCCGTCGGCATGGGCACAGCGGCCTTCTTCTTCGTCTCGGAAGGCAAGCCTGGATTGCTTGTGGCGCTGTTGTGGCCGATTCTTTTCTTCTGGCAAGTCTTTCCCATCATGGCGACAGCCTTCACCAACAACCCGGACTCTTCTGACTTGCTGCGCTTTCCACTGAACTATGGCTCGTATTTTCTAGTGCGGCTGGCGTATGGCGCAGCCGATCCGGCAACCGCTCTGGGCACCCTCTGGTCGTTCGGAATTCTATTGGGCGTGGGGCTTGCGAGACCCAAGCTGCTGCCTTGGACGTGGCTGGTGCTGCTGGCGTTCGCCGCCTTCAATCTTGTGTTCATGCAAATGATATTCGCCTGGGTCGAACGCTGGCTGGCGCGGCGCCGCACGCGGGAGATCATGGGCATTCTGTTTCTTCTGCTGCTCCTGAGTGTTCAGTTGATCGCGCCCCTGTCGGGATATTTCACCAAGCGGCCTCGACCGGAAGTGCGCCGATTTGCGGAGCTTCTCATTCAGGGGCAGAAGGTTCTTCCCCCGGGGCTTGCCGCCCGCGCCATCGCGCAAGCTGCAGCTTCGCAGTTGCGGGCGGCCTTCAATTCGTTGGGGCTGCTGTGCGCTTTTGTGTTGGCGATTGGCTACTGCCTGCACGTGCGATTACTGGAGCAGTATCGCGGTGAGAGTCTCGGCGAAACCTCCGCCACACGCGTTCTCCCGGCAGATCGCCGACTTCGATTGGGATGGAATTTGCCCGGATTTGCGTTTCCCGTGGCGGCGGTTTTCGAAAAAGAGATCCGCTCTCTGCTCCGCAGCGGCCCCATGTTGCTCACCTTGATCATGCCAATTTTTATGCTGATCATCTTCCGGTTTGGACCTGTGAACTCTGTCCGGCAGTCGGGGCCGGCGATTCCTGGACATTCGCCTGGCTTGGCGTTTCCCGCGGCTGCCGGCTTTGCGCTCCTGACATTAACGAATCTGGTCTACAACAACTTTGGCGGCGACGGCAGCGGCATCCAGTTTTTCTATGCGTGCCCGGTGAGGTTTCGCGACATTGTGCTGGGCAAGAATGTCACCCATGCCAGCATTCTGGCGATAGAAACAGCTGTGGTGTGGGTCGCAGTTGTCAGCCTCTTCGGCAAGCCGACCATCAACATGATCGTCGCCACACTCACCGGTTTGCTATTCGCCGCAACGGTAAATTTTTCCGTAGGCAATGTGCTATCAATCTACTCGCCGAAGAAATTCGATTATTCAACCTTTGGAAGACAACGCGCTTCCCAGACCACCGTGCTGATCAGCATGGGGGTGCAACTCCTGGTCGTAGGGACGGCTGTGAGCGCGTTCTGGATCGCTCGGCGCTATGGGAATTCCTGGGTCGCGAATCTGATCTTACTGCTGTTGGCAGTAATTGCGCTCTACGCTTACAGGGCCGTTCTTCGCCACATAGACCGTGTGGCGCGGGAGCACCAGGAAATGTTGGTTGCCGAACTTTGCCGAGCCTAAAGCGCTCAGTCCTTGAGCGATGATTACGGCAGCTCAATGTGGCTTGGATAGCGGGGCGCAGCCGACAGAGGCAGCTCGATTTCGCGCGTCTCGTTTGGACCCAGGTTAAGCTGCTGCTTTCCAAACTCCATTCGTGGTCCTTCCATTTCGATTTTGTACACCCCGGGAGCCAGGAGATCAGCAGGGGTGTCTGCCCAATCGGCTTGCCATCAATTCGTACCATGGCTTTTGCTGGCGCCGACTTCAAAGTGAGCTTTGCTGCCTCCTTTCCTGCACCTTGCTCGAGCGCCCGCCGGTTCGCATCTTGGGGATTACTCTCCGTGGCGCTCGCGGCCTCCGGCTGCTTGTCAGCAATTCGAACGGAAGCTGGCTTCTTGTCCGGGGACAGCGTGGAATTTATCTTGTTGCTGAGTCCGGCTAAGCCGGTGCTGCTGCCCGTCGCGATGTGACCGTATTCAATCGCCGTCTGAGCTGCGGCAGGGCGGCTCAAAAAGAGCACCAGTGCGATTGCCATTGCCCCGCCTGCAAGCATGCGTTTCACCGCAACCGAAACGGCGTCAGTCAGAAAAATCGATCGCGGACTCCGGAATATTAACATTAACCTGGACCTCTGGCCGCTAATCTAGCACAGGGGCCCGGCCTGGTGGTGAGATAGCCGGCCACCTTTTGGGGGAGTTCGTCCATCATTATTCAGCCTTTTGGTGCGCGAAAATGAGCACTCTCCTCTAATTGACATTGAACAGTATCAGCGTAGACTCGCCTTACTTGGCCGAAATGATAGCTTCGCTTCCTTCCCCTGCCCAGGCTGACGAGGCCACGAAATCTTAGGATAGGTAAAAGTGTCTACCTACCCAGTCAAAACCAGAAATACGCAGCGCAAGCTATTTAAGGAAAATGCTCATGTTTCTCCAAGTGTTAGCCACTTCCAACGACTTCACCTACACCATCGCGCGACTAGTGCTCGGAGTAACATTTTTCATGCACGGGGCCCAGAAGATGCTGGGCTGGTTCGGGGGCTACGGCCTCCACGCCGCCACGGGTTCCTTAGTCCAAATGGGCGTCCCGGAGCCGCTGGCTCTTGTTGCCATTAACATCGAATTTTTCGGGGGCTTGGGACTGATTTTGGGCCTGTTCACCCGGATCGCGGCGCTGGGAATCATCGCGAATATGGTGGTCGCTATCGCCAAGGTGAACAGCGAGAATGGCTTCTTCATGAATTGGCTCGGCGCGCATAAAGGCGAAGGTTTTGAATACTACCTGCTCGCGATCGCCTTGGCCCTCGTCCTGCTGGTCAAAGGTTCGGGTGCGTTTTCCATCGACGAGGCAGTTACTTGGCGCTTGCGGAAACTGAGAAAACCGGTAAGACGCTGGCATGTCGCTGCGCCAAACCCAAGCCAGAACGCCTAGCCCAAGCCTACCCCTGACGCGCGCCCAGCAAGCTGAAGACAATTCACCAGCGTGCAGGGCTTAAGGATTATCGCGACCTCGCCGTAGTGCTTGACGGCATCGATCTTTGCAAAAGCGATTGGAACCTCCACTGCCGTTTTCGGCAGGATATTGAACCAGCCTGATTACGTTATGATGCCTTGGACCCATTGATTCGTGTGCCTTCAGCATGACCGAGGCCCTCCGGAGTTAACGTAGTGGTTGACAAACAGAGCCAGCCATTGCAGTCGAGACCTGGGCCCGAGAGTGAGTCGACACCCAGAAAGGGTCGATTTTCTTCACCGAAAACGCGGGCCTTTGTCCTCGGATCTCTTCTTGTTCTGGCAACCGCCGCGCCGTACTTCGTCGTTACCGGCTACCCCTTCTGCAACTACGACGACACCGTTTATGTCACCGCGAACGCTCACGTCCAAAGCGGCTTCACATGGGAGACCGTCAAGTGGGCGTTTTCCACTTATGACGCGGCCAACTGGCATCCCGTGACCTGGCTCTCGCACGCGCTGGACTTTCAGTTCTTCGGTCTCGATCCTGCCGGCCATCATGGCGTTAACGTAGCCCTGCATGTCATCAACGTGCTGTTGCTATTTTGGGTGTTGCAGAGGGCGACCGGCTTTGTTGGACGCAGCGCCATGGTGGCCGCGCTGTTCGCCTTGCATCCCATCAATGTCGAATCCGTGGCCTGGGTGGCAGAGCGCAAGAACCTCCTCAGCATGTTGTCTTTCCTGCTCGCACTCGCGGCTTACCGCAGCTACGCGCAAAGACCAGGAATCCTTCGCTATACCGTCTGCGCATTCCTTTTCCTGCTGGGATTGATGTCCAAGCCGCAGGTCATTACCTTGCCCTTTGTTCTGTTGCTGTGGGACTACTGGCCATTGCAGCGTATGTTTGCCCCTGATGCCGACTCTTCTTGCGAGACCGCAACGCCGGCGGCGATCCCGGGAGCGACTTTTTCCTGGTTGATCCTGGAGAAGCTTCCGCTGTGCGCTCTCTCCGCAGCCAGCGCCGTCATCACCATAAAAGCGCAACGGGCCGGTGGTGCCCTGGCCACGTTTAGGATTCCCCGCGACATTCGGCTGGCCAACGCCGCAATCTCTTACGCCCGCTACCTGGAAAAAGCCCTTTGGCCGTCACGGTTCGCGCTTTTCTACCCTCATCCGCTGAGGTCTGCCGTGGGATGGCAGGCCGTGGCAGCCTTCGTTTTGCTGCTCGGCATAACGATTCGCGTAGTCGTGGCGCGCCGCCACCGTTATTTGCTGGTGGGATGGCTCTGGTTTCTGGGGACACTCGTACCCATGATCGGTCTGGTGCAAGTGGGCACACAGGCAATGGCGGATCGCTACGCGTATCTCCCATTTGTCGGTCTCTACCTGATGATCTGCTGGGGCGTGGCTGATCTGGCGCAGCAATGGCATCTCCCCGCTGCTGTTCTGCCGGTAACCAGCTTGGCAGTCCTGACAGGATTGATGATTGTTACCTATCGCCAGATCGGATACTGGAAAGACGGTGTGACATTGTGGTCGCACACCGTAAAGGTCACCAACGGCAACTTCGTGGCAGAGGACAATCTGGGAGAGGCGCTGGTGGAACAGGGCAAAATGGAAGAGGCCATGCCGCACTTCTTCCGGGCGGCAGCGATATTCCCTCCCGATCCAACCAGCAATTTAAACATCGGTGCTTACGAGCAGGTGCACCAGGATTTTTCAGCGGCCATCGCTCAATATAACCTGGTGCTACGCAACACCACGAACGCCGCCGTCAGGCGCAGGGCTTTGATGAACATGGCTGATGCGTACAGTGCGCTTGGCGATCCCGCGCGTGCCAGGCAATGTCTCGAAGCTGCAAATAGGCTGCGCGAATGAGAACCTCAAGTTGCCGCTCTTGCGATAGACAGGGCCGCGATGGCAGCGGTTTCGGCGCGGAGGATGGTTTCGCCCAACGAGGCTGAGATCCATTGCCATTCCGACATTGCGAAGCTGCGCAATTCGTCCGTCGTCCAGCCGCCTTCCGGACCTACGGCAAGCGCGATGGATTCCAGCTTGCCATGCGCCTGCAAGATGTCGCCAAGCGATGCCTCGCGTTCCGTTTCATCCAGCACGATACGAAGCGCAGCAGCAGTGCCGGCGGCTTCTTCCTGATGTGGCGCGCTGGAGAATATAGGAAGGTTCAGAGCCTCGCTGAGCTTAACCGGGACAGCGATCTCCGGCGGCGCGGTGCGGCGCGACTGTTCCGAAGCTTCGCGCGCGATTCGCCGCCAGCGCTCCGCACGCTTTTCCGCGGCTGCGGCAAGGTGCTTCTCGGTGCGGCGCGCAATCACCGGGATGATGTTTGTGACGTTCAGTTCAGTGCACTTCTCGATCGCCCACTCCATGCGATCGAACTTGAAGACAGCCAGCAGAAGTGTAATCGGGACGACTGAACTGGCGGCGATTTCCTCACCGAGTACGAACTCCACGCGGTCATCCGCCACGCTGGCGACCGTGGCGCGCCGCACCTGATCTCCGCAAGCCACTTCGAACTCCTGTCCCACGCGGGCACGCAAGGTTCGCGCGAGGTGGGCGGCGTGGTCTCCAGTCAGGACTGCGCGGTCGGAGGAAAACTCATCGGCAATCCAGCGGCGGCGGGTCATCGGGTGAAGAGTAACAGAGCTGTGGCAATGGCGATGGCGGCATAGACGCCGCCGAACAAGCGGTTCTGCCGGGCCAGCGCCTCTTCATTGGAGACACGGCTGTTGAACAACGATTCCACGGCCGAGAGCATAACCAGCAGCAGAAGGATGATAATCCAGCGCGCCTGGCGCGCCTGCGCATACAGCAGGAAGGGAATGCCGAGCAGCGCCAGCCCAAGATATACGAAGCCCGTAATGCGAGCGCGCTTGCGTCGCTTGGGATTCTCATAGCGCAGCATCACGATGCGGGCGAGCTCTCGCGGCTTGGCCAGACGTGCTGCCGCCGGAAGCGCGGTCACTACCAGCAAAAACCAGGCGTAGATGCGCAGGGTCTTGTCCAAAGGGGAATTGTATTCCGACGACAGGGATTAGTTGGAATCGTAGCCATTGATCTGTTGGCGGGTGACCCACCCCAGCCGGTCTTACTTACGTGGGTTTTTCTTTGCTGGCCACTGGCCACTGGCCACTGGCAACTCCTGCTCAGTGCTTGATCGCCCACATCAGCCAAGCCGCGAGCAATACGCCGCCAATGAACAGCGCGAAGCAATATGCGCCGTAGCGAAACATATCGCGCGGTGTGTTGCGTTGCGAGATGCCAAAGACGGTGGACGCGCACAGCGCAAACACCAGGGCGGCATTGAAGTGAGAAAGTTCGAGGGTCATGGTTTCTTGCCAATCGCGATATGGTGGGCGTCGACGGCGGCGATAATGTTCAGCAATCCCGCCACTACGATGTATTTGGTGCCATAGTCGGCCACGGCGCGATGAATGTTACCGATTCCCCAATCCATCATGCGCGCCACAAAATACAGCGCGCCGGCGCCGATGTCGCCGATGAATCCCAGGATGTCGAGCAGGTCTCCGGTATTAAACGAGTACACCTTGCCCTGCATGCCCAATCCGGCGAAGAACATGGTGAAAATCGCCGCCATCAGCAGCAGACCGCGAATCCAGCGCCGTTGAATGAAGTGTCCGAGGCCGGGAAGCAGCCATCCCGCCAGCGGCGCGATGATCGCCATGGAGTTAGTCTGCGGCGCGACCTTCGCATTGCGCTGCATGGTCGCTGTGTTTTGCGGATTCGCCATCAAATGAGCACCAACTCGTTCTGGATTCGTCCGGTCACTTCGCCCTTGCCGTTGCGTGTCATCATGTTGATCTCGCTGCGCACTCCAAACTCCGGCAGGTAAATGCCCGGCTCGACCGAGAAGCAGGTGTTGGGCAGGATCTCGCGATCGTCCTTGGTCTCCAGATTATCAAGATTCGCGCCGTTGCCATGAATGTCGCTGGTGATGGAGTGCCCGGTGCGATGGATGAAATACTTGCCCCAACCTTTACCGTCGATGAACTCGCGCACCGCCTTGTCCACCTCCCAGCCGCAGACCTTGCGCCTGGCATCGAACGCCTGCTGCACGGTTTGGATGCCTACATCGCGCGCGCCGCGAACGATGTCGAAAATCTCGCGCTGCTTGTCGCTCGGCGTGCCCACCACGCCCGTCCACGTGATGTCGTAATAGACGGAGTCTTCGGGTTTGGCGCACTTGGCCCAAATGTCGAGCAGCAAGAAATCGCCCTGCTTGATTGGCGCGGACGTGGCCGAGGTCGGCTCGTAATGCGGATCGCCGCTATGCGCGTTGACGCTCACGTTCGGCGGATCGCAGGTCTCCAGGCCTTCGCGCTGGAAGGCTTCCATGATCCACTGCTGCATCTCGAACTCGTGCGTGCCGCCGTTGCGCGCGCGGCGGCCCACTTCCTGGAAGAACGCGGCGGTGATTTTGTCGACGGCGTCGCGAGCTTTGAAGTGTGACGCCATCTGTGCGTCAGTCAGCGTCGCTTCGAAACGCGCCACCAGGTTCGCCGAGCTGACAATCTCTTTGTCGAAGCTCCGCACCAGCTCCAGCATGCCCGCGTCCACCAGCGATATATACGGGATCTGGTTGTTGGGCGAGTACTGCATCGTGATCTTGTGGTACGGCTTGAGCATGGCCTCGAGGTTCTGCCATAGCTCCTGCCACGCCGAGTACTCCATCTTGCTGCCGGGCAGCGTGTCGAGGTGATGGCTCTCGATGCGGTGTACCAGCTTGACGGGCTCGCCGCTGGCCGGAATGAGGTAAAACCAGCGGCGCGTGACCAGCATGGTGGCCGGCAAGCCGAGCACGCGGTACGCGATGGGATCGCGATGATGATGATCGTAGAACAGCCAGCACTCGTGCCCGCCGTCGCGCAGCGCAGCCTGAATTTCAGGAAGATTCATTGCGAGGACTATTGTAAATGAGAGCACCGGAGGGCGCTGTCACCACACTGCCGGGATTGTGTCAGGGCACGGCTTCAGCCGTGCCACAGAGCCTAAGATACGAATTGGGCTGCGGCTCCTGCGCGGCACGCGCAGGAGCCGCAGCCCTGGTTTTCTGCTCCCCGAGGTCGGCACGACTGAAGTCGTGCCCTGACACAAAGCTGGAATTCGCGCTAGTCTTTTCCGTTTCCCCCGTGGTGAATCAAACGCCGGGCGTCGCTAACTTCGCTTTCTTGCCCAGCACCCGCTCCCGCGTTGCCGCCGGGAGCGTCTCGCAAGCCGTGCGCAGCACCAATCGCGGGGTGCGATCGCGGACCGTCATCAGGTACTTAACCGTCTGCTTCGGATTGGCTTTCGCCGCCTCGCGCAGCAGCCAGCCCAGCCCCTTCTGCACCATGTCGTCATCGCTGGCCAGCAGCATCGCGGTGATGCGCTGAATGTGGTCGAAGTTCTTATGCTGACGCGTGCTATGGATCAGGCTGACGGCGGCGGCGCGCTGATGCCAACGCTTCTTTGATTTTGCCCAGCGCGGCGGCCGCGACAACAACGCGGTATCGGCCGCAATCATCGGCCCGATCAGGTAATGCACCAGCCCATCATGGTCGGCCCAGGAGCTGATGCGGTCCAGCCAGCTCTCGAACAGCTTAAACTCCGGCTTGCCGAAATCGCTGACAATCCCCTGCAGCATAACAACAGCGAAGACCTTTTCTTCGAGGACCTCGCCGCGGAAGAGTTGATCAGCGACCTGCACCAGATACGGGATATCGTGTTCCGCAAGAATCGTCCGCCGAAATCGCACCGCGACCTTGCGCAACTCGTGCGTATGCCAGCCGCGCGACTTGATTTCATGTTTGAAGAAACGCTGCACTCCTTCCGTGTGTGGCGCGGACGCGCCATCCAGCAGCACGCGACGAATGTGAGCGGCGATGTAACTAGGACTCTTGCTCATAGGAAGGATTTGGCTTTCGCCTGACCGACCGCACCAGGAAGCAACCGTCCCGCCTGCGGGACGACTCAGTTTAGCCCAGGGCTCGCCCTGAGCGCAGTCGAAGGGACGAAGTCCTGGGTGACATGGTCTAAGAAGAACCAGTTCCGGCAGGGACCGCACAGTCGGAGTTTCCACCCCGCTTTTCCACATCTTCCTCAGGCCGCAGCCATCGAGCGAAACGCATAAAATAAGAACAACAATGTCGCAAACCGAATTCGTTCATCTTCATCTTCACACCGATTACTCCATGCTCGACGGCGCCTGCGAGATCGAGCGCCTGGTCAATCGCGTCAAGGAACTCGATATGCCTGCGGTCGCCATGACCGATCACGGCAACATTTTCGGCGCGGTCAGATTCGTCAACGCCGCCAAAGAAGCGGGCGTCAAGCCGATCCTGGGTTGCGAGCTCTACATCTGCAAGAAGGAAGATCATCGCGCCTCACCGGAGGGCGACAGCTACAACCATCTCATCGTGCTGGCCGAAAACGACCAGGGCTATCGCAATCTCGTCAGGATCGTCTCCGAGGCTTCGCTGCACGGCTTCTACTACAAACCGCGCGTCAGTAAGAAATTTCTTGCCGAGCACGCTCAGGGATTGATCGGCTTGTCCGCGTGCCTGAAGGGGGAAGTTGCCGAGAACCTCACGGAAGGCAAGTACCACGCTGCACGCGAAGCCGCCGTAACCTACACGGACATTTTCGGGAAGGGCAATTTCTATCTCGAAATTCAGGACCAGGGCGTCCCCGACGAACAGCGAATTCAGGCTGACCTGCTGAAGCTGGAGCAGGAACTCGATCTGCCGCTGGTCGCCACCAACGACAGCCACTATCTCTGCGAGGACGATTCGCATGCCCAGGACGTGATGGTCTGCATCCAGACAGGCAAGTCGATTCATGACACTAACCGCCTGAAGTTCCACGGCAACCAGTTCTTTGTCAAGAGCGCGGCCGAGATGGCCAAGGTGTTCTCGGGATATGAGCGCGTGCTGGCCCGCACGCTGGAGATTGCCGAGCGCTGCAACGTGCGGCTGGAAAAGGTCCACGACCCGTTCCCAAAATTCGAGGTGCCTGCGGGCTACTCGCTTCCCGACTACTTCGAGCATGTCACCCGCGAGGGCTTTGGCAAGCGCCTGAACATCCTGCGTGAGCTCCAGACCATGGGCCGGCTGAAACACTCGCTCGAGGACTACGAGCAGCGTCTGTCGCGCGAGATCGAGATGATCCGCCAGATGCAGTTTGCAGGATA
>Ga0302325_10011888_pt1 | contig 18722 bp, 13 predicted proteins | sample Palsa_T0_2_FD_201948 | JGI IMG/M metagenome (GOLD analysis project Ga0302325, IMG submission 201948) | Peat permafrost microbial communities from Stordalen Mire near Abisko, Sweden - Palsa_T0_2 | ecosystem: Environmental > Terrestrial > Soil > Palsa > Peat permafrost | place: Sweden: Abisko...
TGCGCGGCTCCGGCTTGGGCCTTGGCTTCGGTTTCTCGTCGGGCTTTTTGTCGCCGCCTTCTTCCGCGGCGTCTTTATCTTGACCGCGCTTTGGCGGTGCCTTCTTAGGCAGCATCATCACCGTGAACGATGCGCTGGCACGGGAAATCTCGCAGCCCTGCTCCTGCAGCATGCGCAACAGATCCGCCTGCGCGCCGGGGCGCGGATCGTCCGCCGTAAACACGTAGGCGGCCGGTCCCTCCGTGCGTGGTTTCTCGATGGAGCGTTTGGCCTTCAAGTAGAAGTTGCGCAGGAAGAGCTGCTTGTTGGCGCTGAAGTAGGCCAGCGCGGTCAGCAGGCCGGTCTCTTCGTAGTTGTTGTTATTGCGCTGCGACCACTTCGCTTTCGGCAGCGGCGGGTTTTGCTTGTACCAGGTGCGCGCGAACTCGTCCGGTTCCAGCGTGCGCACTTCAGTGTCGGCGCCGCCGTTCCCGAACGTTTCGTAGAGCCGGCTGATGCCGTTGTGCATCGCGGCGATGAACATGAGGTAGCTGGGCGACCAGGTGTCGAAGGTGCCGTGCGTGAAAACGCCCGGCATGCCGAACTTGGTCATTTCCGAGACGTTGTTCCAGCCCATCATTTGCCATTCGTCGGCCAGCAACGGATCGATCCAGGCGTTGTAGGGACCGTCGCCCACCGTGTTGTCGTAAAGATACGGCACGGATTCGTGCAGGTCGTGCAGCACTTGCGCTTTCCATCCCACGAACGTGTGCAACACGTTTCGCGTCAGCGCCAGCGTGAGCCCCATGGCGTCGCGATTATTATCGTGGCCCACGTAGTGGCCCCAATAGATCAGCGACGGCCACTGTTTACCGGGGTTCGCGAGGTGCCAGCGGTAGATATCCACCATGCGGTCGCGGCCGTCCACTTCGACGATGGGCGTGATCAGGGTGATGGTGTTTTCGCGGATGAACTTGATGTAGGCGCTCTCGTCCACCGCCAGCCGGTAAGCGAGTTCCATCAACGCGGTGGGCGCGCCGGTTTCGGGCGAGTGGATGGTGCCCGTGATGTAGTAAATTGGCGTGGATGCCGCCACCAGCTTTTCGGCTTCGGCGTCGTCCAGGTGGATCGAGCGCGGGTCCGCCAGCTTCGCGAGGCGCGCGCGGTTCTCGTCGAGTTTGGCGAGCAGCCGTTCGTCCGCCACGGCCACCGCAATCATTTCGCGGCCTTCTTCGGTTCGCCCGATGCTGAAGACTTTCACGCGCGGGCTGGCGGCTTCCAGCATGCGCATGTAGCGATAGACTTCCTGGGAATACGGCAGGATACCGGGCGCGCCCGCGACGTCGCCAAGCACGGCTTTGGGGGTCGGCATGGTTTTCGATGCCGGCAGATAATCCGTTAGCGGCGAATTGAAGAACGGCTCTGTGGTGTACTCGCGGATCTTCTTGGTGTATTCTTCGTCGACGGGCTGGGCGGCGTCGCGAGCGGGGCGGGGTTGGGCCAGAAGGGGAAGGGCGAGGATCAAGGGAAGCGCGAGCAGTGTCTTCATTGGAAAGACTATAACAGGCGGCGCACGGCGCCACCCCACGATGCCCCACGATATAATCGGGTGCATGTGTCATCAACTCGTCCTGCCCCTGCTGCTGCTCTCCGGCCTGATCGCCGGCGCGGCTGAACTGGCCCCTCCCGTGGCTCCCACCGCCGATCATCGCGAAGAGCGCCATGGCGCGACCGTGGTCGACAACTACTACTGGCTGCGCGAAAAGTCGAATCCCAAGGTGGTCGAATATCTGGAAGCCGAGAACGCGTATACCAAGGCCATAACCTCGGACCTTGCGCCGTTCCAGGACGCGCTCTACAAAGAGATGCTGGGCCGCGTGAAGCAGACCGATCTCTCGGTTCCCGTGCGGCGCGGCGAATACCTGTATTACTCGCGCACCGAAGAGGGCAAACAGTATCCCATTCAATGCCGCCGCAAAGGCAGCATGGAAGCGCCGGAAGAGATCCTGCTGGATTTGAACGAACTTGCCAAGTCGCATAAGTTCGTGGGACTGGGCGCGTTTGTAGTCAGCGACGATCAGAACATGCTGGCCTATACCGTCGATTTCACGGGCTTCCGCCAGTATGGGCTGCAAGTGAAGGATCTGCGCTCGGGCCAGACGCTGCCGGACACTTACGAACGCGTGGATTCCGTGGCATGGGCGGCGGACAACAAAACGCTATTCTTGACCACCGAGGATGCGGTCACCAAGCGTTCCGACAAACTGTGGCGGCACGTGCTGGGCGCCGCTTCCTTCGATCCGCTCTACGACGAGAAGGACGAACTTTACGATATCCGCATCGAGAAAACGCGCGACAAGAAGTACATCCTGCTGGGGATCGACAGCAAAGACACCACCGAGTTCCAATGGCTGCGCGCGGACCAGCCCCAGGGCCACTTCGCGGTTTTCCTGCCACGCGAAAAGAAGCATCGTTACTATGTCGACCACCGCGGCAATCTCTTCTACATCCGCACTAACAAAGAGGGCCGCAACTTCGCCATTATGACCACGCCGGAGAGCGATCTGGCGCCGAAGAACTGGAAGGTTTTCATCGCGCAGCAGGACGATGTGCTGATCGAGCACCTGGACCTGTTCCAGGATTTCGCCGTGTCGGTGGAAAGGTCGCGGGCGGTCGACCACCTGCGCGTGTATGACTTTCACAGCGCCAAATGGACGGCAGTTCCGTTCCCCGAGCCGGTCTACGCCGCATCCCCCGGCGGCACGCCCGAGTTCGATTCGAAGACCTATCGCTACAACTACCAGAGCTTCATCACGCCACCCAGTGTTTACGATTACGATGTACACAGCGGACATTCCACGCTGCTGAAACGCCAGGAAGTGCTGGGCGGCTACGACCCCACGCAGTACGCGAGTGAGCGCCTGTGGGCCACCGCGCGCGACGGCGTGAAGGTGCCGGTTTCGATCGTCTACCGCAAGGGTTTCGTGCGCGACGGCCACGCGCCGCTGTTCCTTTACGGCTACGGCTCCTACGGGATCGGCACGCCGCCAACCTTTAACAGCAATCGCCTGAGCCTGCTGGATCGCGGGATGGTATACGCTATCGCGCACATTCGCGGCGGCAACGAGATGGGCGAGGGGTGGCGCGAGGACGGCATGCTGATGAAGAAGAAAAATACGTTCTGGGATTTCATCGACTGCGCCGAGTATCTGATCGCGCAGAAGTGGACTTCGAAGGAGCGGCTGGTGATCGAGGGCGGCAGCGCCGGTGGCCTACTGATGGGCGCGGTGGTGAACATGCGGCCGGATTTGTTTCATGCGGTACACGCCGCCGTGCCTTTTGTGGATGTGATGAATACCATGATGGACGCGTCGCTGCCGCTGACGGTCGGCGAGTATCTGGAGTGGGGCAATCCGAACGAGAAAGAGGCGTACGACTATATGAAGACGTACAGCCCTTATGACAACCTGGAGAAACGCGCGTACCCGGCGATTTTGGTGACTACCAGTTTCAACGACAGCCAGGTGATGTACTGGGAGCCGGCGAAGTACGTGGCGCGCCTGCGTTCGCTGAAGACCAACGACACGCCGCTGCTGCTGAAGATCAAGATGGAGCCGGCCGGGCATGGCGGCGCGTCGGGGCGGTACGACCGGATGAAGGACCAGGCGTTCGAGTATGCGTGGCTGTTGACGCAGGTGGGGATTACGAAGTAGCGCACGCTCTCAGCGTGCCGTGTGGGCACTCTTGCCGACACCTGGCTTCGCCGGCAATGTCGGCGTAGCCATCATCGAAGGCTTTCCGATGCATTTGTCAGGACGAATCGGATACCATAATCAGTGGCGCATTGTGCCGTCTGCCGCCTGCCGGTTAGCGGCTCAAAAGCATAAACAAACGCTCCTCATCGGAGAATCAAATGCGGAAGAACAATATCAGGATCACAGCGCTAGCATTCGTTGTTCCGATTCTTTTCCTCTTGCCGGCTTGCGCACGAGCGCAAGCTGCGAAGGCTCCCTATCCGGTCATGGCTCCTCTCGATCAGTATTTGATTCCGGACGAGAAGGCTGAGATCGCGCTGGCCCGGATTTCCGCTCCTGTATCGATTTCGGATGCAGCCGAAGTGATGGTGCTGCGGCGGGATGGCTACGCAACTGCTGTAAAGGGCACGAACGGCTTCGTCTGCATCGTCGAGCGATCCTGGGCGAAGCCGACCGATGATCCGGAATTCTGGAACTCAAAGGTCCGCGCCCCGAACTGCTTCAATCCGGCAGCCTCAAGGACGTTTCTGCCCATCTTTCTCAAGAAAACCAAACTTGTGCTGGCGGGAAAATCTAAAGCACAAATCCTCGCGGCTACGACGTCCGCATTGGAAAAGAAGGAACTACCCGCGCTGGCTCCCGGAGCGATGTGCTACATGATGGCGAAGCAGCAGTATCTGAGCGACGACGACATGAACTGGCATCCCCATGTCATGTTTTTCGTTTTCGGTGATGTCGTGAAAAGCTGGGGAGCGAATCTCCCTGGTTCTCCGGTAATAGCGGCGAACGATCCGGAAGAGCGGGTGACCATCTTCATGGTTTTGGCCGGCACTTGGTCCGATGGGACACCGGGCCCATCCACGATGCACTGACCTCAAATCACGGTCTGCGAGAATCGCCCGTCTCCGGTACGACGACCACAGTTAGTTTGGCGTTATGGACAATTCCGTTGGCCGTACCGGTCACCACTACGCCGTAGGAGGCCGATGCAGGAGAAGGTTGTGGCGCGGGCGCCGCGGCTGGCGTTTGGGGCCGTCCGCGGATCGGGCTAGGAGCGGAAACCGTGAGAGTGACAACAGATGTTCCACTCAAACTAACGGAACCGGGCGAGATAGCACACTGGATGGCGCTGGCTGAGGTGGTACACGATAGGTTTACAGCGCCGCTAAAGCCCAATGCCGAAGCAAGATTGACGGATATGGCAGTGGAGGATCTTTCCTGCACGACGAACTGGGGAACTACAGGCGTAATCGTAAAGTCGGGAGTTGCCGGTATTACAACAGAAAGGGGAACCGGCGAACTTGTAGATTCCCGATACGCGCTATCGCCAGTGTAGACCGCGGTGACTTCGTTCAGGCCAATACTGAAGTAATCCGACAACTCCGTGGAAGACGTTCCCGATGCGCTATGGGGGCCGCTCTGAGCAAGAGTGATGGAGGCCACTCCCACTCCGTTGCCGTAGACGATCACGGTTCCGGTCGGCGCGGCGGAAGAGCCGCCGGCAGCGTTTCCACCCATGACAGTAACGGTAAATACAGTGACACCGCTGTTTTCCAGAAGGATCGTATTGGACTCGGAGATTGCCGTGGTGGTCGCAACTCTCTGGCCGGCCGGAGCTATTATGGCCACATCGAATCCGGGTGACACCGACGCGCCCTGGTAATTGCCGTCACCCGTATACGTGGCGGTGAGCGGGTAGGCGCCCGGCTGCAGATTTGTGAAGTTGGCTACGCCCGTGCGAACCGGGTTCGCATAGGGTCCTTGGGAACCGGCTTGCGTGAGAGCTACGGTCTGCGTCTGCGAGCCGAGACTCACGGTGACCGATCCCCCGAGAGGGAGGCAACCGTAGCCGCCAGCGGACAGATTGACTTCAACCGGGAAGGTATCGCCCGCATAGGCTGTACACGTGATGCCGGTGCCGCATACGCCGCCTGGGCCGAGGTAGAGCACCGACTTTGCCTTCTGCACCGTGTAGGTGAACGGAGAGGACTGAGACGCCTTGTAGCTTGCATCGCCCGTGTAGCTGGCCGATACCGAATGCACTCCGGCGGAAGCAGTCGCGGGAGTTGTCCAGGTAGCGATACCTTCGACATTTAGAGGGGCAGCCTCGGCAATCTGGCCATCGAAACTGAAAGAAACGGAGCCAGTCGCCTTTGTAAGAGACGAGGCAGCGCCCTGCGGCTGCACGGTCAGCCAGAGCACTGCGCCGGGAGAGACTGTGGAACCGCTGGCGACGTCAACTTCAGATTGACCCACTTGCGCAAAGCAAGCCAAGGCATTCTGAGGGCCGGACTCAGAGACCATCTGCACGGCGGAAATGGCGGTGCGGCTGGCTTCCGCTGTCACGTTAAGAGTTACGGGTGGGGACATGCTGCCCGAATACACACCATCGCCGGCATAGTCCGCCAAAATCTGGTATGTTCCGCCCGGCAGAGAGTTAATGGCGGCGCTGGCCGATCCATTGGCTCCCAGTGGCAGGAAGGTTTGGCCCTGGCTCGAAGGCAGAGGAGACGTCGTGACAATGGCAACGCTTCCCGAGGGAGCTTCACTTCCAAGACTGTGCATGACGTCCGCGGTCAGCGTAATTGGTGTGCCATGCTGGGCGGCGGTTGCGGAGAGCTGCAATAAGGCCGTGGTCGGCAGGAAAGTAAGGCTGCTCCAGTTGTCGACCATCACTTTGGCATCGATGCTCCCCAGACCGCTGGCCAAGTCGTAACCGGGAGTCGCGGGATACCCGGACAATGTGTATTGGCTGCCGGCCAGGCCGGCCAGTATGGTTGTGCCGAGCACACAATCCGGCGAGTTCTGAGAGCACACTACGTTGTTGCCGCCGAGGGTCACGTCATGAAACGCGGCAGGCGCCTGACGGGCCAGTGGATAAAGCGTAAAATTCGCCTGCCCCTGCCGGCCATATTTCTGGTCGATAAGAGCCATGATGCCCGCCATCGCCGGAGTAGAGGCCGATGTTCCGCCAACAACGAAGACCGGTATTTGGCCGCTGGAATCGAGCGTGCAGTCTCCTGGGTTCGCGCAGACGACATATCCCGATAAGTTGGCGCCGTCGGCGGCAAACAGTGAAACGTCGGGAAGATCGCGATAGCCGTCGCTGGGCGCTCCCGACCCGGTTTGCCAGGCTGGTTTCGCATATATTGTGCTCACGCCTCCACTGCCGGCATCGAGAAAATCGATAGGTGCGGCATTGAACCCGAATTCATCGTTCCACATTTGCTCGGGCAGGGGAGTCTTCAGGGAGCCGCCGTTGGCGCCGTTGCCGGCATTCCAGTGCGCAGCCGCGCTAGGGGCGCCGCTGGCGTAGTCGGAATAGTAGAAGTCCGTCCCGCCCACGGCGACATCCCACGGCGTGGAAGCCAGACCGTTGACGGCGAACCCATTCAGCGCGGAAATCGCCGGGAATCCGTGGTTGTCGCATGCGGCGGAGCCACTGTCTCCCGCGGAGACGAAAACCGTCTGCCCAAGGGCGGCGGCCTGCTGCCACAGCGCGTTTACGATCTGATTACCGCTCTTTCCCAGACTGGCCTCGCAACCGGCGAAACTTACGCTCAGCACATCCGCCTGGTTATCTTCAATGGCCCGCAGGGCGGCCAGGATCAAAGGATCGTCGAGGGTATCGAAGGACGCGATATACAGGTCCACGGTTGCGCTGCGCGCTACCGCCCCTGCCACCTCGACATCCAGGAATGCTTCTATGCCGTCGGAGTTACTGCCCGGATCGTTGCCGTCGATCACGACTTGCACCGGCTTACTGGCCGGGCTGAACTGGCTATGATATGCATCGACCAGCGACAGGTCGATGTTCGAATCGTTGATAATGCCAATGGTCTTTCCGGCGCCGTTGATGCCTGCCGCGTACAACGGATCCACATCGTACTGCGTGGCAAAGTCCTGCGGCGCGACGGCGTAAAAGCTTCCACTCGGGCCGGTAAGTGTGAACTCCGGAATAACTTTACGGGTGGCTGGATCGAGGCGCCCGGCTCCGGCGATTTGAATCTGAGGCTTTGCGCGGAAATCGTGCAGTGCGGAAATTCCGCCGACGATGCCCGCGAGCGCCTCGGGAATCTGTGGATCGGTGGCGTTAGCGTAGTGTAATTCGCCGTCCACTTTGTAGCGGCGAATCTGAGTATGGAAAGCCTCGCCGATTTGCCCCAGGTTGCCGGAGAATTCGATGAACGTCTTGCCCTTCGATAGACGCGCTACCTGAAAGCCCTTGGCGCTGAGCCATCCCGAGACAACTTGAGCGTCGGAATCGAGCGGACCAAAGCGCGTGCCGAAGTCCACAGGCGTAATCCAGCGGTGATAGGTCGCCGAGCCGAGTGCGTGTGCGTCCTTCAAGTACTGTTGCAGGGCCGCTTCCCGCTCGGCGGGACGATTCAACAACAGCAGCAGCCGGCCCGCGGAAACCGATCCGTCCGCCGGGCCTTGGTCGTAGCGCGGCTGCGCCAGCGGATAGACGTTACCCTGGAGCGCGACCCGTTTCGCGTCGTCGATCGGTCCGGTAATGAGCGACGCCGGAGATGTCTGTGCATAGATGGGAAGGACCGTGAGGACCGACAAAAAAGCGGTTACTGCAAGGATCGACTGCCGTATCTGCATAGCAAAGCTACCCCATAAGGATCTACGGCGGTAGCCCTGCGATCTCCCCCGGGAGCCAAGGGCCGTCGTGATTAAATTGTGTGTGAAGCTTTATAGTAGCACAATTAGAGCCGAGCGCGTCTCCTCTGACGATGTCCATACCGGAGTAATCGCGCCAGCGAAGCTGGATTGGCCCGGCGCCTGGCTTCACCGGGGCAGGCACGCCTGGTCACCCCGCTGCCGGAAAACCGATGCAGCCTTTCACTTCCTGGATCTGTTCCGTGTGTCTGGCCGCATGGCCGGCCGCGGCCAAGATCCATTGATAGCCATCCCACGGTCCGAAAACCGGATGGGGCGCGACGTGGCCGCGCAGAAATGGCGCATTCAGGAGCAAGTGAATAGTATGCGCGCGGCTCCCAGTGAACCGCTCCAGAGTTTCCGCCGGGGTCCACTGGTGCGACGGCAAAATCTGCGGCGGTGCCTCGAACTTAGTCGAGCGCTGGGGGACAGCGGCGATTACGAACTCGTCGATTTGTGCATCGTTTCGGCCCGCTTCGGCAGGCGGCGCATCCTTCATCCGGCCGATCAGGGAGTGGACCCGATTCTCGACGATCGCAATGTGCTCCAGGATCTCGGCGATGGACCACTGGACGGGCATGGGTTTGAAGTCCCATTGCGAAGCGTCGAGGCCCGTCACGGCTGCGAGAAGGGCGTCGCGAGTGGAGTTGAGGTACTCGGTGGCCCGCGAGATTTCGCGTGCGCTAAGAAGTGAAGGCGAAGCTTCAATAGCGACCGTATTCACTGTGTCCATGGCGGATCCTTGGGATATGGTACCGCGGTAGTTCAATGGGTTCCGCGGGCCCAAGAAACGGTCGTCAAGCAGTCGCCTTGGATCGCTGCGGCTCGACCTCCACCGTGGTATGCAGCCGCGCGTTGAGGGCATCGAGAATTTTGGCGGCCCGATCGAGCGTGATCCCAAAATACTCGTTGCGCTCGTCGCGCGAGATCTGGGACTCATGCACCTTCAGCCTTTTTGCCAGTTCGCGCTGCGAAATTCCCTGGGCGATACGCAAGGAAATCAGCAGTTGCCGCAATCCGCGAAGGTTGTCCAGATCGTCGAACTCGCCCCGCTTGAGCCGCTCGTAGCTCTCGACTTCTTCTTCCAATTGAAGATGAAACGATTCCATCGGATCGACGACTCGTTTAATCTCCTCCTTGCCCAAGCCGGCCTGCTTTAGCCGCGCCCGGTGATCGGCCAGCCGGTTCCGCTCGTCGGTCAGGCGGGTGGCCGCCTCTTGGTATTCCGTTTCGTTTCGAATCACGATCGACCTCCATACTGAATTCTTACGATCCCTCTGGGCTTTCCGGCATGGCGCGACTGGCGAAACGCGGACGGGAATTCAAGCTCGTAACCGTGCTTGTCGAAAATGCCACAGCCAGTACCCAAGCCCGGCACATGCGGGTACAACTCCACGCGGTACGTGTGCCACATCGGGAGCTGCTTCTTGGGATACCCACGATATGGCTTTCGCGCGGCGGGGTCCCACGTCCAGATCTTGAAAGGATCGAGCAGGTTCAGATCCCGCACCAATTCGCCGGTCTTCAGCCGGGCCAGGCTGCAAACAAAATACCCATCGATGTCGTTGGGGTGATCCTTGTCCTCGGCAAATGAGCCATCGGCGAACACCTCGCGGATGCCCGCCTGCCAGAGCTGCCGCGTGAGAATCTCAAGGTTGTCGACCAATTCTTCGCGCCAATGCCTGTCCCACGCGGGGTTTTCGTTCGGATCGTGCGGCCCGAGCACCAGCGGCGACCGCCGCAGCTCGTCGAAAGGAACCTCGTAATCGCCCGCCGGCAGGAGGCCATCCGAATCGAAGGGTGGAATCACGGACATATTGGCACCTGAGCCATATACATCATAGTAGCCCAGTATGACAGGCTTGTCAAGCAGGGGATCTTGGACAGCCTGTGCGGCGGCGCCCCCACGGCGCTTACAGGCTTCAAGTTATACTGTTGCGAGTGAACCGAGAATATCATAAGTGGTACAGCCCCCATCTGCAGCGAGACATGGAGTTGCTGGCGTACGGGCACGCGGGGATGCCCGTCATCGTTTTTCCCACCTCCATGGGCCGCTTCTACGATTACGAGGACCGCGGCATGATCGGCGCCGTCGGCTATCAATACGACGCCGGGCGCCTGCAAGGCTTTTGCCTCGATAGCGTCGATTCGGAAAGCTGGTACAACCGCCGCATTTCTCCGCGCGAGCGCGCACTGCGGCATCTGCAGTACGAGAATTACGTGGTCCACGAAGCGCTGCCGTTCATCCGCGAGCGCAATCCCGAGGCCCGCGTGGCCGTCACCGGGTGCAGTTTCGGCGGCTATCATTGCGTGAACTTCGCGCTGCGGCATCCCGATTTGGTGGGCCCTTGCGTGAGCATGGGCGGCGCGTTCGACATCCATCAATTTCTGAACGGCTATTACGACGACAACTGCTATTTCAATTGTCCGCCGGATTTCCTGCCCAACCTGAGCGACGAACGTTACCTGAGCGAGTATCGCAACGGCATGAAGATGGTGCTGGCCACCGGCGAAACCGATATCTGCTTGAACGAAAACCTGCGCCTGGATGGCATCATGAAGGCCAAGCAGATTCCGCACTGGCTGGATGTTTGGGGCGATGGCACGGGCCACGATTGGCCCTGGTGGCAGCGCATGGCGGTGAAGTTCTTTGGATAGGCGGGCCTCGTCGAGAAATCGTCCAAAATGAAGGAAGACTTGGTTGCGGGATTGCAACGCCCGGAACGCACTCAGGTTGCCGCTCAGGGTGGCGTTGGCGGCAACGGCTTGACAAATTGACTTGAAGCGGGCCGCACGCCCGTAATCACCGTACCCGCTGTAATCATCGTCATCACTACGCCAGCACCGTCTAGAACACCGTCAGAAGGCCCACAGCGGCTCCCAGTTCACTCGAAGCGAAGCCGTGGAACCACGACCACCGCACGACCACGTTCACGCAGACGCCCGGAGCCGACACATATCGTTCCGCTGCCCCAAAGTCTTGCCATTTACCATTGCGGCTGGTAGATTTGGAGCATGCAGAAGAGCGCAGTTTGTGTTTCGGTACCGTCGAAATCTACGCAAGCACCCGGTGAGTGTAACCTTCGTAGGAACGCCAGCGTTACCCAACGAGATACTGGAACAAATGCGTTCTGAAGTCCGGGACCCGGTTCCGTACCGTATCTCCGTTGCGGCGGATCATCACTCCGCACCGTCCATCAAGAAGTAAACCTTAGGCAAGCATTCCCGCCCGATTCTTCATTGCAACCTTTGAGCCTTCATGATTCGGCGCGGGCGAGCGGGTTTGCGCGAGCGCTTCCGCCGCCGGCCGAATGGTCGAACACTCGGAGTGGGCAGCAACTTGCCCAATGGTTCTGTATACGAAAAAGCACCGAACAACAAACCACTCTAGAAACGACAGCCTGCCCCCAGCTATCCGGACATTCACCGGGTTTCGATCGCGTGCCGGGGCCGCACCGGATCTTCATGAAAACAGGCCGCTACGTTCAACTCACGTGCTAAAACCGCTAAACAGCCGTGGTACTCTGGTCTGCTCGGGTGAAGTCCTTGGCGCTTTTCAGGCCGGTCGTTCAATGGCTTCGACCCGCGCGTCCCCTGGGATTGCAACAATGCAACACAGTGCGGCGCAAATCGAAAGAATCGTCAGAATGTCGCGGGCCCGTTACGGGTCGCGCTGCTGGGCAGAACGAATCCGCTTCGCTTGCGGCTAAGCGGTCTATTATTCATCAGTTGGGCTTTGTTTGTCAAAGTTCCACGGCCGGCGGAAACCCGGCGATCGCCGCGCCAAATGTTACACGATGCAACGCAAAATCGAAAATAACGTTGCAAGCACTGCGGCCTCCGGCAGGAATGGTAGAATGGTAGAATCTGGGGAGTTTTACAGAAACACCAATGAAGTCCCTCAACATCAAAGACCCCGAAGCGCACCGCCTCGCGGCCACCATCGCTCAGGAGACCGGCGAAACCATGACCCGCGTGGTAACCAATGCTCTCCGCGAACGCTTTGAGCGCCTGCCCACACGCCATGGCAAGGCCAGCGCGGAGGAACTCGCCGCAATTGCCAGGCGCGCCGCCGCCCAGGTCAAACGCCCGTACCTCGACCATGCGGACTTCCTGTACGATGAGAACGGCCTCCCGAAATGATACTCGACACATCCGCCCTGGCTGCCATCTTCTTTGGAGAGCCTGAACTGGAACTGTATGTCCAGGTTATTCATGACGCAGAACGTTGCCGCATCAGCGCCGCCAATTTTGTCGAACTGTCCATGGTGGTTGAGGGGCAGATCGGCCCGGAGGCTGGCCGCCAATGCGACCTATTCTTCCGGAGGGCTGAAATCGTCATCGAGCCAGTCACAGTGGAGCAAGCGCACTTGGCGCGGCAAGCCTTCCTCGATTTCGGCAAAGGGCGCCATCCGGCAAAGTTGAATTTCGGCGATTGTTTCGCGTATGCGCTCGCCAAAGCGACTGGGGAGCCTCTGCTATTCAAAGGAAACGATTTCGGCAAGACGGATGTGAGGCCCGCAATAACTGCCAGCTGATGGGACTCGACAGCTAACATAGTATTTTCATGACAGACTCCGCGCCGGCCATCGCGGTCCACAACCTTCGCAAACTCTACGGCGACAAAGCCGCGGTGGATGGCGTCGACCTGGCCGTGCCGCGCGGCTGCTTCTTCGGATTCCTGGGTCCCAACGGCGCGGGCAAATCCACGACCATCCGCATGCTGACGGGCCTGATCCCGCCTTCGTCCGGCTCCATCGAGCTGCTGGGCATGCCGCTCGCCGAGCGCGAGCTCGAAATCAAGCGGCGGATCGGACTGGTGCCCGACGAATCGCTGCTTTTCGACCGCCTGACGGGCGCGGAGTTTCTGGAGTTCGTGGGACGCATGTACGGCCTGGCCCGCCCCATGGCCGTCGAGCGCGCGCAATCATTGCTCGAACTTTTCGAGCTGCGCGAGAAGCGCAAACTGATCGCCGAGTATTCCAAGGGCATGCGCAAGCGCCTGGCCATGGCTGCTTCGCTCATCCATCATCCGGACCTATTCTTGATGGACGAGCCGTTCGAGGGGGTGGACGCGGTGGGCGCGCGCCTGATGAAGGACATCCTCCTGGACCAGGTGCGGCGCGGGGCCACCATCTTCCTGACGTCGCACGTGCTGGAGGTCGTGGAGCGGCTGTGCGACCGCGTGGCCATCATCGACCACGGCAAGATCGTGCGCGAAGGGTCCATGGACGAGTTGCGCGGCGGAACAGAATCGCTTGAAGATGTTTTTGTGCGGGTGGTGGGCGCGGGGCACGAATTCCACGAGTTGGAGTGGCTCAAATGATCCCGGCCATCTTGCGCGCGCAATGGCTCAGCATGCGCATCTCCCGGCTGGCGTCCGGCCGGCGGGGCGCGGTCTTTACGGGGATCGTCGCGGTGATTTGGTACGGCTTTTGGACGCTTCTCGCGGTAGTTGCGGAGGAACTCACGGCGGCTCCGGAGTTGCGGTCGCACATCGAAACATGGCTGCCCGTGGGCCTGCTGGCGGTATTCGGATACTGGCAGTTGGCGCCGTTGGCGTCGGCGACGATGGGCGCGTCGCTCGACCTGCGCAAGCTGCTGATCTATCCGGTGCCGCGGCGTTCGCTGTTCCTGGTCGAGATTCTACTGCGCGTCACCACCTGCGCGGAATTGCTGCTGCTGTTGACGGGCGCGGCCATCGGTTTGCTGCGGAATCCGGCATTCGGCGCGTGGAGGTCGATCGGGCGCGTGCCTCTCGCCGTGGTGCTCTTTGCGGCATTCAACTTGATGCTGGCGGCCGGGTTGCGCAACCTGATCGAGCGACTGCTTAGCCGCAGGGGTATCCGGGAGGTGATGGCTCTGCTGCTGATGCTGGTGGGGGTCCTGCCGCGATTGCTGATCGTCACCGGCGTCGGTGGGCGACGGATCGAACATGCATTCCCGGCGGCCGCGAATCCGATATGGCCTTGGGGGGCCGCGGCGCGATGCATGCTTGGACTCGCCGCCGGAGCGCGGCCGCTGCCCGCCGCCGCGGTGCTTGCCGCATGGACGCTGGCGGCTTATCTATTTGGGCGTTGGCAATTCGTACGCAGCCTGCGTTACGACTTTCAGGAAGCCCAAGCCACCGTGGTGTCCGCCAAAGATCGTCCGTGGACCGACGGGCTATACCGCCTGCCGTCATTCGTGCTGCCCGACCCGCTGGCCGCCATCGTGGAAAAGGAACTGCGCTCGCTGGTCCGCACGCCGCGCTTCCGGCTGGTCTTCGTGATGGGCTTCTCGTTCGGCTTGGTCGTTTGGCTGCCGATGATGCTGCGCGGCCGCGTGACGCATTCCGCCGTCTCCGGCAATTTCCTGGCTGTGGTCAGTCTGTACGCTTTGTTCCTGCTGGCGCAAGTCACTTACGGCAACGCGTTCGGCTTCGACCGCTCCGCCGCGCAACTCTATTATGCGGCCCCCGTCGCCCTCTCGCGCGTGCTGGCCGGCAAGAACATCGCCGCGGCCATCTTCATCTTCCTGGAGGTCGCGGCGGTGTCGGCCGCCTGTTCCGTGCTGCGGCTGGGGATCTCGGCGGGCCAGATCGGCGAGGCATTTCTGGTCACTGCAATAGCGGCGCTATACCTGCTGGGAGTGGGCAATGTGAGTTCAGTGAATTATCCGCGGCCTATGCGGGCGCAGAGGGTGTCGGCGGGCGGTGCCGCGGGACGCGCGCAAGGCTTGCTGTTTCTCCTTTATCCGATCGCGCTGCTTCCGGTATTTCTCGCATACCTGGCGCGCTACGCTTTTGACAACCGGATTATCTTCTATGCGATCCTGGCGTTCGCCGCCGCGCTGGGTGTGGCGATCTACTGGATGGCGATGGAATCGGCGGTGGCGACGGCGGGCAAGCGGCGGGAGACGATACTGGCGGAGTTATCGCGCGGGGAGGGGCCGATGGTAGCGGAGTGAGTACTCTCCTCACTGGACACGTGGCGCAAATCCCACGTGACCCTCAATGGTGTGTATTGCGCGATGGCGTCAAAGTCCCGGTCGCGGTGCCATACCGGAACACCGTTATCGATCGCGATGGCGGCAATCAAACAGTCCGTCGAGGAGCGAATGGTGCGGCCTCGGCGGCGCCCTTCGCGGTAGATCGCGGCTGCTTCCCGAAACAGCGCGAGCCGGAGCGGATCGCTGAGGCACGGCAGGGCAAGAAACCTTTCCTGAAATGTCTCACTGGCGTTTCCGGCGCGCAAGCCCTTGCAGGACCTCCTGTAGGATCGGCCCGCAGGTTACGAACTGGGACAATTGGTCGGCTGTGGGCGGCTGAATACGTCCGCCGAGAGCTCGATCCAGATGGAAGTGTCGACTTGGATCATCTGCGCCTCCGAACTGCACGGGGATTGGTGTCCTCTCGCATCCGCGACAGGTTGCCGCGCCATAGCCTCTTTCCGAAGAAGTCCGCCAGCCCCTGTACCTTGCGGATGCGCAACACCTCGCCGAGCGCATAGTTCACGGCGGCGGAATAGGTCTTGACGCCCAACTCGCGCGTGGCTTCCTCGATCAAATGCTCATCCAGCACAAGATTTGTGCGTTTCATGTCTACATTCTAACAGACCTGCCCAAGCTTATCTTTCAGCGCGGAAAGCTTTTCGGCCGCCAGTTGCTTTACTTCGCGAACATTGGCGAGCTTGATATCTTCGTAGCCACGGATCTGACCAGGCAGTGACACGATCTCCTGAGCGAGAGGTAAGTTGTCGGCGGTGGCGTTGCCTAGGCAATCGCGCACGAGTTGCTCGTACCAGCCGATGAGCGCGCGCTCTTCGCGGCGCACCTCGGCGTAGCCGAAGATATCGAAGGGCGTGCCGCGCAGTGACTTCAGGGATGCCAGCGCGCGTAGCGGTCCGCGGAACCAGCCGCCGAGCTTCAACTTCTTCTTCATTCCCATGGCGCGGAGCATGGGCGGAAACAGGTTGTAACCGATGGATTCCACGTCTTCCCACATACCGCGAATTTGCGCTTCGCGCTCGGGGTTCGTGAGCAGGCGCGCGACTTCGTACTCGTCTTTATACGCCATCAGCTTGTAGAGATTGCGCGCGACAGCTTCGGCCAGCGCTGGCTGGCGGGTTTCGACCTCGCGTACGAATGCGGCGTAGCGCGCGGCGTAGGCGGCGTTTTGGTAGCGCGTAAGATCGGCGGTGCGGCGTTCGGCGAGCGAGCGACCATCGGCGGGCGCGGCCGACGGCGCGATGAGTGACTCGACGGCTTGCGCATCGTAATAATACTTGCGGCCCCAGAGGAACGCCTGCACGTTGCGCTCGGCATCCACTTTGTTCAGCCGGATGGCTTCTTCGATGGCAGCCTCGGAAATGGGAACAAGGCCGCCCTGCCAGGCCGCGCCCAGCAGAAAGATATTCACCGCCATGTGACTGGCGAAGAGTCCTTCGGCCAAGCGTGAGGCGTCCAGGAATAAGTTGCGGTCTTTGCGTGTGCAGGTGTTGATCAGATCGACGACCGCGCCCGGACCGGCGAGGCGCAGGCCGCCACGAATCGCGTCTCCCGTGGGCACTTCGGCCGTGTTGACGACGGCCACCGTGCGCGACGGATGTGCGCATTTCAGATTAACGGCGCTGCCCGCGCCGAGCAGATCGAAGCCGAGGAGCAGGTCCGCGTTGCCATACCCGATCTTGGCCGAGGCTTCGATGGGGCGCTCACTCAAGATGACGCTTGATACAACGGCGCCTCCCTTCTGCGCGAGGCCCGTTTGATCGAGCGTGATGACGGAAAGCCCATCGATCCAAGCGGCCGTCGCCAGCAGCGCGTTCACCGTGACCACACCGGTGCCTCCGATGCCCGGCATCAGAATGGAATAGCGCTCGCCGATGGCAGCACGTTCGCGCGGCGGCGGCACTTCGGTCTCGGGCAACGCGGCAACGGGCCGGCGGCGCTGCCCGGTGCCAGGCTTCAGGTTTACCGTGACGAATGACGGACAATCGCCCAGCACGCACGAATAATCCTTATTGCACGACGATTGATGAATGCGCGTTTTCGGGCCGTAGTCCGTCTCCACCGGATGCAGGCTCAGGCAATTGGACTGCGTGACGCAATCGCCGCAGCCTTCGCAGACTTCTTCGTTGATGACCAGGCGCAGCGTAGGTTCCGCGAGTTTGCCGCGCGCGCGCAGACGGCGCTTTTCGGCGGCGCACTGCTGATCGTAAACGATGGCAGTGACGCCGGGCAGCTTTTCGAACTCGCGCAGCACGTCGGGCAGATCGTCGCGGTCGCGCAGTTGGGTATTGGCGGCCAGTTTGACGCCTGCGTATTTTTCCAGGTCGTCGGTGAGCACAGCGATTTGGCGCACACCATCGGCCCGCAGCTTGTGGGTCAGTTCGGGGACGGGCAGTGCGCCCGCGGCCTGTTGGCCTCCGGTCATGGCTACCGCGCTGTTGTACAGGATCTTGTAAGTGATGTTGACGCCCGCTGCGATGCAGGCTTCGACGGCCAGCGAGGCGGAATGGAAGTAAGTGCCGTCGCCCACGTTCTGAAAGATGTGCTGGCGCTCGACAAAGGGAGCCATGCCGATCCAAGGTGCGCCCTCGCCGCCCATGTGCGTGAGGAACGTGTAGGCATGGTGCGAATGCTCAAGCTGCGCGGCCATGGCGTGGCAGCCGATGCCGCCACCCGCCGCCTGGCCTTCGAGCAGCAGCGTGGAGCGATTGTGCGGGCAGCCGGAGCAAAAGTTGGGACCGCGCACGGGGACCAGGCGGCGCTCGCGGGCGTCGATTTCGTCCAGGAGGGAAATGCGGGGATTGGCAGGCGGAAGTGCCTGCCCCACGACTCCAAGTTTGACCAGAGCGCGGGTGATCATTTCGGGGTCGAGTTCGCCGGCGGCGGAGAACAGGTCTTTGCCTTGAATCGCGGGGTGGTTGGGTGAGTTGTACAGTGCCTCGCGGAGCTGCAGCTCCAAGAAGCTGCGCTTTTCTTCGACTACGAGGATAGTTTGCAGGCCCTGCGCGAACTCGGCGGTGAATCGCGGTTCGAGCGGGTAAGTCATGCCGAATTTGGCAATGCGGATGCCGGTGCGCGCCAGATCGTGGGCACGTTGCAGGCCGAGATCGGCGAGCGCCTGCATCAGATCGTAATACGCCTTGCCCGCAGAGGCGATGCCCAGCCGCGCGCCGTCATCTCCCAGCGGCGCGCCGAAGCTGCGGTTCACCTGATTCATCCGGGCGAAATCGCGCGCGGCATCCAGGCGGCGATAGAGCACCTCCGGCTCCAGTATCAGCGTCATGGGAATCAGCAGGCGCGGGTCGACCTTCTTCTCATAGCGTTCGGGAATGT
>Ga0302325_10011889_pt1 | contig 18721 bp, 14 predicted proteins | sample Palsa_T0_2_FD_201948 | JGI IMG/M metagenome (GOLD analysis project Ga0302325, IMG submission 201948) | Peat permafrost microbial communities from Stordalen Mire near Abisko, Sweden - Palsa_T0_2 | ecosystem: Environmental > Terrestrial > Soil > Palsa > Peat permafrost | place: Sweden: Abisko...
AGGACACCGACGTCGTGGTCGAGAAGTTCAAGGAGTTCCTCGACCAGGTCACGCCCGAGGACTTCGCCGCCGGCGACAGCTGATCGCCCAGGCGCTCGTCGCGGCCGCCGGCCGGCGCGCGATCAGCGAGTGCCTGCGGAGGCGAGCACCCTTGCGACGACCTCGTCGAAGCTGACGCCGGCGGCGTCGGCCGCCTGCGGGAGCAGGCTCGTCTCGGTCAACCCCGGGATCGGGTTGATCTCGAGCACCGTCGGCCCATCGGCGCCGAGGATCATGTCGACGCGGGCGAAGCCGCGGCAGTCGAGCAGACCCCATGCCGAGCGCGCGATCTCGCGCACGCGCTCGCCGAGCGCGTGGTCGAGCACCGCCGGGCAGACGAAGTCGGTGCGCCCGATCTCATAGCGCGCCGCAAAGTCGTAGAACTGGCGGTCCCGTGGCACCGCCTCGACGATCGGCAGCGCCTGCGCGGGCTCGTCTCCGGCCGCCAGCAGCGACACCGCCAGCTCTCGCCCCTCGATGTAGCGCTCGAGCAGCACCCTCGGGCCGTAGGAGAGCGCCGCGATCAGCGCGGCCGGCAGCTCCTCCTGCGACGCGGCGAACTTGACCCCCAGCGAGGAGCCCTGCGAAACTGGCTTGACGACGAGTGGAAACCCAAGTCGCTGCCCGATGTCCGCCAGCGCCTCGGCCATTCCCAGCTCGTGGAATCCGATCTGCCCGAGCACCACCCAGTCGGGGGTCGGCAGCCCACCGTCGCGCAGCGCGTGCTTGGCAAGCATCTTGTCGGCGCAGCGCACGCACGCATGGACCCCGGAACCGCTGTAGGGGATCCCCAACACCTCCAGCAGCTCCTGAACCGTCCCGTCCTCGCCGCCGCGTCCGTGCAGGGCGACGAAGGCGACCTGCGGTCGCGCTTCGCGCAACTGCGTGACCAGATCCGGGCCGACGTCGATCGCGACGACGTCGTGGCCGAGCCGCGCCAGTGCGTCCTCGACCCGTGCTCCGGACGCCAGCGACACCTGACGCTCGAGCGAGCGTCCCCCCTTCAGCACTGCGACGCGCGTCATGCCTCGCGCGAGCGCCGGCCCTCCGCCGCGCCCCGGCGCGGCAGCTCGAGCACGTTCGCGAGCGGCTCGGCGGGGTCCTGCGCGGCTGCCGCCGCGCCCGCCGGTGCGCCAGACGCGCTCGCGCCGCCGCGACGCCCGGTCAGCGTCTCATAGAGCGCGACCTGCTCGGCCACGATCTTGCCGATGCGACGCACTCCCTCGCGGATGTCGTCGTCGGCCTCGCTGGAGAAGTTCAGCCGCATGCAGTGGCGCCCGCGGCCGTCGACGAAGGCGGCTTCGCCCGGCACGAACGCCACATTCTCGGCCAGCGCACGGGCCAGCAGGTCGGTCGTGTCGATGAAGTCGGGGAGGGTCACCCAGATGAACAGCCCGCCCTCCGGGCGCGTCCAGCTCGCCGCCGCCGGGAGGTGCTCGGCGAGGGAGTCGAGGATCACGTCGCGGCGGCGGTGATACACGCTGCAGAGCTCATCGACATAGGCGCGCCAGTCGGCGGCGGCGAAGTAGCCGGCGACGAAGTGCTGGGTCATCGTTGATGAGCACAGGTCCGATGACTGTTTGCCGAGGATCAGCTTGGCCAGCAGCGGGCGCGGCGCCACAAGCCAGCCGACGCGCACCCCGGGAGAGAGGATCTTCGACATCGTGCCGGCGTAGATCACAAAGTCGTTGGCGTCGGTGGAGCCGGCCGGCACCTCGAGCGAACGCAGGGTGGGCAGTGCATCCCCCTCGTAGCGAAGCAGCCCGTAGGGGTTGTCCTCGAGCACGAGCAGCTCGCGCTCGCGCGCCAGTGCCACCAGGCGACGGCGGCGCGCGAGCGACATGCTCACCCCGGCCGGATTCTGGAAGGTCGGGATCGTGTAGATGAACTTCGGCCGTCGCTGCTCGCGATCGAGCGCCGCCAGCGTCTCCTCGAGCGCGTCCACGTTCATCCCGTCATCGTCCATCTCGATCTGGATCACGTCGGCCTCATAGGAGCAGAACGTCGGCACCGCGCCGGGGTACGTCGGCGCCTCGGCGATCACCACATCGCCGGGATCGATCAGCGCCTTGCAGACGAGGTCGATCGCCTGCTGTCCGCCGGTGGTGACGATCACCTCGTCCGCCTCCACGGCCATGTCCTCGGCCGCCATCACGGTCGTGATCGCCTCGCGGACACCGAGGAGCCCCTCGCTCGGGCCGTACTGCAGCGCCTGGGCGGGCGGCATCTGGCCGAGCAGCCGGACGAACAGGGCGGGGTCGAAGGTCGAGGTGTCGGGCAGCCCGCCGGCGAGCGAGATCACCTCGGGGCGCACCGTGACCGCCATCAGGTCGCGCATCGCCGAGGAGCGCATGACGCTCGTGCGGCTGGCGAAGAGCCCGCTGTAGCGCTCGAGCTCGTGCGCCGCCGAACGGGGCGGCTGACGCCCGCTCATCGCTGCGTTGGTCGGTCAACTATCGTCATGACCGTCTCCACGCTAGCGCATGACGAGCCTCCTTCTCCACATCTGCACCGGTCTTGGCCTCGCGCTTGCAGCCGGAATCCGCCCGTTCACGCCCACCCTCGCGGTCGGCGGACTGGCCGGAGCCGACGCCCTGACGGACTTTCACGCCACCCAGTACGCGTTCCTGCAATCGGGCCCGTTTCTGCTGGCGGTCGCATGCCTGTTCGTGGCATGCGCGGTCCTGCGGCCCCACCTTGTCCGCGAGCTCGTGGCCGTCGCCGCGATCGCGCTCGGCGGCCTGCTGTTCGCGGCGGTGCTCGCGGCCCATCACGACGCGGCGTGGCCGGGGCTGATCGCGGGCGCGCTGGCCGCCGCGCTCGCGCAGCAGGCCTCGCGACCGGTGCTCAACGGTGCGCGCGAGCGCCTGAGCGACGGGCGGGCGCAGTTCGCCGTCGCGCTGTACGCCGACGCGGCCGCCCTGGTGCTCGCCCTGGTCTGCTGGTTCGCGGGCCCACTGGCGCTGCTCGCGCTCGCCTTCTTCGGCCGTCTGCGCTGGGCGCAGTGGGCGCGTGCCCAGCGCGGCTTCGCCGGCCTCCGGGTGCTGCGCTGAAGAAGCTGGTTCTCGCCGTGATCGACGGCGCGCGCCCGGCGATGATCGACCAGGCGGTCGCCGAGGGCCGTGCCCCGTGCCTTGCGACGCTGATCGAGCGCGGCAGCTACAGCCGCGAGGCGGTGGCGGCGTTCCCGTCGGTCACGCCGGTGTGTTCGGCGACGATCGCGACCGGCCTGGGGCCGGACCGTCACCGGATCCCGTCGATGAACTGGTATCACCGCGCGGAGGGCCGCTACGTGGAGTACGGCTCGAGCTTCCGCGCGTCGCTGCGCTTCGGCCTGGGCCGACAGCTCACCGACACGATCTACAACATGAACGGCGCCCATCTCGCACCGGATGCCCTGACGGTGTTCGAGCGCCTCGACGACGCCGGCCTGCGCACCGCCGGCACGACCTACCTGATCTACCGTGGCCGCCATCTCCACCAGCCGGCGAGCGACAGCGCGCTGGCGCGAATCGCGGCCTTCGCGCTGGTGCGACGCCCCGTGATGGGCCCGCGCGAGCTCTTCTACGCGGACATCTTCTCCAGCCGCGACACCGGCTGTCGCAGCACGCTCGGCATGCCCGGCGTGCGCGACCGCCATGCTGGGTGCGTCGGCGACTATCTCGTGCGCCACGACCTGTTCGACTTCCTGCTGCTCTCGCTGCCCGACAACGACAACCACTCGCACAAGCTCGGCCCAGACTCGCAGGTCGCCGCGATCGCCCATGCCGACCGCCAGCTCGCGCGCCTGTTCGAGGCCGCCGGCGGCGCCGATGAGTTCCTCGCCGGCCACGCGGTGATCGTCGTCGCCGACCACGCCCACACGCTGATCGAGCGCACCGTCTCACTGGGCGCGCAGTTCAGCGGCTTTGACGTGCGCCGCCCGACCGACCTGCGGGCGCTCGAGCCCGCGCAGATCGCGATCTGCCCGGCGCAGCGTGCGGCGATGATCTATGTCTTCTCGCCGGCGACGCTCGCGCGCGTGCTGGCGCGGGCGCAGCGCATCGACGGCGTGGAGCACGTCATCTGGCGCGAGGGCGCCGAGGCGATCGTCGCGCGCGGCGGGGCGCAGCTGCGCTTCTCCCCTGGCGAGGAGCTCAGCGACCTGCGCGGGCGCCGCTGGGCACTATCGGGCGCGCGCGAGGTCCTCGATCTGAGGGTTCGCCACGGGACCGTGCGCAGCGGCGAGTTCCCCGACGCGCTCGCGCGCGTGTGGGATGCGACCGCCTGCGAGACGGCCGGCGACGTGCTGCTGACCGCTGCCGCCGGCGTCGAGTTCGCCGACTGGGGTGGTGCCGGCCACGTCGGCGGCGGCAGTCACGGGTCGCTCTCGGCCGGGGACTGCAACGCCCCGCTGATCTGCTGCGGGCTCGAGGGAGGACTGACCCGCGAGCAGTGGTCGATCGCCGACGTCACGCCGCTGATCACGCGACACTTCGGGCTGGACTGATGCGCCGCTGCCTGGCGCTCGCGCTGGCGGCAATGGCGCTCGCGCCCGCCGCCGCCGCCGCGAGCGCGAGCGCGAGCGCGAGCCGGAGCGTTTCCGGCGCGCAGGCGACGGCCGTGGCGTCGCGCCTCACGCTCGTGCGCCGCGAGGAGCGCACGCACCCGGGGGCCTTCTCGCAGGTCTCGAGCCCCGTCGCCGGCGAGTGGCAGGTGGCCTTCTACTCGCGCGACCAGGAGTTCGTGCAGGTCATCGTCAGCGCGTCCACGGGCCGCGTGCTCGGCGCCTACACCGGCATTCAGATCGCCTGGACGATGGCGCGCGGCTACCCCGGCGCGTTCGGCCGCCATCTCGACGCGCTCTACATCTGGCTGCCGCTGTGCCTGCTGTTCCTCGCGCCCTTCTTCGACTGGCGCATGCCGCTGCGGATGCTGAACCTGGACCTGCTGGTGCTGCTGTCGCTCTCGGTGTCCCTGGCCCTGTTCAATCACGCCGACATCGGCGCCTCGGTCCCGCTGGCCTATCCGCCGCTTCTGTATCTGCTCGCACGCATGCTGTGGCTCGCGCGCCGCGGCGCGCCGCGGCCGCCGCGCCTGCGCCTGAACTTCGGCGTGCGGACGCTGACGATCGGCCTGGTCGCGCTGGTCGCCTTCCGGGTTGGCTTGAACGTCGTCGATTCCAATGTGATCGACGTCGGCTACGCAAACGTGGTGGGCGCGCAGAAGGTCCTGAACGGGACCGCGCTGTACGGCCAGTTCCCGGCCGACATCACACGCGGGGACACCTACGGCCCGGTCTCCTACGAGGCCTACGCGCCGTTCGTCGCGCTCTGGGGCTTCAGCGGCGCCTGGGACGATCTGCCGGCCGCGCACGCGGCGGCGATCTTCTTCGACCTCGTCGCGATCGCGCTGCTGTTCGCGCTCGGCTGGCGGATCCGCGGTCCCTCGACCGGCCTGGCGCTCGCCTACGCGTGGGCGGCGTTCCCCTTCACCGCGTTCGCGCTCGAGTCCAATTCCAACGACGCGCTGGTCGCGTCGCTCGTGCTGGCGGCGCTGTTGGTGGCCTCCTCGCCGCCGGCGCGCGGTGCTTTCGCTGCGCTCGCGGGCCTGGCCAAGTTCGCTCCGCTGGCGCTCGTGCCGATGCTCGCGACGCACGGTCTGCGCGAGCGCGGCCGCAGGGGCCTCGTCGCGTTCGCCGTCGCGTGCGCCGCGGTGGCTGCGCTCGCGGCGATTCCGGCGCTCGAGCACAACACGCTCGGCACGATCTGGTCGCGCACGATCGCCTACCAGGCGGACCGCAGCGCGCCGTTCTCGATCTGGGGTCTCTACGGCGGCCTGCGGGCAGAGCAGGTGGCCGTGCAGGTGCTCGCGGTCGTGCTGGCGCTCGCGCTCGCGGTGCTGCCTCGCCGTGACGATCTGATCGGCCTCTGCGCGTGCGCGGCTGCGATCCTGATCGCGGTCGAGCTCGGCGCCAGCTACTGGTTCTACCTCTACATCCCGTGGTTCTTCGGCCCGGCGATCGTCGCGCTGCTCGGCGTCTATGACGCGCCGGTGTCGCGCGGGCGCCCAGCGTCGGTGTGGGTTCGCCCGAGCGTGCGCGCGGGCTGAGGCGACCGCGGTGGCGGCGTGGTTGGTCGATGTGGGTTCGCCCGACTGTGTGCGCGCGGGTTGAGGCGCCGGGGGCGCCGGCGCGGCCGGCCGCCGCTGTCAGAACCCGGGTGCGGGGAGCAGGATGTGCTGGCCCTGTTGGATGTTGATCTTTTTGTTTGGGTTTGCGTAGGCGACGACGATGACGTTGTCCTTGGTCGCCTCGATGTAGGTTCCGTCACAGCGGTCCTGGACGAGCCAGATCGTGCCGCTGACCGACGCCGAGCCGTAGCGTCCCTTGGTCGTGTAGTTGCCGTGCGCGTTGCCCCACAACTGGCGGACGACCGTGCCGGGCTTCTTCTTGGACTTCGCTGCGCGGGCGGTGTTCTTGCCCGCCGTGGCCTGGCCGGAGGTGGGGCAGCCGTTGAAGCTGCCGCCGGTCAGGACCGGGATCGTCGTGCCGCTCGGCGCCTGGGTGAGCACGAACTCGCCGTCGTAGAACTCGCCGGTCTGGGTCTTGCCGTTGGGTAGCGCGACGGTGATCGAGACCGTCCCGTTGATCGCGTTGATCGTCGAGCCGATCGGGACGTTGGCGCCGACCGGCACGGACTTGAAGGTCGTGCTGCCCGGGATCTTGATCAGGATCGTTCCGCTGACCGGGTTCAGGTTGGTCGAGCTGTCGAGCACCGGCGGCGGCGGCGGGGTGAGGGACGCCTGCTCGTTGACCGCCTCCGTCGGGAAGCTCGTCGAAGAGGTGCTGCCGCTCGAGTTCGTCGCCGTGACGGTGACCCGCAGCGCGTGACCGGCGTCGCTCGCGGAAGGCACGTAGCTGCTGGACATGGCGCCGGGGATCGGCTGGCAGTTGGCGCCCGTGGCGTCGCACTGCAGCCATTGGTATGTGAACGTCGTGGGAGAGTTGTTCCAGCTGCCCGTCGAAGCGCTCAGCTGCGTCGACCCCGACAGCGACGGCGCGCTGACCGCAACCGGCGGCGCGATCAACACGACGGCCGTCGGCCCGCTGCTCGCCGAGGAGCCGCCGCTCGAGTTGGATGCGGTGACGGTGACCTCGAGCGTGTTGCCGACGTCGTCTGAGCTCGGCACGTAGCTGCTGGCCGCCGCACCCGAGATCGCCCCGCAGCCGGCGCCGCTCGCGTCGCAGCGTAGCCACTGGTAGGTGAAGCCGGTGGGGGAATTGGTCCAGCTGCCGACATCGGCGGAGAGGGTCTGTCCCTGCTGCACCGTGCCGGAGATCGAGGGCGCGCCGTTGTTGGCGGGCGGGGCGACGGAGACGACCTGCGAGGGGGTGCTCGTGACCCAGTTGGAGCCGTTGGCGTTGGTTGCGGTCACGATCACGCTCAGCGTGTCCCCGATGTCACCGCTGCCCGCGGTATAGGTGTTCGACTGCGCTCCTGGGATCTGGACGCAGCCGTCGCCGATCGTGTCGCACTGCTGCCACTGGTAGGTGTAGGCGAACGGCGAGTTCAGCCAGGTGCCGTTGCTCACGCTCAGCGTGGCGCTGACCTGCGCCGTGCCGGAGATCGAGGGGAGCACGGTGTTGGACGGGGCGGACGTCAACACCACGCTGGTGGTCGCGCTGAGCGCCGTCGCCTGACCGCCCGCGTTGGTTCCGGTGACCGCCACCAGCAGCGTGTCGCCCACGTCCGCGGCGCTCGCGACATAGCTGCTCGCCGCCGCGCCCGTGATGTTCGCGCAGTTCGCGCCCGTGTTGTCGCAGCGCTCCCACTGGTAGGTGAAGGTCGGCGTCGGGTCGCCGGTCCAGGTGCCCGTGCTCGCGGACAGCGTCTGTCCCTGCATCGCGGTGCCGGAGACGGCCGGGAGTGCCGTGTTGGCCGGCTTCACGTAGACGACGCTGTAGTTGATCGTGCTCGTGGCGGTCTGGCCGTCGTGGCTGGTTGCGGTGACGGTGTAGGAGAACGACGACCCCACCGCCGAGGTGACCAGCGCGCCCGGGCTCGTGGAGCCGTTGGAGTCGGTGCAGGACGCGATCCCCGGCCCATTGGCGCCCTCGGTGCACGAGAAGGTCGTCGGCACCGACTGGTTCAGCGGATAGGTCTGGTTGTTCGTGGGCGCGGAGATCGACGCGGTCGGTGGCGCGGCCACGGTGTAGAGGATGGTCGTCATGGCGGTCTGGCCGTCCTGGCTGGTCGCCGTAACGGTGTAGGACTGGTTGGCTCCCAGCGCGGAGGTGTTCAGATGGCCGCCGCTCCCGGTGCCCCCGTTGTTGTCGACGCAGCCGCCACTGGCCAGCAGTCCGGGTCCGTCGGTGCCCTCCGAGCAACTGAAGCTCGTGGCCACGACCTGACCCTGCGCGTAGACCCCGCCGCCGGGTGTCGTGATCGATGCGGTCGGTGCATTGGCGACCGTGTAGCTGTAGGTCGTGGTCGTGGAGGCGGTGTCCTGGCTCGTCGCCGTGACCGCGAAGGTATGGCTACCCGGACTGCTCGTGTTGATCGCCGTGCCGTTCGCGACGGGCCCCGAGCAGCCTGCGTTGCCACCGAGCAGCCCCGGGCCGCCGGCGCCCTCCGCGCACGAATAGTTCGCGGTCACGGATTGCCCCGTCGCGTAAAAGGCCCCGTTCGCCGGTGTCGTGATCGAAGCCGTCGGCGGCGATCCGATCGTGTAGTTGTAGGTCGTGGTCGTGCTCTGGCCGTCCAGGCTGGTCGCGATGACCGTCAAACTGTGGCCACCCGAGAGGGCCGTGTTGATGGGTGCGCCGTCGAGCCACGTGGCCACGCAGCCGCCGGGAGCGAGCCCCGGACCGTCGACGCCGTCCGCGCACGTGTAGCTGGCGGGCACCACCTGCCCCTCGGCGTAGATCGCGCCGCTGACCGGCGTCGTGATCGTGACAGTCGGTGCTGCGGCGACGGTGTAGTCGTAGGTCGTGGTCGCGCTCTCGCCGTCCAGGCTGTTTGCGGTGACCGTGAAGGAATAGCCGCCCGGGCTGCCCGTGGTGATCGCCGCGCCGCTCGCGACGGTCCCCGAGCAGCCTGAGCTGCCGCCGAGCAGTCCCGGACCGCCGGCGCCCTCAGTGCAGGTGTAACTCGCGTGCACGACCTGCCCGACGCTGTAATACGCCCCGCTCGACGGCGTACTGATCGCGACCGTTGGCGGCGGGGGCGCGAGCACGGTCGAGGTTTGGGCGCTCGTCGCGCTGCCGGTCCCGCCGGAGTCGTGGGCGGTCACGATCACCTGGATCGTCGAGCCGACATCGCCGCTGCCGACGAGGTAGCTGCTGCCCGTCCCCCCGTTATCGCTGCAGCTCGGGTCGCAGTCCTGCCAGTCATAGGTGTAGGACGTCGGTGTCGGACTCCAGCCGCTCGTATCCGCGATCAGCGTCTGGCCCGCTTGAGCGGTCCCCGAGATCGACGCCGACCCACCAGTCGGCGCAGCCTCGGCGATCGTTATCTGCGCAACGACGACGTATCCGACGTCGTTGGAATTGAAGTCCTGACCGCACCAGTACCCTTCGTCGTCGTTCGCGTATACGTCATATGTGCCGGGCGTCGTCGGGGCGTCCCCCAAATCTGCGGTGGCTATCCCGCTCTCTCCGTCGAAGCCGTTTTGTTCGATGCAACCCCCGCCGGCGAACGTGCCGCCAGCATTCGGGTCCGACGGGTCCGTTGGCGTAGGCGTGCCCTGGCCGGCGAACGCCACTTCCACCTGGTCGATGCAGCTGGGGCAGCCGCTGTCGCTATCGGTCCAGTTGGCGGTCATCTGCACATCGGCGCCAGGAGCCACGGTCAGCACTGTTCCCGGCGTGCCGTTCAGTTCGATGCCGCTGAGCGTGGCCCATCCCACCGTGGCGGGGTCCGGGGGGTTGGCCTGCGCAGCCACTGAGAAGACCAGCGCGGTTGCGGCGACCGCGGCCACGATCGCCAGCACGGGGCCCCGCCCGACGGCCCGACGACGACCACGCCCTGCCGCGCCAGCTCCTCGCGGCCTCTGCGCTCTGGCCATCACTAAGCGTAGCCTCATGCGCATTCGCGCATTCTGCACTATCGCCGCCCACAGCGGTAGTGGGCGCCGATAGTGCGCTTGGGGAGAATTCTCATCGCCCTCGGGTGAGAAGTGACCCAGCGGTGTTCGCCGATCGCGCTAACTTGCGTTGGCCCCGCCGGTTTCATGTTCCCTCCTCGGCATGGAGATGGCGGCCGCGAACGACCGGCCTGCAGTGCCGGTCGTTCGCGTTTTCCCTGCTGGCGGTCGGTCGGGCCTCGCAGCCGCGCGCGCCGGACGCGTCACGCGGCCGCGATCAGGAGCTGCTCGATCGAGTCCGCGTGCATCGCCTGCGTCGCGGTGACGAGCACCGCCATTAGCCACGGGTCCTCGTCGGCCGGGGCGAAGCGGACCGGCATCTGGGTCACCAGCGCCTCGACCGCCAGGTCGCGCTTCACGCCCAGCACTCCGCCGCGCGCGCCGGTCATCCCGACGTCCGTCACATAGGCCGTCCCGCCCGGCAGGACGCGCGCGTCGGCGGTCGGGACGTGTGTGTGGGTGCCGAGCACCGCGGTCACGCGGCCGTCGAGGTGCCAGCCCATTGCCACCTTCTCGCTCGTCGCCTCGGCATGCATGTCGACGAGGATGTGGTCGGCCTTGCCGCGCAACTCGGAGAGCAGCGAGTCGGCTTCGGCGAAGGCCGAGCGCCCGGCGGTCATGAAGACGTTGCCTGAAAGGTTGATCACGGCCAGGCGGACGCCGTCGCGCGAGACGATCGTGTGCCCGTGGCCCGGCTGGCCCCGCAGGTAGTTGGCCGGGCGCAGGATCCGCGCCTCCTCGTCGAGGTAGGGGTAGATCTCGCGGTGGCGGTAGGCGTGGTTGCCGAGCGTGATCACATCCACACCGGCGGCGAAGAGGTCCTCGGCGAGCTTCGGCGTGATGCCGAAGCCACCCGCCACGTTCTCGCCATTGACGATCACGAATGTCGGGTCGTGGCGCTCTCGCAGTGCCGGCAGTGTGCGCAGCAGGGCGCGTCGCCCGGCCGGGCCGACGAGATCGCCGCAGAAGAGGATTCGCGCCGCCGCGGACATCAGTCCCGCGAGCCTAGACGGCTCGGCCGCAACCCGTCCTCCCGCTTTTCCCAAGCAGACCTCCCCACGGGCCATACTGCTGACGATGAGCGGTCCCCGCGGAGCCCTCCGATGAGCATCGGCCGCAAGCTCGACGCGCCGCCCGCCGCGACCGGGGGCGGCCAGGCGCCTCACGGTCCATCGGCAGCCGAGCCGCCGCCGGCCCAGCCGCCCACCGGCGAACGACCGTCAGACCGACCGCCTGCCGGTGCCCTTTCGCTCGACGGCCTCCCCACCGGCGAGCAGCCATCCGATCTCCCCACCGGCGGCCCCGCTCCGCTGGTGATCCCCCAGGGCATCCAGCTGGTGCTGCTGGCGATCGGCCTGCTCGCCCTGTGGGTGGCCGCGCGTGCGGCCCGCAGCGTGGTCGAGATCGTCGTCGTCGCGTCGTTCATCGCACTGATGCTCAACCCGATCGTGACCTTCCTACATCGGCGCGGGATTCCGCGCGGCCTTGGGATCCCGCTCACCTACCTGTTGTTGATCCTCCTGCTCGCCGGCATCGGCGTCGCGCTGGCACAGCCGATCTCCAACCAGGTCAACGCCTTCCAGCACAACGTTCCGCACCTGATCGACGAAGCCAACAAGCGGCTCGACAGCGTGCAGAAGTTTTTCAACAAACACGGGATCCACATTCAGCTGCGAAAGCAGGGCCAGACCGCGCTGGACACGATCCAGGCCAAGGTGCTGAAGGGCTCGAGCTCACTGCTCGCGTTCACCACCAGCCTGCTGAAGAGCGCCGCGAGCGCGGCGTTCGCACTCGTGCTGATCTTCGTGATGTCGGTCTACCTGCTCGTGTACGCCGGTCAGATCGGCCGGTTGGTGCGCCGCATGCTCCCCAACGGCGACGGCACGACGGCCGACGACTACCCCACGCGCGTGCAACGCGCCGTTGGCGGCTACGTGCGCGGGCAGCTGCTGTTCAGCGTCGTGATGGGCACCACCGCCGGCGTCGCCCTCTGGCTCTTTGGGGTGGCGGGGGTATTCCATGACGGGCGGACCTACGCGTTCGCCTTTGGGACGTTCTTCGGCGTGATGGAGCTCGTGCCCTACGTCGGACCGGTGCTCGGGGCGATCCCGCCCGTCGCCGTGGCGCTGTTCGAGAACCCGTTGGTCGCGCTCTGGGTGGTGTTGCTATTCATCGTGATCCAGCAGCTCGAGGGCCACATCGTCGCGCCGCAGATCTTCAGTCACGCCCTGCGGATCAACCCGTTGCTGGTCATCGTCGCGCTGCTGTTCGGCTACGCGATCTACGGCATCGTCGGTGCGCTGATGGCACTGCCGGTCGCCGCCGTGATCCGCGAGACGCTGATCTACCTGCGTCGCCATGTGGTGCTCGAACCGTGGCGCCCAAGGTCCCCGCCGCCGCCCTGATGAGCGCAGCGACGCTGCAGGCGCAGTCGCTCACCAAGCGATTCGGTGAGCGCGTCGCGCTGCGCGATGTGAGCTTCCGGCTGGAGAGCGGCGAGATCCTGGCCGTGATCGGCCCCAACGGGGCCGGCAAGACGACGCTGCTGTCGCTGCTCGCCGGCGCCGCCTCGCCCAGCTCCGGCGAGGTGATCGCGCCGGCCGGCGAGCGGATCGGCTGGGTGCCTCAGCACACGGCCGTCTATTCGAAGCTCTCCGTGCTCGAAAACCTGCGGCTGTTCGCGCGCCTCGAGCGCGTCGGGGATCCCGACGGCGCCGTTGCCCTGATGCTCGAGCAGACCGGCCTGCGCGAACGGGCCGGCGAGCAGCTCGGCCGCCTCTCGGGCGGCAACCGCCAGCGCGTCAACATCGCGATCGGGCTGCTCGCGCAGCCGGCCGTCGCCCTGCTCGACGAGCCCTCGGCGTCACTGGACCCCCGCCAGCGCGAGCGGCTGTGGCGGTTCATCGCAGCGCGTGCGCAGGCCGGCACGAGCATCGTCTTCACCACCCACGACATCGCCGAGGCGGAGCGCTACGCCGCGCGGGTGCTCGTGCTCGCCGACGGCGAGCTGCTCTTCAGCGGCTCGCCGGCCGATCTGCGCCGCCACGGCAGCGGCGACATCGAGAGCGCCTTCGTCAACTTTCTGCGCGACCGCGGCCACTGATGGGCTCGGTCCGTTGGATGCTCGCGAAGGACCTGCGCATCCTGCGCCGTTCGCCCGCGCTGAGCATGCTGCTGATCATCTATCCGGCGGCGATCGCGGTGCTGATCGGTCTCGCGCTCTCGCGCGGGCCGGGCCTGCCTCGCGTCGCCTTTCTCAACGAGATTCCGCCCAGCCGGGCGGTGATCACGCTCGGCAGCACGCGAATCGACACGACGCGATACGAGCGCCAGCTGTTTGAGGCGATCCAGCCGGTCAGGGTGTCCAGCCGCGCTCAGGCGATCGCCGACGTGCGCGACGGCTCAACGATCGCGGCGCTGATCATGCCGGCCGACCTGCCGCACCTGCTCGCCAGCGCGGCCACCTCGGCCTACGTCCAGGTGATCTACAACGGCGACGCGATCAACCAGTCGCTGGTGGAGACCGCGATCGAGTCGAAGCTCGCCCAGGCCAATGCGCTGCTCGCCGTGCAGCTCGAGAAGGTCGCGGGCAGCTATATCGACCTGCTGCTCTCCGGCGGCAGGCTGAACTTCCTCGGCCTGGCGTTCAACGTGCTCGGCCTGCGCGACTCGGCGCAGATCCTGGACGGCGTGCTGAGCGGCCTGCCCGCGCACTCGCCGCTGGCGGCCAAGCTCACGCCGGTCGCCGCCTTCGCGAAGATTGCGGTCAACAACCTGGCCAGCGCGAAGGCCGTGATCGGCGCGGTCGGGGCGCCGATCGTCGTGCACCAGCAGACGATCGACGGCCGCCGCACGCCACTGGACTTCTACGCCGTGGCGATCGCCGTCACGATCTCACTGATGTTCGTCTGCCTGCTGCTCGCATCAGGCACCCTGGCGCTCGAGCGCGAGGAGCATACGCTCGAACGCCTCCGGCGCGGCCTGGTGTCGCCGAGCGCCCTGCTTGGGGAGAAGTCGCTGCTGGCGAGCGTCTGCGCGGTCTTCGTCGGATTCGCCATGCTCGCCGGCATCGGCATCTTCGTGCCGCTGGATTGGGGCCGTGCGGGCCTCTGGCTGCTTGCCCTGCTCGGCGGCGCGCTCGCCTTCGCCACCCTCGGGGTCGCGCTCGGCGGGCTCGTGCGCGACGTGCGGGCCGCCTCGCTGCTGGCGCTGCTGGTCTCCTTCCCGCTGGTCTTCCTCGCACTCGTGCCGGCCGGCTCGGTCGCCGTCGGCCTGTACGACGCGATCCGCGTCGTCTCCGCGATCTTCCCCTTCAAGGCCGCGCTGGAGGCGGTCGATGCGGCCGTCAACCGCTCGAGCCCGAGCCTTTGGGCCGCACTCGGCCATATCGCGCTGCTGGTTCTCGGCTTCGGGGTGCTCGCCCGCGTGGGCCTGCGGCGCTGAGCCGAGCCGCGCCGCGCCCGCCGCGCGAGTCTGCGCCGATCTGCGCCCCGCCGGGCGCCGCCCGCCCGCTACCATCGCTCGACGATGTCATTCCCCGACACGCGTCTGCGGCGACTCCGCGCTACCGCCGCGCTGCGTGACCTGGTTCGCGAGACCGAGCTGAGCGCGGCGCGGCTGATCGCGCCGCTGTTCGTGGCCTCGGTCGCCGAGCCGATCGAGGCGATGCCGGGCGTCTCACGCCTGACAATCTCCGGCGTGCTCGCCGCGGTCGATCGGCTGGCGTCGCTCGGCGTTCGGGGAGTGCTCCTTTTCGGCATCCCCGATCAGAAGGACGGCGAGGGCTCGGGCGCCTGGGACGATGAGGGGCCGGTCCAGCTCGCCACGGCCGCGATCAAGGCGGCGCACCCGGAGCTCGTCGTGATGACCGATGTCTGCCTCTGCGAGTACACGACGCACGGGCACTGCGGCGTCGTGCGCGACGACGGCACGATCGACAACGACGCCTCGCTCGAGCTGCTCGCGCGCACGGCCGTCAGTCACGCCCGCGCCGGCGCCGACGTGGTCGCCCCGAGCGACATGATGGACGGCCGCGTCGGCGCGATCCGCGCCGAGCTGGACGCCGAGGGATTCGCCGAGCTGCCGATCCTGGCCTATGCAGCCAAGTTCGCCTCCGCCTTCTACGGCCCGTTCCGCGAGGCAGCCGGTTCGACGCCGGCGTTCGGGGACCGCCGCAGCTATCAGCTCGATCCGGCCAACGGCCGCGAGGCGTTGCGCGAGACCGAGCTGGACATAGCCGAGGGCGCCGACATCGTGATGGTCAAGCCGGCGCTCGCCTACCTCGACGTGATCGCCGCCGTGCGCGCGATCACCCGCCTGCCTGTGGCGGCCTACAACGTGAGCGGCGAGTATGCGATGGTGAAGGCGGCGGCCGCGAGCGGCGCGTTCGACGAGCGCGCCGTCGTGCTCGAGACGCTGACGGCGATTCGCCGTGCGGGGGCGGACATGATCATCACCTACCACGCGGAGGATGCCGCCAGATGGCTCGCGCAGACCTGATCGCAACGCCGAAGGCCAGGGCCCGCAAGGATGGCGCCGCCATCGCGCTCGACGACTTCGACCGCCGGCTGCTGAACCTGATGCAGGGCAGCTTCCCGCTTGACCCGCGTCCCTACGCCGCCGTCGCGGCTGCCGCGGAGAGCAGCGAGCAGGAGGTCCTCGCGCGCGTGCAGCGGCTGCTGGACGAGCGGATCATCCGTCAGGTCACACCGATCTATGACACCCGAGCGCTCGGTTACGGCTCGATGCTCGTCGCCGCGAAGGTCGATCCCGAGCATCCGTGGGCGGCGGCGAAGATCATCAACTCCCACCCGGGCGTGTCGCACAACTACCTGCGAAACCACGAGTTCAACATGTGGTTCACGATCGCCGTCGAGCGCGACTCGAAGCTCGGCCTCGACGGGACGCTCGACGTGCTCGCGGCGCTGACGGGCGCCGAATCGATCCGCCAGCTGCCGACGCTCAAGCTGTTCAAGATCCGCATGGACCTCGAGATGGAGGGCGGCACCGCGGCGCTCTCATCGCCCGGCGAGGAGTCGGCGCCGGCGCCGCTTGAGGCGATCGACTACGACGAGCGCGACGTCGCCGTGATCCGTGCCACCCAGGGCGACCTCCCGGTCGTGCCCGAGCCCTACTCCGCGTCGGCGCAGGCCCTCGGCATGGATGTCCCTGAACTGCTCGAGCACATGACCGGGATGCGCGAGCGCGGCCTGCTGCGCCGCGTCGCCGCGATCCTCTACCACCGCCGCGCCGGCTTCTCCGCCAACGGGATGGGCGTGTGGAATGTGCCGGCGGATGAGATTGCGACGCTTGGACCGCGGATGGCGTCCTTCCGCGGGATCTCCCACTGCTATCAGCGCCCGACCTACGCGGACTGGCCGTATTCGGTCTTCACGATGGCGCACGGGCGGTCGAAGGAGGAGTGTGACGCGGTGCTCGACGCGATCGCCGCCGACACCGGGATCGACGGGCGTGCGACGCTCTACTCCTCGACCGAGTTCAAGAAGATCCGGCTGCTCTATTTCACCGATGCTTTCCGCGAGTGGGAGGCGGCGCACGCCTGAGCGCCCGCACGCGCCCGCCGTGCGCCGGCATCCGCGAGAGCGGCTGAGCTCGCGCCGAGGGTGGAATATCGTCCCGCTCGCGTGCCGCCCGCTCTGACCGACCCCCGCTCCGCCGAGCTTTACTCCCGTGCGCGCGCCGTCCTGGCCGGCGGCGTCAACTCGCCGGTTCGCGCGATGCGCGCGATCGGACGCGACCCGCTCTTCATCGACCATGGCGCCGGCGCCGAGATCGTTGACGTCGACGGCAACGAGTACATCGACTACGTCTGCTCATGGGGGGCGCTGGTCGCCGGTCACGCGCACCCGGCCGTCCTCGCCGCGCTCGCCGCCGCGGCTGCCCGCGGGACGAGCTTCGGCGCGCCGACGGAGCTCGAGGTGAGACTCGCCGAGGAGGTCGCGCGGCGCATGCCCGCCGCCGAGATGCTGCGGATGACCTCCTCCGGCACAGAGGCGGCGATGACGGCGATCAGGCTGGCGCGCGCCCACACCGGCCGCGAGGTCGTGATCAAATTCGCCGGCGCATACCACGGACATTCTGATGGCCTGCTGGCGCAGGCAGGCTCGGGACTCGCGACGCAGGGGATACCCGCAAGTCCCGGTGTTCCCGCCGCGACCGCAGCGGCGACGGTCGTCGTGCCATGGAACGACCGGGCGGCGGCTGCGGAGGCGACCGAGCGCCACGCTGTGGCGGCGATCATCGCCGAGCCCTGTCCGGCCAACATGGGGCTGGTGCCCGCGGCGGAAGGCTTCCTCGAGTTCCTGGCTGAGCGCGCACACGCCTGCGGCGCGCTGCTGATCCTCGACGAGGTGATCAGTGGCTTTCGCGTGGCGCGCGGCGGCGCGCAAGAGCGCTTCGGCGTGCGGGGCGACCTCGTCGTGCTCGGCAAGATCCTCGGCGGTGGCCTGCCCGCGGCGGCGCTCGCCGGCCCCCGCGAGCTGCTCGAGCTGCTGGCGCCGGTCGGCGAGGTCTACCAGGCGGGGACGCTGTCGGGCAATCCGCTCGCCGTCGCGGCCGGGCTCGCGACGCTCGCGCTGCTTGACGACGCGGCCTACGCCGCGCTCACGAGCACCACCAAGCAGCTCGCCGAAGGCCTCGCCGCCGCCGGCGGGCCTGGCGTCAGCGTCGTCTGGGAGCCCGGTTTGCTGACGGTCTTCTTCGCCGCCGCGCCGCCACACGATCTGGTCTCCGCGCAGGCCTGCGACCTCGCCGCTCACGGGGCCTGGTGCCGCGAGCTGCTGGCGCGCGGCGTCTATCCGCCGCCGTCGCAGTTCGAGGCCTGGTTCCCCTCGCTGGCCCACACCGCTGAGCAGATCGAGCGCACGCTCGACGCCGCTCGCGGCGCATTCGCGGCGGCGCGATGAGCACGTTCGAACGCCTGCGCGAGCTGATCGCCGCCGAGGGTCCGCCGCTCGCGAGCGGCCTGCTCGCGCGGGTGCCCGTCTCCTTCGCACCCTCGCTCGGCGCGCTCGCCGCCGCCGGCCCGCGTGCGAGCGGCGACCCCGGGGAGTACGAGCTGCTGATCGAGGCCATCTACGAGGGCTACCTGCTTCACTACGGCGAGTCGCGACTGTTCTCGGACGCGGACGCCGATCTCTCGCTGCTGGCCGGCGACCGGCTGTACACGGTCGGCCTCGAGCGGCTCGTCGCGCTGGGCGATCTCGATGCCGTGCTCGAGCTCGCCGACGTGATCGCGTTGTGTGCCCTGCTGGTCGGGCGCGACGAGCGCGCGAGCTGTGATCCGCTCTGGCGCGCGGGCGCCCACGCGGTCGGCTGGGGCGCCCCGGAGAGCTATCGCCAGGCCAAGGCCCTCGCGCGCTCGGGGGATCGCGGCGCCGGCGCAGCGCTGCGCGCACTCGCTGACCCGCCTGCCCTGGCTTGAAGGTATTCTTCCCGGTCGCCCGGTATCCCAGGAGCGTCATTGGCACCCACGCGCAGGCCCAGCAAGTCCAAGTACACCGCTGATCGCGGCGTTCCCGGCGCGTTTGAGGGCGAG
>Ga0302325_10011891_pt1 | contig 18719 bp, 19 predicted proteins | sample Palsa_T0_2_FD_201948 | JGI IMG/M metagenome (GOLD analysis project Ga0302325, IMG submission 201948) | Peat permafrost microbial communities from Stordalen Mire near Abisko, Sweden - Palsa_T0_2 | ecosystem: Environmental > Terrestrial > Soil > Palsa > Peat permafrost | place: Sweden: Abisko...
GCGGGGTGCGTGTTCTGGGGTGTGGTGACGGCGATCCTGGCGGCATGGGGCTGGTTCGCGCTGCTGCTGGAGATCACCGGCGGAGTCGCTGTCGCGCAAGCGATGATCGCCACGCTGCTGCTGATCCGCTACCGCTGGCTGAAAGCCGATCCGCTGCCGGCGCAGCGGCCCACCAACATTCGGCGCCTGCCGCCGCCGAGTTCGGCGGCCCGACCCGCGATGTACGCGCTCGGTGCTTCCGAACGGGGATTCTTCTCGTTGCTCGGGGTGATGGAGCGCGGAAACATGCTGCCCGATAGCGAGATCAGTGATCTGACCGCGGCGGCCAAAAAGAGCTCGGCCGCCATGGCGGCCACCGCTGCCGAGGTGGTGTCGATGGAGCGTGCGGCCAATGGCACGCCGCAGTCCCGCTCGTATCTGGCGCCCACCATCAACGCGTTCACCGCGCAATTGAGCGCCGGGGTGCGTCAGTACAACGAAATGGTCACCGCGGCAGCGCAATTGGTGTCATCGGCGAACGGTGATCGCGGCGCCGCATTGGTCGCGTCACGACAGCGCTACCGTGACGAGCTGGCCGGTGCCACCGATCGTCTGGTCGGCTGGTCGCAGGCCTTCGACGAACTCGGCGGGCTACCCCGCCGGGCGTAGGGCTCAGATGTCCTGGCCGTGGCTGGTCGACTCGTCCCTGGGGCCGTAGCGCTCGATATAGGCCCTCCGCATTTGCTCGTCGCGCTTACTTCGGCGCTCGTCGACCAGATCCGGGTTCAGACCGTGCACCTGCAGCATGTGCCGGCGCCACACCTTGTTCAGCGCGTGTGAGAAGTACACGAACGGAATCAGGATCGGCAGCGTCATGCTCAGGTGGACCTCGAGCGTCGTCGGGATCAGCCAGAACGGCGCGAGCACCAGCACCGCCGGAACAGCGACCCGTCGCATCATCCGGCCCGTCGCGCCTTTACTGGTCAGATCGTTGCGCACCCAGTCCCGCATCGAGTCAGGTAGCTGCCCGCCGCAGCAGTACCGGATGAACTGAAGCGCGTTGGGTCGTAAGCCATTTTTGGACATCGGCGTTAGAACGACGTCCGCAGGGCCGGCACCACCAGACCCGCGAGGCCGCGAAGGGTTGCCTTGAACATGTCGAAGAAATCGAAGTAGTCGCGCCACAGCGTGATCTGCCCGTCGTGGACTTCGAATACGCCGCAGACCCAGAACTGCAGCCGCAGCGGTCCGAAGATCAGCGCGTCGGTGCGTTCGGTGAGTACGGCGGCGCCGTCGGCGGCGATCCGGTGGATCTTCACCTCGAAACCGCTGGCTCCGCCGAGCGAGCTGAACAGTTTCATCGCCCTGCGGCGGCCATGGATCGTGGGCAATCCGACGTTCTGGTACACCAGATCTTCGGCCAACGCGGCGCCGGCGGTGTCGAGGTCGGCGTCCTGCAGCGCATGCAGGAAGACCTCGACGGTGCGGGTGTTTTCGAGAGTCTGCTCGGTCATGATCACCAGCCTAGCGAGCCGCTGTGGCAGGGTGATGCGATGCGCGTCGCCGTGGTGGCCGGGCCGGACCCCGGACACTCGTTTCCGGCCATCGCGCTGTGTCAGCGGTTCCTGGCCGCCGGCGACACTCCCACCCTGCTGACCGGTACCGAGTGGCTGGAAACGGCTCGCGCCGCCGGCGTGGACGCCGTCGAACTGGCCGGGCTCGACCCCACTGAGGACGACGACGACCGCGACGCCGGTGCCAAAATCCACCAGCGCGCGGCTCGGATGGCGGTGCTGAACCTGCCGCAGCTCGAGGCGATGGGGCTGGACCTGGTGGTGTCGGACGTCATCACCGCCTGCGGCGGGATGTCGGCTGAGCTGCTGGGAATCCCGTGGATCGAACTCAACCCGCATCCGCTGTACCTGCCGTCCAAAGGGCTGCCACCGATCGGCAGCGGGTTGGCGCCGGGCACCGGGATCCGCGGCCGGTTGCGGGATGCCACGATGCGCGCGCTGACCGCCCGATCCGTGCAGGCCGGTGCCCGCCAGCGTGCCGAGGTGCGTGTCGAGATCGGCTTGCCGGCAACCGATCCCGGCCCGCTGCGCCGGCTGATCGCAACGCTGCCTGCCTTGGAGGTGCCGCGTCCGGACTGGCCGGCCGAAGCCGTTCTGGTGGGTCCGCTGCATTTCGAGCCGACCGAGCAGGTGCTGTCGGTCCCGCCGGGTTCGGGGCCGGTGGTGGTGGTCGCTCCGTCGACGGCGTTGACCGGGACGAAAGGGTTGGATCAGGCCGCCCTGGACTGCCTGGTGCCCGGATCTGGCCTGCCCGCCGGTGCGCGGGTGGTGGTGTCGAGACTGAATGGTCCGGATCTGACGCTGCCGCCGTGGGCGGTGGCCGGGCTGGGCCGCCAAGACGACCTTCTCGCGCATGCCGACCTGGTGATCTGCGGCGGCGGACACGGCATGGTGGCCAAGACGCTGCTGGCCGGTGTGCCGCTGGTGATGGTGCCCGGCGGAGGCGACCAATGGGAGATCGCCAACCGGGTGGTGCGCCAAGGCAGTGGCCGGCTGGTGCGGCCATTGACCGAGGAGGCACTGGTCAGTGCCGCCGCCGAGGTGTTGGCGATGCCGAGCTACCGCGACGCCGCGCAGCGTGCCGCGGCCGGCGCGGCCGACGTCACCGACCCCGTGCAGGTGTGCCGTCACGCGCTGGCGCCTGCCGGGTAGGTAGCTTGGCTGGGTGCGGCTCACGGAATTTCACGATCGGGTCACCCTGCGGTTCGGCGCGACATACGGCGGCTCGGTGCTGGCTGATCACGTGCTGACCGTGTTCGACGGGCGCACCGCCGCACAGGCGATCGAGGACGGAATCGACCCTCGCGACGTGTGGCGCGCGCTGTGCGTCGACTTCGACGTCCCCCGCGAACAGTGGTGATCGGACCCTAGACACGCCGGCGGCGCGCCTCCTTGCTTTCGAACACCTGTTCGCTACTGTGGTGATCGTTCGACGGGCCCGACTTGTCGGAGGGCTGCTTTAACGTCACGGCCAACCGACCGAGACCGGTCAAACCGAACAACGACTACACCGAGAGGTAACACCATGGCACAAGCCCCAGATCGCGAAAAGGCCCTCGAACTGGCGATGGCCCAGATCGAGAAGAGTCACGGCAAAGGTGCGGTGATGCGCCTCGGTGACGAGGTGCGCCAACCCATCTCGGTCATCCCGACCGGGTCGATCGCCTTGGACGTTGCCCTGGGCATCGGTGGCCTGCCCCGTGGCCGCGTCGTGGAGATCTACGGCCCGGAGTCCTCGGGTAAGACCACCGTCGCCCTGCACGCGGTGGCCAACGCCCAGGCCGCCGGCGGCATCGCGGCGTTCATTGACGCTGAGCACGCTCTCGATCCCGAGTACGCCAAGAATCTGGGCGTCGACACCGATTCGCTGCTGGTCAGCCAGCCGGAGACCGGTGAGCAGGCACTGGAGATCGCCGACATGCTGATCCGCTCGGGCGCGCTGGACGTCCTGGTCATCGACTCGGTGGCTGCACTGGTGCCGCGGGCGGAAATCGAAGGCGAGATGGGCGACAGCCACGTCGGCCTGCAGGCCCGGCTGATGAGCCAGGCGCTGCGGAAAATAACTGGGGCACTGAGTAATTCGGGCACCACCGCGATCTTCATCAACCAGCTGCGCGAGAAGATCGGAGTCATGTTCGGATCGCCCGAAACGACCACGGGCGGAAAAGCTTTGAAGTTTTACGCTTCAGTTCGTTTGGACGTCCGGCGAATCGAGACGCTCAAGGACGGCACCGATGCGGTCGGTAACCGCACCCGGGTCAAGGTCGTCAAAAACAAGGTGTCGCCGCCGTTCAAGCAGGCCGAGTTCGACATCCTCTACGGCAAGGGCATCAGCAAGGAAGGCTCGCTGATCGACATGGGTGTGGACCATGGCTTCGTTCGTAAGTCCGGGTCGTGGTTCACCTATGAGGGCGAACAGCTGGGGCAGGGCAAGGAGAACGCCCGCAACTTCCTGATGGAGAACACCGAGGTGGCCAACGAGATCGAGAAAAAGATCAAGGAAAAGCTCGGCATCGGCGCGGTGGTTACGGATGACTTGACCGATGACAGCGTCTTGCCCGCCCCCGTCGATTTCTGAGCCATCTCGCGAAGAGCAGGCGCGGGCGTTGTGCCTGCGCCTGCTCACCGCGACGGCGCGGACCCGCGCCGAATTGGCCGGCCAGCTGACCAAGCGCGGATACCCCGACGATGTCAGCACCAGAGTGCTGGATCGGCTGGCCGACGTCGGATTGATCGACGACGCCGACTTCGCCGAACAGTGGGTGCACTCGCGGCTGGCGAACGCAGGAAAAGGCAAGCGCGCGTTGGCCGCTGAGCTGCGCACCAAGGGCGTCGACAACGACGTGATCACCTCGGTGCTCAGCGACATCAATCCGGCGGCCGAGCGTGGTCGCGCCGAAGAATTAGTGCGCAAGAAGCTTCGCCGCGAAAACCTCAATGACGAAGCTGCCGATGCCCGGGTGACCCGCCGACTGGTCGGGATGCTCGCGCGTCGCGGCTTCAGCCCGGGCATGGCCTACGACGTAGTCAGCGTCGAGTTGGCCGGCGAGCGGGAGCGCAGGCGCGTCTAGGTACCACCAAGCACGCCCGGTCGATAACCGACGGCAACCGACTAACTAACGCTGCCGGTTAAGGCTGATCACCCGTCAAACCTACGGACACCAGGGCGGAATCGGGCAGAAATTAAGGCCGGGTGGCGGCTCCGGAGGTGGAGCGGGTGGGTTATCTCCGTCGAAGACGTTTTGAGCAGCATTACCCTGCCCAAACATGACGAACCAGTAGGTGTGGCAGATCCCCATGTCCCAAACCACCGGGTTGGTGCGGTGATTACCGGTCTGCGGCAACGGTTGCCCAGGGCACCAGTGACAAGGGCCGTATGGGTCGCGTGGGTTGGCTGGCGTGTTAGCTGGGCAGCCGGGCTGACCAAGCGGCAAGGGACCGCCGGGGAGACCTTGGGCAGTACCTGTGCCCACCATCGCCGCAACAGAGCCCCACAACAGCACAGTCGTCGCGAGGCCGGCGATCAGTCGCTTCACGACCTGGGATTATTCCTTGAGCAGGCCGGCGTGTCGATGGGCGATTTGATTGGGATCGGTAGCGGAGAGGTCGGTGCTAGCGTGCGCTAATGGAGCAGGTGGACTATAAAGGCGCTCTTGCGGCCGTCGCGTCGGCTGCGAGGTGGGCGGTTCACCACCCCGTCGTATTAATCGCAATTGTCGCGGTCTGGGCGATGTACACCGTATGGGCCTACAAGTGGAGCAAGCGACAGCCCCACGAGCCAACAGAGGAAAAGGCGACACTGCAAGGCACCGCAGAGGTTCTCTCGTTTAAACAGACCAAGGGGATGGATGTTCATTCAGCGGTAGCCGTGGATCTCTCCGGCCAAAGGGATCTCTTAGGCAGGAAAACGGAGGCCGCGCGAAATGCGCGCTATTGGTGCACAATCAAACTGGCAGTGCATATTCCGGGCCGCGAAGAATACGTGGCGGTCGTGAAAAAGCCCCTCGGACCCGAACAGCGAGCCGCCGTGCAACCCGGCGCGACCGTCTCGGTGCGCGTTGATCCCGACGACGACCCGAAAAATGTTCGGATCGACGTCGACCACCCGACGACTTAGCGGCCGGTGCGCCGACCATCGTCGTCACAACTCGCCGTACCATGGCCCAGTGACTTCGACGGTGGCGCCGCAGGCGGCGGCTCAACGCCCGTCGATGCCGTCGCACCGCACTTACCAGGTCCGCACCTACGGATGTCAGATGAATGTCCACGATTCGGAGCGGTTGGCGGGCCTGCTCGAGGCGGCGGGCTACCGGCGGGCGCCCGACGGCGCCGACGCCGACGTGGTGGTCTTCAACACCTGCGCGGTCCGCGAGAACGCCGACAACAAGCTGTACGGCAACATCAGTCACCTGGCGCCGCGCAAGCGGAGCAACCCGGACATGCAGATCGCGGTGGGTGGCTGCCTGGCCCAGAAAGACAAAGACGACGTGCTACGCAAGGCGCCGTGGGTCGACGTCGTGTTCGGCACCCACAACATCGGCTCGTTGCCGACGTTGCTCGAACGGGCCAGGCACAACAGGGTTGCCCAGGTGGAAATCGCCGAGGCGTTGCAGGAGTTTCCGTCCGCATTGCCCGCTGCGCGCGAATCTGCCTACGCTGCGTGGGTTTCCATTTCAGTGGGATGCAACAACAGCTGCACGTTTTGCATCGTGCCGTCCTTGCGGGGCAAGGAAGTCGACCGCAGCCCGAACGACATCCTGGCTGAGGTGCGCTCGTTGGTGGACGACGGCGTGCTGGAAGTCACGCTGCTGGGCCAGAACGTCAACGCGTACGGGGTGTCGTTCGCCGACCCGCAAATACCGCGCAATCGAGGCGCATTCGCCGAGTTGCTGACCGAATGCGGACGCATCGAGGGGCTTGAGCGAGTGCGGTTCACCTCGCCGCATCCGGCTGAGTTCACCGATGACGTCATCGAAGCGATGGCGCAGACGCCGAACGTCTGCCCAGCGCTGCACATGCCGCTGCAATCCGGGTCGGACCGAATGTTGCGCGCGATGCGGCGGTCCTACCGAGCCGAGCGTTACCTCGGCATCATCGATCGGGTGCGCGCGGCGATGCCGCACGCGGCGATCACCACCGACCTGATCGTCGGATTCCCCGGTGAAACCGAGGACGACTTCGCGGCCACATTGGATGTCATTCGGCAGGCCCGGTTCGCCAACGCGTTCACTTTTCAGTACTCCAAACGTCCCGGCACCCCTGCGGCCGAACTGGACGGTCAACTTCCGAAAGCCGTTGTGCAGGAACGCTATGAACGGCTGATAGCACTGCAGGACCAGATCGCGCTGGAAGAGAACCGCAACCAGATCGGCCGGACCGTCGAACTGTTGGTGGCCACCGGCGAGGGCCGCAAGGACAGCAGCACGGCACGGATGAGCGGACGCGCACGAGACGGTCGCCTGGTGCATTTCACACCCGGCGAGCAGCAGGTGCGCGCGGGCGATGTCATCACGACCACGATCACCCGGGCCGCCCCGCATCACCTGATCGCCGACGGCGATGTCATCAGTCACCGCCGCACGCGCGCCGGCGACGCCGCGGGGCAACGTCCATCCGGAGTGGGGCTGGGCATGCCGGGCGTCGGGCAACCCGCGGCGACGCCAGAGCCGCAGGGATGCACTTGATGAGTCAGGACGAGCCGAAGCGAGGCGAATTCGACGCCTTCCGCGACGACATTGAAGCCGCCGAACGCCGTATCGCCCGCGAAATAGAGCCGGGCGCACGAGCTTTGGTTGTCGCCATTTTGGTGTTCGTGCTGATCGGGTCGTTCGTCCTGCCGCACACCGGCGACGTCCGCGGCTGGGATGTGCTGTTCTCCACGCGGGGCGCCGGTAAAGCGGCAATAGCACTGCCGTCACGCGTATTCAGTTGGCTCGCTTTGGTTTTCGGTGTCGGATTTTCGATGTTGGCCCTGTTGACCCGGCGGTGGGCGCTGGCCTGGGTCGCGCTGGCGGGTTCCGCGGTGGCCAGCGCCGCCGGTTTGCTGGCCGTGTGGTCACGACAGACGGTGGCCTCTGGACACCCGGGTCCTGGCGTCGGGCTGGTCGTGGCCTGGATCGCCATCATCCTTTTGACGTTCCACTGGGCACGAGTGGTCTGGTCGCGCACGATCGTGCAACTCGCCGCCGAAGAACAGCGCCGTCAAGCTGCCACGCATCTGCAGGCCCGGACGCTGCTGGAAACCCTCGACGACCCTGACCGCGCCGAGCCGCGGAAGCCCAACGGCACGGGGCAGCCGCCGGGCTAGCGCCTGCGGGTCAGCGCATCGGCCGCGGCCTCAGCCCATTGCCGCCACTGTTCGGCGTTGGCCTTGGCCTCTTCGGATTCCTTGGAACGTCCTGCCGCCTCGGCCTTTTGGGCCTGGCGCTCGAACTGCTCGGCACGCTCCCGGAACTGCTCGGCACGTGCCTGAGCCTGCGGGTCGGGGCCGGAAGGCTCAGCGGCGTCGCGCACCTTCTTCTCGACCGCGCGCATTCGACGCTCGAGGTCAGCCGACCGCTCCCGGGGAACCTTGCCGATCGCGTCCCACTTGTCGCCGATCGTCCGCAAGGCAGCCCTGGCTGCTTCGTGATTGCTGGTGTCGAGCTTTTCGGCCTCCGAGAGCAGCGCCTCCTTGGCTTTCGCGTTCGCGACGAATTCCGCATCCTTCTCGGCGGTCGCGGCATTGCGGGCCTTGAAGAAGGTGTCCTGGGCGCCTTTGAAGCGCTGCCACAGGGCGTCGTCGACATCGCGGGCCGCGCGTCCGGCGGCCTTCCAGTCGACCAGCAACTGGCGGAATTCGGCGCTGGTCGCACCCCAGTCGGTGGAGTCGACGAGTTCTTCGGCTTTGACGCAAAGCTTTTCCTTGGCCTCGCGGGCACCCGCCCGATCGCGATCCAACTCCGCGAAATGCGATCCGCGCCGCCGGTTGAACGTCTCTCGCGCCGCCGAATAGCGCTTCCAGAGTGCATCGTCGGTTTTGCGATCCAGGCCGCTAATCGTCTTCCACTCGTCCAGGATCGAGCGCAACCGGTCGCCAACGACTTTCCATTGCGTCGACGTGTTGGCCATCTCCTCGGCCTCGACAGCCAGGGCCTCTTTACGCGCGGTTTGGGCAGCGCGATGCTCCTCGCGACGAGTGCGGTCGGCCGCGGCGTTGGCTTCGGCGTGCTCGGCGATCCCAGCCAGCCGAGCGGCCAGCGCATCGACGTCTCCGAGCACGTTCGCGCTGGGTAACGTCTCGGCCAGGCCCGCGGCGGTGGCTTTGATCTTGCGTGCATCGCCGGTGCCGGCGGCCAATCGCTCTTCCAGCAGCGCGATCTCGGTGCTCAGGTCGTCGAAGCGACGACCGAAGTGGGTGAATGCCGCTTCGGTGTCGCCGGCCTGCCAGGATCCGATGGTTCGCTCGCCGGCAGCGCTGATCAGCCACACCGTTCCGTCGTCGTCTACGCGGCCGAATCGGTGTGGGTCACTGGCAGGCGCCGAAGCAACCGGGTGAGGGTTGGGGCGGGGCGTCGGTTTGGGCCCGGGCCGCGGTCCGGGCCGCGGGGTGGGCCGGGGTTCGTTGTGTGGCTCGTCAGGGGTCATGAACTGCCGTTACCTACCCTTCGCGCGGTTATTGGCCGCGCACCTGCCGCGCATTGCGGCGCCGTCTACACGAGGTGCTTCGGTCAGCACCTCACCAGTATTGAAGCAGCTTGTTCCACGAAGTGGCCCGAGTTGGCAGCGCAGGCCGTGGCGTTAGCCGCGATTACCCCTTATTCGTGAAACAATTTGCGGCTTTAACGGGGCAAATCACGGCGATAACGCCGTGGGCGAAGGGTCGGCGCGACCGCTGATAACGGGGCCCAGTGGGCGTTCGACGACCGGCAACCAGAGCTGCCGACAGCGGCGGCACGCGCTGAGCTGTAACCGACGTCCGGGTGCCAGTCGCCCTAGGCTGAGTAGCGAAACTGGTCATGAACGGGCGGTGAACGATGTCGAAGACGGACTATGCGGCGCTGATCGCGCTGTGCGCCGCACTGGCGTCCGCGATCGGCGACGTGATCCGTCAGCGGTCGGCCCAGGAGATCACCGACAAGGAAGTCGGCCATCTCGAACTCTTCAGGTTGTCGGTTCGCGACCCCCGCTGGTGGCTGGGCGGTACGGGGGCTATCGCCAACTACAGCCTGCAGGCCGGCGCGCTCGCCTTGGGATCGGTGATGTTGGTGACCGCATTGCAGGTCACCTCGCTGCTGTTCGCGCTTCCGATCTATGCCCGGCTGGCCCATCACCGTGTGACGCGCTCGGAGTGGTTCTGGGCGGTGACGCTGGCCGGCGCGCTAGCGGTGCTGGTCACCGTCGGTGACCCTGGTACCGGGAGTTCGCGCGGCTCGCTAGGAACCTGGGCGGCGGTGGCCGTCGTGATGGGTCCGATCCTGGTGGCGTGCGTGCTGGGTGCGCGGATCTGGGCTGACAGCCCGATCGCACCGGTGCTGCTGGCGGTGGTCGCCGGCTCGTCGCTGGCGCTATTCGCACTGCTGACCAAGGGCGCCATCGGCGCGGTGTCGGGTGGCTTTGGGGCATTTCTGCGCGCGCCTGAGCCGTACTGCCTGATACCGGCCGCGTTGGCGGGAATGATCTTTCAGCAGTCAGCCTTTCGCGCCGGTGCGCTGACCGCCTCGCTGCCGACGGTGACCGTCGCCAAGCCGGTGGTGGCATCGATGCTCGGCGTCGTCGTGCTGGGCGAGACGCTGAACACCAGTGGGCCAAGGGTGTTCGCGCTGCTCACGGCCGGAGTACTGGTGGCCGTCGCGACGATCGCCCTGGCCCGAGGTGAGGCGGCAACCATAGCGGCCGGCGCTGGGCACGACGTGGTCCTGCGTGACGAAGCGGTGTCGAATAACTAGCTGCGACGCGCGGCGCAAGGGTTTCCATAGCGCACGTCAGTACGGTGGCGTGGAAGATATCTGTGAGGAGGGGTAGGTCGTGCCGAAGGCAGAGCTCGCGGCGGTATTGCTGGCACTGGCTGCCGCGTTTGCATCGGCGATCGGCAACGTGGCGCGGCAGCGGTCCGCTCACGAAGTCACCGATGAACGCGTCGGCTACCTGGCGTTGTTTTTCATGTCGTGGCGCAATCGCGACTGGCGGCTCGGAGCGGTAGCGGCGGTCGCCAACTACGGCCTACAGGCCGCGGCGCTGAGCCTCGGATCGGTGATCTTGGTGACCGGGCTGCAGGTGACGGCGTTGTTGTTCGCTTTGCCGCTCTACGCCCGGATGACCGGGGCTCCGGTGAGTAGGTGGGATTGGAGTTGGGCGGCGATATTGGCCACTGCGCTGGCTGTCGTCGTCACCGTAGGCAATCCGGTGGCCGGATATTCGCGGGCACCGCTGCACACGTGGCTGGTGGTTGCCGCCATTGCGGGCCCGTTGGTTGGTCTGTGTCTGTGGGGGGCGCGGCTTTGGCCGGATCGGGCGATCGCAGCGGTGCTGCTGGCTGCGGTGTCCGGTGCGTCGCTGGCGCTGTTCGCGGTGTTGGTGAAAGGCGCTCTCGACGCGGCCAAGGGCGGCATCGTGGCGGTGCTGGCCACTCCCGAGCTTTATGCCTGCATCGGCGCTGCGATCGCCGGGATGGTGTTCCAGCAGTCGGCGTATCGCGGGGGTCCGCTGAATGCCTCCATGCCGACGATGACGGTGGCCAAGCCGACGGTCGGCTCGCTGCTGGGTGTCTTTGTGCTCGGCGAAACGGTGGACACGGGCGACCAGACGGTGTTCGCCCTGGCCGTCGCGGTCGCGGTGATGGTGGTTGCGACGGCGGCGCTGGCCCGCGGAGAAGCCGAAACGGTGGAAGCCCACACCGACACTTTCGCCGCCGTGTTGTCGACCCGTTAGTTTGATGGCGTGTTGAGCGCCATCGCGATCATACCGTCGGCACCGGTGCTGGTGCCCGAGCTCGCCGGCGCTGCGGCGGATGAGGTCGCCGAGCTGCGGGCGGCCATGGTCGCCGCCGTCGCCACGCTGCCGCCGCGCTGGATTGCGGTCGGGGTGGGCGCCTGCGACGGCGTGGTCGGCCGCGAGGCCGTCGGGACTTTCGCGGGATTCGGTGTCGACGTGCTGGTGCGGCTTTCGCCGCAGGCCACTGGGCGGCCGCTCGAGCTGCCGCTGTGCGCGCTGATCGCCGGCTGGATCCGGGCCCAGGCTCAGCCGGACGCTGCGGCGCAGGTCCGGGTCTTTGCCGACAGCCACGACGGCGCTACCGCGGTGGACCTGGGCAGGCAGTTGCGCAACGAAATCGACCAGTCGACCGAGCCGACCGGAGTGCTGATCGTCGCCGACGGCGCAAACACGTTGACCCTGTCCGCCCCCGGCGGTTACCAGCCCGTGGACGTCGAAGTGCAGCGCGCCCTGGACGACGCGCTGGCCTGCGGCGATCTGGCCGCGTTGACCCGGCTGCCCGCGCAGGTCCGTGGACGGGTGGCCTTCGGCGTGCTGGCCGGTCTGGTTGAGCCGGTACCGCGGTCCGCCAAGGAGCTCTACCGCGCGGCACCCTACGGCGTCGGGTACTTCGCCGGTGTCTGGCAGCCGTGAGGCCACTGGCGATCGTCGGGCCGACCGGTACCGGCAAATCGCAACTGGCCCTTGACGTCGCAGAGCGGCTCGGCGGACAGACCGGCGCGGAAATCGTCAACGCCGACGCGATGCAGTTCTACCGCGGCATGGACATCGGCACGGCAAAACTACCCGTCGCACAACGCCACGGCATCCCGCATCACCAGCTCGATGTCCTCGACGTCACCGAGACCGCGACCGTCGCGCGTTACCAGCAGGCCGCCGCCGCCGACATCGAGGCGATCGCGGGTCGGGGAAGGGTTCCGGTGCTGGTGGGCGGGTCGATGCTGTACATCCAATCGCTGCTCGACGCATGGTCGTTCCCGGCGACCGATCCCGCGGTACGCGCGAAATGGGAGCAGCGGCTTGCCGAGGTCGGCACCAGCGGCCTGCACGCCGAACTGGCCGATCGCGACCCGGCGGCCGCGGCATCGATCCTGCCGACCGACGGGCGGCGCATCGTGCGGGCGCTGGAGGTCGTGGAGCTAACCGGCCGGCCGTTCGCGGCGTCGGCGCCCGTCATCGGCGCACCCCGCTGGGACACTGTGATCATCGGATTAGATTGCGACACAGAGCTTCTCGATCAGCGACTGGCGCAGCGCACCGACACGATGTTCACCGAAGGCCTGGTCGACGAGGTAACCACACTGCTCGGCCGTGGCCTGCGCGACGGCGTCACCGCGTCCCGGGCGTTGGGCTACGCGCAGGTTCTCGCCGACCTCGATGCGGGCGGAGACGGCGACGCGTCCCGTGAGCCGACGTTCATCGGCACCCGCCGCTACGTGCGACGACAGCGGTCGTGGTTTCGCCGCGACCATCGGATCCACTGGCTGGATGCGACCGCGGCCGGTAACGCCGACGCGGCGTTACGGGCGTGGCGGCACGTATCCTGAGCAGGTGATCCGCTTCGCCAAAGGCCATGGCACCCAGAACGACTTCGTCGTGCTGGGTGACCTGGATGCCGCGCTGACGCTGACGCCGGCGGTGGTGTCCGCGTTGTGCGACCGGCGCCGCGGTCTTGGCGCCGACGGCGTGCTGCGGGTCACCACGGCGGGAGCGGCGCTGGCCGCGGGCGTGCTTGACCGGGTGCCCGACGGTGTCCGCGCCGACGACTGGTACATGGACTACCGCAACGCCGACGGCTCGATCGCGCAGATGTGCGGCAACGGCGTGCGGGTGTTCGCGCATTACCTGCGGGCGATCGGCCTGGACACCCGCGACGAATTCGTCGTCGGATCACTGGCCGGCCCCCGCCCGGTCGTCTTGCACCACGTCGATGCGACCAACGCCGACGTCAGCGTCGACATGGGCAAGGCCAACCTGCTCGGGCCCGGGCAGGCTGTCGTGGGCGGCCGGGTGTTCAGCGGGTTGGCGGTCGACGTCGGCAACCCGCACCTGGCCTGCGTCGATCCGGCGCTGACGCCTCTGACGCTGGCGGTGCTGGATGTGGCGGCGCCGGTGAGCTTCGATCACGCCCAGTTCCCCGACGGGGTCAACGTCGAGGTGCTCACCGCCCCGGCCGACGGCGCGGTGAGCATGCGGGTACACGAGCGGGGAGTGGGCGAAACCCGTTCCTGCGGAACCGGAACCGTCGCCGCAGCCGTGGCCGCGCTGTCACACGCCGGCGCGACCACCGGCACACTGACCGTGCGGGTGCCCGGCGGCGACGTCGTCGTCACCGTCACCGAGGCCACCAGTTACCTGCGCGGGCCGTCGGTGTTGGTGGCCCGAGGCGAACTCAGCGAGGGATGGTGGCAAAACGCACAGCGTTAATTCGGATGCGTGTTGGCGCTTCGGTGTGCACCATGGGTAGTTGCCTATGACATATCCGGACTCTCCTCACTCGCCCTGGCCCGACACTCCTACCACGGGTGAACTCGCTCTCGATGACCGCGCAGCACTGCGCCGCGTCGCCGGGCTGTCCACCGAACTCGCCGACGTCTCCGAGGTCGAGTACCGCCAACTGCGCCTCGAGCGGGTGGTGCTGGTCGGCGTGTGGACCGAGGGCAGTGCCGCCGACGCCGACGCCAGCCTCGCCGAGTTGGCTGCGCTGGCCGAGACCGCGGGTTCCGAGGTGCTCGAAGGCATGGTCCAACGCCGCAGCAAGCCGGATCCCGCGACGTACATCGGTTCGGGCAAGGCGGCCGAACTGCGTGAGGTGGTGCTGGCAACCGGCGCCGACACCGTGATCTGCGATGGCGAGCTGTCCCCGGCGCAGCTAAACGCGCTGGAGAAGGCCGTCAAGGTCAAAGTCATCGACCGGACCGCGCTGATCCTGGACATCTTCGCCCAGCACGCCACCAGCCGGGAAGGCAAGGCGCAGGTGTCGCTGGCCCAGATGGAGTACATGCTGCCGCGGCTCCGCGGCTGGGGTGAGTCGATGTCACGGCAGGGTGGCGGTGCCGGCGGCAGCGGCGGTGGGGTGGGTCTGCGTGGACCCGGTGAGACCAAGATCGAGACCGACCGGCGCCGCATCCGCGAGCGAATGTCCAAGCTGCGCCGCGACATCAAAGCGATGAAGCAGGTTCGCGACACCCAGCGCAGCCGCCGGCTGAGCAGCGACATGCCGTCGATCGCGATCGTCGGCTACACCAACGCGGGCAAGTCCAGTCTGCTCAACGCGCTGACGGGCGCCGGGGTGCTGGTCCAGGATGCGTTGTTCGCGACCCTGGAACCCACTACTCGTCGTGGACAATTCGACGACGGGCGAGGGTTCGTGGTCAGTGACACCGTCGGTTTCGTGCGGCACCTGCCCACCCAGCTGGTCGAGGCGTTCCGCTCGACGCTGGAAGAAGTGGTCGACGCCGATCTGCTGGTGCACGTCGTTGACGGCTCCGACGTGAACCCGCTGGCACAGATCAGCGCGGTCCGTCAGGTGATCTCCGAAGTGCTGGTCGACCATCACGGCGATCCGGCGCCCGAGTTGCTGGTGGTCAACAAGATTGATGCCGCAAGCGGTTTGGGGCTGGCCAAGCTGCGCCGCGCGCTACCGGGGGCGATGTTCGTCTCGGCCCACACCGGGGACGGCGTCGAGGCGCTGCGCCGGCGGATGGCCGAGTTGGCTGTCCCGACCGACACCGCCGTCGACGTCGTGATCCCTTACGACCGTGGTGATCTGGTCGCCCGGTTGCACGCCGACGGTCGGGTTCAGCAGACCGAACACAATAGCGACGGCACCCGCATCAAAGCCCGGGTCCCGGTGGCGCTGGCCGCCAGCTTGCGTGAGTTCTCGGCGACCTGAACAGGCTGCAGAAAGCAGAAGCGCCGGAACCTCAGGCTCCGCAGCGCCAGCGGAGTTATCCAGGAAGCCAAAACGCAATCGTAGCCATCTCTGAACCCCTTGCTGGCGACGTATAGCAGAAACCTGTTGCACATGTGGAAAATAAGAGAAATTTTCAGCATTTTCCTATATTGCGCTAAGTCAGTGCCTAAGCTACAAGCCAGCAGCGGTCCGCTCGCTGATGGCAGGAAATCCCGCACCCGTCAGGGTGTATCGGGGAAGGGAAGACCCATGGTGAACACTCGTAGTATCGCTCGGCTAGGCACGCTGGCAGTCGGATTAGGCATCGGGGCCGCATGGGCCCACACGCCGGTCGCTTCGGCCGACACATCCAGCGACTGGTTGTCGTCGATCGATGGCCTTCTGAGTGGGGCTCTCCCCGCCCCGGCGACATCAACCCTGGATCTGGCCATTTCGTTCAACGGGACATCGCTGTTCAGCGAAGGCACCGCCACCGCCGACTCGGGCACCGCCGGGGATTATGACCTCGCGATCGCCTACGGGCTCGGCAGCACCGCCGACGCCGACGGCGGCACCGGGGACACCGCGATCGCGATCGGTGGCAGTACTATCGGCTCCGCCGCCAACGCCAGCGGCACTGGCGACTACGCCCTCGCCGACGGCAACGACGCTTTTGCCAATGCTGGTGGGGGCACCGGCGCGAACTACGACTCCGCGATCGACATCGGCAACAACGACCTGCCGAGCACGGGCTACTACGACGGCGCCTACGCCGGCGACGCCGACCTCATAGGTAACACCGACCCGAATGGCGGGACCGGCGCCCACGACACCGCCATCGAAATCGGCAACGACACCAACTCCGCCACCGTCGGCGGCAACGAGGGCGCCTTCTCCGGCGCCGGCGGCCTGATCGGATCGTCTGGGGACGGTAACGGCGACACCGCGATCGACGTCGGCAACGAAGAAGGCGCCCATAATGGCCCCGCCGCCGTCGCCGGCAATTCCGACTACGCCAGCGACTCCGGCAACGAAAGCGGCCAGGGCTTCGGTGCCCTCGCGGGCTTCGGCAACGGCGACATCGCCACCGTCGACGGCGGCACCAGCGCCGCGCAAGCCGGCGGCGAATACACCCCCGGTGACGCCACCGGTCCTCTCGGCAACTACGACGTCGCCACTGTCTACGACCCCTCGGGCACAGTCGGTAGCTTTGCAGACGCTGGTGCGAGCCCTACGACCGGCGGTGATTACGACTTCGCCGGCGCCTTCGCTGACGACTACAACGCTTTGGCTCAAGGCGCCGACTACCTGTTCACGGTGCTGCCGTCGATCTAAGTAGCACCGTCCGCCTGGCGGGTCCGCGCCTGATCGCAGCGCGCGGGCCCGCCAGTGCGCGTTCGGCGAAAGGGATGCGCTCGCGGTCTTGCTCGCTAACTGATCGGGACCAAACGACAGCGCACATTTTTGCGCGAGCCTTCAACGAACTGCAGTTCCCGTTGGCTGTCCCGACCGACACCGCCGTCGATGTCGTGATCCCTTACGACCGTGGTGATCTGGTCGCCGGGGCGCACGCCGCCGGCCGGGTGCAGCAGACCGAACACAGCAGCACCGGCACCCGGATCAAAGCGCGGGTACCGGTGGCGCTGGCCGCGAGCCTGCGCGAGTTCTCGGCGACCTGAAAAGGTTGGCAGATAACAGAAAGCGCCGGAGTCCCCCGACTCCGGCGCTTTCTGTTTGTTACACCGTTACAGCGCACCAAGAAGCGAAGTAACGTCGGTTACCAGGGTACTGACGTCGGTGGTGAGGTTAGTGCCCAGGTCGCCGAAGCTGCTGCTCAAGTCGGTGAGCAGGGTGCTGAGGTCGCCGAGGCCGCTGGTGTCACCCGCGAGCGAAGCCAGGTAACCCTCAAAGTCGCTCGCCGCGAGCGCATAGTCCGCGTTGGCGATGGTTGTCAGGTCCGTGTCGAAACCCGAGGTACCCACGGCAGCAAGGAGATCCGCGGCGGTTAAGTCGGTGCTGGCGGGGATCGGCACAAAATCAGTGTTGAAGACGCTCAGCAGCTCGGTCTGCGATGCGGTCGCGGTGACCCCCAACGCCTGGTTCAGTTGATCTTCCCCCGCGAGGCCATCGAGGAACAGCGCCTCGAACCCTCGGCTCTCTGCGCCGTTGAAGTCGCCGCTGTAGATGGGGCTGGCGCCGGTGGCATCCAGCAGGGTGGTCGCCGTGGGAGCGCCAAACGACGTGGATAATGCACTGAACAGTTGCTCTTCGGCTCCGGTCGGACCCAAGACGTCGTTCCAGAACGCGTTGTCGAGCGTGCCCTCGTCTAGGAGGAGTGTCGCGTCGGCATCTACCAGCGCGACGTCGTGGTGCTGGGTCGGCACTCCCTGCGTCTGCGACGACCCGTGGTAGGGCAGCGACCCGAAGAGTGCTGCCGCCGCGAGGCCTGCTCCGGCGATGAGTATTCGTTTGGTTGCAGAGTGCATGATTGCCTTCCCCGTTAAACGATGTGGGCTGGCGGCGTGATTGCCACCGGAGTGATTCCAATGCGGCACCGCAGCCTCGTATGAACCCCACGCTGCTGCACCGACTGGGCCACCGCCCCGCCCTCCCCTTGGGACACCCGAGAGTTCTCAGGTGGGTCTAAGTTACCGCTGAAGGTTTGGGTGGGTAAAGGAAATGCCTGACAAACTTTTAGACTTTTTTCAATAGTCCATTGATGCTGGTGGAAGGGTTTTCCATGCGCATCACGTCGGCTTTCGACGCAACTTAACGCCCATAAGTAACACTCAGCAGGCACTTATCCAGATAAAGGATCCAGAATTTCGGACAATTATTCCAGTTCATAGACGTCCTCGGCGGTCGCTGCCAGGATCCGGTGTGCCAACTGGACCTTCATCTCGTCGAGGTGAGCCTCCTCGGCGTGGTCACGTTCCGCTTTGCCGGCTAGCTCGAAGAATTCGGCCGTAATGAAGCCAGGGCGAATCATCAGCGTCGCCGTGCGGCCGGCGATGGTGACCTGGAAGACGAAGTCTTGCAGCAGCCGGCCGCGGTTGGGCCGTGCCAGGGCGGGGTCGACCGTGTAGCGGCCGTCAGTGAACGCGCGGGTGACGGCTTCAAAGCCGTCGCGAGCCCCGGGCCCCGGGAAGGCGGTCCGGATCACGATCGAGCGCCGTTGCGGCGGCTGGTTCCCGGAAAGCGCCGCGAACGCCCGCTGCATCACCTTGAACGCAGTGGCCACGCCCGCCGGCGAGTACGGCCCGGCGTAGCACAGCATGTCCGTGTAGGAGAACTCGAGC
>Ga0302325_10011894_pt1 | contig 18716 bp, 20 predicted proteins | sample Palsa_T0_2_FD_201948 | JGI IMG/M metagenome (GOLD analysis project Ga0302325, IMG submission 201948) | Peat permafrost microbial communities from Stordalen Mire near Abisko, Sweden - Palsa_T0_2 | ecosystem: Environmental > Terrestrial > Soil > Palsa > Peat permafrost | place: Sweden: Abisko...
GGTTGGAGCTCTGCAGGGCCTCCCGATGGTCGGCAGCGAGACTGCGCAAAATCAGGTCAGAAAGGAGTCTTGGCGGCGGGTCGCTTCGCTCCCGCCTCCAGGCTCATCCTTGGATGAGAATATGCTTTGGGCTATCAGAGACACTGGGCTAATCGATACTGGAGGCATAATGCACCCTTTCCTGCAGGATTTCCGCTATGCGCTGCGCATGCTGCGCAAAAACCTCGCGTTAACCATCGTGATCGTGCTGTCCCTGGCCATCGGGATCGGCGCCAATTCGGCCGTCTTCAGCGTGGTGGATGCGCTCTTGTTGCGGCCGCTGCCCTATCCACAGCCCGAACGGCTTGCGGCCATCTGGCTGCATTCGCCGGGTATCGGCATCTATCGCGACTGGCCGTCCCCGGGCCAGTACATCGACATCCAAAACGAGAACCATTCGTTTAAGGAAATGTCCATCTCGCGGCTCACCAGCTTTACGCTGACCGGACTGGATCAACCCGAGCGGATCGACGGCATGAACACCTCGTCGGGCCTCTTGCACATGTTGGGCGCCCGGCCGCTGCTGGGGCGTGTGCTGCTTCCGGAAGAGGATAAACCGGGCAAGCCACGGGTCGCCGTCCTCAGTTACGGGCTCTGGAAAAGACTGTTCAATTCCGATGCGAAAATTGTGGGACGCAGCATCACGCTCGATGGCCATCAAGTCACCGTAGCCGGTGTGCTGCGGCCCGAGTTCCGGCTCAACTCGGAAGTGATGCCGGCGGAGGGTCCCATGGACAAGGTGGACATCTTCCTGCCGCTCCCATTGGGCGCCGATGCCGTCCAGCGGCGAGGCGATGAGAACTACAACCTGATCGTGAAACTGAAGCCTGGCGTCACCGTGCAGCAGGCGCAAGCCGACATCGATATCATTGCCAGCCGCATCCGGGAAAAGGACAAGCGCGACCACACCTTCGGCATGACCGTAATCGGGCTGCTGGACCAGGTCGTGGGCGACGTGCGGCGCGCCATGCTGGTGTTGCTGGGATCGGTGGCGCTGGTGCTCCTGAGCGCCTGCGCCAATGTCGCCAATTTACTGTTGACGCGCGCGGCGGGCCGCGAAAAGGAGGTGGCCATCCGCACGGCCTTGGGCGCCGGATGGCAGCGCCTCGCGCGGCAGTTGTTGACCGAAAGCGTCCTACTGGCGGTGCTGGGCGGAGCGGCCGGCCTGGCCATCGCGCAGGCCAGCCTTTACCTGATGCGCGCCATCAATCCCGGCAATATTCCGCGGCTGGAGGAGATCTCTATTAACGGCTCCGTGCTGCTGTTCACCTTCGGGGTCGCGACCGCCGCCGGCCTTTTGTTCGGCCTCGCGCCGGCCCTGCGCGCGATCAAGCTGGACCTGAACACATCCCTGAAATCGGGCGGACGCAGCGGCCAGACCGAGGGCGGTCTGTTGGTGTCGCGGCATCGGCTGCGCGGTTTGCTCGTAGTTTCCGAGCTGGCATTTTCGCTGATGCTGCTGATTGGCGCGGGATTGCTGATCCGGAGTTTTGTGCGTCTCCAGAATGTGTCGCCCGGGTTCGTCGCCGATCACGTGCTTTCGATGCACGTGGCGGCGGGCGGCGCCAAGTATCCCGACCCCAAATCGGTCCTCCAGTTCTACCGGGAAATTGGCGACCGCATCAGCCACCTGCCCGGAGTGACGGCGCAAGGCCAGATTTCAGTGCTCCCTCTCACCGGCGCGATAGGCTGGGGCGGTATCAATGTGGAGGGCTACACTCCGCAGCCAGGCCAGGAATTGCAGGTGGATCAGCGGGTGGCCAGCACGGATTACTTTCGCGCCATGAAGATTCCCCTGCTGAAGGGCCGCTATTTCGACGACCACGACGCGAGCGACGGCCCGCCGGTGGCGATCATCGACGAGCAGTTCGCGCAGCGCTTCTGGCCGCGGGATAATCCGATCGGCAAGCACGTCTGGTTCGACCCGAAGAAGCCCATCGCCATCGCCGGCGTCGTCGGCATGGTTAAGCAGTATGGCCTCGACAGCGGCAGCAAAATGGTGGCCTACTTTCCGCACCAGCAGGCGCCGGACGGCTGGATGTATTTAGTGGCGCGCACCTCCGCAAATCCAGCGGTTCTGGCAAACGCGATCGTCCGCGAGATTCACGCCGTGGATGCCGGCGTGCCGGTCTTCGACATCCGCACCATGCAGGAACGGCTGTATGATTCGTTGGCCCGGCAGCGCTTCGCCAGCATGATGCTGGGCGCGTTCGCGGCTTTTGCCCTGCTGCTGGCGGCGGTGGGAGTCTATGGCGTGATCTCTTACCTGGTCACGCAAAGCACCCACGATATCGGCTTGCGCTTGGCCTTGGGGGCGCAGCCCGGGCAGATTCTCGGCCTGGTGGTGCGGCAGGGCATGGTGCTCGCCGTGGTGGGCATCGGAGCGGGCTTAATCGGTTCGGCCGTGTTGACGCGCGTGATGGCCGGCCTGTTATTCGGAGTCAGCGCCACTGACGCCCTCACGTTCGGATCGGTAGCGGCGATCCTGGCGGCAGTGGCGTTTGCGGCCAGCGTGATTCCGGCGCGCCGCGCTACTAGAGTAGATCCGATGATCGCACTGCGCGAGGAATAGCGGCATGCCCCGATACGCCGCTATCGATATCGGCAGCAACTCCATTCGCATGGAAGCGGCGGAGTTGGCGCCGGGATCGGAGATGCGCGTGCTGGCCTCCGAGCGGGTGGTCACGCGGCTTGGCGAGAGCGTCTTCCGCGGCGGTGTCATCGCGCCGGAGGCCATGGAGCTGAGCTGCGCGGTGCTCGAGCGCATGGCCCAGCAATATCAAAAGCTGGACGTGGTGGGGGTCCGCGCGGTGGCCACCAGCGCCGTGCGCGACTCGCGCAACCAGGTCGAGTTCGTCGAGCGCGCCTCGCTGGCCATCGGCGCTCCGGTCGAGATTATTTCCGGGCGCGAGGAAGCCCGTCTCATTCACCTGGGCGTGCAGGCGCGCTGGCAGCATCCCAACCGCCGGCTGCTGATCGTCGATATCGGAGGCGGCAGCGCCGAGCTCATCTCGAGCGAGAACGGCCGCATGCGCGATTCGTTTTCGAAGCCTCTGGGGGCCGTGCGGCTGCGCGAGATCTTTCTGCGCAACGATCCGCCCTTGCCCAGCGAGTTGCATCAGATGCACGAATATATCGAGGAAAAGCTGGCGGGAGTCGGCCAGCGTTTCGGCATGGCGCACTGGGATCGCGTAGTCGGCACTTCGGCAACCGCCTCGGCGTTGGTTTGCGCGGTCAACCGCATTCCACGCACGAAACGGGAGCAGGCCGACCGTATGCGCGCGTCCGCTCACGAGGTACGCCGCTTGTATAAGAAGCTATGCACGCTCGACCTGGCTGAGCGGCGCAGGCTCACCGGCATTGGACCGAAGCGCGCCGAAATCATCGTGCCCGGCATCGCCGTGGTGTTGCGGGTGCTTGAAGATCTCCGCCTGCCCTGCCTGTACTATTCGGCGGCCGGCGTGCGCGACGGCATCATCGCGGACCTCCATGCGCGCGGCGTCGGGCGCGAGTTGGCCCAGCTTAGCCCCGATCGGCGCAAAGAAGTCGAACAAACCAGCCGGCGCTATGGCGTGGCTCTGCCGCACGCGCGCAAAGTGGCCGGCCTGGCACATGTCCTGTTTACGGACCTGCAGCCGCTGCACCAGTTGCCGCCCCATTTCGGCAAGCTGCTGGAAGCCGCCGCTTACTTGCACGACACCGGCCACTATGTCGCCGACGCCAACCATCACAAGCATTCTTATTATCTGGTGAGCAACTCCGACATGCCCGGCTTCACCAATCGCGAGCGCGAGCTGATCGCCAATCTGTGCCGCTATCATCGCAAGAGCATGCCGGGGCCGACCCACGCCAACTGGCAGTCTCTGAGCGCGGAGGATAAGCGTGTGGTGTTGTTCCTGATTCCGCTGCTGCGGCTGGCGGATAATCTGGATGTGAGCCACGAGGCGCGCATTCAGTCGCTGAGCTGTCGCATACGGGATGGCCAGGTAGTGCTGCAAGTGAGTTCTTCGGCGGATATCAGCCTGGAGCAATGGGCCGCGGAACGCGCCGGCGACGTCTTCCGGCAGGTCTACAACCGGGCGATCGCGACTCAGAAGGTGCAGGCGGATGACGGCCGTTCGTAACCCCACGCTTTCGATGCGGGCGTTCGCCTTGCAGCAAACGCGCACGCTGTTGCGGCGGCTGGCGTATCAGGTGAGCCGCGCCTCGCGGCCCGGCGATCCGCGCGTGGTCGACGACTTGCGAGCGGCGGCGGGGCGCTTCAACCGGTGTCTGCGGCTGTTCGGGCAGTTCCTGCCCGCCGGCAAGAGCAAGAAGGTGCACCGCGAGCTCAAAGAGGTGTTGGACCTGGCCGCCGCGGTGCGCGATTGCGATATGGCGTTGGAGCTGCTGCGGGAGGCGCGCATTCCGGGCGGCTCGAACGGCTCCAAATTGTTCGTAACGCTGTCGCGGGAGCGCGAAGAAGCCGAGACCTGGCTGCGTGCCTGCGTGCGCCGGTTGGGCCGCCGGAGCTTCTCGCAAAAGTGGCGAGCCGGGCTGAGGCTTTGACCGTGGCGAAGAGCATCAAATGGGACGAGGCGGCTACGGCTGCGCAGAATGCGCGGCGCAAGCTGCCGGTGCTGGTGAAAGAATACTTCGCCGAAGGCCGTGCGGTGGCGCGCGGGAAGCCGTCGCAGGCGGCCATCCACCGCTTCATGCTGCGAACCAGGCGGCTCGATTACAGCCTCGAGTTGTTCCAGTCCTGCTACGGGCCCAGGCTTACGCAGCGGCTGGACGCGCTGCGGCGGCTCGAACAGTTTTTGCAGGAGTTCGACGATTGCGCGGCGGCACGGCGCCTCTATGGCGGAATGGCGGAGGTTCGTCTGCGGCGTTTCCTGGATGATCGCGCGCGCCGCAAGCTGGCGGAGTTCCGCGCCGGCTGGACCGCGGAAGTGGACGCGAAGGGGCAGGAGCGGGCCTGGCGCGAGTATCTCGCCCGGGCGCGATAAACTGCCGTGCCCTATCGCCACTGCAGCAGCCGGTGCTCCCGATCACCCAGCGGAAACGCGAGCTTGTCTCGCGCCACCGAGATGTGGAAAGTGCCCGGCTGCAGACCTTGCGGCGTCAGCAGTCCGTCAAAATGCCGCAGCTCGGTCGCCGGACCCGCCGGCCGCTTGGTGCCAGGATCCACGGCGCGGGTGAACAGGCAGTCGGACTCCTTATGCGTCAGCAGGAAGTAGATGCGTCCGCCATCAGGCGACCAGCGCGGATAGTCGCCGTCACCCAAATCCACCCAATCCGTGGCCGGAACATTTTGCAGTTCCCGGAAGGGCGTGGCCCACATGCGCGGCTGGCGGCCTCTCTCCTCGGACGTGAAAAGCACCCAGCGGCCGTCTTTCGAGAAATTGGCCAGCTACAGGTTCGCGGTTGGATGCGAATAGACCGGCTCATGCTCGGCGCTTTTGGTATCCCAGGCCATGATCGCGCGACGGACCGCCGTGCTGGACCCCAGCGCCCATTGGCCGCCGCTCGAGAGATCCCAGGCCACCGCGCTGCCCTGCATCGATCCCCACGATTCGCCGGTCTTCAGATTCAAGACCTTCACAATCGCGGGAGTTGTGCCTGCCGTCCGTTTGCTCGCCTGCAGGACAAAAAGACCCGTATGTTCAAATGTCAGGAGAAATGACCCGCCATCCGGGCTGAACCTAGCACCCGTCTTCAGCGGTAGACTGGCTACTTACCCATGAAGATTCTGATGGTGGCTTCAGAAGCGGCGCCCTTCGCCAAAACCGGTGGTTTGGCGGATGTAGTGGGGTCGCTGCCAGCTGCGCTGAAGTCCCTGGGGTACGAGGTGGCGGTCTTGCTGCCGCGCTATCGCGAGGTGGAGCTGAAGACCGCCCGGCGGATCTATGATTCGCTTCCAGTGTGGCTGGGGCCCGACCGTTTCGATACGACCGTGTACCTGATCCAGCAGGACACGCCTTTCTACTTTCTGGATTGCCCGCCGCTCTACGACCGGGCCGGCCTTTACGGCGAAGAAGGCGTGGATTATCCCGACAACCACGTACGTTTCGCGGTTTTGGCGCAGGCGGCCCTGGAATTCAGCCGCCACATACTTCGGCCGGACATCCTGCATGGCCACGACTGGCAGGCGGGATTGGCCCCGGTCTATCTGCACACGATCTATGCGAACGATCCTACTTTCCTCGGCATGCGCACACTGTTCACCGTGCATAACCTTGGATATCACGGGCTGTTCCCCGCTGTGGCGCTGGACGAGATCGGCCTGGGTGACGCCGGGCTGTTCCGGCCGGAGGGGCTGGAGTTCTTCGGCAAAGTCGGTTACCTGAAAGGCGGCCTGACCTTCAGCGACGCGCTGAACACGGTCAGCCCGACCTACGCGCGCGAGATACAGACTCCGGAATACGGCTTCGGCCTGGACGGCGTTCTGCGCGCGCGGGGCAACGTGCTTACCGGCATTTTGAACGGCGTGGATTACACGGAATGGAATCCGGAGACCGACCGATTCATCGCGGCGCACTATTCCGCCGCCGATCTGCGCGGCAAGGGCACGTGCAAGGGAGACCTGATCAACGAGTTCGGGCTGCCGGCCGAAGCCAGCGACGCGCCGCTGATCGGGATCGTCTCGCGCTTCACCAGCCAGAAGGGGGCCGATCTGATCGCGGAAATTGCCGACGATATGGTCGCCGAAGGCTTTTATATGGTGGCGTTGGGCTCGGGCGAGCCGCAGTATGAAGCGCTGTTTCACGCCATGGCGGCGCGGCATTCGGGACGCATCGCCGTGCGCATCGGATACGACAACGCCTTGGCGCACAAGATCGAGGCGGGCGCGGACTTCTTCCTCATGCCCAGCCGCTACGAGCCGTGCGGGTTGAATCAGATTTACAGCCTGAAGTACGGTACGGTACCAGTGGTTCGCGCGACCGGCGGTCTTGATGATACCATCGACTTGAAGACGGGTTTCAAATTCCGTGAATACTCCGGTAGCGCGCTGCTGGAGGGCTTGCGGGCGGCGCGTCAGGCATTCGGGGACCAGGAGAGCTGGCACGCGATGATGCTGGCGGGAATGGCCAAAGACTATTCCTGGAAGGCTTCCGCCGCCGAGTATGCGCGGCTTTATCAGCGTCTGGGGCGGCGGGATTGAATCTTATGCGCCCCGTATCGATCTAATTCTAATGGGAGAACAATGGTGGGTCAAAATACGCTAACCTTCACCGACGGCAGTTTCGATCAGGATGTTTTGCGGTCCGAGGTGCCCGTTTTGGTGGACTTCTGGGCAGAATGGTGCGGCCCGTGCCGGCAGATGGGGCCGACCATCGAAGTCGTGGCGCAGGAATATGCCGGAAAAGTCAAAGTGGGCAAGCTGGACGTTGACTCTAACGGCAACACGGCCATGCGCTACAACATTCGCGGCATTCCGACACTGCTGCTATTCAAAGACGGGCAGGTGGTGGAGCAGCGCGTGGGCGCCGTGGGGAAGTCCGAAGTCGTGAAAATGCTGCAGCCGCACGTTGCAGGCGTGCCCGCGGCCTAACCCCGGCCCCGGCCGACTTCCGGGTTCATTCCGATTTCATGCTGACACTGCACACAATAGCGAGCCCAGGGCACTGCCTCGAGGCGCTTAGGTGGGATGGGCAGATCGCAAGCCAGGCAGACCCCGTAGTCGCCGGAGCTCAGGCGATCGAGCGCTTCTTCGACAAGCCGTAACTGCAGGTAGTCGAGACTGTTCAACTGGAGCGAGATGAATTCATCGTGGGAAATCTGCGCCTGATCCTCCTCGGCGACGCGGCCCATTTTGGCCAGCGTATCGAACTTGACTCCCAGTCCCGAAAGGACCGTTTCCCGCTTCTCGAGCAGCATGTTCCGGTAGGTTTCGGCGGCATTGGCCGGCTCCGCCGCGCTGGTTCGTTTGCTCATTTTTTCCTCTGGTTCGCAGCGAACACTTTAAAATGGTTATGAGACAATAGCAGAATTCTCATTGCAATACAAGGCTTTTTTCTTATTCTTTTTTTCTCCTTTGAGGCGTGGTTTCCTCGACCCAGTGGGCTACTCGTGGCGCAAAGCCACCATTGGATCGACTTTGGTAGCGCGCCGCGCCGGCATAAAGCACGCCACCAGGGCGATACCTGGCAGACCCAGGCCGACCACAGCGAATGTAACGGGATCGGTAGCCGTCACGCCGAAGAGAAATCGGTCGATCACACGCGTAAGACAGAGAGCCAGCGCCATCCCGACACCAACTCCCATACAGGAAAGCTTCAGGCCAAGACCAGTGACCAGCCTGAGAATGCTGGCCCGCTGCGCGCCCAACGCGACCCGGATGCCGATCTCGTGCGTACGCTCCGTGACAGAGTAAGACATCGAGCCATAGATCCCGATTGCCGCTAAAAGCAGGGCTATGAGCGCAAAGATCTCAAGCAGATGAGCGTAGAATCGTGAATCGCCGATGGATCGGGCGAAGTATTGTTCCGTGGTCATGATCCCGGTGACGGGCTGGTCCGGATTCAATTCCGCAACCGCCTTCTTCACCGCCGCGGCCAAGCTGGTTGCCTGTTTATCCAGGTTGGAGGCGGACCGCACCATCAGGGTCTGCGACAAATGTGACTCGATGCTTCCGCCGCGATAGTCGGAGCCTTGCTGAAGATAAGAGGTATAGACCATCGGCTCCGGCCTTCGGTCTCCCAGGTACCGCTTCACGTCGCCGACCACACCGACGATTTGCCGAGTCTGCTTTTCATCCAGGTCGCTGGATCTGAGCAGCAGCCGCTGGCCGATAGGATCTTCGTTTGGAAAATAGCGCCGCACGAAAGTTTCGTTGACCACCGCGGCCCACGGCGCGCCAGGCAGGTCGGAGCCGCTCAAATAGCGTCCCTTCTTCAGCGGAATTCTCAGCGTGCGAAACAAAGTGGAGCTGATCTCGCGGAAACCGGTCATGGGCGTCTTATCCGGCGGCGGCGCCGGGTGTCCCAGCACGGAAAAGGTACGCTCGAAATCGAATGGCGTTATCATGCCCGCCGACTCGACGCCCGGAGTGACAGTCACTTTATCCAGGAGCTGCCGGTAGAAAGCCGTGACCAGCGGAGTGACTCTTTCGATGTCGCCACCCGGCAGTCGCTCTACGTAGGGTGCCGCTTCAGCCACCGTGAATTCGAACCTCAAAACATTGGCGGGATCGAATCCGGGGTTGACCTGTTGCAAACGAAGCACGCTGTTGATCATCAAGCCGGCACCCACCAGAAGCACCATGGCCAACGCGATCTCCGAAACCGCCAGCATATGGCGCGTGCGGCGGCCGGCGATACCCGTGGTTGCCCCGCGCCTGCCTTCCCGCAAGGCGAGATTCGAGTCCGCCCTGGCAGCCTGGAAGGCGGGCGCCGATCCCACCAGAATGGCCGTCGCGAAGGATACTGCCAGGGTAAACAGGAGTACGCGGATGTCGACAGTGACGCTATCGATATTTGGAAAATCTTCAGCGAGCGCCCGAAAGAGCCGGATGCCGGCGAATGTCAATGCAGTGCCGAGCGCCCCGCCCGCTAAGCCCAACAGTCCGCTCTCGACCAGCAATTGCCGCATCAGGCGCCCGCGACCGGCGCCTAGCGATGCCCGCAATGCAAATTCGTGGCGACGGGTTTCGATGCGAGCCTGCAGGAGATTCGTGGCGTTGACGCAGGCAATCAGTAAAACACAAAGGACGGCCCCCAAAAGAGGGTAAAGATAACGGCCTGCCCAGCCGTAGAGCGCCTCGTGCAAGGGTACAACTTTAGCGCCCACACCTTTGTTGGTGGCCGGCCAGGCCTGCTCCAGGCGGTGCGCAATCACGCCCATTTCAAGTTGAGCCTGGCTTTCGGTGGCGTCCGGCTTTAGCCGCCCGATGGCAATCAGCCAGTGATCTTTGCGCTCTGAATACCGGGCGCTCTCCGCGTCAATGGGCACCCACAAGTCCAGCCGCTCTCCGAAGAACGAGCCAAAGCCCGGCGGCATAACACCCACTATGGTAGACAACACCCCGGAAACCTTGAATGACTTGCCGACAACCTTAGAATCGCTGTTGAAGCGCCGCTTCCAGTAAGCGCTGCTGATGACGACCGTCTGCGTCAGGTCCTGAGCCTCAGCGGCGGTGAAGACCCGGCCGAACATCGGACTGACGCCCAGCAGGCGGAAGAAATTCGGAGTGACAAACTGCGCGGAGGCCTGCTCGGCTACGCCGGAGCCGGCCAGCGGCGTCGGTTCCGTATAACTGGTCAAGGCGATGTCTTCGAAGATATGGCTTTGCTTTTTCCAATCGGCGCCGTCTGCGATAGCCGGGGGCTCTGACGAAGTCTCCCGGCCTGTTTCGGTCTCCCAGATCGCCATTAGCCGGTCGGGTTGCGGATAGGGCAGGGGGCGGTACATCAACATGTTCAGCACGCTGAAAATCGTGCTGTTCGCCCCAATCCCCAGCGCCAGCGAGAGCACCACCACCACCAGGAAGGCGGGGCTCTTGCGCAGGGTCCGCGCGGCATAGCAAACATCCTGCCAGAGCGTTTCGAACACAGCGAATGTCCACATTTCGCGGATATCTTCCTTCAACAGCGTGACATTGCCGAAGCGGCGGCGCGTGGCGTAGCGCGCGGCATCGGCGCCGAGACCCAGATTTTGCTGCTTGCGTTCGCGCATGGCCAGGTGGAAGTTGATTTCATCTTCCAGGTCGCGGTCGAACGCGCGGCGGTGTATCAGGGCTTTGAGCCGCAACCATATATGCGGGCAGGTGTTCGTGCGCCACGCAGACATAATCAGGCCTCCATGATGCGGGCGATGGCCGCCGCCATGCGGTCCCACCGAGCCGACTCTTCTCCGAGTTGCCTGCGTCCGGCGGCCGTGAGCCGGTAGTACCTGGCCCGGCGGTTATTTTCGGACACGCCCCACTCGGCAGTCAGCGAGCCGCGCAGTTCGAGCCGATGCAAGGCCGGATAGAGGGCCCCCTCTTCCACACGCAGCATGTCGTCTGTAGTTTGCTCGATGAACTCCGCAATGGCGTAGCCATGCATGGCGCCCCGCGTGAGTGTCTTGAGGACTAACATGTCGAGCGTGTCTCGAAGGAGTTCGCCGGCATTTGTCTTTTTATCTTTCGTGTCTTTCATAATCACTGTCGTCACCGGAACAGCCCAGCACCAGCGCCTTGTTCTTGTAATCCAAAGTAACGAAGTCCCACTGGGTGAAGACGTCGTTGCCGAGTATGCCATCGACTTCGTGCCCGAGCGCCGTCTCCAGCTCTTTGAGACCCTTAGCCAGCGCAGTGCGCTTCTGGATCTCTTGGCCGCCAATGGCGAATTGCCGCAGGCGAACCAGATTCCACACAACCGGCGCTGAGCCAGAGGTCGTAACCGTACTCGCGGTCAGGGTGTGCAGCACAGACAGATGGAGCCGGTCCGAGTTTATGATCGTGTCGCTGGCGGGATCGATCACGAATATCTCGGGCGTGGCGTTCACCAATACCCGAACTGAGCCGATACGTCCGCTGAAGGTGACCGGAGTTGTGACTCCATTACAGGCCTCGCCCGCTCTCACAGGCCGCGCTGCTAAAGCCGCAATCAACATCAATGCCAATACTTCGCGGGCCACTTCCGGCCGCGAGGCACGCTCCTCCTGCAGCCGGTAATACTTGGCTCGGCGATGGTCCTCGCCGACTCTCCACTGGGAGGTCAGCACCCCATGCAACTCGAGCCGGTGCAGAGTTGTATAGAGCGCACCTTCTTCGAGCGAGAGCACCCGTCTGAAAAGTCGCCGATCGACTCAGAGATGGCGTAGCCGTGCATCGGTCCGCTCGCGAGTGTATGCAAGATCACCGCATCGATCCACGTCTCGATCGCAGTCGCCCTCCCCATAATAATCTTAGGGAAGTATGCCACAGCTTATCGATGAACGCAAGCGTGCTAAGCTTGCTGAACGTGGCAGAACCTTCCGGCCAGGCGCCGAAGCCGCCCAAGGTAACGGCCCTGGTGGTTTCCTACAATCGAAAAGCCCTGTTACGGCGCGCCATCGAAGCTCTGGATGCATCCGAATCTCGGGATCTCTTCGAAATCGTGGTCGTGGATAATGGGTCCACAGACGGCAGCCAGCAGCTCGAAAGCGAGTATCCCCACGCGCGCTTCATTCGTATTCCACGCAATTTCGGATTGACCAAGGCGCTTAACCTCGGCATACGCGGCTCGGAAGGCGAATACATCTTCTTTTTGCATGACGACACGGAAGTCTTTCCGGAGGCGGTCCGGACGCTCGCGGAGGTTCTCGACCTGCAGCCGGAGGCCGGGGCAGTCTGTCCGCTGCTGGTGGACGCGGAGGGCCGCCCCGCGCCGCAGTTGGGGCGATTCCCGCCGGACGATACCTGGCAGCCGGCGGAAGCTGGTACCGAACCGGGGCCGGTAGACTATGCGCGGGGAGCCGCGCTGATGATACGCCGTTTCTATTTGACAGCCATGCGCCAGATCGATGAGAGTTATGGCCAATTCGGTAGCGATGCGGACCTGTGCTATCAGGTGCGGCGGGCCGGCAAGAAGATCCTGCTAGTGCCCGCGGCGCGCGCCCGGCACGTGGGACGGCAGGTCGCCTCGCCGCTGCGCACGGCCGACCGGGAACTGGGCGCCGCCGCGTGGATCGCTAAGCACCAGGGCTTTTTCAGCGCTCTGAAGGCGCGCGTGCGGGCCATCTTCGGCGCCCTGGGAGGGTTGCAGTTCGTCTTGCTCAAACACCTGCTCTCCGGCCAGAAGATCGACGGAACGCAGCATACCGAGCCGTGACCGGGGGAGCGGGCTGCTGTTTTCGGGTATCATAAGATTAATGGACGCTTTACTCTGGATACTGCTACCGGGATTCGCAGCGGTGGGCTCCGGACTGTTGGCTTATTACATCATGCAGTCGCGGATGGAGGTCGCCTTGGCCCGCGAGCGGGAATCCACCGCGCAGGCGCGGGGCACGCTCGAAGCGGAGAAAAACTCGCTCGAACGGGCCCTGAGCGGCGCAAAGGAATCCGCCCGGCGCGAAGCGCTCGATGAATTTTTAGCCGACGTACACGTGGAGCAGCGTCATTACACACGGGAGAACAAGCTGTTGTTCCAGAACCGCAAAGCCCTGGTGCTGCAGGAGCGTATCTTCTTTCGCAACATTCCGCTTTCGAACTGGATCGAGCACGAAATCATACTGCAGGACGGCGAAGACGTGGACAAGGCCGCCCGCAGCCTGACCTCGTTCGTGGATGTGGTAAACGTCGAGCCGCAGAGCCCTAACGGCAGTAAGCTGCTGCGTTAATCGTCAGTCCAGGCGGAACGTCACCGCGATGGTAGTCACCACTTCCACCGGAGCGCCATTCAACAGCGTGGGCTGATAGTGCCACTGCTGAACCGCGTCCATGGCGGCCTTGGCGAGTTCGGCATCCACCGAAGTGCTCATCAGGGAAATACTCAGAAGATCGCCCTGCGTGGATATTACGGCGCGCAGCAGCACGGTGCCTTCAATACCGGCCGCTTCGGCGCCCGGCGGATAAACCGGCTTGACGGAAGTCAGCAGTCTGGTGGCCTGCACGTTACCGCCGACGCGGATTCGCTGGGGCGTGCCGGTCGGTGCCGGGCGCGGGCCGGCCTTGCCGACCACTTCCACCGTTTCGGTGACCTCGCCCATCCCGAGCGTGATCTTCATTTGCTGGGGCGCCCCCGCGGTAAGTACGACCGCCTTCTGGAACTCGGCAAATCCGCGGGCGCGAACCTCCAGGCGGTAACTGCCCGCCGGAATTCCGGAGAATGAGTATTGGCCGGCAGCGTTGGCGCGGGCGGCTTGCTGATTGTGTTCGCCCTTCAGTACGACAAGCACTCCGGGAACCGCGGCGCCGCTAATATCGTACACGGAGCCTGCCAGCGAGGCCACCGGACCGGAGCTCTGGGCGCGTAGCGCTGCCAGCGGCAGGATCACAGCGAGGGCGGCCGTCAAGCCCGCCAGGCAAGCACGGCGGCTTAATCCGCGCCGGTTGCGGCCAGGATCGAGCAGCGCACGCACACGCTGTTCCAGGTCGGAGGTTGCAGCCATGCCCAGAGCCGCCGAATAGGCCGGCGCAACGGAACGGGCCAGATCCACCAGGTGCGACGCGTAGGCGGACTGGCCGGCGCCGGCTCGCACCACCGCATCGTCGCAGGAACGCTCCTGTTCTCGTCGAAAGCGCGCGACGGCCAGCCAGGCCAGCGGATGGAACCAGTAGACGGCGGCCGCGACCCGGGCCAGCAGATACACGAGCGGATCCCTGCGCCGGGCATGCGTCAGCTCATGCAGCAGGACTACGCGGCGGCGCTGGGCATCCCACTCTTCCGATCCGCTGGGCAGGACCACGACGGGCGCGAAGACGCCGCAGGTTAGGGGGACGTCCGTCTCAGGGCTGCGCCGCAGACTGACCGCGCGGCGCAGACCGATCCGCGCGCCGGTCTCTTCGAGCAGCGCGAGCCATTCGGGCACGCGCACCTGCGGCGCCCGGCGCATTGAAAGCCATAGGCGGACGTGGCCGGCGGCCAAGCGGGCCAGCCCGATCATCATGCCTGCCAGCCAGATCGCGGCGGGCCACGGGAACGTGCGGCCGGCCGGCAGCGCTTCGATGCGCTCGGCTTCTGCCGCCAACGGCGCGGTATCGGGAACCGGCGCCGGGGGCGAACTCGCGCGCACGGCCGGCGTCTTCAGTGCGAGGTCCCAGTGCGGCAGCACCAGGGAGAGCACTGGCAGGGCCAGGATGGCGGCCAACACGCACGTCCACGTGAAGTAGCGCGCGGATGCGGAACCGTGGCGCATCCCCACAGTCAGCAGTAAAGCCACCGTCAGAATGGCGGCGGCTTTGACGGCCGTGTCGAGCAAAAAAGCGTTCGAAAGCATTTTTCAGATCCCTTCTTTCTTCGCCTTCCGGATGAGCGTGGAGAGGCGGTCGAGTTTGTCCGGAGCCAGGCCGCCCGCCTTCAGGTTCAGCAACGCGGTGATGGCCTGCTCCGCGGAATTGTCGAAGAACGTCTCGAGCAAATGGCGCAGAGCGGATTGCTTGGCTTTGTCGCGCGTCACCATCGGCAGATACACGTAGCGCAGGGCCTGCTCCTCGTGACGCACATGGCCCTTGTCTTCAAGTACGCGCAGCTTAGCGCGAACCGCCGAGTAACTGGGCGGGTCCGGCAGTTCGCGGTGGATCTCGGCGGCGGTGGCCCTGCCCCGGCGGTACAGGATATCCATCATCTGGCGTTCGCGGCGGCTCAAGGTTTGGGGCGGCTTCCGGATCATCGTGTTAATGCTGCAAAAACAGCATGATGCTTTAAAAATAGCATCGGAGGAATTATGTGTCAAGAGAAAAATTGCGGGTATGATGAGAGTTCCTATGGCAGACTCCTTTTTCCGCAACCGGGTGCGCTGGCTGCTGATCTTCTGGATGTTCGCGATCAGCGGCATTTCCTACCTGGACCGGGTCAACATTTCGATCGCCGCCCGTTTTATCGAGCGGGAGTTTCACATCGACGATATCCAACTGGGTTGGGTGTTCAGCGCCTTTCTAGTGGGGTACACGCTGTTGCAGGCGCCCGGAGGCCGGCTGGCGGACCGTTTTGGGCCGCGCCGCATTTTGATGCTGGGCACCCTTTGGTGGGGCGTGTTCACGGCCTTGACCGCCCTGGTGCCGGCGGGCATCTCCGGTCTGCTGCTGGTGCTGATGGCGGTGCGCTTCGCCTTGGGCGCGGGCGAGGCCGTGGTCTATCCCGCTTCGAACCGCGTGGTGGCAAACTGGATTCCTTCGCAAGAGCGCGGCTTGGCGAACGGATGCATCTTTGCCGGAGTGGGCGTGGGCGCGGGCATTACGCCGCCTCTGATCATCTACATCGTTTCGAATTATGGATGGCGCTGGTCGTTCTGGGTCAGCGCGGTGATTGGCCTCGCGGCCGGCGCGATATGGTTCTGGCTGGCGCGCGACAGGCCGGAAGAACACCCGTGGGTCACCGCGCAGGAGATTGCATTCATCGAGAGGGGATTGCCGGAACCAGCCTCGGAGCTCAAAATCGGAAAGGCGCTTCCGTGGCGGACCATCTTCGGCAGCAAAGACGTGCGGGCGATCGCCTTCAGCTATTTCGCTTACGGCTACGCCGCCTGGATCTTCTTCGCCTGGTTTTTCAAATACCTCAACGAAGTGCGTGGGCTGGATTTGAAGGCCAGCTCCTATTACGCCACGCTTCCGTTTTTGGCGATGGCGACGTGTTCTCCGCTGGGCGGCTGGATCAGCGACCTGCTCACGCGGCGCTACGGCAAACGCATCGGCCGGTGCGGCGTGGCGGTGGCGGGCATCGCGCTGGCGGCTGTTTTCATCGCGCTGGGGACGCAGGTCGAGAGCGCGCGCCTGGCGAGCGTCGTGTTAGCGGGCGGTGCCGGCGCGCTATACCTGTCGCAGAGCTCGTTCTGGTCGGTGACGGCCGACGTGGCGGGCGCTTCGGCCGGGTCGGTCTCCGGGGTGATGAATATGGGCGGGCAGATCGGGGGCGCGGTGACGGCTTCGCTGACCCCGTGGATTGCCCATCATTTCAGTTGGACGGCATCGTTCCTGGTGGCGGCGGGCTTGTGCGCGGCGGGATCTTTGATGTGGCTCACGGTAGACCCCGAGGCGGAGTTGGACAGGGTATCCTGAACACAGTCATGGCTGTGCATTTGCAGTTTGAGGGAATCAGGTGCTTCTCGGAGCCTCAAGATGCGGTGGTCCGTCCGATAACGCTCCTGGTAGGCGAAAATAGCTCCGGGAAGACTACCTTTCTCGCGTTGTGCCGGATCGCCCACGCAATTTCCAATGGTTCCGTGGGAAACCCACCCTTCAACGAACCGCCGTTCTGGCTGGGAGCGTATGACCAGATTGCATCCCATCGCGCTGGGCGCCATGGCCGCGCTAAATCGTTTTCACTGGCGATCAAAGTGGACGCCGGCACGCTCCAGTGCTCGCTTCGCATAGAATATATCTCGCGCAGCGGCCAGCCTTCGCCCCGCTTGTGGCGGTTGGAAGTTGGAGATCTCGCCATCCAGGTGACGAACGACGACGGCCGCAACAAGGTTCGATACTCTTGGAGAGTTCGCGGGGCGAGACTCAGGTTCCATACCCCGCCGTTCTCGATTTTGATCTCGTGACGCAGCAGCCCCCCGCGGTGTGGCTGGAGGTCGTGGAAGATGAGATCGAGAGAGCGGGTGGTCTACTTGGAGACATGGCCTTCTCCCAGTCCGACTGGGAATCCTTAGGAAATGCATTTCGTCATATTGGGAATGGGTTCCTCCGGCGTCCCTACGCAATTGCACCGATCCGCACCGGCCCGCAACGAACTTACGATCCGATAAGCGCGGAGCCGAAGCCCGAGGGTTCGCACGTCCCGATGCTCCTAGCTGCCTTATCGCGCTCGGCCCCCCAAGGGCAGTGGGAGAAGTTGCAGTCGGCTTTACAGGAGTTCGGCCTCAAGTCCGGTCTCTTTGATGGAATCGAAATTGTCGACAAGGCAAGAAGGAGAGCGATCCATTTCAGCTTGGAGTGAAGACTGGTGGTCCGACATTCAATCTCATCGACGTGGGATATGGAGTGAGTCAAGCCCTCCCGATCCTGGTCGACACGTTGCAGCGAGCTTCCGCTTTTGAAACCTTCCTGCTTCAACAGCCGGAAGTACACCTTCACCCGAGGGCCCAGGCGGAGCTGGGGAGCTTTTTCGCCAAGCAGGCCGACAAGAGAAGGCGATTCATCATCGAGACTCACAGCGACTACCTTGTCGACCGCATTCGCATGGAGGTTCGCCGCAAACAATTGCAGCCCGAAGACGTCTCGCTGCTTTACTTCGAACGACGTAAATCCGGGGCCACAATCCATAACCTGGAACTCGACTCGGACGGCAGTATCACCAATCCGCCGCCTGGGTTCCGTCAGTTTTTCCTGCATGAAGAACGCGATCTGCTTGGTGTCTGACGTGTGCCTCATTGTTGATGCGAACACCGCGGGCGTTCTTCTCGCCAAAGCCAGCGCCGTCATCGATTGGCTTTTCGGGGGCCGAGGGAATCCACGACTAATTGCCGCTGGCAGGCTTCGCGCTGAGCTCGCAACAAATCAGGAAGTCAGACGGCAACTTGTGGAACTGGACCGGGCGGGCCGGCTGAGGTCCGCTGATCCTCAAAGGCTCGGGCAAGAAGAGGGGTATCTGCGTAGCGACGGGGCATGCGTATCGAACGATCCGCACATTTTGGCACTGGCGATTGTAAGCAGGGCTCGGACGCTTGCCAGGGACGATAACAGATTGGCCAGTGACTTCACGAACGCGAAGATCATCACCCGGCCCAGGGGCAAAGTCTATAGAGATCCTCAACGTCGCGCGCACCTACTTCGCCACACACCCAAGTCATGCGGCGTCGATAACCGCGCTAAGAGACGCCGCTAACAAAAGCCAGACTCATGCAGCCCTGGTGACCCGGAGATTCACCTTAAAGCCAGCGGCCGCCAGAAGCTTGACCAGCGTATCGATCGAAAACAAGTGAATCTTTCCGCGCACTAAATCGGAAAGTATTTGTTTACCGGCCTGACAGACCTCTGAACTGAGCCCCCTGAAAATTTCGCTGGACAAATGGAGCGGTTTCAGCTACCGTAGGGTTGGATGAAACCAACGGGCCAGCCCACGGGTAATAAC
>Ga0302325_10011895_pt1 | contig 18716 bp, 22 predicted proteins | sample Palsa_T0_2_FD_201948 | JGI IMG/M metagenome (GOLD analysis project Ga0302325, IMG submission 201948) | Peat permafrost microbial communities from Stordalen Mire near Abisko, Sweden - Palsa_T0_2 | ecosystem: Environmental > Terrestrial > Soil > Palsa > Peat permafrost | place: Sweden: Abisko...
GACGGCGTCAAGACCGCCTCCGACGTGCTCGAGGGGCGCGAGGGCGATCTGCCGATCGAGCTGACCGCGACGGTCGCCGGCGATCAGCTGACGCTGGACTTCACCGGCTCGGCCGGCCGCAGCGAGGGCAACCTCAACTGCCCCGTGGCCGTCACCCGGTCGGCCTGCTACTTCGCGCTGCGGGTGCTGACCGACCCCGACATCCCGCCCAACGCCGGCGCGTATCGCCCGGTGACCGTGATCGCACCCAAGGGCTCGCTGCTGCACGCGCATGCGCCCGGCGAGGACTTCGACGACGCGCCCGCGGTCGTCGGCGGCAACGTCGAGACGTCCTCACGCGTCGCCGACGTCGTGCTGGCCGCATTCGGCCGCGCGCTCGGGCAGGGGACGATGAACAACGTCACGCTCGGCGACGAGCACACGGTCTACTACGAGACGATCGGCGGCGGGCAGGGCGCCTGCGCGGACGCCGACGGGCCAAGCGCCGTGCATGTCGCGATGTCCAACACGCTCAACACGCCGGTCGAGGCGCTCGAGCTGGAGTTCCCGCTGCGGGTGGTGCGCTACGCGGTGCGGCGCGGGTCCGGGGGCGACGGCGAGCACCGCGGCGGCGACGGCGTGATCCGTGAGATCGAGGCGCTCGCCGACCTGCGCTACTCGCTGATCACCGAGCGGCGCCGGCACGCGCCGCCGGGCGCGGCCGGCGGTCAGGACGGCCGGCCCGGGCGCAACCTGCTCGACGGTGAAGAGCTGGAGCCCAAGTCGATCGGCGAGCTGCGGCGCGGGCAGCGGCTGCGGATCGAGACCCCGGGCGGCGGCGGCTATGGCAGGCCGGACGGCAGCGGCGGCTCCGACGCGCGATGATCGGGCTATGAGCCAACGGATCGCCTTCCTCGGCCTCGGGATCATGGGATCCCGGATGGCCGCAAACCTCGCCGCCGCCGGCCACCAGCTGACGGTCTGGAACCGGACCGCGTCGACCGCCGAGCGATTCGCCGCCGAGCACGGCGCGACCGCAATGCCGACTCCCGCGCAGGCCGCCGACGGCTGCGAGCTGGTGTTCACGATGGTCGTCGACGGCGACCAGGTCCACTCGGTCCTGCTGTCAGACGAGGGCGCCGCCGCCGGCGCCTCACCCGGCGCGATCGTGGTCGACTGCTCGACGATCGGCCCGGCGGCGACGCTGCAGATCGCCGCCGAGCTGTCAGACCGCGGGCTGTCGATGGTCGATGCCCCGGTGACCGGCTCGTCTCCGAAGGCAGCGGACGGGACGCTGACGTTCATGGTCGGCGCAAGCGACGAGCAGTTCACCACGATCGGGCCGGCGCTGAGCGCGATGGGCGAGCTGATCGTCCACGCGGGCCCGCTCGGCCAGGGCCAGATGGTCAAGCTGATCAACAACGCGACCGCGGCGGCCAACGCGGCCACGCTGGCCCAGGCGCTGATCGTCGGCAAGCGCGCCGGCGTCGATCTGGACGCGCTCGTGCAGGTGATGGGATCAGGCGCGGGAGGCTCGACGATGCTCGACCTCAAAGCCGGGCCGATGCGCGCGCACGACTACTCGACGTTGTTCAAGCTCGAGCACATGCTCAAGGACGTGCGGCTGTGCCTGGAGGAGGGCCAGCGGCTCGGCGTCGGGTTCCCGAGCGCCGCGTTCACGCGGGAGCTGCTCAATGCGGGGATGGGGATGGGCCACGCCGACGACGACTTTTCGGCGATCGTGGAGCCGCTCGAGGGCGCCGCCGGAATTCGCCTGTAGCCGTCAGCGAGCGCTACGCCTCCGTAGCTTTGCCACTGTACATAGGGATAATCGTCCGGGAATTGCAGGGGTATTTGGCGATTCGCAACATCTCGCCTACAATCCCGCAGGGTTCCGGCGGCGCCGCCACTGGCAGTCAGATGCAAGCGCCCCTCGGGGCCATTTTTCCGCCCAAGCCCGTCCTCCCCCCCTTTTATCTCCTATGCCGATTGCTTTCAAAGAATGGGCCGTCACCGTGCGGGCCCTTGCCGAGGGCGAGCAGTTGCTGACGCTCCGCAAGGGCGGCATCCGTGAGCCCGAGAAGCACTTCAAGCTGAACTATCAGCGTTTCTTCCTGTACCCCACGTTCGATCACCAGCGCACCGACCTGGTCCGTGAGTCGCACCGTCCGGAGCTTTCACGCGCCCTAGAAGAGGGCGTGTGGTCCGACGGCGAGCCCCACCCGCAGGCGCTGCACCGCGGCGAGGAGCTCGGCCAGCCTGACCGCGTCCGGATCCGGGCATGGGCCGAGGTCGCCGATCACTACACGATCACCGACCGCCGAGCACTCGACGCGCTGTCGCCGTTCTACGTCTGGACGACCGACTACGCCGAGAAGCGCCTGGCCTGGAAGCGCCGCCATCCGCTGCACGTGATCCTGCTGCGCACGTACCGGATCCCGCGCCCGGTGACGGTCAAGGTCCGTGACGAGTACGCGGGCTGCCGGTCGTGGCTGGAGCTCACGCGTGACCTCCCGTTCGAGGGCACCCCGGTGCTGTCCGACGAGGAGTTCGGGCGCGCTCGCGAGGAGATCGCCTCGATCGCCTCCGGCCGGCAGGCGCTGCTCGTCTGAGCCTGGAGCGCGTCGTCGCCGTGCGGGCGAGCTCAGCTGAGCTCCGCACGGCGTCGCCGCCAAGGTGGTGTCGAGCTGACCTGGACGGAATCTGTCTCGGCGTCGTTCCGCGCGCGGCACGACGACGCCCACGCCGACGATGCGCACCAAGTGCTGCTGTCGCTCGAACGCGCGCGGACCCGGCTGCGCCCGACGTTCCCCGGCGCGCCGGGCGAGATCACGGTCGTGCTGCACGACGGCCCGGCGGGGCTCGCGATGTCGCACCCGCTGGTGCCGGTGATGTGGCTGACCACCGCGCCCGCCGCACGGCGCTATGTCGCCGGCTGGGCCGGCCGCGAGGAGCTGCACATGCTCGCGCCGTCGGTCCTGCGCGCCCGCGCGTCGAACGTTGCCGGCTCGCGTGAGATGCTCGCGCTGACCGGCGCCTGCCTGTACTCGCGGCTGGTGATCTGCCAGGCCAACCCGGATCTGCACCGCGTGATGGGACTGATCCGGATGCGCCGCGAGCTGCGCTGGGCCTGGCTGGTGGAGGGCGCGGCACGGTGGTACGGCGGCCAGACCGCGTACGCGCGGCCGGCGATCGCCCGGCGGCTGCGCGAGAGCTCGGGAATGCGCGGGATCAGCTTTCCGCCCGGGCCGCGTGACGCACCGCTGCTCGGAGGCACCGTGCTCGATTGGCTCGCCACCGAGCGCGGCGAGCCGGCGGTCGCACGGCTCTGTCAGCGCCTGCCGCGGACGGGCGGCCGGGCGGCGCTCGGTGAGGCCTTCGGCGACGGCAGCATCACGGGGCTCGAGCAACGCTGGCGCGCGCATCTGACCGCCGCCGCCGCGGCCGGCTGAGCCTCGGGCCAGCTCGCCGCCGAGCGGCGCGCGCCGCTCGCGGCCCGGCTGACGCGGCGTTTCAGCGCGCCAGCAGGTACACGATCGTCAGCAGCGCCGCCCCGACCGCGAGCGCCGCCAGCAGACCGGCCAGCAGCCGCCACGGGGAGACGACCGGCCGCGCCCCGGGCCGCACGTCGATCACCGCCGCCGCCAGCAGCGTCTCGCGCGCGACGTCGACGCCCGAGGCGGGCACCATCACGTCCCGCGGACCGGCCGCGAGCATGTCCGGCACGTCAAACCCGGCCGTCCGCCGCAGCAGGCTCGGCACCCCCTCTTCCAGCAGCAGCGACTGGATGAATTCGCCCTCCGGCTGGTTGTGGGCCCAGGCGACCTTCGTCAGCCGCCCCTCGGCCAGCTGCGGCTTGATCAACCGCGCTCGGCGATGGGCCTCCGAGGCGGGCTCGTAGTCCGCGGCGCCGACGCCCGCCTCGCCGTACACGAGCGGCAGGCCGCACTCGGGACAGAAGCGCGCCTCGGCATCGGCCGTCGCGTCACAGCCCGGGCACACGAGTTGCGCGGCGGGAGGGCGTCTGACCGGCCCCCGCCCGCTCACCTCACACCACTTCGAGGGCGGTCTCGGAGACTTCGCCGGCGGTGATCGCGAAGGTCCTGACCCTGGGGCGATCCTCGGCCACGCCGACGATGATCCACAGGACCCCGGGCCAGCCCTTGGCGAAGTTGATGTCGGTCTGCGACGGGTACGGCTCCGAGCGCGTGTGCGAGTGGTAGATCGCCCCCAGCTCGAGTCCGGCGTCCTCGATCTCGGTGTGGACCCGGTAGAGCTCGAGCGGGTCGATCACGAACCGCAGCGGGCTCGCCTCGGCGTTCGTCGTCCGGTACACATGCGCGGCCCGGTCGCCGTCGGCCGACACGATCCCGCAGCACTCGTCGGGGGCGTCGGCCTGCGCGTGGGCGACGATCTGGTCGTACATCTCACGCGTGATCCGCATCGCGGTCGAGGCTATCAGCGGCGTCCGGGCGCCTTTCTCAGTGCGATCCGGACACGAGCGCGTAGGGCGCCGCCGCGGGCAGCTTCAGCGCGTGGCGCTGCAACGTGACCAGTGCCTCGTGTTGGGAGTCGTTGGCCATGATCCGCGCCACCAGCACGATCGCGTCGGGCCCGGTCAGGCTCAGCAGCGCCACGTAGCAGGAGCCGATCGACGAGCGCTCGACGTCGATCAGCAGGTCGAGCGCGTCCTCGGCGCTCTGCAGCTGGCCGAGCCGTCCCGGGATCTGGCGGTGGGCGAGATACTGGTTGGCAACGACGGTCGACGGCGGCGGGCCGACGACCGTTGCGCCGGCGCTCAGCACCGCCCGGCGCAGCGCGGCGACGTGTGCTTGCTCCTGGGCTTCGAACGAGCTCACGGCCTGGCGCCGGGTCCCGGTCAGCACCCCCTCGGCGAACACCTGCTGATACACGTAGGCGGCCAGCACGGACATGCTCAGCACGCGGGTGAGATGACCGCCGTCGCCTGACGCCGCGGTGCCCCCACCGGAGGCAGCCGCCGCAGCCGCGGGAACGGCCAGCAGCGCGCCGGCGGCGGCGGCGCCGCCGGTCAGGAGCTCCCGCCGCGTCGCGGCTCGCTGCGCGGGCGCCGGCCTCACGTCACGAACGCCGACGGGACCGCGGGCCGGCCCTGCACGAGGCGCAGCAGCGAGAGGTGCTGAGCATCGCAGTTGAGAATCGTGCCGACCGCGGCGCGCGCCTTCGCCAGGCGCAGCTGCGGCATGATCCGCAGGTAGTAGGCGACCTGCAGCTGTTCAAAGCTCGCGAGCAACGCCAGTGTCTGTGCCTGGTTGCGCGGCATGCTGCCGATCTCGTAGCTGTCGGCGCGCGGCGCCGCCTTGCCCCCGGCCTGCTTGATCAGCGCGATCAGCTCGCCCGTGTGCTGGACCTCTTCGGACAGCCACAGCGCCGCTGCCTTGGAATTGGGCTTGCTCAGCAGCGGCACGCAGGCGACGTAGGCGTCGACCGTCCGTCGCTCGAGCTCCAGCGCGGCCGACAACCGCGCCACGTCACCCGGGGACGGCGGGTTTGAGCCCGAGGTCTGCGTCTGGCCGGCCGTCTTCTCCGAGCCCGACGATGCGCCGCAGCCGGCCAGCGCGACCGCCCCGACCGCGGCGACGGCGCCGCCCAACAGCCCTCGTCGCGACGGACCGTCGCCCTGCCCGCTCACCACCAGACGGTGGAATCCAGCCGCTCGATCTCCTCGACGGGACGCGTGTAGATTCCCGACGAGAGGTACTTCCAGCCGTCGTCGCAGACGATGAAGACGACGTTGCCCTCGTCCAGTTCGCCCGCGATCCGCACCGCCACCCGCGCGATCGCGCCCGACGAGACGCCAGCGAACAGCCGCTCCTCGTCCAGCAGCTTGCGCGTCCAGACGATCGCGTCGTGGTTGGTGACGAAGATCTTGCGATCCAGCAGATCGAGGTCGATGATCGGCGGGATGAAGCCGTCGTCGAGCGAGCGGAGCCCCTGGACGGGCTCGCCCTGCATCGGCTCGGCGGCGACGATCTTGCAGCTGTCGCCGAACTCCTCGCGCAGTCGACGGCCGTTGCCCATCAGCGTTCCGCCGGTTCCCAGGCCCGCGACGAACGCCGCGACGTCGTCGAGCTCCTCGAGGATCTCCAGCGCCGTCCCGTTGTAGTGGGCGTCGGGGTTGGCCTGGTTGCCGTACTGGTAGGGCATGTAGTAGTCGGCGTTGTGCTCGGCCATGTCAAGCGCCTTCTCGACGGCGCCGTTGGATCCCTTGGACCCCTCCGAGTAGACGATCTGCGCGCCGTACATCTCCAGCAGCTGGGTCCGCTCCGGGGTGACGTTCTCAGGCATCACGACCTTGACGTTGTACCCCTTGTACCCGCAGATCATCGCCAGCGAGATCCCGGTGTTGCCCGAGGTCGGCTCGAGGATCGTCTGCCCCGGGCGGATCAGGCCCTTGTCCTCGGCGTCCTCGATCATCGCCCGGGCGACGCGGTCCTTGATCGAACCGGTCGGGTTACGGGATTCGAGCTTGGCCCAGATCCTCACCCCCGGCTTGGGGCTGAGGCGCTTGAGCTCGATCAGGGGGGTGTGCCCGATCGCTTGGACGATGTCGCCGTAGCGGCCCCCGCACGGCTTATTCTGCAAGCTCTCCGTCATGGTGGGTGAGTCTATCCCCGGCGTCCTCGGGCTAATCACGACGCACGGGCCCGCGCGGTCCTGCCGCGGGCCCGCTTGAACGGTCGTCGACCCGGCCGCCGTGATCCGGGGTGCTACCAGCCGCTGCCGAAACTCGGCGAGGTGCTACCAGCCGCTTCCGGAACTCGGCGGGGTGCTACCAGCCGCTTCCGGAACTCGGCTGGGGGCTGCCCGGCGAGGAGCTCGGTGCCTTGGCCACCGTCGCCTTGCCCTGGACGACGACGTGCCAGGTGCCGCCGAAGCTCTTGATGCCGTCGCCCGTCGCCTTGCCGGCCGTGCCGCCGTCACCGGCGAACGTGTACAGCGGGTGGCCGTCGAGCGTCACCTGGGTGAAGCCGTCACGCGTGAACGTGCCCAGCTTGCCCTTGACGCCGGAGGCGATCGTCGCCTTGCCGTGGACGGTCACCGGCGGCCACACGCTGAAGCAGCCGTTGGCCTTCGTGCACAGCATGTGCGTGGGCGAGTCGCCGCTCAGGGTGTAGACGGCCACGCCCTTGGCGTTGACGGCGATCGGCTCTGACCTCGAACCGACCTTGACGGTCTTTGCGCCAATCGTGGTCGACGCGGCATTGGCGCTGATCGCCATCACGGCGATCACGGCCGCGATCGCGAGCATCGCGATGCCGGCCGCGGCCAGCAGGCGCCGGCCGGAGAGATGGACGTTGGTCATGCTTTCAGCTCCTTGTGTGTGGGTCGCATCTGCATGACAAGACGCCGGAGCCGGCCGGTCCTTCCCGCCTTCGATACGCATTCGTGCGGACGCCGTACCGTGTGTGGCGTGCAACGTCCGTTCCGGCAGGTCGACGTGTTCGGCGGCGACGCGCTGTCGGGCAATCCCGTCGCGGTCGTGCTCGACGGCGAGGGCCTCGACGACGACGCGATGCGGCGGCTCGCGAGCTGGACGAACCTCTCGGAGACGACGTTCGTGCTGCCGCCGCGCAGCGCCGAGGCCGACTACCGGGTGCGGATCTTCACGCCGGCCAACGAGCTGCCGTTCGCCGGACATCCGACGCTCGGCACCTGCCACGCCTGGCTCGGAGTCGGCGGCCGGCCCCGCGGTGAAACGATCGTGCAGGAATGCGACGCCGGCCTGATCGCAATCCGGCACACCGGCAACGGGCTGGCGTTCGCGGCGCCGCCGCTGCTGCGCACGGGACCGGTCGACGAGGAGCTGGTGAGCCAGGTGGCCACGATGCTGGCGATCGACCGGTCCGAGATCCTCGACAGCCAATGGGTCGACAACGGGCCGGGTTGGATGGCGGTGCTGCTCTCAGACGCTCGCGCCGTGCTCGATCTGTCGCCCGGGACGGTCGAGCTGGACGTCGGCGTCGTGGGTCCCCTACCCGCCGGCCACGACGCGCAGTTCGAGGTCCGCGCGTTCTTCCCGGTCAACGGCACGACCCGTGAGGACCCGGTGACCGGCAGCCTCAACGCGTCGCTGGCCGACTGGCTGCTGCGCAGCGGACGCACGACCGCGCCCTACACGGCGGCGCAGGGCACCGCGCTGGGCCGCCGCGGGCGCGTCCACATCTCGCGTGACGGCGACGGGACGATCTGGGTGGCGGGCGCCACCCAGACGGCGATCGCCGGCACCGTCGAGCTCTGACCGCGGCCGCCCGACCGTCACCACGGTCCGGCATCCGACTCGGAGCCGCTGCCGGCATCAGCAGAGCCGCGGTGCGACAGACCGAATCAGGTCAGCTGCTTACGGCCGAGGAGCACGGCGGACAGTACCGTCGCGGAAGGCGACGCGCCGAGCAGCGCGGACAGGACCCCGTCCCGCAAGGCGACGGACGTCGATTGGGATATCGCTTTCACCTGCCGATCGTTATCTCCCAAGGGGGTCTTGGGGAAGACGTGGCAGCGCGGCGCCAGGTGACGGCGACGCCCGTGCGGCACCTGGCGCCCCCGGGCCGCCTGCCGCGGCACCTGACCCCCCGGGCCGCCTGCCGCGGCACCTGACCCCCCGGGCCGCCTGCCACGGCACCTGACCCCCCGGGCCGCCTGCCACGGCACCTGGCGCCCCCGGGCCGTCTGCCGCGGCACCTGACCTCCCCGGGCGTCTGCCGACGACGGCCGGGGACCCAATGGGGCGTGTCGGTCGCGGCCGCGGTCCACGGCCGGCCGCACCGCTGCGGCGCGGCCGTACGTGCCGGGCCCGGACCGGACCGGGAACGAGCGGCTAGCGCTCCCCGCCCGCCATCGCGGGCAGGATCACCAGCGTGTCCGACGCGCCGACCGCCGTCTCGAGGCCGTCGAGCACGCGCACATCCTCGTCGTTGAGGTAGACGTTGACGTAGCGGTTCAGGGCGCCGTCGGAGCCGAACAGCTGGGTCTTGGTGTCCGGATGGTTGTCGGCGAGCGAGTGCAGGATCTCGCCGACGGACGAGCCGTCCGCCGAGATCTCCCGCTCGCCGCCGACCGACGGGCGCAGCACCGGCGGAATCTTGATCGTGGCCATGGCGATCAGGCTAGTGAGCGCCGGCGCAGAATGCCTCGTAGTCGGGGAACACGCCCATCTCCTCGTCGGCGATCTGCTCCGGGTGGCGTGAGCAGATCGGGCACGACGGGTCACGCCGGATCTTGACCTCTGACAGCGTCGCCGCCAGCGCGTCGTACATCAGCAGCCGGCCGATCGCCGGATCGCCCTCGCCGAGGATCAGCTTGATCACCTCGGTCGCCTGCAGCAGACCCATCGTCCCGGGCAGCACGCCGAGCACGCCGTTGGCACCGCACGACGGGGCCAGCTCCGGCGGCGGCGGCGTCGGGAACAGGCAGCGGTAGCACGGACCGTCGTAGGGCTTGAACACCGACAGCTGACCCTCGAAGCCGAGGATCGCGGCGGACACGACCGGGATCTGCAGCCGTACCGAGGCGTCGTTGAGCAGGTACCGGGTCGGGAAGTTGTCCAGGCCGTCGACGACGATGTCGTAGCCGGGAAGGATGTCCATGATGTTGGCCGGGCCGAGCCTGACCTGGTATTTGTTGACCTGGACATCCGGGTTCAGCGCGGTGATCGTCTGCTCTGCCGAGTCGACCTTGGCGACGCCCACCCGCTCGGAGTTGTGAATCACCTGGCGCTGCAGGTTGGACAGGTCGACGGTGTCGTCATCGACGATCCCGAGCGTGCCAACGCCCGCGGCGGCCAGGTACAGCGCCGTCGGCGAGCCAAGCCCGCCGGCGCCCAGCAGCAGCACCTTGGCGTCCAGCAGCTTCTGCTGACCCTCGATCCCCACCTCGGGGAGCAGCAGGTGGCGTGAGTAGCGGTCACGCTGCTCAGCGCTCAGCGTCCGCGGCTGCTCCACGTCGTAGCCTCGGTCCTTCCACAGGGTGATCCCGCCCGTCATCGACTCGACGTTGGAGTAGCCAAGGTCGTCGATCAACGTCCGCGCCGCCCAGGCCGAGCGATTGCCCGACTGGCAGTACAGGATCACATGCTGGTCGCGATCGGCCGCAGACCCCTCGATCCGTGACTCCAAGAACGACTTCGGCACGTGCTTGGCGCCCGGGATGTGGCCGGTCGACCACTCCTCGGCCTCACGTACGTCGATCACGACCGCCCCGTTACCGAGCTGATCGCGCACAGCGGCGGGATCAACTTCCGGGATCCGGCTCTTGATCTGCCGCAGTACCTCGGCTCCAGACGGGCTCATCGTCGAAAACACCTCAAAGGCAGTAGGGATTTCAATACTTCATTCAGTGTAGCGGCGGGCCGGGGCCCTGGTGGTGTGACGGCCGCTCTACCATCGAGCGCTCAGTGCGCGCCCCGGTCGACCACATTGCCGCACCGCCATTCCCCCCGCAGGCGCGCTGGCTGAACGTCAAGACCCTCCGAATGGACCAGCAGCGAGGTCGGCCCGTGCTGGTCGAGTTCTGGGATTTCTGCCGGCCAAACTCGCTGCGCACGCTGCCCTATCTCCGAGCGTGGGACGAGCGCTACCGAGATCAGGGACTGCGGGTGATCGGGGTCCACTCCCCTGGCTTCGCCCCCTCGGTCGACCCTGACAACGTCGCCGCCGCCGTGCAGCGGCTCGGAGTCGAGTATCCGGTGCTCGTCGACTCCGAGCTTCAGGTGTTCGCCGAGTACGACAACCTCGGCTGGCCGGCCAGGTACCTGTTCAACCAGGACGGCCGCCTGTTCGAGTACCACTTCGGGGAGGGGGCATACGAGGAGACCGAGCGCGCGATCGCCGAGCTGCTCGGGATCGACGCTGAGCCGCTTGAGCCGATCCGCCCCGAGGACGAGCCCGGCGCGCTGCTGGTCGCCCAGTCCGACGACGTGCCCGGACCCTATAGCGGCCCCTACGAAGCCGGCGGCGTCTGGGCGGTGCTCGACGGTGCCGGCACGATCGTCGTCAACGACGTCACGGTCGATGTCGACCACCCCGGGGCCTACGAGCTGATCCGGCATCCGGTCAGCACCGCGGGCACGCTCGAGCTGGCGCTCGGCGACGGCATCACCTGCCACGCCGTCTGCTTCACCCCCGGGCTCGCCTCCTGACCTCACCGGCCGCGCGCGGACCGCTGGCGGCCCCGAGCGGGACGACCGCCAGCGCCAGCGCCGCCAGCACCGCGAACGCACCCCAGATCCCGAGCGAGGTGGCGATCAGCGCTCCGATCAATATCGCCCCGACCGCTGTCCCGGAGTCGAACGCGACGTTCCAGACCGCGCTCGCCGTCGCCCGCGCCGGCGGGCCGGCCCGGGCGAACGCGGACACGAGCGTCAGCGACTGGGCGGCGCCGTAGCCGACGCCGGTCGCCGCGCACGCCACCAGCACGACCGCGGCGCCGCCCCCGGACAGCCCCGCCGCGAGCGCCATCAGCCCGGCGGCCGCGACCACACACGCGCTCGGCAGCAGGCGCGCCACGCCGTGCCGGCGCACGCGCGCGCCCGCCTGCCAGCGAGCCGCCGCGGCCGTGGCGCCGAACAGCGCCAGACCAGCCGTGGCGACGAACCCGGGCCGCGCGATCGGCAGGATCGTCACCACGGCGCCACCGGCGACCGTCAGCGAGCACAGCACCGCGGCCGGTGTCAGCGTCCGCCCGATCGCGCCACGTCCCGCCAATCGCGGCCGGTCCCCATCGGCCGCGCGATCGCCGTCTGAGCCACGCCCGAACAGGTCCGCCTCCGACAGCGGCGTTCGCCATCCGCCGCCGATCGCCAGCAGCGCGCCGGGCACGGGCAGCGCCGCGATCACCGCCACCGGCCAGAACCCGACGACATGCAGCAGCAGCACCGACAGCGGGACGAGCGCGACGTTCGGAAGCGCCGCCGCCAGCCCGTAGAGCCCCGCCAACTCGCCGTGCCGTCCGGGTGGCGCGATCTCGCCGGTCGACACGGTCCCCGCGATCGTGAAGATCGCGAAGCCGACGCCGCGCAGCAAGCAGATCGCGTACAGCCAGGCGCCAGAGCCGGCCCAGATCAGCGCCGGTGCCGGCGCCCCCAGTACCACCATCCCGAGCGCCACGACGGCGCTCGTCGACAGCCGGCGAAGCAGCGCCGGGATCAGCGGCTGGCAGACCACCGTCGCGGCGAGCATCACGGTCGTCGCCGCCCCGGCGGACGCGGTCGAGCCGCCGCGGGAGGCGATCTGGGCCGGCAGCGCCGAGAGCGTGACGTAGAAGCCGGTGAACCCGGTCGTCGCCATCAGCATCATCCGAGCGACCGGCCACTGCGCCACCAGCGGTCGCTCGTCCATGTGCTCGAGACTACGGCGGCGGCGGCGCCGGACCCCGCGCGCCGGCCCGGACCGCCGGGCCGCGCGTGATCAGATCCACCCACGCGCTCTCACCGTGATGCGGACGCCGGTAGGGCCGAACCTCAGCCATCGGTGGTGACAAATGTCAGATCCGCCGGCCCACGGTCAACTCAGTCAAGGATGTTGATCAGCTGAGGGTCGCGGTCGTCATCTAAGCGAACGCAGAACCCCGGCCGGTAGGGACTGCGGCGGTCGTTGCCGACGAGCGTCCGCTCCGCCACCCAGCAGCCGCAGTTGACCAGCCGCGTCCCGGACGCGGTCCGCCACGACTGAAGCTGGTCGCCCGGGAGCGGCCCGGCCCGGTGCGTGTGGCCGAAGATCACGAAGCGCGCATCGACCCGCAGCGCCAACAGCACCTCGCCGATCGCCCGCAGCGAGCTGTCACGAAGCGCCTCGATCGACAGGTCGTCGCTGAGCGGTCCCAACCCCAGCCGGTTGAGCCCGGACACGATCGCCGGGAACGCCGCCCGCAGCGCTCGCCGGCGCGGCCGGCCGCGTGCCCGGTCTCCCTGCCCGAGCGCTCGCCAGGCCGCCACCGACGCACCCTGATTGGTCCGCCCGCCGGCCTGCGCCAGCGCGTCGAGCCACGCGTAGACCGGGCCGAGCACCGCTTCGTAGTCCTCGGCGCGCACCGGCGCGCCCGCTCCGTTCTGCGCGATCCGGGCGACCGCGCCGATCCCGAGTCGCTCAAGCGTCGGCACGGTCGTGTGCCGGTCGAGATAGTGGCCGTGGGTCGCGTAGACGTCGGCGCGCAGCCACACGCCCGGGTAGGAGACGGTGACCCGTTCGGCGCCCAGCGCGGCGCAGACATGGTGCAGCGGCTCGTCGGCCCGCGTGACCAACTCGGTCGCTGAGCCCAGCGGCGCCGGCGGCGGCTCGGCCACCGATCGCCGCGCCAGCGATGGCGCCAGCAGCCCGTGGTCGTGGTTGCCGACCAAGAGCAGCACGGGGGCCTCCGCGGGCAACGCGTCACCGATCGCCTCAAGCATCGGCGCGGCCGCGCCCAACGACTCGCGCCAGGGCCGCTCGCGCAGTTCCAGCACGTCTCCGAGCAGCACCAGTCGCTGCACTCCCCGCACCGCCGTCACCAGCCGCGCGCGGGCGTCGTATGTGACCAACGCTCCGCGACCGCTCCCGAGGTGAAGGTCCGAGACGATCAGCGTCCGCAGCGGGCGCTCCCGTGTACGGTCGACGCGGGCCGCTCAGGCGGCGGCAAGCGCCTGGCGAATCGCCTTGGGCAGCATGAAGCGGACATCCTCGGACACGACCTCGAGCTCACGGACATCGACGCTCCCGCCACGCCGGAAGCGATCGACGAGCTCGGATACGAGGCCCTCTGGGGCACTCGCGCCGGAGGTGATCCCGAGCACCCGGACCCCGTCCAGCCACTCCTCGACGATCTCGGTCTGATTGTCGATCAGGTGCGCGGCGGCGCCGTACTCACGGGCCACCTCGACCAGACGGTTGGAGTTCGACGAGTTGCGCGAGCCGACGACCAGCACCAGGTCGGACTCCCGGGCCAGCTGCTTGACGGCCGTCTGACGGTTGGTCGTCGCGTAGCAGATGTCATCCGTGCGCGGACCCACGATCTCCGGAAACCGCTCACGCAGGCGCAGGATGATCGCGCGGGTCTCGTCGACCGACAGCGTGGTCTGCGAGATGTACGCGATCCGAGTCGGGTCCGCCACCTGCAGGCGGTCGACCTCGTCCTCGTCTTGGACGAGCACGATCTGATCGGGCGCCTCGCCCATCGTGCCCTCGACCTCTTCGTGCCCCTCATGGCCGATCAGCACGATCGTGTATCCCTGCGCGGCGAACTTCTTGGCCTCGACATGCACCTTGGTGACCAGCGGGCAGGTCGCGTCGATCGTCTGCAGCTGGCGCCGCGCGGCTCCGGAGTGGACGCTCGGGGCAACGCCGTGGGCGGAGAACACGACCGTCGCGCCCTTGGGCACCTCGGTCTCGGTCTCGACGAAGATCGCGCCGCGGGCGCGCAGCTCCTCGACGACGTGCTTGTTGTGGACGATCTCCTTGCGGACGTAGACGGGGGCGCCATAGAGCTCCAGCGCCCGCTCGACGGTCTGGACGGCCCGATCGACGCCGGCGCAGTAGCCGCGCGGCGACGCCAGCAGGATCGTCTCCGGATTGGAGATGGTCACGTCTTCTTAGTCTAGGCCGGTCAGTCGTTGGCGGTGACGGCCGCCAGCACGTCGGCGAACTGCCGCCGCGCCGCCTCACGCCGCGCGGGGATGAACTCCGTCGGCACGCCGTCGGCGGGCGCCTCGTAGCCGCGCAGCACCTGCCGCGCGACCGAGGAGCGGTGCACCTCATCGGGCCCGTCGTAGATCCGGGCCGCCCGCGCGAACCGGTACATCGCCTCCAGCGGCAGGTCGGTTGAGTAGCCGAGCGCACCGTGTGCCTGCAGCGAGCGATCGATCACGTCATGCAGCACGTTGGCGCCGTAGTACTTGATCATCCCGATCTCCTTGCGCGCGGCCGAGACGCCCTCGGCGTCCATCTTCCAGGCCGCGTGCAGGGTCATCAGCCGGGCCGCCGACATCTCCGCCTCGGAGTCGGCGATCCAGTTCGTGATCGTCTGGTGCTGGGAGAGGGTGTGGCCGTGCGAGACGCGGTACAGGGAGCGCTCGCAGAGCATGTCGAACGCCCGCCGCGCGACCCCCAGCCACCGCATGCAGTGGTGGATCCGTCCCGGGTACAGCCGTTGCTGGGCGATCAAAAAGCCGGTCCCCTGGGCACCGAGCAACGCCTCGGCTGGCACCCGGACCTGCTCGTAGCGGATCTCGGCGTGGTTGCCGTAGCGGCCGAAGCTCTCGTCGGGGTGCTCCATCGTGCCCACGTCGCGGATCACGTCGACACCGGGCGTGTCGGCGTCCACGATGAACATCGACGCGCGCTGGTGGGGCCGGGCGTCGGGGTCGGTGACGGCCATCACGATCAGGAAATCCGCGATCGAGCCGTTGGAGGAGAACCACTTGTGGCCGTCGATCACCCACTCGTCGCCGTCGCGGACCGCCCGCGTGGCCAGCAGCGTCGGATCCGAGCCGGCGGTGTCGGGCTCGGTCATCGAGAACGCCGACTTGAGGTCGCCGGCCAGCAGCGGGTACAGGTAGCGGTCCTTCTGCTCGGGGGTGCCGGCCAGCGCCAGGATCTCGGAGTTGCCCGAGTCCGGCGCGGCGTTGCCGAACACCATCGGGGCCAGCGGACTGGAGCCGAGGATCTCGTGCATCAGCCCGAGCTTGACCTGGCCGTAGCCCTGGCCGCCGAGCTCGGGGTCCAGGTGCGCGGCCCACAGCTGCTGCGCTCTGACCTGGTCCTGCAACGGCGCGGCGGCCCGGCGCAGTCCCTCCCAGCCGAGCTGGTCCCACAGCGTCTCCAGCGGCCACACCTGCTCACGCACGAAGTCGCGCATCCACTCGAGCTTTGACTCGAACTCGGGCTCGGTACGGAAGTCCCAGGCCATCAGCTGTGAGACTACCGGTTGGGCCGGGCGCGGGTACGCTTGCGATCCGGACCATCGTCCTCAGGGGGAACGCGTGCAGGAGCATCTCGATCGTCTGACCTCCACCGACGCGGCGTTCCTGCATCAAGAGGGTCACGCGTCGCACATGCACATCGGCGGCATGCTGATCTTCGACGGGCCGGCGCCGGACTTCGACGAGTTCTCAGACCACATTCGCGGCCGCCTGCACCTGGTCCCCCGCTACCGCCAGAAGCTCGTCACGCCGGCGCTGCAGACCGGCCGCCCGCTGTGGGTCGACGATCCGGACTTCAACCTCAACTACCACGTCCGCCATACCGCGCTGCCCGAGCCCGGGACCGAGGAGCAGCTGCTGCTGCTGGCCGCGCGGATCGCCTCGCAACGGCTGGACCGATCCAAGCCCCTGTGGGAGAACTGGCTGGTCGAGGGTCTGGAGGGCGACCGCTTCGCCGTGATCTCCAAGACCCACCACGCGCTCGTCGACGGGATCTCAGGCGTCGATCTGGCGACGGTGATCTTCGACCTCGACCGGACGCCGGCGCCGCCGGCCAAGGATCTGGAGCGATGGACCCCGCACCCCGAGCCGTCGCAGCCCGAACTGCTGCTGGCGGGCGCCCGCGGGATGGTCAAGGTGACCGCCTCGATGACCGCGCGGGCGATCGCCGCCGCGACCCGCCCGACCACCTCGCTGAACCTCGTCCGTGACGCCGCCGAGGGGCTCGGGGAGCTCGTCTGGGCCGGCCTGAATCCGGCGCCCGAGACGCCGTTGAACGTGACGATCGGGCCGCACCGGCGGTTCGCGGTCGTGCGTCAGCAGCTGGCGGAGTACAAGGAGGTCAAGGACGCGCTCGGCGGCACCGTCAACGACGTCGTGCTGACGATCGTGTCGGGGGCGCTGGCGGGCTGGCTGCGCGCCCGCGGGGTGCGAACGCAGGGCCTGGAGATGCGCGCGCTGGTGCCCGTGTCGGTCCGGACCCACGACCAACGGGGCGCGCTGGGCAACCAGCTGACGGTGATGCGCGGGCCGCTGCCGGTCTACATCGATGACCCGGTGGCGCGGCTGCGCTACGTATGCGCCGCGATGGACGGCCTGAAGGAGTCAAAGCAGGCGGTCGGCGCGGCGACGCTCGTCGCCGTCAACAACCTGGCGCCCCCGACGATCCTCGCCCAGGCCAGCCGCCTGAACTTCTCGACCCGGCTGTTCAACCTGCTGGTCACGAACGTGCCCGGTCCGCAGGTGCCGTTGTACGTGCTCGGCCGCGAGCTCAAGGACCTGTTCCCGATCGCGTTCTTGCCAAAGAACCATGCGCTCGCGATCGCGATCATGTCCTACAACGGCAACCTCGACTACGGGCTGCTGGGCGACTACGACGCGATGCCGGACATCGACGTGGTCGCCGACGGAATCGAGCAGTCGCTCGCCGCCCTGCTGGCGGTCGTCCGCGGCGGGCGCGCGCCCGCGCGGGGCCGCCGCACCCGGGACCGACGCACCCGAGCCACCGGCGCACGCGCCGGATCCACGGCCGGCGCGAACGCCGCATCCACCGCGGCTGCGGGCAAGGGATCCGCCGCCGCCGGCGCGAACGCCGGATCCGCCGCGGCTGCGGACAAGGGATCCGCCGCCGCCGCGGCGCCCGTCCCGATCGTGCCCGAGGACCGCAGCCGCATCCACGGCCCGGCCGCCGACATGCGCGCCAAGCGCGACCGCGCGCGCAAGCGTTCACGCTCGGCGCCCCGCAAGCCATAGGATTGCCGACGATGACCGACGATCCGGATCTGAGGCTGATCAAGCCGGGCGAGATCGCCTACCACCTTGATCTGACAGCGGCCCAGCTGAAGATCGTGCACACCGCGTTGAAGTCGCTCCGGGACGACCTCGGCCGCGAGCAGCGCGACGTCCGTGACGTGGTCAGCGCGGTGCTCGAGAAGCTGCCGTCCGACCACGACATCCGCGCGATCGACCTCGATCGCGAGCTGCGCGGCTGACGATCAGCTCACCGCGTGACTAAAAGCCGAGCGCGAACTTCGCGTCGTCGCTCATCCGCTCCGGCGACCAGGCCGGCTCGAAAGTGAGCGTCGACTCGACCGCACTGACGTCGTCGAGATCGGAGACGAACTCCTCGATCTGCTCGGTCACCTGCGGGCCGATCGGGCACCCGGGCGTCGTCAACGTGTACGTGACGTGGACGTTGCCGTCGTCGATCGCGACGTCGTAGATCAGTCCCAGCTCGACGAAGTCCAGACCCAGCTCGGGGTCGATCACGTCGCGCAGCGCATCCATAACTTCTTCATTGGTAGCCATCACACGACAGTCTAGTGACGGCCGCGACGTTACCGAGGTGCGTCAGATTGGGACGGCCGATGTGGTCACAAGTTCACAAATCCGCATAAAAGGGCTTGTCAACCATCCGCTCACTCAGATAGCTTCACGCGATCGTAATCTTCAGCGACAAGCCGCCCATCCTCCATTGCTCCGGCGACGAGGTCCGCAGTACCCAGGGAAGCCGTCGTCGCGCGCTGACACGCGCGCTGCGATCTCAGGCCGACCTGATCGTCGACTTGTCGGAGTTGACCTTCGCCGATGCCTCGCTGATGGTCGACCTGGCGGTGCTGGCACGGCGACTGCGGGCTCACGGCCGCGCGGTCATGCTCCGCGGCCCGCAGCCGCAGATCCAAACGTTGATCGAGATCGTCGGGATCCACACGCTGCCCGGCGTCCAGCTCGACAGCGCGCTGCCGCTGGGCGCCTGGCCCGCCCCTCGCGCCATCTGACTTTCGTCCCCCGCCGCCCCACCCCACGCAGT
>Ga0302325_10011896_pt1 | contig 18716 bp, 11 predicted proteins | sample Palsa_T0_2_FD_201948 | JGI IMG/M metagenome (GOLD analysis project Ga0302325, IMG submission 201948) | Peat permafrost microbial communities from Stordalen Mire near Abisko, Sweden - Palsa_T0_2 | ecosystem: Environmental > Terrestrial > Soil > Palsa > Peat permafrost | place: Sweden: Abisko...
ACGTCCATCGTTTCCTCCACAGCGCACATACACCACCGGGATGCTGGTCGCGATGTGCGGAAGTTCGATGTTTTTCCTGGCGCTGGTGAGCGCATCCATCGTTCATCGAGGGATGCCGGGGAGCGACTGGACGCCACTGCACCCGCCGTCAATCCTTTGGTTCACTTCCGCGATCGCAATCGCCAGCAGCTTGACGTTGACACACGCAAGGAGCAGGTTGAAGCGCGGGCGTGACCGCAGTTTTTCCCGGTGGTGGTCAATCACTGCGATCCTTGGGCTTTGCTTCCTGGGCGGTCAGGTTTTCGCATTTCATCAGCTTGAAGCGGAAGGCGTATATCTGGTTTCGAACCTCAGCGCGAGTTTCTTTTACGTTTTCACCGTGGCCCACGGCCTTCACCTGCTCGGCGGCGTTATCGCCTTGCTCTGGATCGAGTGGCGGCCATCGGCTCGCATACCGCAGAATACCTCGACCGCGGTCGCGACCCTTTACTGGCACTTTGTGACCGTGTTGTGGCTGTTCTTATTTTCGTTTTTTCTGATTGGAGGCTAGCCGTGTCGGGATCGGTTATCCACGCCTAATTGGCCGCGGCCCGTTGAGATTCGTCCGGCCATCGGTCCACTCAAAAAAATTGGGGGCGTGGTTGTTCATCATGTTCGCCAAGTCCTCGCTGATGACTTTTTTCTGCTTTCGAGCAGCCTGACGATGGGTGTTGGCGGTTGCCGCCGCGCATAGCGGGGATTGTGCAGAAAGCGGTGAAATTTCTGCCGACCGCCAGGGCTTGTGGTGATGCTTTTGTTTTGAAACACATCACGGTACCGCTTGCCGCGGCGGCAGCCAGCTTCTCGATCGTTCGGCCGCCACCGCATCCGACATCCAGAATCTTGAACCGGCTATCGATCGTCTCATGACGCAGGCTCCCCGGTCGGTCAGAGGGTGTGCTTTCGATCCATCATCCGGGCAAAGATCCTGCCGAACCATTGATCGGGCTTACGCGTCTGGGCCACTGCGTAGGAGCCAACGGCCAAGGCCAAGCTGTGACGCAACAATGTGGTTGTGGCGGGAGTTCTTACGACCTGCAAGCTTGGTCAGGATTGACGACCGACTGTCGTAAACAGCTATCCGCCGGGCTGACGCGCTCCGCGTCATGTGGTGGATTTAGCTCAAAACTGCGGCATAGCACTCCGTTTGGGGCACTGGAAAGTATGCTCGAAACGCAAAGATCCGCAAAGGCCGACGTTGCGAATATTGCGAAAAGCAAAGCCCAACCGGTGAAAATCACGATCTCACCAACTAAGTTCCGTCATGCGTCATTTGCTGGTAACGCCCGGTGACGACAGGCATCCTTAGCTCTTATGGCGATGCAATAATGGACGGGGGTCCACACCGGATGAAGGGAATGCTCTCGCGGCTTGTCGTTCTGTTTCTTTTGACCGTGTGCCGCCCTTTTCTGCTGGGACAGGTTTCCCCGAAGACAACGCCAGAGTACGGCTTTGCCATCGTTCGAGTGTTTCCCCACGATACGACTGCCTACACCCAGGGTCTGACGTATCGCGACGGTTTCCTGTATGAGGGCACTGGTCGAAATGGCCACTCATCGCTTCGCAAGCTACGCCTCGATACTGGAGCGGTGATTCAGCACGTTGATTTGGGGCCGGAGTTTTTCGGCGAAGGAATTACCATCCTCAAAGACAAGGTTTTCCAAGTCACTTGGAAATCAGGAGAGGGGTTTGTATACGACCTGAACAGTTTTCATCTCATGCGAAAATTCTCGTATTCAGGAGAGGGGTGGGGTCTGGCGACCGACGGCCGCGAACTCTTTTTGAGCGATGGAACATCGGAGATTCGCATTCTGAATCCCGAAACTTTTCAGGAGAAGCGACGTCTTAGGATCCACGACGGAGCGACTCCGGTTGATCAACTGAATGAATTGGAGTTCGTCGAAGGGCAAATTTTCGCGAACCTATGGCACAGTAATCGGATTGCCCGCATTTCTCCGCAAACCGGGGACGTAGTCGGGTGGATTGACCTCACGGGGCTTCTCAGCCCCATCTATCGTCTTGAACCGGAAGCCGTTTCTAAACGGCATCGCGTACGATCCAAATCGAAAGCGACTGTTTGTCACCGGAAAGCTGTGGCCAAACATCTTTGAAATCAGGTTGTCCCCGAAACATGACAGGTAGATAACGATTCAATCGCATGCTTCCGCCAGACATCGGGATGTTCCGAGCGGACGGGAGTCAGCGCGACTGCCACGCGGCCAGCAAGCGGCGTAGGCCTTCTCTCGCCTGGACGTTATTGCGATCGAGCCTTAGAACAAGTCCGTATTCGTAACGCGCCAGACGATAATCGCCACGCGCGCTTGAGGAATCGGCTTGGCTCAGCAGATCCGGGATGTCCTGTCGGCTGAAACCCTCCACCGTCCAAGCCGATTCTGGAGCGCGTTTTCGGGCCGGCAGCTTTGGCGTGACTGGCGATGCAGTTTGCTTGTCGTCGTCGCGGAAGGCAGAAGAGCCGGTGAGCGAGCCGCGGGCGTTTGCGTTGTCGGCTGCGGGTTGATTGTGGTCGCTCGACTCATCCGCTTGAGATGAGGCGGTCGGGGCCGGATCGACAGGCTTGTGCGACGTCTCGGCCGGTGGGGACGATGCCGTTGGTCCTGAGACGGGTGCGCTTTCACTTTCCGGATGATCGCTTGACGACTGCGCCACGACCGGCTGCAAGGTGGGCACGGCTGCGGGACTTGAGGCCGCCGGAATTGCCGATGCTTGCGCCAGGGCCGGCGGAGCATCCGCGGTCTCCGGATTCCGAGGACGTGCGGGTGCGACGCTGTGTTCGTCGGCAGCACGGCGAGGAAGTTGCGTGGAGTACCCACCGAGGGTTCCAGTGCCTGACGTCAGGGCTCTTATCTCGCTTTCGAGCTTCGCAACGACCGGAGGAAACGCGCCCGTTCGCGAACGAATGTACAAAGCCCAACTCGCCGCTGCGATGAGAACGAGGGCGGAGCCCAGGATCAGACGCGGCCAGATTCGCGGTGGAGTTGCCTCGAGTTGAGGAGCACGCCGAGCATTTGTGGGGGTTGGGGGTCGGTTGGCGACCACCTTCTCTGCAGGAACGGTCGCGGGCGGGGGAAGCGTTGCGCGAGCAGACTGCTCCAGGAAGGCCTTCCGCATTTCCTCGCAGGTCTGGAATCGATCCCTGGGCTCTTTGGCGAGGGCTTTCCGAATGACAGCATCGATCCCGCCGGGAATCGCTGGGTTAATGAGCGATGGCGCGACGGGATCCTCATTCACAATCTTGTAGAGGACAGTCGCGATTTCGCCAGCAAAGGCCTTTTGCCGGGTCAGCAATTCGTAGAAGACAGCACCCAAGGAGAAGATGTCGGCGCGATGATCCACTTTCCTGCCGGCGATCTGCTCGGGAGCCATGTAGCTAGGCGTACCTACGACCAGCCCGGTTTGCGTGAGGGAGGTGTTCTCGATTTTGGCGATTCCGAAGTCGAGAACTTTGATAGCACCTTCGTCGGTCACCATCAGGTTGGCCGGTTTCAGGTCGCGGTGAATGACACCGCGGGCGTGTGCAAAACCGACGGCGGCTGAAATCTGGTCAGCCCAAGAGAGGAGCGTTGGCAGGGAAGGCACGCCAACCTCAGCCAAGAGCTGGGCCAGGGTGGTTCCTTTGACGAACTGCATGCTCAAATAAACGGCGCCGTTTTCCTCGCCCACGTCGTAGATGGTGATGATATTGGGATGATCCAGTCTGCCGGCCGCTTTAGCTTCCTGCTTGAGCCTCTCAATCATCTGGGCTCGGTCGGGAGCGTTGTTGTCGATTGGAATGGTCTTGAGCGCGACGGTGCGGGCAATTACGGGATCGAATGCTTTATAGACGGCTCCCATGGCACCGCGCCCTAACTCCTCCTTGATCTGGTAACGGCTCAATGCAGTGAGGTTCGCCAGACTCGCCGGCCGCAGGTGCCCGGAGGCGGGTTCGTCAGCAGATCCCCGCTGTTCAACCCGGTTGCTCGCTGGTTTTGCCGATTCCATGAGAGATCTCTAAGCCAATGGACTGTGATCGCAAATATGCGCAAACGCACAAGTTATCGAGTCTGTGCGCTGCGTCTTCAATCATAGCCCCGCCAGTTTTTGCTTCCCACTTACTTTAGTTTTGATTGGGTTATGGATCTTGTTTCAGTCGTTGCTTCCCGCGAGAAAATGTAGCTTGCCGATCTTTATGAAGTCGTGGAAACCCATTTCTTTCCGCTGCCCTTCGAAGCGGCCGACCGAGATCTCTCGTCTCGAACGCTGCTGCTTCGCGGCTGTTCTGGTCCTGGGAGCTTCGATCACCACTCACGCCAAAGATGCCTCCCTGACCGCGGTGGTTTTGTTTGACGTCCCTCAGGGGGCGGCCTATATCCAGATCACGGAAGCAGTACTGAATGGAAAGATCGAGGTTCGCAGCTGTGACGGGGTTTCGAGGCTGGACAAGAATTCTTATAATGCGCTGCCACGCGCGTCCCTGGCGGGCGCAAGCTCGCTTCAGCGCGGCGCAGACGGCGTACTCACGCTAACCACCAACGGCAAGTCTGTCTGTGTTGTCCCCAGCAATCTGAAATTCGAACGGAGCGCCGAACTTACGCCAGCCGAGGCGGCTGAACAAGCCCTGATTCGCGGAACGCCTGTCTCTTCATCGCCTCGCGATGCAACGATCCCGGCATTCAAGCCCGGTGTGCAGTTGGTGTTTCTCGCTGCTCCGGACGCTGAACTTGCGGACTTTCTACGGGCGCAACGGGCCAATACGGTCCGAGACTGGGAGGATTTCTTAACGCGTTATCCGTCTTCCGCACGCCGAGCGTCCGCTCAAGAGGCCATCGCGGGATTTCATCAGCGAGCAGCCGAAGCCGCTTTCGCGCAGTATCAGAGTTCGCGCGGCGCCAAAACAGAAGACGTCGCCATGCTGCGGCAGGCGTGCTTGGAGGCGCAAACCGCCAGCCAGTCCTCTCCTGGCTACAAACCCGCCGCGCGGTTAATGGACGAGATAGGGCGAGAATTGGACAACCTGGCGCGACCCGATCAGACACGCCTGCAGGCGTACCGAAAAGCCCTGCAAGACCATAGGCCTGGGTATTCGCAACTGTCTGCTGCCAAGCTGCACGTAGAACGCCTGTTGGAAGTCCGACCCGACTACGATCCTCTGCTTAGCCTCCAGCGCGAGATTGCTGCCGAGCAGCGGAAACTGGATACGACCATCGTGAACGCGCAGGTGTTCTTGGTCGAGTCGCGTTACGACCACGCCGTCAGCTCGCTCGGTCCCTACGTGGCATTCGCTTCCGAAATGCCCCGCTTGGATGCCGTGCTCAATGCAGCGTTCAAACACCACTACGAAAGCGGACAAAAACTGGCAGCTCGTCAGGAGTGGAAAAAGGCAGTGCTGGAGTTTGGCAAAGCGGCGGCCATCCGACCCGACCGCAAGGATGTCCAGGCAGCCGCCGACAATGCGGCCGCTCAAATCGAGACCCAACGCAATCAGCAGGCGGCAAACACCGCTGTTCTCGAGAGCGACGAGTACGCGCGCAAGAACCAGATGGTCGAGGCCTATAACGTGCTCGCCGATTTACCCGAGAAACCGCGCGCCATGGTGAGGTCGCAGCTCGCGGCGTTGTCGCAGAACTATATCGGCGCCGCCGTGCAGCGCGCACAGAAAATCCAGGAGTCGCACGTTCCGATCAAGAACCCGACCGACGAGAACGCAGCGCTCGAGGCCTATGTTCTGTGGGATCGCGCGAGTTCCCTGGGGGATGACCCGGCGATCACCCTCAAACGCGATTTCCTTTCCGCCAAGATCAGTGCTTACTACCTCGACCAAGCCAATCGATACCTGCAGAAGGCTTCGGGATCCGGAACCGTTGTTGGATGGCTTTACCTGAAGCAAGCAGTGCGTTACGGGATTACCAATCTCGACAGTCTGAAAGATGAAATGGCCCGTTACGAACCACTTTATCAACGCCGATCCCAACTCTCGGTCGGCATCGTGTTTCGCGATCAAACTTCGCGTCGCGACAGCCATGGTTTCGCTGACCAGCTTGCCGACGCGATCACCAGCGGACTCGATTCCTGCGGGATGCCGATTGCGGTCGTGCGGAACTCCTCGGAGGTTGAGGAGGCGCAACCAGCCAATTTCACGCTGGTTGGGCAGGTTCTGGAACATCGCATGGTCAAGAATGCCACGCTCGATGCTCCGGAATCGAAATACCGGGCGGGCGCGCACGAGACGAAGAATCCGGCTTGGCTGAAAATCGAAAGCGACTATGAATCCGCTCAACACCAGCTCGGCTCGGCGCAACAAGCGCTTACCGACGCCCAGGCGCAACACAAGAAGAAGCAAGTGATCGCAGACGCCAATGACGCGGTGCAGCAGGCACAGAAAAGCGTCGACGAGTTGCGACATAAGTTGGAGACGACCGAGCAGAGCCGCGTGGAGACCGTCGTCGAGTCCTATCACTATACAAAGAAGACCATTGATCTGACGGCGTCGGCGAAGATCGAATTCCAGTTCCGAGACCGGGCGGGTAATTTTGTCGGGCAACCTGCCGATGTGCACAAGGAAAAACACTCGACGACCGTCGTTTTCGAAAACGTCAAAGCGGACGATACCGAAGGAATCACCAACCAGGGTGTGGAACCGGACGGGGCGCAGTTTCTGACCGATCTCGAAATTGATTCGCGGAACGCCTTGGTCCAAGCGGTGCGAGAAAGAGCGGCGGAGCTGCCGGCGACAGTCCTGCAGGCGGCAAGAACACTGGCGCAACAAGGCGACAGCGACGGAGCCGCGGAATTGTATGTGTTGTACTTGAATGCAACTCCTCAGGGTGCATCTCCGGGGCGAGACGAGGCAGTCAAGTTTCTGCGCGATCAGTTCACTTTAGCTGTGTCGACGGATGCGAAGCTGTGACCAGTTCCTCGATGGCATTGTGCCCACTGAACGGGATGCTCGATGGTGAGTTGGGTACCTTGGTACTCTTCCCGCACGTGTTTTCCGGCGCAGAATAGACGGTGATGGTCTAGTGTTAGCGCCAGGGAAGCTCGCTCTTCCTTGCCACAATTGCTTTCGCAGATCGCGCATTTTGGAGCCGTGCCATGGCCGAGCTGTTTCTCAAGTTTGAAGACCGGGTCTTACAAGAACTCTTGCTTTCCGGAGGCACAGTCACGATTGGCCGTCAGCCGGACAACGTCGTTCGGATCGACAATCCTGCCGTCTCTGGACACCACGCCAAGGTTCACTTGGAAGGCGATGATTACGTGATCGTGGACTCCGAAAGCTTTAATGGAACCTACGTCAACGGTCAACGCATCAGCAAGGTCACACTGAAGGACGGAGACAACGTGACCATCGGCAAGCACACGATTGAATTTCGTGACGAGGTACGTCCGGTCGCCGCGCCGTACGGAATTGCCGGTAGCGCCGTTGACGGGCAACGGCCAAAGCCGCCACAGCTCGATCGCACCGTTGTCTTGGACACGGCAAAAGCGAAAGAAATGCTTACGAAAGCAGCCGCCGCAGCGTTCTCCGCCGGCTCGGTTGCGGTCCGGAGAATCGGCATTGCGCAAAGCCAGTCGCCCGTCCATACCACGCTCGCGGTACAAACCATTGGCACGCTCAAAATCGTCAAAGGCCGAACGGACCAGCAGCGGTACGTTCTCACCGGTAAACTGACCCTGATCGGGAAATCGAGGATGGCCGGCATTCGGCTAACGCGGTGGTTTGCTCCCCGCGTCGCAGCTTTGATTTACCGAGCCGAGGATGGCTACTTCATCGCGGCTTCGGAAAACAAGGTAAAGATCAAAGTGAATGATACCGTGGTCGAGGGCGGCCAAACGCGACTCGAAGCGGGTGATGTAATCGAAGTCGCAGATATCAAGGCTGTTTTTGCGACGTAGCTGGGACGCTCATAAAAACCGCACGGTTTAGCCTGACTGCGAGGCAGGTCTCGGCAGTTTGCGGAGAATTCTGAAGTGGTTGATTCCCTGAGAATCGTCCCATGTTTTCTAACCTGCGGTACGGGCTATAATTGCGCCCACGCATGGCTCTGACCTCCGGCACGAGACTCGGCCCCTACGAAATCCAAGCGTCGCTCGGTGCGGGTGGAATGGGCGAAGTCTATCGCGCCAAGGACACACGCCTCGATCGCACCGTCGCGGTCAAGATTCTCGCTTCCCATCTTTCTTCTTCGCCGGAACTCAAGCAACGCATGGAGCGCGAAGCGCGCGCCATTTCTTCGTTGAACCATCCCCACATTTGCCATCCGGCCAAAAGGCGGCTTGGAGGAGATCGCCATCCCTACCTCCAAGCCCGTTTTTGGATCGCAGCCCGGTTTCCCGGTCCTCCGCCCAGGGTTGCGGACATTCGTGGAGTTCGCCCGCGGCAACCGGTGGATCGCAGCGCGAATGCATTCACATCATCAGAAAGCGTCGCCGAAGGTAACGGCAAGAGCGCAAACGAAACTGCATTAAATTCGAAAAACCGCAATTAGGAGAAATCCGGATGAAGAGCTCGGGTCGGCGGTCGGCTGTGTTGTTGATTCTGTTTTGTCTACCGTTATGTGCGCAGGAAGAACAGAAAAGGCCGGTTCAATATCAGGAGCCACCGAAGGCAATGATCGAACTGGTGGACGTGCGGCCGACGCCGTACGTGGAGGTTTCTCCTGGCGATCGGCCGGGTAGCCGTTGGCTGCTGATCGAGGCGATTTCAGGATTGCCCTTAATCTCCGATCTGGCTCAGCCGGAATTGCGTCTGGCAGGGCTGCGCTTCAATCCCAGAACGAACGGACCGAGCCGCGGACGCTACCTGACAGCTTTGAGTCTGAAGGCCCTGCCCGAGGGCGTCGAGAAGCCGGTTGCGGGGCTGCCCGCCGGAGCGAAGATCCGCTTCGTGAGTTGGGCACCGGATGCTCGCCACGTTTTTTTTGTGAACGTCAGTGATGCGACGGTGGACTCGGGGCTGAGCCTGTGGATCGTAGATGTGGAATCGGCGCAAGCGCGGCGAGTACCCGGGGTGGCACTGAACGGGATTTTCGGCCAGCCGTGTGAATGGCTGGGGGATAGCCAAGGTCTGATTTGTAAGGCGGTGCCGAAGGAAAGAGGATCGGCACCAGTTCGTAGCGAGGTGCCGACCGGGCCCATCATCCAGGAGAATCTCGGGCAGGTCACGCCTGGGCCAACCTATGAAGACTTGCTGAAAAATCCTGAGGACGAGGCGATTTTCGACTATTTCGCAACGTCCGAGGTCGTCATCGTTGGACTCGACGGCAGGATCAAAACGGTAGGGAAGCGAGGCGTGATTGAAAGCGCATCCGCGTCTCCCGACGGGCGCTATGCGCTGCTCGACGAGCGCCATCATCCGTATTCCTACATGCTGCCTTTCGGGAAGTTTGCGGAACGAGTCTCCGTGGTCGACCTGAAGAGCGGGAATGTCAAGCAGTTGGCCGACAAGCCGCTCGAAGACGCAGTCCCGAACGTGCACGATGCAGTGGCAACCGGACCCCGCGAATTCGAATGGCGAAGCGACGCGCCCGCCACGGTTTTCTGGGTGGAAGCCTCCGATGGCGGAAATCCAAAGGTGGAAGCGCCGGTTCGCGACCGGCTATTCACGTGGGATGCACCGTTCGAAGGGGCGCCGCGAAGGCTGGCCGAAATTCCTTTGCGCTTCGAAAACATAGCCTGGGGTAGCGGCCGGGTTGCGATCGTAGAGGAGCAACGGTGGAAGGATCGCAAGCGCATCATGTTGGCGGTGTCGCCGGCGGCTCCGGGTTCGGAGGTGAAGTTGTTCGAAGGGTCTTTTGAGGATCGCTATCATGATCCGGGGCGCGCGTTTGAAGTGATGAACGAATCGGGGAAACCTGTGGTGCGGATGACACCGGATGGGAGTGGCGTTTACCTCCATGCCCAAGGCGCGTCCCCGGAAGGCGATCAGCCATTTATTTCACTCATGAGCTTGGCGAATGGAGAGACGAAACGGCTGTGGCAATCGGCCGCGCCGTTTCTTGAATCCCCTTGGGCGGTTTTAGACGCGGCGGCGCCTGCAATCCTGATTCGACGAGAGTCGCCGGAGATGAGTCCGAACTACTACCTCAAGAATCTTGCCAGGAATACTCTGGAGCAGGTCACACGTTTTTCCAATCCCTATGGCAATGCAGCGCTGCCAAAAAAGCAGGTTCTCAAATACAAACGCGCCGACGGAGTTGACTTGAGTGCGAATCTCTATCTTCCACCAGGCTACAAGACCGGGGACGGCCCACTGCCGACTTTGATGGAAGCGTACCCCACTGAGTACAAAACGAAGGCTGCCGCCGGACAGATGCGCGGGTCTCCCTACGAGTTTCCGTTTTTGTCCTGGGGATCTCCCGTTCCGTTTGCGACGCAAGGTTACGCGGTGTTGGAGAATGCGACGATTCCTATCGTAGGCGAAGGACAATCAGAGCCGAACGACACTTACGTGGAACAACTGGTGGCCAGCGCGCAAGCTGCGATCGATGCAGGCGTGCGCCTGGGCGTGGTGGATCGCAATCGGGTTGCGGTGATGGGCCACTCTTATGGAGCATTCATGACCGCAAACCTGTTGGCGCACAGCGATCTATTCAAGGCCGGTATCGCGCGCAGCGGAGCCTACAACCGCACGCTGACGCCGTTCGGATTTCAAAATGAAGACCGTACCTATTGGCAGGCGCCGGAAATCTATTACAAGATGTCCCCGTTTTCTTATGCGGACAAGATCAAGACGCCGATTTTGCTGATCCATGGCGAAGCGGACAATAACCAAGGCACATTCCCGATCCAGAGCGAGCGTCTTTTCAGCGCCATCAAGGGCCAAGGCGGTACGGTTCGTTTTGTGTTGCTGCCCCTGGAGGCGCATGGCTACGCGGCGCGGGAGTCGGTTCTCCACATGTACTGGGAGATGAACAACTGGTTGAACACCTACGTGAAGAATCCCCAGTCGGCCACGGGCAATGCGAAACCGATGCCAACGGGTCCCTAACCGAGTTCGATGCTCCGGGTGCGGGCACGCGTTTCTATCAGGGAGGTCACAGACTCTTGTAGGCATTCCTTGTGCGCAGGGCCGAGTAGTGGGAGAAACAGAGAGGTACCAGGCACTCGTTATCAGGTTTCGGCAATCGAGAGAGTGGAGAACCTCAAGACATCATTTGATTGGTCTGTCAAAAGCCGCGCCCGGATGGCATCTAGACGGTCTTAGTCGACGCCCGAGCATCCTGAAAAAGGTCTACTTGAGAAGCGCTTCCCATTTCCTGGCGGCAGGATCGACTTCGACGATCGCGCCCGTGATCTTCGAGCCGCCACCCATTACCTCTTGTAGCTGGAATTGGCCGACGCTTCTTGGCAACGAAATAGAGGCCGGAGCAGGTCCCTCATTGCGATTAAACCGCAACCGCCAGCCTCGCGCGCCCGCAGGTTCGAGTTCCAAATCGATCCTTCCAAAACGGGTCGGAGAATTCCGGAGGATGTAGGGAACGGCTGGCGTCAATTCCGCCGCGGTAATGCCATTGAGCAGTCGGAGCGACTGGCCATCTTCGAAAGCGAGCATGTGCCGGAGGTAGCGGACACATTCGGCGCTCGCCCAGTTATGCGGCATGTCCCCCCAGTCCTGCCCAACCAGCGCATGTTGCAGCGGTTGCTCTTCGCGCCAGCAGTACAAAGGCGATGCATGATTGAGGAAACCGGTAAAAGTGCGATGCGCCCAATCGCCCAGCCCAGCCCACAGATAGACATGCGCGGCGAACGAAGCGCTATACGTCCACAAACTGTCATGCCAGAGCCAACCGGCTTCAGCCGGGACGTCTTCCTGGGTGCACCATTGCAAAAGCGCAATGTGCCCTCGAACGACGGGATCGTTCTTGTCGAACACTTCGCCAGGATAGATGGCATGGGAAAGAGCCCATTGCGCAGTCTGCGGACGAGGACGGCTCCAGGGATCGGAGTCGCTCACGGAAGGGTCGTCATGCGCGATCATCGGAAGATATTCGAATCCAGCGGGATGCCGGACCATCTCCCTGGTTGCCATTTGTTGAAATGCGGCGTAGAGCTCCTGGAAGAATTTGCCGGCGTTTGCGAGCGATGACATTTTCAGCCGAGTGGCAGCGCCCGCCACAGCGCGCAGAGCAGCGAGTGTCCAGACAGTATTGGTGAACTCGGAGCGGACGCCCCCCATGCCGCCATCTGCAAAACCGGGCGCGAGCAGCCCGTAATGTCCGTTCGTGCTCTGCCCTCCCATCGCCTGGTCGCGCAGCTTGATCAGGAAATCGAGCGCGTGCACGAGGTTTGGCTCGAGGTCGCGGAACAAGGTCCAATCCTGCTTGAGTTCGCATTGGCGCACGAGAGTGAACATGGCGATGGCCGTGTCTTTCCAGTGCTCACCACCGCTCCCGGCGATGATTTGGCCGCTCTCGACCTGCTTCGACCATTCGGAACGCAAACCTTCGTCGGCCGCCTGGTCGTAGCCGAGATAACGGGCCGCTTCAAGCAGAAAGTTGCCATCGACGATCCACAAACCGCGATAGATCGTGGGGCCAACCTGAAAGACGAGTTGACCATTCTTGACTTCGCGCGCTTGTTGAATATTGCGCGCGCAAGCGGTGAGAAATTCTCCGTGGCGTCCGGAGTAGCTCCATGCTGTGGTCCCGAAAGGCTTCCACTGGCCCCAGAACTCGCGAGTCTCGGCAAGAAGCATCTCGGCATCTGCTAGATGTTCGCGCAGGGTCGCGGCGGATTGATTCTCCTGCGGAAGGCGCACGAAATAACGCGCCTCCACATCTTCGGTTGCTTGGCCATGCGTGAGATACAGAGTAAATCCTGCTTCTTCCCACAACATGCAGGTGCCAAGATTGGTATTGAGCTGGAGGGCGACGAGCAAGGGTGACGTGCTCCCCGCTGCGCTGACCGTAGCAGTCGGGGTGGTGTAGCTTTCCAATTCGAGCTTTTCGCAGGTGCGGATGTGGAGCTTCGGGATCACAGCAACGCTGCCCTTCTTCGATCGGATCACAAGGAGCACATTATCGACCCGGCCCTCGCCAGTGTGATGGGTCGCAAAACCGATCAGTTCCAGAGTCGCCGCGGGTCGATCGATCAGCGTGTGGACAATGGGAATGCTAGGAGATTCGATCCATTGGCGAACAACCCTGTCGTCCTGAAAACCAGCGAGAGAGAATTCGATGACGGTGCTGAAGTTTTCCATGCCGGCGGAGAGCGACTTGCCGAATCCGTACCCCAGATCGCCGGCTTGGCCAACGATGGTTTTCTCGGGATCGTCGGGAAAACAGATGGTTGACTGCTGATGGTGCGGGGCGTAGCGGAAATCGACGGCCGCTTTTTGCCGATTCGGGACCGCAACCGGGGGCCGCGAGGCGGAGGGATCGTCCTCAAAGCCCTTTACTGGTGCGGCGGCCGCAGCACCAGAAAAAACCAGAGCAGTCACAAATTGGCGGCGGTCGAAAGTCATGCGGTTTTCCTCGCGAAACCGTGCGGCGCCGGGTTGTGGCCCATGAGGAGCGTTAAAGTCGCGTCGCAGCAGAGAGCGGATCAGACATTTTACTATTTGATTTGGCTGATAAAGATAGTCTATTTGATCGAAAACGGCAAAATACAAACGTTCGCGCGATTCCAGGAGGGTTGGAGCTTGCCGATACGATCTTCTTGTAATTCCGGGAATTCGGAGTAGCATGCTGTGGCGACGCTTTCGTTTCGGCGGAAATCGCAAACGGCGGCTTCTGTCAGAAGTTTCGTTTTTCGATCGGGAACGACGCAGGGGGAACGACACCACGATGAGGCGTCAACGGCCATCGCCGCCGGGCGCGGGCCCGAACCGACAAACAGAATCCGGAGGAAGCGTCACTCAGGATAAGCAGCAGGTTCGCTTTACCGCAATTCTGACGAGCCTCCAGCAAACCGGACGGGTCTCAGTGGATGCTCTCAGTGCGCAACTGGACGTCTCGGTGGTGACCATTCGGCGGGACCTCGATGCTCTCGAGCAGAAGGGATTGTTGCAGCGTACCCATGGCGGAGCGGTGTCGATCGAACCGCTGTTTTACGAGCCATTCCGTCACGACCGATCTTTCCTGGCGCAAGTGGAACGAGCCGCCGACGAAAAACGCCGAATCGGACGAGCCGCCGCCGCGCTGATTGCGGCGGGAGAGACAATCGCTCTGACGCCCGGCACCACGACCACAGAAGTGATCCGCAGACTACCCATCAATTACAACATCACGGTGGTGACAAACACGGTCAACGTGGCCATGGAGCTTTCGAAGCGCAAGGATGTGTACGTTTTCGTGACCGGGGGGCATCTTCACGGCGAATGGTTCTCGCTAGTCGGCTCAGCGGCTCTGCGGTCTCTCGATAACATGCTCATTAACACGATGTTCATTGGTGCGGACGGGATGGACCCGGGGTGGGGAGCGAGTTGTTTCAACGCCGATGAGGCGGAACTCAATTCGACCATGATGAAGCTTGCGCGGCGTCGTGTCGCGGTGGTCGACAGCGGCAAATTAGGGGTCGTGGCAAATTGGCGAATCTGCAAAGCGGATGAGTTGAATATCCTGGTCACCGACACGGCAGCAACCGACGAGATGATTGCACCATTTCAGAAGCTCGGCGTCGAGATCGTGCGTGTCTGACCCGATCAGGCCTTCTGCCGGGAACATCCGTCTTTCGTGACCGTGTACAAACCGCCCTGGTATCGCAGGCCCTCTAATCGAGCCGAACCATCAAAGCTGGCGAGATGCGAGTTGACTTGAATTCCGTCCGACAGCGTGAGCTCCGCACCGAAAATCGAGTCGATCACGAGTTCGGTGAAGGCACCTGCCGCGATGCAACACCAGTCTTCGATGAAGGGCGCGTCTTCCGATGACTTGAATGCTCCCCCGTTGACCGGCGGATAGACCTGCTCCACGAAATGCGCTTGCCCAATCGGACCCTGATTGCCAGCTTTGGCTACCTCGCGCAGCCAAGGCGCGATCCTTCCTGCGGAATCGATCTTATATAAGCCCTTTGCCGTCATCGGTGGCCATGCCGCGTAGGCACCCAGGCAGCTATGGTCCGGGCGGATGTTCCAAGTTGCGTCGGCATCGCCCTCGGCAAGTGCCCGCATCCATTTCTGGCTGTGCAGATCGCGCCAGAAGAACTCGCTCATTTCACTTTTCTGCCTAGCCGTGAGGTCCTCGGCCATGTTGTCGAGAACCGCCAGAAAGTCATAACAGTGCCGTACCTCGTTGAAAGTGCCGTCCGGTTGGCCACAACGCCAATATCCCTTTCCATCTACATACAGCAAGCGATCGATCCGCCCCGCCAGAGCTTTTGCCTCGCCCCGCAGCTCGCGGGCGCGGGCCGAGTTGCCGCGGCGTTCGTGCAGATCGGCGACGATCCGCATGGAACGCACGTTGCCGGCATTCATGCCGGCAACTTCATGCAGGTAGGTGCTGACGACTTCGAGCAGATTCTCGATCGTTCCGTAATCGCCGAGGCCGTGTCCGAAATGGTCGAGTTGTTTCCAAAAGATGGCGTGTTGATCGAGGTGATCGAGAACGGCGCGATCGGCGATTTTTGTGTCGAGCCAGCCCAAGTCTCCGGTGACGCACAAATAGCGCCAGGCGCAGCGCACGATCGCGCTGTCGTTCGCCGCATACCACGGACCCACACCTTCGCCGGTCAGGTAATCGGTCGAGTGATGTTCATGCATTCCGGCCTTCAGCCATACCTCGACGAGGGTGCGCAGCGGAATCGGATCGAGCAGCGCAAGCGCCAGAGAGGTAAGCGAGGTGTCCCAGGGAAAGCTCAGAGTCGGAAGCACATGGCCACTCAAGGTCAGATACGTCGGGCCGTAGACTGAATCCGGGGAAAGCCGACGCGCGAATAACAGATTGGCAAAACCATTATGGTAGAGCTTCCAGAGCGATTCATCGCTCGTTACCAACCGCGGGAGGCTTCCGCTGAATTCGGAATTTCCTGGAGTAAAGGCAGCTTGAACGAGGCCGGTAAAAACTGATTCGTTTTCTTTCGCGAGGCCGGCGAAATCAGCCTGGAGGCCATCGTAAAGTTCGATGGCGGCCCGGCCATTTTCGGCAATGGCGAAAATGAAGTTGAGTTCCTTCTGTTCGCCCGGGGAAAGTACCATGTCAAAGACAAGCATTCGCGTGTGTTCCACTCGACTGGGCACAGGGTGAGATCCCTGTGCAGCCGCGATCTTTGAATGTTGCGCCTCGAACAGGAGACAGCCCCGCTCGGCGTCCCAAGAGATTTTGTTGTCAGCTTCGCCGGGCGAATTGACGAACCAAGGGCTGGTCTTTCTGGCGACGGAACCGCGCATATCGAAAGCGAGCGTGAAATGGCGTTCGGCGTTGTCCAGATTTTTTATGCTCATCGATTGGGCCACCGCACGGCGCTTGGTTGGCAGAAATAGGCGGGTTGTAAAGCGCAGATGCTCGGCGGTTTGGGTGCGGATCACACAATGCGGAAGCCACTGATACTCGACGTTGCCGTCGGGCGGTTCGGCGATCGCGAGGAAGCGACCATTCAGAAAAACCTCACATGTCAGGAGAAAACCGGGACTCCAGGCGGTTTCCGGCACGCCGCAGCAGGCGTAGGGCGGAAAGGAGATTGCGGTAATAGCCGAAACCGATTTACCGGTTTGCGCGTAGCCGAACTCGTTCATGGCGACGGGGCAGTTGAACAAGTCGCGAAGCCGATACCTCAATCGATCCGACGCCAGGTCGGCGAGAGTCGGCGGGGACATGAGTCTCCCTTTGGCATGCACAGAAGCTGCACGCGCGGGAGGGGTGAGCGCGGCGGCAGCACTGCTGGCAATTCCTAATTTCAAAAATGTACGACGATCGAAACTTTCAGAACCCATCGACGTCCTCGAACGATTTCAACCCGGCGAATCAAATCACCGGTTATTCGGAAGTTTATACCGCCTAAACGCGCTATTTCATAGACCAATTATGTTCTTTTCGCTAGTATTCGTTCATTACTGCGAAGGGAACTGACACATGAGCATAAACCGGTACGTGGTCAAGAGTACGTTTGTGAGCGCTCTTGGAGGCCTGCTGTTTGGCTTTGACACTGCCGTCATCGCAGGCACCACGCACCAATTGACCCAGGTTTACCACCTCACCCCGTCTCTATTGGGATTGACCGTCTCGAGCGCTCTCTGGGGCACCGTCGCGGGGGCGATCACGGCGGGCTATCCCGGACAGCGGTTCGGCCGGCGTGACAGTTTACGCATTATGGCTGTGTTCTACCTGCTGTCGGCGCTCGGGTGCGCGCTGGCATGGAGCTGGGGATCGCTACTTGCCTTCCGCATTCTCGGCGGCGTTGGGATCGGCGGATCGTCGGTGTTAGCCCCGATGTACATCGCTGAACTGTCGCCTGCAGCGTGGCGTGGGCGCCTGGTTGGTTGCTTTCAGATCAGTATCGTTCTTGGCATTCTGGTGGCCTACTTGTCGAACTTTCTGATTGGCCTAATGAACTTCGGCCTGGCGGAATGGCGTTGGCAGTTGGGCATTGCCGCGCTGCCGGCATTCCTGTTTCTTTTAATGTTGTTTTTCATTCCACGCAGCCCTCGTTGGCTGGCGCTGAAAAACCGGAAGCAGGAAGCTCTTGAGGTTCTGCGGCTCACGGGCAATGAAAATCCCGACCACGAACTGAACGCCATCATGGCCTCCATCCATCTCGAGCATAGCTCCGCGGCCGAGCCCATTCTCCAGCGGAAATACCTGTTACCGATCGTACTTGCGGTCACCGCCGGCGCCTTCAACCAGTTGACCGGGATCAACGCGTGTCTGTACTACTTGAATGACATTTTTGCGGCGGCCGGCGCCAGTGCGTATTCGGCCGGCGTGCAATCGGTCACCATTGGATGTACGAATTTGATTTTCACACTGATTGCCATGAGCCTTATCGACCAGGTGGGACGGAAGAAGCTCTTGCTCACCGGAACCGCGGGCGTATGCATCTTCCTCGCCGCCATTGGAGAGATCTTCCGGAGCGGAACCCACCAGGGATGGCTGATCTGGATGGTGATGGCGTTCATGGGTTTCTTCGCCATCTCGCAAGGAGCGGTGATTTGGGTGTATATCAGCGAAGTTTTTCCAACCCGGGTTCGAGCCAAAGGTCAGGCCATTGGGACATCCACGCTTTGGGTAATGAATGCACTGATTTCCGCTATCTTCCCCGTTCTCGCCAAGAAATCGAGTGCAACGCCTTTCTTCTTCTTTGCGACCATGATGCTGATCGATTTCCTGCTGGTAGCGGCAATTTACCCCGAGACCAAGGGCGTCTCGCTCGAGCAGCTCGAGCAACGCCTCGGCGTCGCCAACTGATTCAGCGCAAACTTATATTTCGAAACCGTTCCATAGGGCCGCCACCCGCCCCGGTTCCGACACCCATTGGATGCTATCGGGATCGTTGGCAAACTGTTCATAGATAGGCGTGCCCCGCTCCAATCTCAGTTCCGGGTAGTTGCGCGCACCTCGGATCGAAAGTTCCGAGGATCGATACGAAGGATTTGGCTCCCAGGTAATGCTCCGATCACTGTCTAGAACGGGAAACCAGGCGGGACCGTGGTGCGCCCGGATCGCGTCATAAACAAAACCATACTGACGATCACACCAGGCGCCGAACATCATGCGGGCATCGGGATCTGCATTAATGATGCCGTGCAC